>Ga0209797_10000483_pt1 | contig 19925 bp, 21 predicted proteins | sample DOMMetBare3Fresh_2_FD_187472 | JGI IMG/M metagenome (GOLD analysis project Ga0209797, IMG submission 187472) | Wetland sediment microbial communities from St. Louis River estuary, USA, under dissolved organic matter induced mercury methylation -... | ecosystem: Environmental > Aquatic >... | reverse complement strand
TCCTAGAATCTCACCCTTTGCCTCCCCACGAACGCCCCCGATGAGCGAACCGACGCCCCCGCCCCTCGACGACAACAAGCTCATCGCCGAACGCCGCGACAAACTGGCTGCGATCCGCGCGCGCGGCGTGGCCTTCCCGAATGACTTCAAGCCCACCCACCACGCCGCCGACCTGCACCTCAAGCACGGCAGCATGCCCAACGAGGAGTTGGAGCCCAAGGCCGTCAAGGTGGCGGTGGCCGGACGAATGATGTTGAAGCGCGTGATGGGCAAGGCCTGCTTCGCCACGCTGCAGGACGCCTCGGGCCGCATCCAGCTGTACGTCACCCAGGACGCCGTGGGCGCCGAGGCGCTGGCGGACTTCAAGCAGTGGGACCTGGGCGACATCGTGGCCTGCGAGGGCACGCTGTTCCGCACCAAGACCGGCGAGTTGTCGGTCAAGGCCGCGTCGATCCGCCTGCTCGTCAAGAGCCTGCGCCCGCTGCCCGACAAGTTCCACGGCATGACCGACCAGGAGCAGAAGTACCGCCAGCGCTACGTCGACCTGATGACCGACGACGACGCGCGCGCGCGCTTCGTCGCGCGCAGCAAGGCGGTGGCCTCCATCCGCAACTTCATGCTCGAGCACGGCTTTCTCGAAGTCGAGACGCCGATGCTGCACCCGATCCCCGGCGGCGCGAACGCCAAGCCCTTTGTTACGCACCACAATGCACTGGATCAAGAAATGTTCCTGCGCATTGCGCCAGAGTTGTACCTGAAGCGTCTCCTGGTCGGCGGCTTCGACCGGGTGTTCGAGATCAACCGCAACTTCCGCAACGAAGGGATCTCGGTCCGGCACAACCCCGAGTTCACGATGATGGAGTTCTATGCGGCGTACTGGCACCACCGCGATCTGATGGACTTCACCGAGCAGATCGTCCGCCATGCGGCGCGCGCCGCGACCGGCAGCGCGACGGTGGTCTATGGCGGCCGAGAGGTCGATCTGGACCGGCCGTTCGAGCGCCTGTCGGTGCGCGACTCGCTGGTCAAACTGGCCGGCCTGGCGCCCGCCGAGGCCGACGACGCGGCCGCGCTGCACGCCAGGCTCAAGGCCCTGGGCGAGGAACCGCCGGCGCACTGGAACCTGCCCGAGCTGCAGTTCGGCATGTTCGAGGCCGCGGTCGAGGACAAGCTCTGGCAGCCGACCTTCATCACCGACTACCCGGTCGAGGTGAGCCCGTTGGCGCGCGCGTCGGACACCAACCCCGCGGTGACCGAGCGCTTCGAGCTGTTCATCACCGGCCGCGAGATGGCCAATGGCTTTTCCGAACTCAACGATGCCGAGGACCAGGCCGCGCGCTTCACCGCGCAGGCCGTCGCCAAGGAAGCGGGCGACGAGGAAGCGATGTACTACGACGCCGACTTCATCCGCGCGCTCGAGTACGGCATGCCGCCGGCGGGCGGCTGCGGCGTGGGCATCGACCGTCTGGTGATGCTGATCACCGACAGCCCGAGCATCCGCGACGTGGTGCTGTTCCCGGCGCTGCGGCGCGAGGCGGGCCTGTAGCCCCGGGGTCATGGCCGCCGCCACGCGCCTCGAGTCGCTGCCGCAGATCGAACAGGCCTGCTGGCAGGGCTTGGCCGCGGCGGCAGCCAGTTCGGGGCACGAGTGGCGCTATCTGGTGCTGGCCACCGCGGGTGACGCCCGCGCTGACGCGCGCATCATCGTGCTGCGCGAGGTGAACGTGGAAAGGCGCAGGCTGCTCTTCTTCACCGACAGCCGCAGCCCCAAGGTCGAGCAGATGCGTCGGCAGCCGGCAGCCACGCTGGTGGCCTGGTCGCCGAGCCGGCTGTGGCAGCTGCGGCTCGAAGTGCAGTGCGCCGTGCTGACCGACGGCCTGGAAGTCTCGTCGCGCTGGGCGCGCATGAAGCTCACACCGTCGGCCAGCGACTATCTGTCTCCGCTGCCGCCGGGTGCGGCGCTCAACCATCACATGCCCGACCGCTCGTCGCGCGAGAACTTCGCGGTGACCACTGCGCAGGTCGAGTCGATCGACTGGCTCGAGCTGCACGCCGAAGGCCAGCGTCGTGCACGCTTCGACGCGCAAGGCGCGCGCTGGCTGCAGCCGTAACCGCTGCGGTAACCGCCGGGCGGCGCGCCAAACAAGTCACAGCACAAGTTCGCGGGCCCGACGCAGGGTCGGCGCCGGCTGCGTCGCCGCGTTCCATGATTGCGGCACGCATCGCCTTGGCACCTCATGACCGACTGGACCCATCACCCTGTCTTCGCGCAGCTGACCGCGCCCCACCAACCGTTCGCGCGCCATGCCGTGCTGCACGACATGGATGTCGCGGTGTCGCGACGCAACCGCAGCCCCGGGCTGGCGGCGCGGGTGCACCACTTCGTCGAGCGCGGGGTGCCCTACTTCGCGCCGAACGATCCGCAGTATCGCGAGTGGGCCGCCAAGGCCGCCTTGCTGTGGGACGAACTGCACCGGCGCAGCGGAGCGCAGGCCCAGCCGACGCCCGCCTGAGGCGAAGCGTCCCCTGTCTCATCGCCGAGCGGTGCCGCCCGCTCAGGGCTTGGGCAACCGCACCTCGGCCAGGCGCTTCTCGAGATCGGCCCCGGACATCGCGCCGGAGACGCGCTCGCCGTCCTCGAACAACAGCGCCGGCGTCCCGTTGATGCGGTACTTGCGACCGAAGGCCACCGTGCGTTCGATCGCCGCGGTGTTGCATTCGCCCATCGGGCGCGGCGGCGCCACGCCGTCGAGCATCCAGGAGCGCCAGGCCTTGGCCGCGTCCTTCGAGCACCAGATCGCGCGCGACTTGACGTCCGAGTCGGGTCCGAGCACCGGATAGACGAAGCTGTAGATCGTCACGTCCTTGAGCGCGGCCAGCTCGCGCTCGAGTCGCTTGCAATAGCCGCAGTTCGGATCGCCGAACACCGCCAGGCGGCGCTTGCCGCTGCCCTGCTTGTAGACCATCGCGTCCTTGAGCGGCAGCTCGTCGAACTTGATCGCAGTCAGCTTGGCGATGCGCTCGCGCGTCAGGTTGCTGCGCGTCTTGGTGTCGATGATCGAGCCTTCGACCAGGTAGCTGCCCTCGGCATCGGTGTACAGCACTTCGAAGCCGATACGCACTTCCCACAGGCCCGGGATCGGCGATTTGTTCACCTCGTCGATCTTCGGGAAATCGGGCAGGCGCTGCGCCAGGTTCTTGCGGATCGTGGCCTCGTCTGCGGCGGCGGGCCCAGCGAGCAGCAGCCCGAGCAGCACGCCGAACGTCCATCGTGGTACGGCAATCGAAGGCATCAGCATGTCGGGTTTCCTTTGTCGTCGCGTCACCGGCCTCATCGGCCAAGCGCCTGGTCGGTCAGCCATCGCTTGACCGGCGCTGCCAAGTCCACCAGACCCAGCCCGCGGTTGCGAAGTTCCTTGACCCAGGGGGCGGGGTGCGCAAAAAGGCGCAACAGGGCGTCGGTGGTCGCGATCATCGCGCGAACCGGCGTTTCACGCTCGCGCGCATAGCGATTCAGCAGCCGAGGGTCGCCCAGTTCGCGCCAGGGTTCACGCTCGGCGATCACGCGTGCCAGGCTGGCCACGTCGCCCAGCCCGAGGTTGAGCCCCTGCCCGGCCAGCGGATGCACCAGGTGGGCCGCGTCGCCCACCAGCGCCCAGCCCGGACCGCAGATGCGCTCGGCGCGTGCCAGCGCGAGGGGCCACGCCGCACGCGGGCCGGTCAGGCGCAACTCACCCGCCACGCCGGCCGTGGCCTGCATCAGCTCGGCCTCGAACGCGGCGTCGTCCTGGGCGAGCAGCGCCTGCGCACGCTCGTCGGGCAACGACCACACCAGGGCCAGGCCGTGGCCCGGCTGCGGCGTGTCGGTCGGCAGCAAGGCCAGCACGTCGGGCGAGCGGAACCATTGCCGCGCCACACCGGCGTGGCCCTCGTTCGTCGACAAGCGCGCCGCAATCGCGCGCTGCCCGTAGTCGTGCCTGTCGTACACCACGCCGAGTTGCTCACGCGTGGCCGAGTCGCGCCCCTCGGCCAGGACGAGCAAGGTGGCCGCCACCGGTTGCGCCACATGTTCGACATGCGGCGCGTAGCGCAGCGCAGCGGCCAGCCCGGCCTCCAGCGCGGCTGCATCCACGATCCAGGCGAGCTCGCGCACGTGCTGCTGCCACGCCGAGAAGCGCAGCACCGCCGACGGCACGTCGCCCTCGATGCGCATGTCGTAGACCGGCGTGCGTGACGCCTCGGGCACGGCGCCCCAGACTTTCAGGCTCTCGAGCAGGGCCACCGAGGCCGCGTTCAGCGCATAGGCACGCACGTCCTCGCGCGGCGGCGCGCTCGCGGCAGGTGCCTGCAGGGCCACGGCCAGGCCCTGGCGCGACAGGGCCAACGCGAGCGAGCTGCCCACGATCCCGGCGCCGCGCACACACACGTCGAAGCTTTGCATTGCTGGCATTCTAGGTTTGCGAGCGCCAAGCCGGCGGGCCGCGTCCCGGCCCAGGAACTCGGTGCGACACTCTGGGCCCCGCAACGTCGCCAAGGCCTGCCTGGCAAGCGAACGATCCGTGAGCGACACCCCCGACAGCCTGTGCATCGCGAGCCTGCACCTGCATCCGGTCAAGTCCTGCGCCGGCCTGGCGGTGAACGAGGCGCTGGTCATCGAGACCGGCTTCGAGTTCGACCGCGCCTGGATGGTGGTCGACGACCAGCGCGAATTCCTCAGCCAGCGCGAGGTGCCCCGCCTCGCGCTCGTGCGGCCGACCCTGCGCGCGCACGACCTCATCCTGCGTGCGCCGGGCATGCTCGCGCTGCACCTGAAGCTCGACACGGTGGAAGCGGCGTGCCGCGTGCGCGTCTGGGACGACGTCGTCGCCGCCTACGACATGGGCGATCTGGCCGCCCAATGGTTTGGCGACTTCCTCGGTCGCCGCGTGCGGCTCACGCGCTTCGACCCCGAGGCACGGCGCCTGTGCGATGCCCACTGGACCGGCCCGATCGAGGCCCTGAACGCGTTCGCCGACGGCTTTCCGATCCTCGTGGCCTCCACCGCATCGCTTGACGAACTCAACCGGAGGCTTGCCGCATCGGGCCAGGCCCCGGTGACGATGCAGCGGTTTCGGCCCAACATCGTGCTCGATGGCGTGACCGATGCGCACGGCGAGGACTTCTTCGACACGCTCGCGATCGACTCGCCCGACGGCCAGGTGGTGCTCAAGCTCGTCAAGCCCTGCGGCCGCTGCACGATCCCCGATGTGGACCCCGATACCGCGGCGCAGGGCCACGCCGTGGCCGACACGCTGGCGGCCTACCGCGTCGAGCCGCGCATCGGCGGCGCGATCGCGTTCGGGCACAACGCCGTCGTCGTCTCCGGCTTCGAGCGTCGCCTGCGGGTCGGCGCGCGCGTGCGGGCGGTCTTGAACTTCTGACGTGGGGCCAGCGCGCGGCCTGCCGAGCTGGCAGCTGTTCGCGATCGCGGTGGCGATCTGGAGCACCACGTGGCATGCGATCCTCTACCAGCTCGCGCACAACACCCCCGAGGTGGGCGTGGCGCTGCGCTTCGCGATTGCCGGCGCGCTGATCCTCGCGTTCGCCGGCTGGCGTGGCGACCGCCTTCGCTGCAGCACGCGCGAGCACATGCTGCTCGCGCTGCAGGGTGTCTTCATGTACGCGCTCGCCTACCTGGCCGTGTACCACGCGGAAGAACACGTGCCCTCGGGCCTGGTGGCCGTGGGCTACTCGGCCTCGCCGCTGGTCAACGGGATCGGCGCCTGGCTGCTCTGGCGCACACCGATGGGCCCGCGCTTCGTCGCCGGCGGGGCACTGTGCATCGGCGGCGTCACGCTGATCTTCTGGCCCGAGTTCACCCGCGTCGTCGCGGGCGAGGACACCAAGCGCGGGGCGCTGTTCACGGTCGCGGCAGTGCTGCTGTCGTCGGTGGGCAACCTGGCTGCAAGCCGCAATGCAGCGTACCGGTTGCCCTTCTGGCCCGCGCTCGGCTGGGGCATGCTGTACGGCGCCGCGCTCTCCTGCGTCGTCGCGCTGGCCGGCGGCCAGTCGTTCGTCTGGCCCGCCGTCGCGTCGTGGTGGCTGTCGCTGGCCTATCTGTCGGTGGCCGGCACCGTGATCGCCTTCGCGTGCTACCTCGCGCTGCAGCAGCGCGTCGGGCCCGGTCCCGCATCCACGGTCGGCGTGATGACGCCCGTGTTCGCGCTCGTGATCTCGACGTGTTTCGAGGGATTCCGCCCGGTCGCGCTGACCTGGCTGGGTGCCGTTCTGGCGATTGCGGGCAACGTGCTGATCCTCAAGCCCAGCCTCAGGCGGGCGGAGGCCGACGCTCGGGCAGCGCAATGAATTCGGCCTCGCCGGGCACCTGGGGGAACACGCGGTTGGGCTGCGACGCCCAGTCGTCCGCTGCCTGCGCGATGCGCTCGCGGCGGCTGGAAACGAAGTTCCACCACATGTAGCGCGTGCCGAGCGGCTCGCCGCCGATCAGCATCAGGCGCGTCGCCTGGGCCGCTTCGATGCGGGCATCCGCACCGTCTTCGAGCACGGCCAGCGTGTGAGCCGGAACGGCCTGCCCATTGATCTGGAACCCGCCGTCGACCGCGTACAGCGCCCGCTCCTGTGCCAACGCCGCTGGCAATTCGAACGTGGACCCGGCAGCGAAGGACAGATCGACGTACAGCGTGGGTGATCGTGTCGGCACCGGCGAAACGAATCCGAAGGCGGAACCGATCAGGATGCGGATCGCGACGCCATAGCCGCTGAACTGCGGAATCGCCACCGCGTCGGTGTGAGAGAACGAGGGCTCGATCTCCTCGTCGCGGGCAGGCAGCGCGGCCCACAGCTGCAGTCCATGGCTGCGCCGCACGCGGCCGCGCAGGTCATCGGGGGTGCGCTCGGAGTGCACGATGCCGCGGCCGGCGGTCATCCAGTTGATCGCACCCGGCTCGATGCGCTGCACCGCACCGGTCGAATCGCGGTGCAGCATCGCACCCTCGAACAGATAGGTCACCGTGGCCAGGCCGATGTGCGGATGAGGCCTCACATCGTGCTGATCGGCCGGCTGCGAGACGACCGGTCCGAAATGGTCGAAGAACACGAACGGCCCGACGGCCTGGCGCGCAACGGCCGGGAGCAGGCGCCGCACGAGGAATCCGCCACCCAAATCCTTGCCTTGAGCCCGAAGCAGCAGCATGAGGCCATGGTAGGCGCACCTACAATCTCGCGCTCTTTCCGATGAGATTGCCATGAGCCTGCAATGCGGCATCGTGGGCCTGCCCAACGTGGGCAAGTCCACCCTCTTCAACGCGCTGACCAAGGCGGGCATCGCGGCCGAGAACTACCCGTTCTGCACGATCGAGCCCAACGTCGGCGTGGTCGAGCTGCCCGATGCGCGACTCGCGCAGCTCGCGGCGATCGTCAAGCCCGAGCGCGTGGTGCCGGCGATCGTCGAGTTCGTCGACATCGCGGGCCTGGTGGCCGGGGCGAGCAAGGGTGAAGGGCTGGGCAACCAGTTCCTGTCGCACATCCGCGAGACCGACGCCATCGTCAACGTGGTGCGCTGCTTCGACGATGCGAACGTGATCCACGTCGCCGGCAAGGTCGACCCGATCGCCGACATCGAGGTGATCCAGACCGAGCTGTGCCTGGCGGACCTCGCGACGGTCGACAAGAGCCTGGCCCGCTACACGAAGGTGGCCAAGGCCGGTGGCGACAAGGAAGCGCAGCGCCTGGTCGACGTGCTGAGGAAGTGCGAGGCGGCGCTCAACGAAGCCAAGCCGGTGCGCGGCATCGACTTCAGCAAGGAAGAGCGCGTGGTGCTCAAGCCGCTGTGCCTGATCACGGCCAAGCCGGCGATGTTCGTCGGCAACGTGGCCGAGGACGGCTTCACGAACAACCCGTACCTCGATCGCCTGAACGAGTACGCCGCCAGGCAGGGTGCGCCGGTGGTGGCGATCTGCGCCAAGACCGAGGCCGAGCTGGCCGACATGAGCGACGAAGACCGCGCGATGTTCCTGGCCGAGATGGGCCAGAGCGAGCCCGGTCTCGCGCGCCTGGTGCGCGCCGCCTTCAAGCTGCTGGGCCTGCAGACCTACTTCACCGCGGGCCCGAAGGAAGTGCGCGCCTGGACAATCCACATCGGCGACACCGCGCCGCAGGCCGCCGGCGTGATCCACACCGACTTCGAACGCGGCTTCATCCGCGCGCAGACGATCGCCTTTGCCGACTACGTGGCGCATCGCGGCGAACAGGGCGCGAAGGATGCGGGCAAGATGCGCGCCGAAGGCAAGGAATACGTCGTGCACGACGGCGACGTCATGAACTTCCTGTTCAACGTCTGAAGCGTGGCCTCAGTGCGCCCCGAGCCCACCCTGGGCAGGGCGGCCGCGGCGGCGGTCGCACCGGCATCGCTGCCGGCATGGGCGGTGCTTGGGATCACCTTCTTCGGGTATCTCGCGACGGCGCGCCTGGGGCTGCTGCTCGCGCTGCCGCCGGCCAATGCGTCGCCGCTGTTTCCCGCGGCGGGCCTGGGCATGGTGGCGGCGTTCGTCTGGGGGCCACGGGTGCTTTGGGCGATCGCGCTGGCCGCGCCGGCTGCCAACCTCTGGATGGCCTCGACCGCCGCTCCGATCACCGCGGGCGTGGTCGCCGTCTGGTTCGCCAGCGGAGTTGGCGCGGCGCTGCAGGCGGCGCTTGGTGCCTGGATGATGCGACGCTGGGTTTCGCAGCCGCTCGCGCTGTCGGAACCGGTCGACCTGGCCCGCTTCATGTTGGGAGTGGCGCCGGTGGCTTGCCTGATCAGCGCCACGGTCTCCGTGAGCGTGCTGTGGGGCAGCGGCACGATCCACGCGTCGGATGTGCCTTCGACCTGGGGCGCCTGGTGGGTCGGCGACACGCTGGGCGTGCTGATCGGTGCGCCGCTCGCGCTCGCGTTCTTCGGTCAGCCGCGCGATGCGTGGGCGCCGCGGCGCTGGTCGGTCGCCGCGCCGCTGGCGGGCGTCACGCTGGTGCTCGGGCTCGGTGTCCTCGAGGCCACGCGCGCCGACGGCGAGCGGCTGCGCCAGACGTTCCAGCGCGAGGCCGACAACGTCACCAATGCGGTGAACGTGCGCCTGCAGACCGCGCTGCGCGCGCTGGAGGCGATGCGCGGGATCGCCGACGCGTCACCGGTGCTCGATCGCGACACGTTCCGCCGCGCGGCGGTGCCCTGGACCATCGATGCGGAGGGCATGGTGGCGCTGGGTCTGTCCGAGCGGGTGGAACGCGCAGCGGTGCCGGCCTTCGAGGCGCGCGAGCGGGCCGCGGGACGGGCTGACTTCCGGGTCGCCGAACGCTGGAGCACAACCACGGCGGCGGCGGCGGCCGTGGCTGCGGACGATCCGCTGATGGTGATCCGGTTCATCGAGCCGATGGCCAGCAACGCCACCGCACTGGGCGTCAATGCGCGCTCGATCGCGCTCGCCCGGCAAGCCGTCGATGCAGCCGCGCGAACGGGCCGACCGGCAGCCACCACGGCGTTCCCGCTGTCCCAAGGGGGCCAGGGCATCGTCATCTACCAGGCGTTTTACCGCGGCGAACCGCGCACAGCCGATGAACGCGATGGATCGCTGCGTGGCGTGGTGTTCGCCACGCTGCGCCCTGAACTGATGCTCGGTGCCGTGCGTGCCCAGGCGCCCGCATCGCTCGAACTGTGCCTGCTCGACAACCAGGCCGACGCGGGCCGGCGCGTGCTCGCCGGACCGCCCGGCTGCGACAACCTCGATCCGGCGCGGACCCTGCATGTCGCGCCGCTTGCGTTCGCAGCTCGCCAATGGGATCTGCGCATCTACAGCCTCGCGTCTGCGGGCAGCGGCATCGGGCGCGCCTGGCCTCTGGCGCTCGTGGCCCTGGCCAGCGCGGCACTGCTGGGTGTACTGCTGCTGATGATCACCGGCCGGGCGCGCCGCATCGAGGCCGCCGTCGATGAGCGCACGGCTGAACTGCAGCAACGCAGCACCGAGCTGCAGGCCGAGGTGACGCAGCGACAGCGCACGGCAAGCGCCCTGCGCGAAAGCCAGCAGCGGCTGCGCAACATCCTCGACCATGTGCCGATCGGCGTGGCCTACACCGACATCGACGGCCGCGTGCGCGAAGCCAACCCTCACCTGCGCGAGCTGCTGGGCCATACCGGCGAGCGCCTCTCGGGCACGCCGATCGCCGACCTGCTGCACCCTGACGATCGCCGCGCCGAGGCTCAAGCGCGCGAGCGCCTGCTCGTCGGCGAGGTGCCGATGGCGCATTGGCAGCTTCGCTGCGTCGCGGCCGACGGCCGCGTCGTCGACACGCGCGCCAGCGTGTCGTTGCTGCGCGGCAGCACCGGCGAGGCGAGACGACTGGTGTGGGTGATCGAGGACATCACCGAGCACCTGCAGCTCGAGGAGGCCCAGCGCGCACGCAAGGGCGCCGAGGCGGCCAACCGCGCCAAGAGCGAGTTCCTCTCTCGCATGAGCCACGAGCTGCGCACGCCGCTGAACGCGATGCTCGGCTTCACGCAGCTGCTCGAGCTGGACCGCAAGCTGCCGCTGGCGCCGCACCAGCTCGAGTGGACTGCTCAGATGCGCCATGCCGGCTGGCACCTGCTGCACATGATCAACGACACGCTCGATCTGTCGCGCATCGAGGCGGGTCATGTCGAGCTCGTGCCGCAGACACTGGACCTGCAGGAACTCGTCGACGCGGCGCGCACCCTGCTCGCCCACAGTGCCGAGAAGCGGCGCGTGGGCATCGAGGTGCACCTGGGCGCCGGGGCGCGCTCGGTGATCGGTGACGCCACACGGGTCAAGCAGATCCTCACGAACCTGCTGTCCAACGCGATCAAGTACAACGCCGAGGGCGGCCAGGTGATCGTGTCCAGCCGCCTCGGCGACGAAGATCGCGTGGCGCTGGACATCATCGACACCGGACCGGGCCTGAGCGCTGAACAGCTGGCACAGCTGTTCCAGCCCTTCAACCGCCTCGGTCGCGAGGCCGGACCGATCGAAGGCACCGGCATCGGCCTGGTGATCAGCCTGCGGCTGGCCGAACTGATGGGAGGCAGGCTGCAGGCCCGCTCGACCCTTGGCATGGGCTCGACCTTCACGCTCGAACTGCCGCGTGGCGCAGCTGCAACGACCACCACCACTGCCGAGTTCGACACCGACATCGGGTTGGCCGGCTACCGCCGGCGCCTGATCCACTATGTCGAGGACAACGAGACCAACGCCGAGGTGATGCGCGGCATCGTCGCGCTGCGCCCGCAGGTCGAACTCGAAGTCTGGCCTCTCGGGCTCGAAGGTCTTGCGGCGATTCGGCAACGCCGTCCGAGCCTGGTGCTGCTGGACATGCAGTTGCCCGACATCGACGGGTTGGAGTTGCTGCGGAATCTGCAGGCCGACGACAACACGGCCGACATTCCGGTCATCGTGGTCTCCGCCGATGCAACCGAGTCACGCATCGCCGAGGCGATCTCCGCCGGGGCGGTCCATTACCTGACCAAGCCGGTCAACGTACCGCAGTTTCTGGCCGCGCTGGACAACCTGCTGGACCCGCTCGACACGCACTTCGGGTGAGGCTGGGTGCGGTGGGCAGCCCTGGCCGCAGCACCGCTGCCATGTTTGTGTGCGTGCGCTCACTAGTTAGAAAGACCATGCCCATTAATATTTCGTATCAAATGACCGGCGCCTCGAGTCGGCGTAAGCACTCCGGAAAGGAGAGTGCTAACATGACGGAACGCGGACGCTTCGCGCCCCTCCAAGAGCCCATGACTGCAGCCACCCTTTTCGCCCACCCGTCGCAACTGACCGTCCGCAACCCGTGGGCGCTGGTGCCGCCGATCGGCCATCTGGATGCCTACATCTCGGCCGTGAACCGGATCCCGCTGCTCACCCAACAGGAAGAGTCGGAATTCGCCCGCAAGCTGCGCGACACGGGCGATCTGGAAGCCGCCGGCCGCTTGGTGCTCTCGCACCTGCGCCTGGTGGTGTCGATCTCGCGCCAGTACCTGGGCTACGGCCTGCCGCAAGGCGACCTGATCCAGGAAGGCAACGTCGGATTGATGAAGGCCGTCAAGCGCTTCGACCCCGAGCAGGGCGTGCGCCTGGTCAGCTACGCGATGCACTGGATCAAGGCCGAGATCCACGAATACATCCTGAAGAACTGGCGCATCGTGCGCCTGGCCACCACCAAGGCCCAGCGCAAGTTGTTCTTCAACCTGCGTTCGATGAAGGCCAGCCTGAAGGGCGAGGCGGCTGACGGCGACACGCACCGCAACACCCTGACGGCCGGCGAAGCCGATGCCGTGGCGCGCGAATTGAATGTCAAGCGCGAGGACGTGCTCGAGATGGAGACCCGGCTGGCCGGCGGCGATGTGGCGCTCGAACCGCACACCACCGACGACGGCGAGGAAGCCTACGCGCCGATCGCCTACCTGGCCGACGAGTCGAGCGAGCCGACCCGCGTGATCGAGGCACGCCACCGTGACGAACTGGCCGGCGCGGGCATCACGCGCGCGCTCGACGTCCTGGACACGCGCAGCCGCCGCATCGTCGAGGAGCGTTGGCTCAAGGTCAACGACGACAGCTCCGGCGGCATGACGCTGCACGAGCTGGCGGCCGAGTACGGCGTCAGCGCCGAGCGCATTCGCCAGATCGAGGTCGCGGCGATGAAGAAGATGCGCAAGGCCCTCGAAGCGCAGTCCTGAACGCGACGACCGGTCCGCCGCAACGCATCATCACGCTCCGGCCAGCAGCAGCCTGATGTCCTGGGCCAGCGCGTCGGCCCCGCTGCCGTAGCGCGCGAACAGGCGCACCCTGCCCTTCGGATCGAACACGTAGGCACCTGCGGTGTGGTCGATCGTGTAGCTGTCTGGCGTTCGGCTCGGCGCCTTGGCGAAGAAGACCTTGAACTCCTTGGCCGCCGCCTGGGTCTGCTCCACGCTGCCGCGCAGCGCCACGACATCGCCGCCGAACGTGGTCGCATAGGCTGCGGCCACCTGCGCCGTGTCGCGCTCGGGATCCACCGTCACGAAGATCGGTTGCACCTTGGCGCCGTCGGCGCCCAGTTTCTGCCGCACCTCGGCGATCTCGGCCATCGTCGCCGGGCACACGTCGGGGCATTGGGTGTAGCCGAAGAACACGATCACCACCTTGCCCCTGAAGTCGGCCAGCGTGCGCGTCTTGCCGCTGGTGTCGGGCAGTTCCAGGCGCCGCGCGTACTCGGCACCCGTGATGTCGATCGACTTGAACGCCGGCTTCTCGGCGCTGCACGCCGCCAGGACCGTGGCCGCTGCCAACAGGGTGAACAGGCGTCGTTTCATCGGGGGAGGTAGTGGTCGAGGAGCAGCGCGGCGAACAGCAGCGCAAGGTACCAGATCGAATAGCGGAACGTGCGCCGCGCCAGCGACTCGCTGTAGGAGTGCCACAGCCGCAGCGCCAGCACGATGAACCAGGCCCCGAGCAGCAGCGCGGCCACCAGGTACGGCAGCCCGCTCATGCCCTGCACGAAGGGCAGCAGCGTGGCGGCCAGCAGCACCAGCGTGTAAAGCAGGATCTGCAGCCGCGTGAAGCGATTGCCATGCGTGACCGGCAGCATCGGCAACCCGGCCCGCGCATAGTCCTCCGCGCGGTACAGCGCCAGGGCCCAGAAATGCGGCGGTGTCCACACGAAGATGATCAGCACCAGCAGCCAAGCCTCGGCACCGACCTCGCCGCGCATCGCGGCCCAGCCCAGCAGCGGCGGCATCGCGCCGGAGGCACCGCCAATGACGATGTTCTGCGGCGTCGCGGGCTTGAGCCACACGGTGTAGATCACCGCGTAGCCGACGAAGGTGGCCAGCGTCAGCCACATCGTCAGCGCGTTGACGTAGACCGCGAGCAATGCCGAGCCGGCCGCGCAGAGCACCGCGGAGAACGCCACCGTCTGCACCCGCCCCAGATCGCCGCGGGCGGTGGCTCGCCACGCGGTGCGCGCCATGCGCGCATCGATGTGCTGCTCGACCAGGCAGTTGAACGCCGCCGCCGCTGCGGCGACGAGCCAGATGCCCAGGCAGGCAGGAACGAGCACACGCCAATCGGGCCAGCCGGGCTCGGCCAACAGCATGCCGATGACGGCACAGAACACGATCAGCTGCACCACGCGCGGCTTGGTCAGCGCATAGAACTGGCGCACGCGCGAAGGCGGTGCGACCGGTGCGGCGGCGCCCGCGCGGCTGCTGATCGGGCCGATGCTCATGTGGCGAAGCGACGCAATGAGGGGTCGGCGGCGCGCGCGCGCGGCACGGCCCGCAGGCGCGCCAGCAGCGTCGCCAGCACGATGGCCAGGGCCGCCGCACCGCCGGTGTGTGCCAGCGCGGCAACCAAGGGCCAGCCCAGAACGACGTTCGACAGACCTGACAGGACCTGCCACAGCGCCAGCGCCGCGAGCGCGGCGGCGATGCGGCGCGCGGCGCCATGGCGCCACAGCACGCCCGCCAGAAACGCCAGCGCCGCGAACAGCACGAGCGCACCGAACCGATGCGCGACGTGGATCGCGGTCAGCGCGGCGAACGGCAGGCCGTCGCCGGCTGCCGTCTCGCCGAGTTCGCGCCGCAGCGCGAAGCCATGGGCAAAGTCCATCGGCGGCCACCACTGCCCCTGGCACAGCGGGAAGTCGCGGCAGGCGAGCACCGCATAGTTCGTGCTGACCCAGCCGCCGAGCGCGATCTGCATGACCGTCAGCGCGGCCACGCTCCATGCGGCGATGACCGCCGCGCGCGGCATGTCCAGCGGTGCCGGCGCGAACCGCTCGCCCTGCCAGGCCAGCAGCGCAAGCAGGCCCACGCCGCCCAGCAGGTGCAGCGTGACGATCGCAGGATAGAGCTTCATCGTGACGGTAAGCGCACCGAAGGCACCCTGCGCGATCACCCACGCGAGCGTGAGGGTCGCCCACCACGGCGATGGCAACCCTGCCGCGTTGCGCCGGCGCAGCCACCAGCCCGCGATCGCCATCACGGTGATCAACACGCCGACCGCCGTGGCCAGGTAGCGGTGGATCATCTCGACCCAAGCCTTGCCATGCGTGACCGGCCCGCTCGGCAGCGCGCTCTGCGCGGCGTGGATCTCGTCGCGGGCGCCGATCGGGCTCGCGCTGCCGTAGCAGCCGGGCCAGTCGGGGCAGCCCAGGCCCGAGTCCGTCAGGCGCGTGAAAGCGCCGAAAACCACGAGATCGAAAGACAGGAACAGGGTGAGCAGCGTGAGCGCATGCAGGCGCCGCGCGGGCGTGGAGCCCTTGTGGCGCAGCCACCACCACGCGAGCGGCCCGAGCGCGATCACGATGCCCAGCATCGCCATGCGCAGCAACGGCGTCCAGTCGACGAGGTCGTTCGGGTTCATCGCTCGGACGCATGCCACGCCGCTCGAACGCAGGCGCCCGTCATTTCGAGCGTCCCGCCGTGTCCCACGACGCCGACGCGCGCAGCAAGCGATCGATGTCTCGCCTGAAGCGCGCCGGATCGAGCGCGGCGGGCGCACGCATCATCCAGCGGCCCATCGGATCGACGAGGTACAGGTGCGACTCGATCGTCTCGCCTTCGGCTGGGGCGAGCCACTGAGCGAGGGCGGCCGCCGGCACGCGCAGCACCTGCGTCGACGGTGCGGCGTCGAGCGCCGAACGCAGTTCGGGCCTGATGGGTGCGGTGTCGGTCACGAACCAGACTTTGTCGATGCGGTCGCGGTCGCGCCCCGTCATCTCGCGCAACTGGCGCTGCGTGTACAGGCGCTTCTCGCAGGCGAGGTCGCAGTTCGCACGGCCCACCACGACGATCAGCCACTGGCCGTGCAGCGAAAGCGGATCGACCGCGCGACCTTCGAGATCCTGCAGCGGCAGCGACGGCGGGATCGCGCGCGCAGGGTCGATCAGCGCTGCGTAATTGCTGCGGGCCTCGGGGCGGATCACGTAGTAGGCCAGGTAGGACGCGACCACCGGTGCCGCGCACGCCAGCAACACGAGCAGCAGGGTCCAGCGCCCGCTGGCGGTCCGGCGCTGGGCTTCCTCGGCGCCGAGATCGAGCCGCGGCATCGAGTGCACGGTGAACTGCAACGGTTCAGCCGCGGTTCGCGACGGCGCGCCGGCGTTGGGGTTGGATGAACTGGAACCAGACATAGAGAATCACCACCAGCGCCGACAGGCCGAACCACTGGAATGCATAGCCCTGGTTCTTGGCCACTCCGCTCTGAGGTGCGGGCCAGTCCCGACGCAGGCCGTCGTCGGGTGTCACCGGGCCGGACTGCAGCACGGACCAGGGCACGAGGCTCAACCCGGTTTCGCGGGCAAGGGCATCGAGGTCGAGATTCTGCCGGATGGGGCCGGATGATGCAGGCTCGAACTCGTACAGCCGTGCCGGCGGCGGGGCGATGTGTCCTTGCACGGTCACCGACCCGGGCGGCGTCGCGAGCGACGGCAGGCGTGTGCGCTGCTGCGCATCGCGTGCGACCCAGCCTCGCTGCACGAGCACCGCGCGGCCGTCGGGCAGGCGCAGCGGCGTCACGACGAAGAAACCGGGGCGCCCGTCCATCTGCCGGTTCTCGAGCCAGATCGTGTGCGCGGCCGACCATTCGCCTGCAAGACGCACCGCGCGGTGCACGATGTCCTGCGTCTGCGCAACTGCAGTGCCCGGCGCGTCCAGCGCGGGCAGGCGCGCACGCTCTTCGATCGAAGCCTGCATCGAACTCTTCTGCGCCGCGCGGTCGAGTTGCCACAGGCCCAGGCGCGCCGTCACGAGGCTGGCCACGAGCGCAGCGACCGAGACGACCGCGAAACGCGCTCGCGGGCTCATCGCGGACAATGCCTGCCCATGACCTGGATCATCGTGATCGGGCTCGTCGCGGTTCTCGCAGCCCTGGCCAGCGCGGGTGTGTTCATGCTGCGAAAGCCCGATGCGTCGAGACCGCGCGAGGCCGACCGCCGCATGGCGCGCGCGCTCGCGGTGCGCGTGGGGCTTTCGGTGGCGATCTTCCTGCTCGTGCTGCTGGCCTGGAAGCTGGGCTGGATCTCGCCCAAGGGCCTGCCGACAGGTCGATGACCCGAAACGAAAAGAGCGCCGCGAGGCGCTCCTTTCATCGCGGCAGCCGCGGCCGTCACAACCAGTACACGAGCAGGTACAGGCCGAGCCATACCACGTCGACGAAATGCCAGTACCACGCGGCGCCCTCGAAGCCGAAGTGGCGCTCGGGCGTGAAGTGCCCCTTCATGATGCGCAGCGTGATGAAGGTCAGCATCAGCATGCCGACGAACACGTGGAAGCCGTGGAAGCCCGTCAGCATGAAGAACGTCGAGCCGAAGATACCCGAGCTCAATTTCAGGTTCAGGTCGCGGTAGGCGTGCATGTACTCGTAGGCCTGGACGCAGATGAACGACAGCCCGAGGGCCACGGTGATCCACATCCAGAAGATCGTCTTGGCGCGCTGGTTGGCGAGCAGCGCGTGGTGGGCGATCGTCAGCGTCACGCCCGACGTCAGCAGCAGCGCGGTGTTCAGCGTCGGCAGCGGCCAGGGGCCGATCACCGTGAACGGCTCCACGGTGCCGGCGGGCGAGGCGGTCATGCCCGGCGCGCTGCTCGGCCACACGGCCTTGAAGTCGGGCCACAGGATCTGGTGCTCGAGGTTGCCCAGCATCGGCAACGCGTGAGCGCGTGCCCAGTACAGCGCGCCGAAGAACGCTCCGAAGAACATGACCTCGCTGAAGATGAACCAGCTCATGCTCCAGCGGAAAGAGACGTCGACGCGGTCGCTGTAGAGCTTGCCCTCGCTCTCACCGATGGCCTGGTGGAACCACTGGAAGATGACCACGGCCCACAGCGCGAGGCCGCCGAAGACGAAGAACCTGCCCCACGAGGCGCCGTTCACCCACTCGGCCGCGCCGAAGATGATGAGCAGCATGGCCGTGGCCACCAGCGCCGGATGGCGCGAGGGTTGAGGGATGAAGTAGTAGGGCGTGCCCCCGTGTTGTTGTGTCGCTGCGGACATGTGAGTGACTCTCCTCGAACCAGAATTGTTTCAGTCGGGCTCAGCCTGCGGCCACGCCGCTGCCCACCACCCACCTGACGAGCAGCACCAGGCCCCCGACGAACAGCGTCGCAACCACGATGCCCGCGACGATGACGTGCAGCGGGTTCAACTGGGCCACGTCCTGCTCATACTCCGAGCCCTTGCGCACGCCGAAGAAGGACCACGCGACCGCCTTGAACGTGCGCACGAACGACCCGCGGCGCGCCACGGCCTGCTTCAAGTCATTGCCGGCATGGGACTCGCTCACAGCGCGTTCCCTCGTGGCGCGGCGGCGACCTTGCCCTTGACCTCGAAGAACGTGTACGACAGCGTGATCGTCTTGACGTCGCGGGGCAGCTTCGGGTCGATCGCGAACACCACCGGCCAGCGCTTGGATTCGCCCGGCGCGAGCGTCCACTCGTTGAAGCAGAAGCACTGGACCTTGTTGAAGTGCGGGCCGGCCTGCATCGGTGCATAGCTCGGAATCGCCTGCGCCGCCATCGTGTGGTCCTGCCTGTTGCGGAACTCGTACATCACGGTGGCCAGTTCGCCGGGATGCACCTCGATCGAACTCTGTGCAGGCTTGAAGTCCCAGGGGCCGCGCGCATTGGCGTCGAACTCGACGGTGACCGTGCGCGTGCGATCGACCTGGGTGTTCAGCTCGACCGCCTTGCGGCGCTCATCGCCCAGCGACAGCACGTTGATGCCCAGCGCGTCGCAGATCGCGCGGTACAGCGGCACCAGCGCATAGCCGAAGCCGAACATCAGCGCGACGATCAGCGCCAGCTTGGCCACCAGCTGGGCGTTGTCGCGCGAAAGTCGCAACAGCGGGACGCTCATCGTTCAACCGCCCAGCAGCACCATCTTGGCCATGAAGCCCAACGCAAAGGCCAGCGCCACCGAGGCCAGGATCAGCCCCAGGCGCCGGTTGGCCTTGCGCTGCTCGTCGCTCCCACGCATCGCGAACGGCCTCAGCCGATGACCCTCGTGGCCGCGGCGTTGAGCTTGGGCGGCGTCTCGTAGGTGTGCCACGGCGCCGGGGACGGCACCTCCCACTCCAGGCCTTCGGCGCCAGCGCCATCCGGGTCGTTCCACGGACGCTGCGGCGCCGCCTTGCCCTTGCCCTGCATCACCGGCAACACGACGAAGAAGAAGAAGTAGACCTGCATCAGCCCGAAGCCGAACGCGCCCACCGAGGCGATCGCGTTGAAGTCGGCGAACTGCATAGGGTAGTCGGCGTAGCGGCGCGGCATGCCGGCCAGGCCGAGGAAGTGCATCGGGAAGAACGTGACGTTGAAGAAGATCATCGATCCCCAGAAATGGATCTTGCCGCGCGTCTCGTTGTACATGACGCCGCACCACTTCGGGCTCCAGAAGTAGAAGCCGGCGAACATGCCGAACAGCGAGCCGGCCACCAGCACGTAGTGGAAGTGCGCGACGACGTAGTAGGTGTCCTGCAGCTGGATGTCGATCGGCGCCATCGCCAGGATCAGGCCGGTGAAGCCGCCCATCGTGAAGACGAAGATGAAACCCACCGCCCACAGCATCGGCGTCTCGAAGGTCATCGAACCGCGCCACATGGTGGCGATCCAGTTGAACACCTTCACGCCGGTGGGGATCGCGATCAGCATCGTCGCGTACATGAAGAACAACTGGCCCGTCACCGGCATGCCGGTCGTGAACATGTGGTGGGCCCAGACGATGAACGACAGGATCGCGATCGACGCGGTGGCGTAGACCATCGAGGTGTAGCCGAACAGCTTCTTGCGCGCGAACGCTGGGATCACGGCGCTGACGATGCCGAAGGCCGGCAGGATCATGATGTAGACCTCGGGGTGGCCGAAGAACCAGAAGATGTGCTGGTACATCACCGGGTCGCCGCCGCCCGCG
>Ga0209797_10000482_pt1 | contig 19926 bp, 13 predicted proteins | sample DOMMetBare3Fresh_2_FD_187472 | JGI IMG/M metagenome (GOLD analysis project Ga0209797, IMG submission 187472) | Wetland sediment microbial communities from St. Louis River estuary, USA, under dissolved organic matter induced mercury methylation -... | ecosystem: Environmental > Aquatic >... | reverse complement strand
CGCGCCCCCAAGGCGACCAGACGCCCAGATCGATCCCACCGCCTGCGCGCCCAGCGTGGCCTCGAGCGGCGCCCATGACCGCAGACCATTCGTCGCAGCCCGCCCCGACCACCCGCGCACGACTCGCGGCGCTGGCCGCGTTCGCGGTTGCTGGCGTGCTCGCGGCGGCGGCGATCGCCTGGCTCGAGACTCGCCAGCTCGAGCAGGAAAAGACGCAGATGGGCGAGCAGATCTCGAACCTGGCGCACGAAGTCGAGGACCAGGTCGAGCGGGCTCTGAGCGCCACCTACGCGCTGGCCGCGCTGGTGCGGCAGGGCAATGGGACGGTGAAGGACTTCGACGAGGTGGCCGGCGCGATGCTGCCCTACTACCCGGGCGCCGATTCCCTGCAGCTGGCACCGGGTGGCGTGGTCACCTCGGTGGTGCCGCTGGCGGGCAACGAGAAGGCGATCGGCCACAACCTGCTGCTCGATCGCCAGCGGACCAAGGAGGCCTTCCTCGCCCGCGACTCCGGCGAGCTGACGCTGGCGGGGCCTTTTGCGCTGATCCAGGGCGGCATGGGCGTCGTCGGGCGGCTGCCGGTGTTCCTCGACACTGCCGGCGAGAAGCGCAAGTTCTGGGGCTTCGCGTCGGTGCTGATCCGGTTCCCCGGGGCCGTCGACAAGACCCACCTCAACGAGTTGGTCGGGCGCGGCATCGACTACGAATTGGCCCGCATCCACCCGGACACGCTCGACAAGCAGATCATCGCCGCCTCCACCGCGACGGCGATGGTCGATCCGGTGTCGCGGCCCCTGTACATGCCCAACGGCGTGTGGTTCCTGAGCGCAGCGCCGCGGGACGGATGGGCCGATCCGACCCGCCTCGGAATCAAGATCGCGATCGGCCTGCTGTTCAGCCTGATGGCGGCGCGGCTGGCCTACCAGATGTCGGAGCTCAGGCGCCACCGCGCCGGACTGCAGGTGCTGGTCGACCGGCGCACTGCCGAGCTGGAGGCGCGCCAGCTCGAACTCAACCGCGCGCAAGCGGTGGCGCGCACCGGCAGCTGGGTCTACGACGCCCAGCTCGACCAGTTGAGCGGCTCGCCCGAAACGGGCCGCATCCTCGGACTGGACGACGACGTGCCACTGGATTACCCGGCGTTCAAGTCGCGCCTGCACCCTGAGGACGGCCGGCTGCTGCGCGACGCCTGGCGCGAGGCGGTCGACCGCGCGGCGTTCGACCTCGAGTTCCGGCTGATCGTCGGCGGCGAGGTGCGCTGGGTGCACGCGCAGGCCGAGATCACCATCGACCTGCAGGGCAGGCTGGTGCGCGCGATCGGGACGCTGCGTGACATCACCGAGCGCCGCGAAGACGAAACCCGCATGCGCGAAGCGATGGTGGTGTTCAACGCCTCGAGCCAGGCCATCGTGATCACCGACGCGGCGGGCGTGATCACCTCGGTCAATCCGGCCTGCTCCTCGATCACCGGCTACAGCGCCGACGAGATGGTCGGGCAGCGCCCGGCGATGTTCCGGTCGGGGCGGCATGACGCGGCGTTCTACCGGCAGATGTGGGACACCCTGACCAGCACCGGGCACTGGGAAGGGGAGATCTGGAATCGGCGCAAGGGTGGGCCGGTGTACCTGCAATGGATCACCATCTCGGCGGTTCGCGATGCCAATGACCGGCCGGTCAAGTACGTCGCCCATGCGAGCGACATCACCCACCGCAAGCAGCGCGAGGAGGTGATCTGGCGGCAGGCCAATTTCGACGAACTGACCGGCCTGGCCAACCGCCACCTGCTGCACGATCGTCTGGCGCATGCGCTGGCGCAGGCCCGCCGAAGCGGCCGGCAGGTGGGGGTGATGATTCTCGACCTCGACGGCTTCAAGTGGATCAACGACACCCTTGGCCATGACGTCGGCGACCGATTGCTGGTCGAGGTGACCAGGCGCCTGATCGCCTGCTCACGCGACCAGGACACCGTGGCGCGCATGGGGGGCGACGAGTTCACGCTGGTGGTCGACGAGCTCGGCGACAGCGGCGACCTGCGCCTGGTCGGCGAGAAGGTGCTGCGCGCGCTCGCCGAGCCCTTCGTCCTCGGCGGCCAGACGCACCACATGTCGGGCAGCCTGGGCCTGACCCTGTTCCCCGACGACGGCCAGGACGTGCAGACCCTGTTCCGCAACGCCGACATCGCGATGTACGAGGCCAAGCAACTGGGCAAGAACCGGTGCGAGTTCTACGCCCAGCACATGCGCGACCGCGCCCACCGCCGAGTCGAGCTCGAAAGCGAGTTGCACACTGCGCTCGAACGGGGCGAGTTCGAGCTGCACTACCAGCCGATCGTCGATGCGGGCCGCGGCGTCATGACCGGTGCCGAGGCCTTGCTGCGCTGGCGCCATCCGGCGCGCGGCCTGATCGGGCCGGTCGAGTTCATCGGCGTGGCCGAGGAAACCGGCCTCATCGTCCCGATCGGGCAATGGGTGCTGCGCGAGGCCGCGCGCCAGGTCGACCAGTGGCGGCGGCAGGGCCACCCGTCGCTGCGGCTGGCGGTCAACGTCTCGGGCGTGCAGTTCCGGGAGGAGGGCCTGGCCGCGCTGCTCCAGCAGGTCCGCGCCGAGTTCAATCTCGGACGCTCACAATTGATGTTGGAGATCACCGAATCGGTGCTGATGCATGGCAGCGATCTGGCCGAGGCGCGCATGCGCGAGATCCGCGCCAACGGCGTGTCCTATGCGCTCGACGACTTCGGCACCGGCTATTCGTCGCTGTCGTACCTCAAGCGCTTCCCGGTCGACGTGGTCAAGATCGACCGCAGCTTCATCGCCGACTGCGCCAGCGGCGGCAGCGACGCACGGCTGGTCGAGGCGATCATCCGCATGGCCCACAGCCTGGACCTGAGCGTCACCGCCGAGGGCGTCGAGACGGCCGATCAGGTGGAGTTCCTCAGGCGCCACGGGTGCGACCAACTGCAGGGCTATATCATCAGCACCCCGCTGGCGGCGGCGGCCTTCGAACGGCTGTTCGAGCGGCGTGATCTGCTCGCGGCGCAGGTTTCCCCACTCACCACAGGAGAGAGAAATGGCTAGCAAGCTTGCATACGTCACTGGCGGCATGGGCGGCATCGGCACCGCGATCTGCCAGCGGCTGCACAAGGAAGGTTTCAAGGTCATCGCCGGCTGCGGTCCGAGCCGCGACTTCGTCAAGTGGCTGGACGAGCAGAAGGCCCTGGGCTACAACTTCCACGCGTCGGTCGGCAACGTCGCCGATTGGGATTCCACCGTCGCCGCCTTCACCAAGACGGTGGCCGAACATGGTCCGATCGAGGTGCTGGTCAACAACGCCGGCATCACCCGCGACCGCATGTTCCTGAAGATGACGCCCGACGACTGGAAGGCGGTGATCGACACCAACCTCAACAGCATGTTCAACGTCACCAAGCAGGTCGTGCCGGGCATGATCGAGAAGGGCTGGGGCCGGATCATCCAGATCAGCTCCGTCAACGGCGCCAAGGGCCAGGCCGGGCAGACCAACTACTCGGCGGCCAAGGCCGGCATGCACGGCTTCACGATGGCGCTGGCGCGCGAACTCGCCAGCAAGGGCGTCACCGTCAACACCGTCAGCCCCGGCTACATCGGGACCGACATGGTGCGCGCGATCAAGCCCGAGGTGCTGGAGAAGATCATTGCCACCATCCCCGTCGGCCGCCTCGGCACCCCCGAGGAGATCGGCTCGGTCGTCGCCTGGCTGGCCGGCGAGGACTCGGGCTTCGCCACCGGTGCCGACTTCGCCTGCAACGGTGGACTTCAGATGGGGTGAGCGAGGACACACGCCAGCACCTGCGTGCTGGCGCGTGCCTCGCGAACGACCGCGCGCATCCTGGCGCGCGGGCTGGGGTGAGGCCGGACGAGAAACAGCCCACTGCGGGCTGTTTCTCGCCTGCCGAACCGGGCGAGCTCTGCGAGCCCGTGGGGCAAGCGAGGTCGGCGAGTCTGTGCCTTCGCACTGTTCGTCGCCTCACTCACGGGCCGAGCTCTGCGAGGCCACGGGGCACGACGTGCACAGGCAGCTTCACCTGCGCGCCAATGCGCCGCCCCCCCACTCCCGCCTCCACGACGGCGAAGGCGAGCACCTGCACGAGCTGTCCGAAGGCGAGCGCGGTGCGCTGCGCGAGCTCATCTGGAAGGTCGACAACGTCGAGCTCACCACGGTGGGCATCGACATCGGCAGCTCGACCTCGCACCTGATGTTCTCGCGTCTGCGCCTTCAGCGCAGAACGCAGGCGCTGTCGAGCCAGTTCGTGGTGATCGAGCGCACCGTGCTGTGGCGCTCGCCGATCCTGTTGACGCCCTTCGTCGGCGAGCGCTCCATCGATGCCGCGCAGCTGGGCGGGTTCATCGCCCGCGCCTACCGCGACGCCGGCTTGGCGCGCGAGGACATCGACAGCGGCGCGGTGATCCTCACCGGCGAGGCCATCCGGCGCGACAACGCGCGGGCCATCGGGCGGCTGTTCGCCGCCGAGGGCGGCAGGTTCGTCTGTGCCTCGGCCGGACATCGTCTCGAATGCCTGCTGGCCGCCCACGGTTCGGGGGCTGTCGAGTTGTCGCGCCGGACATCGTCGGTGGTGCTCAACGTCGATGTCGGCGGCGGCACGACCAAGCTGGCCTGGGTGCACGGCGGCGAGGTTGTCGCCAGTTGCGCATTTGCCGTCGGCGGCCGGCTGGTCGCCTGGGACGGGCAGGGCCGGCTGGTGCGCATCGACAGCGCGGCCCGCCGGGTATCGGACCTGCTGGGCCTGGGCCTGCAGCTGGGCGAGCGGCCCGCCGGCGGCGCCATCGATCGCCTGGTGGACGCGCTGGCCGAGGCCGCCATCGACGTGATCTGCCGGTGCGATGGCGCAGGTCTGGCCCGCGAGCTGATGGTGACCGATGCGCCCGGCGGGGACTGCCCGCCGCCCGACCTGATCACCTTCTCGGGCGGCGTCGCCGAGTACATCTACGGCCGCGAGCGCGCGCTGTTCGGCGACATTGCGCGGCCGCTGGCCGAACGGATCGCTCACGCACTGGCGGCCAGCCGCCTGCCCGGCCAGCTTCGCGACCCGGGACAGGGCATTCGCGCGACGGTGATCGGTGCCTCGCAGTTCTCGGTCCAGCTCAGCGGCAAGACGATCCATTGCTCGCGCGAGTTGCCGCTGCCGCTGTGCAACGTGCCGGTGGTGTTTCCGGACTTGCCGGCGGACGGCGAAGTCACGTCCCACACCGTGGCGATGGCCATCGGCGCGGCGGTGTCGCGTGCGCAGCACGATCCCCGGCAGGCGCTGGCGCTGGCGCTGCGCTGGCGTGGCGAGCCGCTGTACCAGCGGCTGCGCGTGCTGGCCGAGGGCATCGCGCTGAGCCCGCCTGCGCGCACCGCCACACCCGCCGCGCTGGTGCTGATGATGGACGGCGACGTCGGCCGCACGCTCGGCCACATCGTCGAGCACGAGCTCGGCCTGGCGCGCCCGCTGCTGTCGATCGACGGCCTGGCGCTGAAGGAGCTGGACTATGTCGACATCGGCCGGCTCATCGAACCCAGCCAGGTGCTGCCGGTGGTGATCAAGTCGCTGCTGTTCGCGCCCGCCGGCCAGGTCCTCGGCGGGCTGCATCCCCGGCTGCCCGGACACTCCCACCATTGACGAGGAGCACAGCCATGGACACGAGCGCGCTGCCACGGATGGGCATCGACCCCTACCAGGACTGGGTGGACCAGGAAGGCATCCCGGTCACCGAGGGCCTGGGCGTCGATCTGTTCGCCGTGCCGACCCGGCCCTGGCCGCGCTTCGATGCGCGCGGCGGCGCGGTGCACCTGAAGGGGCGCGGGGACTTCATCAGCATGTTCGTGCTCGAGCTCGCGCCCGGTTCGGCGACCTCGCCCCAGCGCCACCTGTACGAGGAGGTGGTCTACGTGCTCGCCGGGCGCGGCAGCACCTCGATCGAGACCACCGACGGCCGCAGGCACAGCTTCGAGTGGGGATCGAAGAGCATGTTCGCGATCCCGCTCAACACCCGCTACCGGCACTTCAACGGCAGCGGCGCCGAGGCGGTGCGGCTGGTGTCGACCACCAGCCTGCCGATCGTGATGAAGATGTTCCACAACGAGCGCTTCGTCTTCGGCAACGACTGGACGTTCGACGAGCGCATCGGCAGCGCGAAGTACTTCGGCGGCGAGGGCGACTTCCACGCGGTGCGACCCGGCAACCACATGTGGGAGACCAACTTCGTGCCCGACTTGAGCGCCATCGAGCTCAAGCCCTGGGGCGAGCGCGGCGCGGGCGGTTCGAACCTCATGTTCGTCCTCGCCGACGGCACCATGCATGCCCACATCTCGGAGATGCCGGTGGGGACCTACAAGAAGGCCCACCGCCACGCCGCCGACTTTCATGTCATGTGCGTCACCGGCAGCGGCTACTCGCTGCTGTGGTACGAGGGCGACGCCGACTTCCAGCGCGTCGACTGGAAGCACGGCACCGTGTTCGCGCCGCCGGACCAGATGTTCCACCAGCACTTCAACGCCAGCGCGGTGCCCGCGCGCTACCTGGCCACCGCCTATGGCAGCCAGCGTTATCCCTTCACCGAGAGCAAGCGCAAATCGCTCTTCGGCGGCGTCTCGACCAGCCTCAAGCAAGGCGGCGACCAGATCGAGTACGCCGACCAGTCGCCGCTCATCCATCGGCTCTACGAGGACGCCACGCGCCAGTCGGGGGTGACGGTCCGCATGGCGCCATTCCTGCAGCCTGTTGCTGGGGCGGACTGATCGCGCCGACCGCGTTCGAAGGAGCTGCCGATGACCGACGACCCGACCTGCCGCGCGCTGATCGATGCCGGCCACATTCTCGAGGCCGAGGGGCAGGGCGACCTGACCCGGGGCCATGTCTCGGCGCGCGTGCCGGGCGATCCGGCGCGCTTCTTCATGAAGCCGCACGGCTTCGGCTTCGACGAGATCAGCCTGGACAACCTGGTGACCTGCGACCTGGCCGGCGAGAAGGTCGCCGGCCGCGCCCGCCGGCACAGCGAGGTCTACATCCACAGCGAGGTGTACAAGGCCCGCCCCGACGTCGGCAGCGTGATCCACACCCATTCGCCGCACGCCGTCGCGCTGTCGGCCACCGGCCGGGCGCTGCTGCCGATCAGCCAGCCGGCGGTGGCCTTTGCCGAGGGGCTGCCGGTGTTCACCGACACCATCGAACTCATCCGCACGCCGGCGCTGGGGGCAGCGGTGGCCCGCGCGCTCGGCGGCTGCAAGGCGGTGCTGCTGCGCAACCACGGGGCGGTGGTGGTCGGCGCGACGGTCGAGGAGGCCACGGTGCTGACCCTGATGCTCGACCACGCCTGCCGCATCCAGCTGCTCGCCGAGGCCGCCGGCGGCATCGGCGCCATGTTCGGGCCGGACAGCATCGCCCGCCTGGAGCACGACATCACCAGGCCCGAGCAGTACGGCGTCAACTTCGATTACCTGCGCCGCCGTGCCAAACGGCGTCTGGTGCCGCAATGACAGCGCGCCGCTCGAACCGCCGACGGGGAGACCGCCGCATGCAGCGCCTGTTTCGGACATGGATCGTTCCGGCCCTGATCGCGCTGTGCGCGCATCCCGGCGCGTCGGCCCAGGGCAATGCCGAGCCGGCGGTGGCGCGGGCGCTGGCGCTCTATCAGAACCCGGACCGCATCGAACGGCTGCTCGAAGCGGCGCGCAAGGAAGGCGAGCTGTCGGTCTACCACGTCTATCCGAACCTGACGGTGTTGATGGCCGCCTTCACCAAGAAGTACGGCCTCAAGGTGAAGGCCTGGCGCGCCGGCTCGGAGGCGGTGCTGCAACGCCTGATCACCGAGTCCCGCGGCGGCAAGCACGAGGTCGACATCGTGCAGAACAACGCCCCCGAGAACGAGGCCGCGTACCGCGAGAAGCTGCTGCAGGAGCTGCGCTCGCCCCACCTGGCCGACCTGATCCCGCAGGCCGTGCCCGAGCACCGGTCCTGGGCCGGCATCACGCTCGACGTCTGGACCGCCGCCTACCACACCGGCAAGGTCGGGAAGGACGAGCTGCCCAGGCGTTACGAGGACCTGCAGGATCCGAAATGGAAGGGCCGCCTGGGCATCGAGGCCAACAACCACATCTGGTTCGGCACCCTGCTGGGCGAGCTCGGCGAGGAGCAGGGCACGCGCATCTTCAACAACATCGTGGCCACCAACGGCATCTCGGCGCGCAAGGGGCACTCGCTGCTGACGACGATGGTGGCCTCGGGCGACGTGCCGCTGGCGCTGACGGTCTACAGCTGGAACCCCGAGCAGCTCAAGGCCAAGGGCGCGGCCATCGAAGGCTGGGCCATCGCGCCGGTGATCGCCCAGACGAGCACGATCGCGATGCTCAGGCGCTCGCCGAACCCGGCCTCGGCGCTGCTGTTCCACGACTTCCTGCTCAGCGGCGAAGGCCAGAAGCTGCTTGCCGACAACGCCTTCGTCCCGGCCAGCCGGCACATCGCCTCGCCCTGGGTCCATGCCACGCTCAGGTTCGTCGATCCGGCCAAGGCGCTGGACATGCAGGACAAGTGGCTCAAGCTGTTCGACGAGCTGATCCTCAAGAAGGCCAGGTGAGCGCCAGGGAGGCGCCGCTCATTCGAGCACGCCGCCGAGGAAGTACTTGACCAGTCCCTTGGCGGCGAAGCCCACCAGCCCGAAGCCCAGCGCGAGAAAGAGCACGAAGGCGCCGAAGCGGCCGGCCTTCGATTCGCGGGCGAGCTGGAAGATGATGAACACCATGTAGAGCATGAACGCGCCGATGCCGAAGCTCAGCCCGAACCAGGCCACCTGCTCCTCGGAATAGCCGAACAGCATCCGCGCGTCTCCTCAATCGAGCTCGGGCAGGACCGAGGCATCGACCAGGTCGCGGTAGGCGTGCCAGCTGGCGTGCGCCAGCCAGGGCACCACCACCACCAGCCCCAGCAGCGCGGTGAGCATGCCCAGCGCGGTGAACAGCATCAGCAGCGCCGCCCACAGCGCCAGCGGCGCCGGGTGGGCCTGGACCACCCGCCAGCTGGTCAGCACCGCGGCCAGGACGCTGACCTTGCGATCCAGCAACAGCGGGATCGCGACCACGCTGCTGGCGTACACCGGAGCCGCCAGCACCGCGCCGAGCGCGAGCCAGGCCTCGAACAGGTGGGTCCGCTCGTCGAGCACGACCGTGCGCAGGAACTCCGCCGGGTTGCGCACCGGCCCGGGCGCAAAGCCGATGATCAGCGACGCCGAGGTCAGCACCCAGCCGGTGCCCGCCAGCGCGAGCAGCAGCCCGAAGACGACCAGGCGCCGATGCCTGGGCCTCCACGCCGCCAGCGCCACCGCCAGGTGGGCCGGTTGACCGCGCTCGAGGGCCCGGCTGATCGCGTACAGGCCGGTGGCCAGGATCGGCGCCACCAGCAGGAAGCCCGAGAAGGCGCCGGCGAGCAACCAGAAGCGCTGTCCCGCCACCACGATCAGCAACCCGCCGAATGAGGCCAGCGCCAGGCCGTGCACCAGGCCCGGCAGCGGACAGCGCAGCAGGTCGCGCCAGCCCCGCGCCAGCCAGCCCAGCGGCCGCAGGAACGGGATCTGGCGCACGCCGAAGCGGCGCGATTCCACCAGTGCCGGGGTGTCGGTCCGCATGGCGTGGCTTTCTCGTCGATGGCGGGAGCGTGGGACGGCTCAGGGCCGGGCTGTGGGGATCGACCCGCCGAGCATCGCGCGTGCCGCGCCGGCCACCGAGGCGATCGATGGCAGATTGTCCGCCAGGACCAGCAGCGCCGGTCGCAAGGCCGCCTCGACCTCCTCCAGCCGGGCGTCGACCGCTGGCTCGAGCCCGGTGCGCAGTTGTTCGTCGTAGGCCCTGGCCGCCGAGCTCAGGCGGTGGGCGCCGATGCTGGCGGCGATCGACTTCAGGTCGTGGGTCAGTCGCCGGCCCTGCGCGCCGTCGTGGCGGGCGCAGGCGTCGCGAAAGGCGTCGGACCAGCCTTGCAGGAAGACCATCGCGTGTTCGAGCACGCGCAGGTAGAACCCCAGGTCGTCGTCGAGCCGCTTGATCGCTGCCGCAGGCTCGAACAGGCCGCTGGCGGCGAGCCGGTCGACCCATTCGGCGCCTGCCTGCGCGGCGGGCGCGACCGGCTCGACCGGGAGGGCCTTGTGGCTGCCGCTGCGCCGGTGGCGTGCGATCGCGGCACGCAGCGCCTGGCGACTCAGCGGCTTGGGCAGGTGGTCGGTGCAGCCGGCTTCACGTGCGAGGCCGATGTCGGCGTCGAAGGCGTGCGCCGAGATCACGATCACCGGCACCGGCATGCGCCCATGCTCGGCTTCGATGCGGCGGATCTCGCGCGTGGCGCTGTAGCCGTCCATGCCTGGCATCTGCACGTCCATCAGCACGATGTCGTACTCGGCTTCGCGCACCCGCTCGACCGCCAGCGGGCCGTCGGTGGCGACGTCGATGCGGTGGCCGTCGGCGCGCAGCATCGCCTCGACGAGGTAGACGTTGGCAGGGTTGTCCTCGGCGAGCAGGATGCGCAGAGGTGCCTGGTCGCCCGCCGGCCCCGCCGGCATCTCGGTGGCAACCCCGGCCGGGGGAGCCTCGGCCGCTGGCAGCGGCACCACGAGATCGAACCGCGTGCCGACGCCCGGTGTGCTCTCGACCGCGACCGTGCCGCCCATCAGCGTGGCCAGGTTGCGGGTGATCGACAGCCCGAGCCCGGTGCCGCCGTAGCTGCGGGCGACGCCGCCATCGGCCTGGGTGAAGGGCTGGAAGATCGTCTCCAGCTTGCTCTGGGCGATGCCGATGCCGGTGTCCTCGACGCTGAAGCGCACGCCGCGCGCCAGGCCCGGTTCGGCCCGCACGCGCAGCGCGACACCGCCGCGGTGGGTGAACTTGACCGCGTTGCCGAGCAGGTTGACCAGGGCCTGGGCCAGGCGCTGGCGGTCGCCGAGCGCATGCGCAGGCAGCCCCGGCGCGACCTCGAGTTCGAGCCCGATGCCCTTCTCGATGGCGCGCGCGCGCAGCAGCGCGATCTGTTCCTCGACGAGATCGCGCAGGTTGAACACCTGCGGTTGCAGCTCGATCTTGCCGGCCTCGATCTTGGACAGGTCGAGCAAGTCGTTGATCAGCTTGTACAGGGTCTCGCCGGACTTGCGAAAGACCTCCACGTGGCGGCGCTGCTCGTCGTTGAGCGGCGTGTCGGCCAACAGCTCGGCGACGCCGAGCACGGCGTTCATCGGCGTACGGATCTCGTGGCTGACGTTGGCCAGGAACTCGCTCTTGGCGCGGTTCGCGGCCTCGGCGACGAGGCGCTCGTGCCGCAGGCGCTGGTTGGCCTGCCACAACCCGTGCTGGCGGGCCAGGCCGGCGGCCAGCAGCCCGGCGACCAGCGCGGCCAGCGGCGCCGCCGTCGAGCTCAGCTGCTGCTGCGTGGCCAGCAGCCCCAACGCGACGACAGCCACGGCCAGCGCCGCGGCGAGGGCCACCCCGGCATCGGTGCGCAGCGACGGCACACGCCGTCGCCAGGTGAGGAGCGCGGGAACCAGGGCCAGCGCCAGCAGCGCCAGATCGAAGAGCGGCCGCGCCGGTTGCAGCAGGCCGGCATTGCGCAGGGCGGCGTAGGCATGGGCCAGCACCGCGGTGCCCGAGACCTGGCCATCGGGCGTCATCACGCCATCGTCGAAGGCAGCGCTGCTGCCGATCAGCACCGCCCGGTTCTGAACCCGCTGCCGCAGGGCCGCGCCATCGCCACGCCCCAGCATGGCCGCCGCAAGTTCGCTGAACCGGGCGCGCTGCACGGCGCCGTCGGCAAGGGGAAAACGCAGCCGCGCCCTGCCGTCGGCATCGACCGGCCAGTGACGGCGGCCATCGTCGAACTGGCGTCGTGCGGGGTCGAAGCGCAGGACCGACCCGGGCTCGGCGGCCAGCTGCATCGCCAGCGGCAACGACGGCAGCAGGTGGCCGCGTACCTTGTGCAGCAGCGGCAGCCGGCGCAGCCGGCCGTCGGCGCTCAGCGGCGTGCTCACCAGGCCCACAGGCGACGGGTGGCGTGCCTGGGCCAGCAGGTCGGCCGCCGGCGCGGCGAGCTCCGGCCACTGGGCGCCGCGCACGTCGGCAGCCGCCAGCCCGTCGAGCGCGCTGGTCGGCAGCTTGACCGCATGGTCGATGCCCGAGGGCTGGTGCAGGCCCACCGCGGCGAGCACGATCGGCGCGCCCGGCCGGGCGATGGCCTCGGCCAGCGCCTCGTCGCCCTCGCGCGCATCGTTGAACACGATGTCGATGCCGATCACCCGCGCGCCGGCCTCGCGCAGCCAGTCCACCGCCAGCGCGTAGACGTCGCGCCGCAGGGGCCAGGGCCCGAACAGCGGCCGCAGTTCGGCCAGCGAGCCCTCGTCGATGTCGATGGTCACCACCTCGACCGCCGGCGAGGCCGGTCCCACCCAGCGCTCGAGTGCGTCGTTGAGGCCATCGTTCCAGCCCTCGTGCCAGGGCGAGAACCAGGCCAGGACGGCGGCCAGCAACGCCACCAGCGGCACCCAGGCCCGGCCCGGCGGCATCGGCTCGGTCGATTCGTCCACGGCTGCGACAGCGATCACAGGGCCAGCTTCAGCAGCATCAGCGCCCCCGGCACCCACCACCACCCGGACGGCCGGGGCGGCACCTCGACGATCTGTACGGCACCGAACGGTCCGCCGAAGCCGTCGGGGTCCACGGTGCGGACCCTCAGGTGGTAGCGGCCGGGTTCGGGACGCGGCAGGCGCAGCGAGTTCTGTGCGACGGGCATCTCATGCAGCAGCTGCGCGAAGCCCTCGTCGCGCGCGATCTGCACCACGTAGGTCTGGCCGCCCTGTCCGCTGCGCCAGCGCAGCACGAGGACGTCCTCGCCCAGTTCGGCAGCCTCGGCCGTCGGGGCGGCGGGCACCGGCACCAGCGAGAATCGCTGCGCGTCGCCATAGGGACCGCGTTTGCCGACGACGTCCACGCTGGCCACCCACCACTGATACTCACCCGCAGGCAGCGACAGGACCAGCTGGTTGTCCGCCAGCCGATCGTGCTCCTGCGCGGAGCCCAGGGGGGTGTCGAGTGCTGCGATCTGCACGCGATAACCCACGGCCCCGACGGCGCGGGTCCAACTCAGGGTGGCGGTGTCGCCACGCAGCTTGGCCGCCGGCGGCGGGTCCTGGATGAACGGTGGCTCGGGGCGGGCGTCGAGGGTGAATTCGCGGTCCGCGTCCAGGCCTTCCAGCCCCGCCGCATCGATCGCCCGCACCCGCAGGCGATAGCGGCCATCGGGCAGGTCGGACCAGCGCACGCTGGCCTGGTCGACCTGCGCGTCGAGCAGCAGGCGGTCGGCGTCGCCGGCCGCGAAGACCTGCGCCCGATAGGCCAGGGCGCCTGGCACCGCCGGCCAGGCCAAGCGCAACGGAACGCGCTCGACGCGCTCGGGCACGTCGTCCAGCCGCGGCGCGACAGGCAGCGGCAACGGCGCCGACAAGGCCTGGCCTGCGACCGCGACCAGGCCGTATCCGGCGGGCACTTCCATCACGCTCGCCGCGCCCGCGGCGATGCGTCCGGTGAGCACCTCGGAGTGGGTCACATCGCCGGCCACATGGGCGCGGAAGTCCGTGCCCCGCACGCCCAGGTGCACGGTGGGCGTGTTGAGCTCGAACCGCCGGCGGGGGCCGGCCTGCGGCTCGACATGGGCGTCGGAGTGGCCGCGTTCGAGGCGCAGGCGGGTCGCGACCGCATCCGTCCTGCCGTTCTTCTGCAATTGCGACAGCACCAACCGGCTGCCCGGCGTGACGAGCAGCCGCGAGCCGTCCTCGAAGCGCAACGTCGCGCTGGCCTGTGCGCCGCATTCGACGATGTCGCCCGTGCGCAGGCGCTCGCCGCGGGCCAGTGCAGAGCGCCTGCCTCCGGCAGCGATGCGGTCGACCTCGCCATGCACATGGACCGCTACCGCCTCGGCGGCTTCGCCGCGCAGCCAGTGGAGGGGGATCCGCAGTGAACGACCCGGGCGCAGCCGCCTGGGCTGCACGACCTTGTTCAGGCGCTGAAGCCGCCGCCAGTCGAAGCCCTCGACCAGGAGCCGCTGGCTGATGCCGATCAAGGTGTCACCGGGCTCGATCTCGTAGTTCCATACACCCTCAGCGACCGTCGTCGCCGTCGCAGCCCAGGCGGGGGATGCGCACAGTGCAAGAGTGCACATGCAGGTGCGGCCGAGCGCGGTTGGGCGGCTCGGCGGACGGGGCGCGGGTGGCGTCATGGCGGGCGATCTCGCGGACGATCGCATTGTTGCCGCAACCCGACGGCCCGGGCTGCCCACTCCAGCGCGCAGACAGTGATGTCCGTCTCGACCCCCTCGATTCGGAGGGTCGGCAGGCCAGCGCACCGCGTTCAGGGCGCCGCAGGGCCGGCCGAGCCGGTCCCGTGCGGTGGCCCGGCCCGGCCCGATCCGCTGGCGATCAGTGTCGAGGCCAGCGCCGCCAGGCTGGCCGCGCTGCCGTCGGGCGGCGCCAGGCGCGGAGCCTCGGCGAAGCCGCCGAAGTTGCCGGCCATCGAGCGCAGGTAGATCGGGTCGTAGTGCTCGGTCAGGAGTTCGCGCACCACGTCGGGCCAATGTCCGGCACGCGCGGCGGCCTGCCAGCGGGCGATGGTCTCGTGGCCGCGCAGCGGTCGAAGCGCGTCGAGCCGCGCGCTGAAGCTCTCGACATCGCGCACGAAGAAGTCGTAGTCCTCCAGCAGCAGCGCGACCCGGGCTTCGATCGGCAGCTCCAGCCGCAGGCAGGGCGCGGCGCGCATGCGCTGCAGCAATGCCTCGGGCACCCGCAGGCGGCCGACCTGCCGGCTCTCGCTTTCGATGAACACCGGCCGCGACCGATCGAGCCGGCGCAGGGCGTCCCACAGCCGGGTCTCGAACTGCTTCTGGCCGGGCTGGGCCTGTCCGGGCAACTCGCCCAGCACCGAGCCGCGGTGGCAGGCCAGGCCTTCGAGGTCGACGACCTGCGCGCCGGCGGTTGCCAGCGCCGCCAGCAGCCGGCTCTTGCCCGATCCGGTGGTGCCGCAGATCACGCGCAGCTCGAGCGCCGCCGGCAGCTCTTCGAGCGCGCCGATCACCGAGCGCCGGAAGGCACGGTAGCCACCGGCGAGCAGGTGGACCTGGAAGCCGATCTGGCCCAGCACCAGCGCCAGCGCGCCCGAGCGCTGGCCGCCGCGCCAGCAGTAGACCAGCGGCCGCCATCCGCGCGGCTTGTCGATCACCTGACGCTCGATGTGGGCGGCAATGTTGGCCGCGGCCATCGCGGCGCCGAGCTTGCGCGCGTCGAAGGGCGAGCTGTGCTTGTACAGCGATCCGACACGGTGCCGCTGCTCGTCGTCGAGCGTGGGCCAGTTCAGCGCGCCGGGCAGCCGGTCCTCGGCGTACTCCGCCGGCGAGCGGGCGTCGACGATGGTGTCGAAATCGTCCCAGCGCCCGAGCAGCTCCTCGGCGGTGATCGTCTGGACGGCCATCGCCGGCGGCCCTCAGGCCACCGGCGCGAGCGCATCGAGCAGCTCGCTCTCGATCTGCAGCTGGGCCTTGGTGTGCTGCAGCTCCGGGCCGTCGATCAGGAAGGTGTCCTCGACCCGTTCGCCCAGCGTCGAGACCTTGGCCAGCTGCAGGTTGACGTGGTGGCGCGCCAGCACGCGGGCGATCGCGTACAGCAGGCCGGTGCGGTCGCTGGCGCTGACCGCCAGCACCCAGCGCTGCGCGCGCTCGTCGGGATGCAGGCTCACCCGCGGCGTGACCGGGAAGGACTTGACGCGCCGCGAGACTCGGCCCCGCCGGGGCTCGGGCAGCGCATCGTTGCCGGCCAGCGCGGCGGCGAGCTGGTGCTCGATCAGCGAGATCAGGTCGCGGTAGCTGCTGCCCTCGTCGGCCTCGCGGTGGGGGTTGACGATCTGGAAGGTATCGAGCGCGTAGCCGGTGCGGCTGGTGTGGATCTTGGCGTCCTGGATCGAGAAGCGGGCGCTGTCGAAATAACCGCAGATGCGGGCGAACAGGTCGCTGCGGTCGGGTGAGTACACGAGCACCTGCAGGCCCTCGCCGACCGGCGAGGGTCGCGCACGCACGATCGGCTCCCGGGTCTCGACATGCCGCCACAGCGAGCGCGCATGCCAGGCGATCTCGGCGGCGTCGTGGCGGGCGAAGTAGCTCACCTCGAGCGTCTTCCACAGCGGCCCCTCGGTGCCCGGCAGCGCCGAATGCAGAGCCAGGATCTGCCGGGCCTCCTGCTTGCGGGCCTCGAGGTCGGCGTCGAGGTTGGGCTTGGCGCCGCCCAGCGCCCGCAACGTGATCCGGTACAGGTCCTCGAGCAGCTTGCCCTTCCAGGCGTTCCAGACCTTGGGGCTGGTGCCGCGGATGTCGGCCACCGTCAGCAGGTACAGCGCGGTCAGCCGGCGTGCGCTGCCCACGGTCTCGGCGAAGCGGCGGATGACGTCGGCGTCGCCCAGGTCCTGCTTCTGCGCCACCGTGCTCAGCGTCAGGTGGTGCCGCACGAGGAATTCGATCAGCGTGGCGTCCTCGCGCGCGATGCCATGGTCGCGGCAGAAGGCACGGACATCGACCGCGCCGAGTTCGGAGTGGTCGCCCCCGCGCCCCTTGGCGACATCGTGGAACAGCGCCGCGACGTAGAGGATCCAGGGCTTGTCCCACTCGCTGGCCAGCTGCGAGCAGAACGGGTACTCGTGGGCATGTTCGGGGATGAAGAAGCGCCGGATGTTGCGCAACACCATCAGGATGTGCTGGTCCACCGTGTAGACGTGGAACAGGTCGTGCTGCATGCGGCAGACGATGCGGCGGAACACCCACAGGTAGCGGCCCAGCACCGAGGTCTGGTTGAGCAGCCGCATCGCATGGGTGATGCCCTGCGGCTGCTGCAGGATCGCCAGGAAGGTCGCGCGGTTGACCGGGTCGCGGCGGAAGTTCCCGTCCATCACGTGGCGCGAGTTGTACAGCGCGCGCAGCGTGCGCGTCGACAGGCCCTTGATGCCCGGGACGCTCTCGAAGAGCAGGAAGGTCTCGAGCACCGCCTGGGGCTGGCGCAGGTAGAGGTCGTCGCTGCACACCTCGAGCATGCCGGCACGGTCGAGGAAGCGCTCGTTGACCGGCCGCATCTGCGCGGTCTCGGAGCCGTGGACGCGCTCCTCGATGTTGAGCAACAGGATCTGGTTGAGCTGGGCCGCCGCCTTGGCCGCCCAGTAGTAGCGGTGCATCAGGACCTCGGACGAGCTCTGCTCGCGCGTCGACGGGTAGCCGAAGCTGTCGGCGACGCTGGTCTGCAGGTCGAACACCAGCCGGTCCTCGCGCCGGCCGGCCACCGCGTGCATGCGGGCGCGGATGAGCCTGAGCGTGCCCTCGTGGTGCTGCAGTTGCTTGACTTCGAAGGGCGTGGCCAGGCCCTTGGCGGCCAGTTCGCTCCAACTGCGGCCCAGCCCTGCCGCGCGCGCCACCCACATCAGCACCTGCAGGTCGCGCAGCCCGCCGGGGCTTTCCTTGCAGTTGGGCTCGAGCGCATAGGGCGTGTCCTCGTACTTGACGTGGCGCTGGCGCATCTCCAGCGTCTTGGCGCGCAGGAAGGCGGCCGGGTCGAGCATCGCTTCGCAGGCGCGCTGGAAGGCCGCGAACAGCCGCTTGTGGCCGGCCAGCCAGCGCGACTCGAGCATCGCGGTCTGCACCGTGATGTCGCGCCCGGCCTCGGCCACGCACTCGGACACCGTGCGCACCGACCACGAGATCTCCAGGCCGGCGTCGAAGCAGTGCGCCACGAAGCGCTCCAGCGCGGATTTCAGAGCCTCGCCCGACTCGTCGCTGCCGGGGTCCGGCAGCAGCATCAGCAAGTCGACGTCGCTGTATGGAAACAACTCGGCGCGGCCATAGCCGCCCACCGCCGCCAGCGCCGTCGTCGCCGGCAGGTCGGCCAGGCGCCAGAGCTCGACCAGCGTGGTGTCGACATGCCGCGTCAGCGCCCTGATCAGCCGCGTGGCCGCAGGCGCGGTGGCGCGCGAATGCATGAAGTGCTCGATCAGCGCGCGCTTGCCCTCGCGGAACCGATCCCGCAGCGCGCCGGTGCGGTCGGCCGACGCAGCGGCATCCGGCGTGATCGAAGAGTCGCTCATGCGCCGATGAAGGCCGGCGGCTTCGGGCAGCCTTCCGACAGCGTCAGCACCTCGTAGCCGCGGTCGGTGACGACGATGGTGTGCTCCCATTGCGCGGACAGCGAACGGTCCTTGGTGACGATGGTCCAGCCGTCGCCGAGCTCGCGGATTTCGCGCCGGCCGGCGTTGATCATCGGCTCGATCGTGAAGACCATGCCGGGCGTGAGTTCCTCCAGCGTGCCCGGGCGGCCATAGTGCAGCACCTGCGGCTCCTCGTGGAACTTGCGCCCGATGCCGTGGCCGCAGAACTCGCGCACGATCGAGTAGCCCTGGTTTTCGGCGAAGATCTGGATGGCGTGGCCGATGTCGCCCAGGTGCGCGCCGGGGCGCACCTGGGCGATGCCCTTCCACATCGCCTCGTAGGTCAGGTTGCACAACCGCTGCGCGGCGATCGAGCCCGAGCCGACGATGTACATGCGGCTGGAGTCGCCGTGCCAGCCGTCCTTGATGACGGTGACATCGATGTTGACGATGTCGCCGTTCTTCAGCGGCCGCTCGTTGGGCACGCCGTGGCAGACCTGGTGGTTGATCGAGGTGCAGATCGACTTCGGGTACGGGCTGTAGCCGGGCGGCTGGTAGTGCAGCGGCGCGGGAATGCCGCCTTGTACGTGGACGATGTGATCGTGCGCCAGGCGGTCCAGCTGTTCGGTGGTGACGCCCGGCTTGACATGGGGCGTCAGCATGTCCAGCACTTCGGCGGTGAGGCGACCGGCGACGCGCATGCCCGCGATGTCGTCGGCGTTCTTCAGAGAGATCGGCATGGGCGGAAATTATCCCACCCCCTCCTAAAATCACCCGTTTCGCCAGGGATCAACCCCAAGCCATGCCCAGCGTTGCCAAACACCTGATGCATTTCGAGGGCGGCAACGCCGTCTCCGAATTCCGCGCCCGGGCGCTGCTGGCGCGCCTGCAGGCGTTGTGCCCGCGCATCACCGGCGTGGCGGCGCGCCATGTGCATTGGGTGTGGTCCGACGCCGCGCCCGATGCCGACAAGCTCGCCGGTCTGCTGGCCTATGGCGACGCCTACACGGCCGGCACCGAAGGCACGCTGGTGGTGGTGATGCCGCGCCTGGGCACGGTGTCGCCCTGGGCCAGCAAGGCCACCGACATCGCGCGCAATTGCGGTGCCGCGGTGCACCGCATCGAGCGCGTCACCGAGGTTCGCTTGCGAGTCAAACCCGGGCTGCTCGGCGGCGCCGGCAAGCCCTTGGCGGCCGCTGAGCTCGAGGCCTGCGCGCACCTGCTGCACGACCGCATGACCGAGTGCGTGGCCTACCAGCGCGAGGCCGCGCGGCACCTGTTCGACGAGCGCCCCGCGCCGCCGCGGGTGCAGGTCGATGTGCTCGGGCAGGGCCGCGCGGCGCTGGCGCAGGCCGACCGCGAGTTCGGCCTGGCGCTGTCCGACGACGAGATCGACTACCTGGTCGAGGCCTTCCGCGCGCTGGCGCGCAACCCCAGCGATGTCGAACTGATGATGTTCGCCCAGGCCAACAGCGAGCACTGCCGGCACAAGATCTTCAATGCCGAGTTCGTCATCGACGGCCAGCGCCAGGAGCTCTCGATGTTCGGCATGATCCGGCACACCGAGCGCGTCAGCCCGCAGCACACGGTGGTGGCCTACAGCGACAACGCGGCGGTGATGGCCGGCGCTCCGGTGCAGCGCTGGCTGCCGCAGGGCTACACCAACGCGCCGCAATACACCGCGCGCGAGGAGACCGCGCA
>Ga0209797_10000480_pt1 | contig 19942 bp, 14 predicted proteins | sample DOMMetBare3Fresh_2_FD_187472 | JGI IMG/M metagenome (GOLD analysis project Ga0209797, IMG submission 187472) | Wetland sediment microbial communities from St. Louis River estuary, USA, under dissolved organic matter induced mercury methylation -... | ecosystem: Environmental > Aquatic >... | reverse complement strand
ATGTGTTTAAAGTTTTCCAATGCATGCTCACCACGATTTGTGAATTCAATACATTTTACATTCGCATCATACAATGTATTTGCCACTTTCAGGCATACTTCTGCATTGTCATGATAATACAAAGGCAATAAACCTATTTGTGTTACTTCTTCTATTAGTTTTTGTTCTCGTTCCATCAGATTCTTGCTTTTACCTGTTCTATAGTTTGTTTTGTTGAATCTCCTTTCTCACTCAATTTCCCAACTGCTGCAGATGCTGCAATATTGATTGTTTCCTCTGCTGAATGATCTTTTGTAAGGCCATATATCAACCCACCCATAAAACAATCGCCACTGCCGGCTTTATCTATTGTATTTTTTATTTCATAAGTTTTTGAAACAGCCATCTTCGGTCCATGCTGCACCACAGCAAAGTAGTGTTTCTCTAATCTAAAAGTATAAGCAAATGTTTCAGCTTTCGGATAATGCTTATGCAATTGCAACATACTTTTACCGGTCGCTTCTGTTAATTCTTCTTTTGACTTCCCCGCACTTTCTTTTATTGTTGAATCAATCCCAAGCAAACTCTCAACGGCCCACAAATTTCCCATGATCACATTACAATACTTAACTAATCCAGGCATTACATCAACCGGCTTTTTACCATACTGCCACAGCTTATGCCGGTAATTCAGATCAACTGATATTTTTATTCCTTTTGCTGTAGCAACTTCCAATGCTTCATGACAAACTGCAACTACATTTTCATTCAACGCCGGGCTTATAGCACTGAAATGAAACCATCTGCAATCCTTTAAAACATCATTCCAATTGATCATGCCGGGCTTTAATTCACCAAAAGAAGAATAGGCACGGTCATAAATGACTCCTGCGCTTTTTAATTCGGCCCCCTTTGGCAAATAATAAATACCTATCCTGTTACCTGAAAATTTTATTGCTGATGTATCAATATTTTTTCCTTCTAGCTCTTCACATATCTCTTTGGAAAGATAATTATCCGGTAATGCAGTGCAATATTTCACAGGCACATTCCATTTTGCAAGAGCAGTTGCAACGTTTAACTCCGCCCCGCCAATATGTGCCGTGATTGATTGGTCATGTATCCATTTACCACCTAATTCAGGCGACAATCTTATCATCAATTCACCAAAACAAAGAACCCCCAACCCCCTAAAGGGGGCTTTCGAAGAATCATTTATATTGAATGTGTTTTCATCCATGTAAATCTATGTCTCAGCTCAAACTTTTGTTCTGCTTTTTATCTTTTCATCCGATAACTGCCATCCAAAATAATTCTTCGCATTGTTATAGCAAATATCCTGTATCACTTTTCCTATCCAGTTAATATCATTTGGAAGTTCACCGTTTTCAATTTCTTCACCAAATAAATTACAAAGTAATCTTCTGAAATACTCATGACGTGGAAATGAAAGGAAACTACGACTGTCTGTAAGCATACCAATAAAGCGGCTAAGCAAACCCATATTGCTAAGTGCATTTATTTGTTTTGTCATACCATCTTTCTGATCGAGGAACCACCAAGCCGAACCCCATTGAATTTTTCCTGCTGAAGAACCATCATTAAAGTTGCCTATCATCGTTGCGAACAATTCATTATCCGCGGGATTGAGATTATAAATAATAGTTTTTGTCAGTTTATTGTTTGTATCCAGCCTGTTTAAAAACTTTGATAATGCTCTTGCCTGTGAAAAATCTCCGATGCTGTCCCAACCGGTATCGGCTCCGAGTTGTTTAAGCATCCGGCTGTTATTGTTTCTTAAAGCGCCTAGATGATATTGCTGCACAAATCTTTTTTCCCAATCCCATTCTGCAAAAGTTACAAGCATAGCTGATTTGAATTTCTTTCTTTCTTCCAAGCTCAGATCTCCACCAGAGCGAATTTTTGCGAAAATGCCCACGATCTCTGTTTGTGTATAATCTTCGGCATAGATTTCTTCTAATCCATGATCACTCACATTGCAGTTGTTCTCTACAAAATACTCATGTCGTTTTTTTAACGCAGCGATATAATCATTAAATGTGCTAATGGAGATATTTGATGCCTTTTCAAGAAGGGTTAGATAATTATTGAAGACATTCACATCATCAACATTCATTGCTTTATCAGGACGGAATGCGGGCAGTACTTTTATTTGCCAGTTATCACTTCTGATCTTTTTATGATGCTCAAGATCATCCACAGGATCATCCGTTGTGCAAATAACCCTTACATTCATTTTTTCCAACAAACCTCTTACACTAAACTCTTTTTGCTGCAGTTTCGAAGTGGTTTCATCATATATTCTCTTTGCAGTATCAGCATTTAATATATCATTCAAATTAAAATAGCGTTGCAGTTCCAAATGCGTCCAATGGTAAAGTGGGTTGCGTAAAGTATAAGGAACAGTTTCCGCCCATTTCTCAAATTTTTCCCAATCGCTTTTGTTACCAGTGATAAATTCTTCAGTTACACCATTGGCCCGCATGGCTCTCCATTTATAATGATCGCCATTAAGCCACACTTTAGTTATGTTCTCAAAATTTTTATCAGTCGCAATTTCATCAGGAGGCAGGTGATTATGATAATCAATGATCGGTATGTCTTTAGCAAACTCATGATAGAGTTGCTGCGCTGCTTTACTATTCAGTAAAAAATTCTCATCAAGAAACTCCCTAGATCCCTCTAAAGGGGGACTTACAGCATTTGCTTTTTGTTGGGATTGATTATTTGATTTCATCATTATAATAATATTTAATCAATATTCATTTATAAGATTGACACTTCATCCTAAGTTCCTCCTTTGGGGGACAGGGGGTTTTATAATGATACGCCACGTTTCCATGGAATGAAATCGTCCTGATTTAGCTGAACAGCTTTCGGTATCACTTCGCCACCCGCTGCCTTAATACAATACTCCAAAATCTCCTCTCCCATTTGTTCAATTGTTTTATCACCTTCCACTATTGGTCCGCAATCAATATCGATTATATCATTCATTCTTTTTGTAAGATTACTGTTTGTGCTTACTTTAATAGTAGGACAAACAGGATTACCTGTCGGAGTTCCCAAACCAGTAGTAAACAGGATCAACGTAGCGCCACTTGCAGCCTTCCCTGTTGTAGCTTCCACATCATTTCCAGGAGTACATACCAAACTCAATCCGGGTTTAGTTGCAGGCTCTGTGTAATCCAATACATCAACAACAGGTGAAGTACCAGCTTTCTTTGCAGCACCGGCAGATTTAATTGCATCTGTTATTAAACCATCTTTAATATTACCGGGAGAAGGATTCATATGAAAACCCGAACCAACTTGCATCGCTTGCTCATTATAGGTCCTCATTAAGTGAATAAACTTTTCGGCAGCTTCTTTACTCACACTTCTATCAATCAATTCCTGCTCTACACCGCATAACTCAGGAAATTCTGCAAGCAAAATTTTTCCACCTAATGCCACAACCAGGTCTGCACAATACCCAACAGCGGGATTTGCTGATATACCGCTGAATCCATCGCTACCGCCACATTTTACACCGATACATAGTTTATTAAGTGTGGCTGGTTTTCTTTCCTGTTTATTTATTTCAATTAAACCCTGGAAAGTTTTTTTTATTGCTTCGGCAATCAACTGTTCTTCGCTCTGTGATTGTTGTTGCTCAAAAATAAAAAGAGGTTTATCAAAATTTGATACTCTTTGTTTCAGGTCATTTAGAAAATCCTGCACCTGCAAATTCTGACAACCCAAACTTAAAACAGTAACACCGGCCACATTCGGATGATCAGCATAAGAAGCCAGGAGTTTTCCAAGTATTCCTGCATCTTGTCTCGTACCGCCACATCCACCCTGGTGGTTTAAGAACTTTATCCCATCAACATTTTTAAAAAGCCTGTTCTGAAGGCCATTTGGTGAAATAGAATAAATATCAGAGGCACTAATATCTTCACCATTGTTATATGCTTCAATCAAATGATGTGTGAACTTTTTATACTTATCCGTTACCGCATAGCCCAATTCATTGTGCATTGCTTCACGTATCACATCTAGATTTCTGTTCTCACAAAAAACAGTTGGAATAAATAACCAGTAATTCGCAGTTCCTACTCTTCCATCACTACGGTAATAACCCATGAAAGTTTTTCCTTTAAATTTTGAAACATCCGGAGCATGCCATTCATACTTTGCAGCACGATAAGCAAACGGATCAGCAGCATGTTTTGTATTTGCAGTTGTCATCAATCCGCCGCGAGGTATAAAATTCTGCGCCTTGCCAACCAATACACCATACATTATTATTTCATCACCCGCATTTAAGTCTTTTGTAAAAAATTTATGCTTTGCATTAATATTATCCTGTAAAATATATTCTTCACCTTCAAAAGAAATTTTATCACCTTTTGAAAGATTTGTCAACGCTACAATCACATTATCTCTTGGATGTACTTTTAAAACTTTATGCTTCATTCAACAACTATCTTTTTTGTTTCAATTCTGGAAATAGTGTTTAACACCCCTTCCGTTATAAATTCATTCAGCTGTTCCTGTACAGCCTGCAGCAATCCCGGAAGTTTTGTCAAATCAGTTTCCCAAAGTTCTTCGTTTTGCATGACAATTTCAGCTACTTTATCCGGACTATTGTTTTACCATGCCTGGCAAAAATATTCTGCTGAATCGTCTTTTATTTCATAAAACTCCCCGTTTCGGTTTCCAAAATATTTCCCGTTGTCCTTTTTAACTGCCTTCATATAAAGTAATAATCCTGCAAAACCAGTTGCCATATGAACAGGAACTGTAACAAACAACTCGCAATGACGCAACAACAGGGGCACATTTCTCATTTTCATTTTCGAAATACTCTGAACAGTGATAATTTGCCATTGGTGTTCAATAAATGGATTACAAAATCTTTCAAATACACTATTGGCGAAATCTTCTTTCACTTTCCTATCAATATCAAAAGGAATTGCGGGTGCAATTTCAGTATGCATAAGTGCTTTGGTGAATTTACTGTATACTGCGTCGTTCATTGCCTCTCTTGTAATATTAAACCCGCTAAGAAATGCAAGTCCGCAATTAAATGTATGAGTACCGTTCAGCAAACGCAATTATAATTCCTTGAATAAAGTTATATCAGGTGTTATGACAACACTGTCATCGAATGTAGAAAAACTCAATACATCCTTTACTTTTTCATCACCTTCAATTGACTAATAGTGCAACAAGCTTCAAAGAAAATAAAAACAATATGATCAAGATTGATCTCATAACTCAACTATTTTTTTCTCCTTATTACTTTTAATTGCTGCTTCTATTACTTGTATCACTTTCATTCCATCTTCGCCAGAAACTGGAACATCAGCATTATTACGAATAGCATAATAAACTTCATCATAATAATCTCCGTAATTACCCCTCATTGACGGTATGAATTGTTTTATAACCTGCCCATCTTTTTCAGTATGCAACAATCCTTTCTGAGATTCAGGTTCTATTCCCCAATCATCACCACCGGGTTTTTTATTTGCCTGCAGATCTGTTTCCTGCACATCAGTTTTATGTTTGATAAATGACCCAAGTGTACCATGAATTTGATATCCTGGCAACGCCTCTCTTACATAATAGCTTGACTTTAATGTTATCCTATGCTTGGGATAAAAAAGTTTCAGATCAAAATAATCGTCCACTTTAGAATCGGGACGATTAATTGTGATATCAGCAAATACAGCAAGCGGCATTCCGAATAATTGTATTGCCTGGTCAATTAAATGTGACCCGAGATCATATAAACAACCAACTGCAAGTGTTGGCGTCTCTTTATGTGTTTTATAACTTAATGCTGGAACATACCTGTCGTAATGAATTTCTGCATCAACAATATTTCCAAGCCAACCTTCATTTAAAATCTTTCTTACTGTTTTAAAATCACTGTCGTAGCGACGATTTTGATATACAGAAAGCTTTACTTTTTTCTTTATTGCCAGTTCAATTAGTTCTTCTGCCTGTTCAACAGTTGCAGTAAAAGGTTTTTCAACGATCAGGTGTTTACCTGCAAGTATTGCTTGTTTTGCATAATCGTAATGAGTAACACTTGGTGTATTGACGACGACTAATTCGACATTCTTGTCAGCCAGTAATTCTTCTAATGTTCTAAATGTTTTTATACCAGGATATTTTTCCTGCGCAAGATTTTTTGTTCTTTCCCATACACCATAAAAGTTAAATCCTGGATTAACAGTAATGAACGGCGCATGGAAGACCCATCCGCTCATTCCAAAAGAACATAATGCCGTATTGATTGGTTGCATAAAATTTATTTGATTGAACTTAACCAATTTTTCAATCGTTCCATCCAATTATCTGTTGTCCTTGTATTATTTAATCCAAATCCTTGTCCTACTTTTGGATAGGCAATTTTTTTGCCCATTTAAATCTTTTTACGGGATCTTATAAAGGTCCGTAATTTTTGTATTCTGAATATCTTGTTGTTTTTTACTTATCTGTATTGTTCCAATTGCTCCAGCCTTCAGAAATTGTTTTTTTAAAACCCATTGTTCCATTTTTGAACCTGTAAAAGCAGATACACTGAGCTGGCTTCAGAACATTCAATGAGAATGGTTATAATTCACAAAAAGGATCCCTGAAACATGTAAATTGTGTATATAATTAGTTTTGACCGGGCTGCTGATTTTCTGTAATTTACAATACCTAAAACAACCGACTATGCGCAAAGTTTCCGACATTCTTGGCCGAAAAGGAGCTTCAGCTGTGGCAGTAGCCCCTGACACGAAAGTGATCGAGGCGCTTAACATAATGGCTGAAAAAAATATCGGTTCCGTTCTTGTAATGGACGGAGGCGAATATCTTGGTATTATTACAGAAAGAGATTACTCAAGAAAAGTGGCGTTGAAGCATAAAAGTTCAGTTGACACGAAGGTTTCTGAAATAATGACAACCAATTTGCCTTCTGTAAATCCAAGTGACAGTGTTGAACACTGTATGCAGCTCATGTCTGACAAAAATATTCGTTACCTGCCTGTTTTTGATGGCAACCTTTTAGCCGGAATAGTGAGTATGAGTGATGTGGTAAAAGACACTATTTTACAACAAAAAGAAACTATCAGCCACCTGGAGAGTTATATCCATTCAGGTCTGTAAATTTGCAAACAAGTAAAAACACAAGTTGAAGCACCCTGTTTCGCCTAAAACGATATGGGGTGTTTTTATTTTTTACCTGCATCTTCCTGTTTTGCTTTTACTCTTACGAGGTCTTTTATATCAACATGCATCGGTAATAAACCAATTTTTACAACTGCTTTCTTTCCCCGAAGTTCTATTACCTCTCCAACCTGGTGATTCTTTTTCATTTTTACTTTTTCACCCACTTTTATTTCACCGGCCAATTCGATAAACTTTGACTCCACCCGTTTTTGCATTTTGCCGGCAGCTTTCTTTTCATTTTTATTAAATAATAAAGCACTGATATTTTTTATCACTTTGTTTTTATCTTCTTCCTTTCGCCAATCGATCACCATTTGCTTCAGCTTTCTTTCCATTTCTTTCAGATAAGCCATCTTTTCTTCTGAAACTTTATTCTGATGCTTTAATAATTCAACCTGCTGGTCATGTTTCTCCCTGTCCATTGCAAGTTTCATTTCCTTTTTTAGTTTTTCATTTTCCTGCAGCAGCTGATGAAGCTCTTTTTCTTTCTTTTCAAGATTGTGCAGGTCTTGTTCTGTCCTGTTTAATAATTTATCCAATCGGAAATGTTCTTCATCTACCATTTTTCTTGCACGATTAATCAAATCTTTATTCAAACCAATTCTCTCTGCAATTGCAAATGTGTAAGAACTTCCTGGTTTACCGATGTTGAGTTTATAAAGCGGCATCAGGTTTTTTTCATCAAAAGCCATTGCAGCATTGATGATGCCGGGAGTTTTACTCGCCATCACTTTTAAATTCAAATAATGTGTCGTAACAATTCCATAAGAATGTTTCCTCACCAATTCTTCCAATATCACTTCTGCAAATGCGCCGCCGAGATTCGGATCACTTCCGCTTCCAAGTTCATCAATAAAAAAAAGTGTTTTACCGTTTGCCACCTCCATAAAGTGTTTCATGTTCTTTAAATGACTGCTGTAAGTGCTAAGATCAAACTCAAGACTTTGTGTGTCGCCAATATGGATAAGCAATTGCTTAAATACACCAAATTTTGATGAAGGATGAACTGGCACAAGCAATCCGCTTTGTACCATCATTTGCAAAAGGCCAACTGTTTTTAATGTAACCGTCTTTCCACCTGCGTTTGGTCCACTGATAACGAGTATCCGGTTTTTTTCATCAAGTGTTAATGAAACAGGCAACGTTGGTTTCTGTGATTTTTTATTATACAAATAAAGAAGCGGATGAAATGCTTTTTCCAAATGAACAATAGCCTTATCTTCTATAATCGGGAATTCAGCATTTATATCAAGGGCAAATTTTGCTTTAGCACGGATAAAATCATACTCTCCTGCAATCGAATGATAATTTGAAAGCAGCGAAGCATAAGCAGAAAGCCTCGATGTCAATTCACGCAGCAACCGATAGACTTCTCTTTTCTCATCGCTTTCCAAAGAATAAATATCATTGTTCAGTTCTATAGTTTCTTCCGGCTCGATAAAAGATGTACGGCGGCTTTCGCTTTCACCATGTAGAATTCCCTTTACTATTCTTTTTTGTTCTGCATATACAGCCACTACTCTTCGGCCATTCATAAAACTTTCCTCAATATCGGCGAGATAACCTTGCTTATTCAGTTTTGAAATGATACGGTCAAACATTTTGCGCAGCTCATTTCGTTTTCTATACAAAGTCATTCGGATCTGTTGCAGTTCCTCTGAAGCATTGTCTTTAACCTGCCCGGTTTCATCCAGCACATCGTCTATCATTTCAACGAACACTTTTTCGTAATAAGTGCCGTCAATGATTTTTGCCAACCCGCCATATACATTTCTTCTCTCGACATCAAACCAACGGAAAATATTCTTCATTAATTCAGCCAGCTTTCTTATTTCAATAAATTCATCGCCGGATAACACAGCGCCGGGAATTGAAAGTAGCTTCAACTCCTTTGACAAATTAAAAACAGGGTCGTTCGGAAAATAAATACTGTTTTGTAAAAGCTGTTTATATTCATAACTCTGACGCAATTCAGTTTCTATAAATTCAATACGGGTATGAATCCTTAACTGCCCGGCTTTTTCAATTGCATATTCACTTCTGCAATGCTCAGCCAGCAAAGATTTTATTTTATCAAACTCTAATTGTATGTATGCCGATTCGGGAAAAAGTTTCATTTTGCCGGGAAAATATTTTTTTAGCCAGCAAAAGTAATTCTATTAAGCGTCTGTTGCGACGCTCCATTCAACTTTCAGTAATTCTATTCAACTTTTTAAATCTCTATTTGTTAATAAACTCCGAAAGCTTTCACCACTGTCACACAGTTTACAAACCGCCCATTTCAAATCATCGTAAATTGCATTGAAATCAGAGGTGAAACGAAATAATAAAATAAAAGCAATTATGAAGACATTCTGGCTTGTCGCCTTTACCGGCGCTGCCGCATTTGTTTCTTGTGCACAAAACAATAAAGAAAATTCAAAAATGAATACAGCAAAGGAATCGAAAAAAACCGAAACAACTTTTACAGGCAAAGCTGATACGGCCACTCTTGGCACAGGTTGTTTCTGGTGTACCGAAGCAATTTTTGACCAGCTTGACGGTGTAGTATCGGTTACATCTGGTTATGCCGGCGGACATGTTACAAATCCAAGTTATAAAGATGTATGCACCGGCGAAACAGGACATGCTGAATGTATCCAAATCGTTTATGACACCTCGAAGCTCAGTTTTGATGAGTTGCTCGAAGTATTTTGGCAGGTACATGATCCAACAACATTAAACAGGCAGGGCGCCGATGTTGGTACCCAATATCGCAGCGTAATATTTTACCATAATGATGAGCAGAAAAAGAAAGCTGAAAAATATAAAGCCGAATTAGATAAAAGTGGTGCCTTTGATAACCCGATCGTCACAACACTTGAAGCGTTTACAAAATTTTACACCGCAGAAAATTATCACCAGGAGTATTATGAACTTAATAAGAACTCCAATCCTTATTGTTCAATTGTTATAAGACCTAAGCTAGAAAAATTTGAAAAGGTCTTTAAAGATAAATTGAAGAGGCATTAGTTCTTTTTAACATAGCGTAACTCAAGCCAATTGAGGTTATTTGGCTCAAACCCGGAAATAGTTGGCTGCACCAATCGTATCACCCTGTCATACCAAAGTGGAATTACTGGTGCGTCATTTATTAAAACCTGGTCTGCCCGACGATATAAAATGAAACGCAAAGAATCATTCGGCTCGGCTATTGCCTGCTCAAACAATTTATCAAACTCAGGATTATTATATCGGGTATAGTTTGGCGGCGCAGGATTTTTAGAATAAAAACAGGAAAGATAATTGAATGCATCGGCGTAATCTGCGATCCAACTCCCCCGGAAAAATGAAGCTCTTGAATTGGAAGTAAGTTCAAATAAAAAAGAACGTTGCACAACTTCAACAGCAACGGGAATTCCAGTTTCTTCAAATTGTCTTGCTAAATAACTTCCTATTTCGCCATAGATCGGTATTGTAAAAAGCTTTATTGCCGGTAAACCTTTGCCACCGGGAAAACCTACTTCGGCAAGTAATTGTTTTGTTTTTGCAGGATCATAATTATAACCTCGCACCGAAGTATCAAATGAAGGCATTCCTTCGGGTACAAAACCAGATTCAGCAGGAGAGCTTAGCGAATTTCTTAAATACAAGATCATTTTTCTCCGGTCGATCGCATAATTCATCGCTTGTCTTAATTTCTTTAAACGTAACGGTGAATTTTTGATCAGTGGGTTCGTTGAATCAACTAAAAAGCCAAAATATTCAGTATTGAGATAAGGATGAATTTGCAGGATCACTTTGTCTTTCCAGTTATTTCTTAATTCACCTTTTAGTGTAAGAATTTCATCTTTGAAAGATGCGTCTATATCATTTAAAAAATCAAGCTGTTTTTGGCGGAACAATAAAAATTCTGTTGCCTTACTTTCATTAAAAGTTATTTTAATACCATCAAGATAAGGAAGACGATTACCAGCAGAATCTCTTTCAAAATAGTTTTCATTCTTTTTTAAAATTAATGCAAGCCCTTCTTCCCATGTTACAAATTCAAAAGGCCCTGTCCCACAAGGATGACTTCTGAAATCTGTACCATATTTTTCCACTACTTCTTTTGGAACTACGGAGCAATAGGTCATTTTTAATATTTGCAAAATGGGGGCATAAGGCTTTATCAATTTTAATCTAAAAGTTGAGTCATCCAATGCTTTAAAGCCATCAATACGGTCAACCACATTATTAAAAATGTAAAAACCGGGGCTTGCCAGTTTTGGATCAAGAATTCTTTTAAAACTATATTCAATATCTGCAGCAAGCATTTTTCTGCCTTTCCCGGCAGTAAAAGCATCGTTGTCATGAAAGAAAACGTCTGTTCTTAAATGAAAGGTATATTCTGTGCCATCTGAAGATATATCCCAGCCTTTTGCAAGGGAACCTTTTGTTTTTGTGTCACCCTGATTTTCCACAAGAGTATTGAACAACTGGTGTACAGGCCACATTGTGGATTGATTTTTTGAAAAAGCAGGATCAAGTGAAGCGATGCCGGTGGATTCATTATAGCGAAAGATCTTTTTATCATTTTTTCCGGTATTGTAACAAGAAGCAAGAAGAATGGAAAATGTGATAATGGATAATTGATAATATTTACATAATTGGTTCATTTGTTTTACGCAGACAGACTAAATTAGCAAAGTAATTCTTTATGAATATGAAAAAAACGATCGTACTACAAATTATCATTTATCAGTTATCCATTATCGGTTCCTTTGGGCAGTTTACACAGCAGGATACTTTGCGTGGCAGCAATGGGCATGGAAGAGATTGGTGGGATGTGATGGCATATAAGATCGATGTAACTCCTGATTTTTATACAAAATCCATTACTGGATCAAATGAAATAACATTTAAGGTAACAAAACAACCGGAGAATGGAGTGATGCAGATCGACCTCCAGCAACCTTTATCAATCGATAATGTTTTTTTGGATGGTAAAAAAATATCAAAGATAGAACGTGAAGGAAATGTTTATTGGATCGATTTTGAAAAAAAGAAATTCAATATTTCAGCCAATGGCGGTATGGAACAGGTTTACAAACTATCTGTCTTCTATCATGGGAATCCGGTTGTTGCAAAACGACCACCCTGGGATGGCGGCTGGATATTTACTAAAGATGCAAAAGGAAGACCCTGGATGAGTGTGGCCTGCCAGGGATTAGGAGCAAGTGTTTGGTATCCATGTAAAGATTACCAGGGCGATGAACCCGATAAAGGTGCTGCAATCATTATCTCAGTTCCAGATTCACTAATTGCAGTTGCAAATGGAAAAGAGCAAAAATTTCCAAAGCTGGAAACGATTCCCCCTAATTCTAATTCAACTTATGTATGGCAAGTTCAAAACCCCATCAATAATTATAACATCATCCCATACATCGGCAAATATGTAAACTGGAAAGAAACCTATGATGGTGAAAAAGGAAAACTGGAATGTAATTATTGGGTGCTTGATTATAATTTGGAAAAAGCAAAAGAACAATTCAAGCAAGCTTCAATGACATTGAAAGCTTTTGAACATTGGTTTGGCCCCTATCCTTTCTATGAAGATGGTTTCAAATTAGTAGAGGCACCACATCTTGGAATGGAACATCAAAGTGCCGTAGCTTATGGAAATGGATTTCAAAATGGCTATCGTGGCAGAGACCTTTCAGGAAGCGGTTGGGGATTGAAATGGGATTTTATCATTGTTCATGAAGTAGGTCACGAATGGTTCGGCAACAACATCACTACAAAAGATATTGCCGATATGTGGGTGCATGAAGGATTCACCAATTATTCTGAAACATTGTTTACTGAGTATTATTATGGTAAAGAAGCCGGCAGTGATTATTGCATCGGCACAAGAAAACTAATTCAAAACGATGAACCTATCATCGGTCCTTATGGTGTAAACAAAGAAGGCAGCGGTGACATGTATTATAAAGGTGGCAATTTGCTGCACACTATTCGCCATGTTATCAATGATGATGAAAAATTCAGATCTATTCTCAGAGGATTGAATTCAAATTTTTATCATAAGGTTATAACTACACAGGAAGTGGAAGGCTATATGTCTGAACAATCGGGAAAGGATCTGTCAAAAATATTTGATCAGTATTTAAAAACAACAATGATTCCTGTGCTTGAATATAAATTTACCGGTGACAATATGCACTACCGCTGGAGTAATTGTGTGAATGGGTTTGACATGCCTGTAAAAATCGATGGTGCAAAAGGTGATTGGTTAAAACCAACGACAGAATGGAAAACTGCAGCAGTGACTGCAGATATTCAAAAAAATGGATTAAAGATCGATCGCAATTTTTATATGACAGTTAAAAAAACTGAATAACTCATTCACCACTGACCACTCACAACTCATTATCTTTATCACATGAGTAATATTCGCCGGCAAAGCATTATTTCTTCAATATGGATCTATGTAGGCTTTGCTTTCGGCGCACTGAATACCTACCTTTTTACAAACAAAGACGGCCCATTCACAAAAGAAGAATATGGCCTTACTGCGATATTCGTTGCCATTGGTTCAATCATGATGTCAGTGGCAACGCTTGGCATGCCGGCGTATATAAATAAATTTTTCCCTTACTATAAAGATCATTTACCCAAAAACAAAAACGATCAGGCCACATGGGCATTACTTGTCAGTATTGGCGGATTTATCCTTGTTGCCATTGGAGGTTTCTTTCTAAAAGATGTTGTTGGCGGTATGTTTGATAATTCACCGCAACTTCTTCAATATTATTATTGGCTTTTTCCATTTGGCTTAGGACTTACTCTTTTTTCCGTGCTCGAAGCATTTGCATGGCAAAATCACAAATCAATTTTCTCCAACTACCTCAAAGAGGTGCAGATCCGTGTTTTTGTAACAGTTCTTTTTGTGCTCATCAGTGTAAGCGTTATAAAAGATTTTGACATATTTATTAAGTTATATTCATTTTTATACCTGTTTCTTGTTCTTATACTTTTTATATATCTCTACAGTACAGGAAGGATCAGTTTTACATTTTCGATAAGTAAAATAACAAGAAGATTTTTCAAAAAAATATTAACTCTCTGCGGTTTTATCTGGGGCGGCACTCTTATATATAATCTTGCCGCTGTTGCCGACACAATAATTATTGCTGCTGTGTTTCCCAATGGTGCAGGTATGGTAGGGCTTTTCACATTTGCACAATACCTTACCAGCCTGATACAAGCGCCTCAAAGAAGTATTATTGCTGCATCGGTGGCACATCTTTCACAGGCATGGAAGGACAAGGATCATGAAAAGATCAAACGAATTTATCAACGATCATCTATCAACCAGCTGATCTTTTCAGTAGCTGTGTTTTGTTTAGTATGGATCAATTATAATGATGCTATCGATTCATTGAATTTGCAATCCGAATACAAGGCAGCTCTGAACGTTTTTTTATTTATGGGCTTAATGAGAATTGTTGATATGGGCACAGGCGTCAGCGGACAAATAATCACCACTTCAACTTTTTGGCGTTTTGATTTTATCACTGGTGTTATTCTTCTTGCCATTATGCTTCCCTTAAACTGGATACTTACAATGAGGCTCGGATTGATCGGCCCGGCAGTTGCCAGTCTTATTTCGTTTACTATTTATAATCTTATTCGTTACCTGTTTTTGCTGCGCAAGTTCAAGATGCAGCCATTTACAATGAAATCTTTGCTTGCCATAATTTTAGCACTGGCTTGTTATGGAGTATGTCATTTTCTCTTAAATGATAAAACAGGAATTCAGTGGCTGGCAATAAGAAGCTTACTTTTTCTTGGGTTGTTTATTGGAGGAACTTATTGGCTAAACCTTACACCCGATCTGAAAATTGTTTTGGAAAATCTGAAGAAGAGAATTTGGAAATAAGTTTTCTACTTAGAAGTTGCGACAGCCTGCGAATCTTTCAATCTTCCTACACCTACAAATTTCTTTATCCAATACTCATCAAAGATATCGCTGATCATTACACCACCGCTTGTTGAAGCATGAACAAATTTGTTGTTTTGAAGATAAACGCCGACATGAGAAATGCCGCCACGGGTATTAAAAAATATCAGGTCGCCTTCTTTTAATTGCGTGCGGGAAATGCGATCAGTCAATTTATATTGCTCTCTTGCTGTTCTTGGAATATTGAGACCATAAACCGATGCAAAAAGAAATTGAGAAAAAGCAGAACAATCAACTCCTTTTTTTGTGGTGCCTCCCAAACGATAGGGAGTACCATACCAATCATCAATAAATTCAAACATTTTTGTACTCTTCACTTCTTCTGCAGGAGTATTAAGCAAGACTGCATATTTTACCTGGATCACCGATAATTCCGCATCATCATTTTTCTTATAGATCCTGTCATCTGTTGGTTTTGCATCGTTTTTCGCAACGGCGATCACAGCCTTATTTTGCATTGTTGATTTCGGAGTCTCAACCTGCATATCGATCTGATCTAAAAATTTTGTTTCTTTTTTAACAGCACTCGATTGTGAGGCAGGCGCAGATTGTTTGTTACCGGTAAAAGCGGTTTTCAAGCTCGAACAGCCTGCAAGCAGAACAACAGATAAAGAATATAATAGAGCCTGTTTCAGCATGAATCGTTTTTACTTAGGATGATTTCAGAGGGGTCTTGTGACGCTGCCGGGGCAGGTCGTCAAAAATAAAAATCTTTTCTGAACCTGTGGATATTATTTAACGAAATTTGCATTGAAAAATTGCCATTAGCTTTTATTTGCAATTATTGTTGATAGTAAATGATATAACCCGGTTGATACTGATCATTAATTTTTAAAAATGAAATTTTCTCACTTACACGTACATACACAATTCTCATTACTTGATGGTGCCGCATCCATTCAAAAGCTTTATAAAAAAGCGATCGATGATAATATGCCGGCCTTAGCAATATCAGATCACGGAAATATGTTTGGTGTTTTTGAATTTGTTGCTGAGGCACATAAACATAAAAACGAGGATGGCAGTTTAAAAGTAAAACCAATTGTTGGTTGCGAATTTTATATAACAGCAGATCGTTTTCGAAAAACTTTTTCAAAAGAAGACAAGGATCCGCGGCATCACCAGATATTACTTGCAAAAAATGAGACCGGTTATAAAAATCTTGTAAAGCTTACATCACTTGGTTTTATAGAAGGAATGTACAGCAAATATCCCCGCATCGACAAAGAGCTTATTCTAAAATATCATGAAGGATTAATTGCAACCACCTGTTGTCTCGGCGCATTGGTACCACAGGCAATTTTAAGAAAGTCAGAAGCTGATGCGGAAAAAGAATTTAAATGGTGGCTTGATCTTTTTGGTGAAGATTATTATGTGGAGTTACAACGCCACGGCATGAAAGAACAAGACATGGTAAATGAAGTGCTGGTGAAATTTGCCCGTAAATACGATGTAAAAATTATTGCAAGCAACGACTCACATTATGTCGATCAAACTGATTATACTGCGCATGATATTTTGCTTTGTATAAATACCGGGGCTAAACAAGCCGATGATAAGATCACCAGTTTCGATGATGATGTTACCGTTAAAACAAAACAACGTTTTGCATTCCCTAATGACCAATTCTATTTTAAGAAGACAGATGAAATGGCAAAAGTTTTCTCTGATCTTCCTGAAGCGATTGGTAATACAAATGAAATAGTTGATAAAATTTCTGTGCTCAATCTCAAAAAAGATATTTTACTTCCAGCCTTCCCGATTCCTGAAGAATTTAAAACACACACAAAAGCAGAGAAACTTGATAAAGGTGAAGTAAGTCCTGATTCATTGAATCAATGGGAATATTTAAAGCATATTACTTACGAGGGAGCAAAAAACCGTTATTCAGAACTTACTGATGAAATAAAAGAACGTATCGGGTTTGAATTGTTTACAATTAAAACAATGGGCTTTGCAGGTTACTTTCTTATTGTAAGTGATTTCATCAAAGCCGGGAGAGAAATGGATGTACTTGTTGGTCCCGGTCGTGGCTCCGCAGCCGGAAGTGTGGTTGCCTATTGTATTGGCATTACCAATATCGACCCTATCAAATACAATTTACTTTTTGAAAGATTTTTAAACCCTGACCGTAAATCAATGCCGGATATCGATACTGACTTTGACGATATCGGAAGGCAAAAAGTTATTGACTATGTTATAAAAAAATATGGCAAGAACCAGGTAGCGCAGATCATTACTTATGGCACGATGGCGGCGAAGATGAGTATTAAAGATGTAGCAAGAGTGATGGATCTGCCGTTGGCAGATTCAAATGCGTTGGCGAAAATGGTTCCTGACAGACCCGGCATTGAATTAAGAAGAGTATTGCATGCGCCGCTTACAGCAAAAGATGGTGAAAAATCTTTGATGGAAAAAGATGGGGTTGGTCCTGATGATATTGAAGTGATAAAAAAACTGAGAGAAATTTATAACAGCAAAGGAATGCAAAGTGATGTCCTGCACCAGGCTGAAATTCTTGAAGGCTCAGTTAGAAATACTGGTATTCATGCAGCAGGTATCATCATTGCACCAACAGATCTTACTGATTTAATTCCCGTTGCCACTGCAAAAGATTCTGATCTCTGGGTTACACAAATTGAAGGAAATATAATTGAAGATGCGGGTGTTATCAAGATGGACTTTCTTGGATTGAAAACTTTAACCATCATTAAAGAAGCACTTGAATTAATAAAACAAAATCACAGAGTGGAAATTGATATTGATAAAATTCCACTTGATGATGAAAAGACCTTTAAGCTTTATCAGCACGGTGATACGATCGGCACATTCCAGTTTGAAAGTCCCGGTATGCAAAAATATTTGCGTGAATTAAAACCAGACAGACTTGATGATCTTATTGCGATGAATGCTCTTTATCGTCCCGGCCCTCTTGCTTACATCCCCAATTTTATTGAACGAAAACACGGACGTGAAGCCATCGCCTATGATCTTCCTGAAATGGAAGAAATTCTAAAAGAAACTTATGGCATCACAGTTTACCAGGAACAGGTGATGTTGTTATCACAAAAGCTGGCTGATTTTAGCAAGGGCGATGCGGATGTGTTGCGTAAGGCAATGGGTAAAAAGCAAAAATCAGTACTGGATAAAATGAAGAGCCAGTTTATTGACAATGCAAAGAAGAAAGGATTCGGTGAATATACTTTGCAAAAGATATGGACCGATTGGGAATCATTTGCACAATATGCGTTTAACAAATCTCACTCCACTTGTTATGCTTATGTAGCCTATCAAACTGCTTATTTAAAAAGTCATTACCCTGCCGATTATATGTCTGCGGTGTTGAATCATGCAGGCGCAATTGAAAAAATTACATTTTTCATGGAAGAATGTAAACGGATGGGAATAAAAGTTCTTGGTCCTGATATTAATGAATCTAAAAAAGGATTTGCAGTAAACCAGAGAGGTGAAATCCGTTTTGGTTTAGGCGGGTTGAAAGGTTGTGGTGAAGCAGCAGTTGAAAATATAATTGAAGAAAGAGAAAAGAACGGTGCTTTTAAAAACATATTTGATTTTATAAAACGGGTTAATCAACGGGCAGTAAATAAAAAGACGCTGGAAAGCCTGGCGTATGCCGGGGCATTTGAATGTTTTCCTGAGCATCATCGTGCACAATTCTTTCATACAATACCGGAAGATCAAACAACAGGTCTTGAAAAGATCATTCGCTTTGGACAGGTTTACCAGCAAAACAATACATCAAACACTAACACATTGTTTGGCGATCTGCCATTAGCTGTTGAAATAAGAACTCCTACTCTTCCGCAATGCGATCCCTGGCCATTGATCGTTCAGCTTGATCATGAAAAAGAAGTTACGGGAATGTTTTTGAGCGGTCATCCGCTTGATCATTACAAATTTGAATTAAAACATTATGGCATTACTTCCATTTTTGAGTTTAATGAATTCAAGGAAGCGGTAGCGCTGCTGCCAAATTCAAACAGAATGTTCAGACTCGTAGGTCTTGTTACAAATGCTGATCATAAAATTTCAAGAAAAGGAAATAAGTACGGTTCATTTACTATTGAAGATTATTCCGGCAAAACAGATCTTGTGCTTTGGGGAGATGATTATGCGAAGTTCACTCCGTTTTTACAACAAGGTTCTTCCTTATTTATCACCGGTTTTTTCAAACAACGATTCAATACATCAGAATATGAATTCAAGATAAATGGCATTACCATGGTGGAAACCATTAAAAGAAATCTTACAAAACAACTGACCATTGATGTTCATCCAAAAAATATTTCTAAAAATGTAATTGAATTCATTGAAGGAAATATGAAAAAATTCCCGGGAAGATCTGCATTAAAACTTAATCTTTCCGAGCCAAAAGAAAATCTAAAAATAAGTTTAGTTACAATGGATAACGGCTTTGAAATGAATGATGAAATGGTGGATTTTCTTGATGGCAATCCTGAATTGGAAGTACAGGTAATGACACACTAAGTAAATTTCCTATTATTGTTAAAACAAATTAAAGACTGGCTATTTAACATGAATTGACTCGCATCATGTCGCCTTTATGACAAGTTAGTCACATTATTGTGTCATAACTTCGCAGTATACATTTTGGTTGTATTTTTGTCCCCCTCTAAAAAAATAAAAAAAGGAAAGCAATATGGCAAAAGAATTCACAGATGGCAACTTCCAGAATGAAGTTTTAAGCGCAGACAAATTAAC
>Ga0209797_10000478_pt1 | contig 19966 bp, 17 predicted proteins | sample DOMMetBare3Fresh_2_FD_187472 | JGI IMG/M metagenome (GOLD analysis project Ga0209797, IMG submission 187472) | Wetland sediment microbial communities from St. Louis River estuary, USA, under dissolved organic matter induced mercury methylation -... | ecosystem: Environmental > Aquatic >... | reverse complement strand
ATAAAACGTTTCTTCGCCGGCTAAATATAATTCTGTTTTTAAAATAAGTTCCTCTTCTTGTTTTTTATACCGCTTTGCAAATTGTTCTGCTGTTTTTCTGGCTCTCTTTGCCGGGCTCGAAATAAATGCATCAATCTTTATTCCTCTTTCATACAACCTGTCAGCCATTACCGGTGCATCTTTTTTGCCCCGATCATTAAGTGGCCTGTCAAAATCACTAATGCCATCATCTTCCCAGCTGCTTTTTGCGTGACGTATGAGTAATAGAGTTTTACCCCCATCCCCTAAAGGGGTGTAAGAAGGTTTTTTATTTTTTTGATCATTCATGTTAAATGCATCAGCTATATCAAAGTTATTGAATGTTCCAAAAGAAGCAGGGTGTTTTTTTATACCCCCTTTAGGGGATGGAGTTATTAATATCCCCTTACATTTTTCCCTTCCACATAATTCATAAAAGCTTTGTTCACTACTTTATTACCTCCGGGTGTGGGATAGTTGCCGGTAAAGTACCAATCACCCAGGTTATTGGGGCAGGCAATATGAAGATCTTCTATAGTTTGATAAATAACCTGCACAGGAATTTTTAAATCAGGTGGCGTAATCAGCTGAGCAATTTTATTAGTAATCTCTTCGATAGTGAACATTTTATATATCTTCTTTGCCACATTTTCAGTATGCAACTGGTTGCTTCGCTGCAGTTCTTTACAGTGGTTATACATTTCCTGCAAACAACTTTCTTTATTTTTTTCTTTTAACAAAGCAGCCACAGCCTGGAATGCAATAAACTCTCCCATTTTACTCATATCTATTCCATAACAATCAGGATAGCGTATTTGCGGCGAAGAAGAAACAACGATAATTTTTTTGGGTTCCAGTCTTGATAACATCCGGATAATACTTTCACGGAGTGTGGTACCTCTTACGATGGAATCATCAATGACGACCAGCGTATCAATTCCTTTTCTTACTGTGCCGTACGTAATATCATAAACGTGCTGTACCATTTCGCTTCGGCCCGAGTCCTCCGTTATAAAAGTCCTCATCTTAACATCCTTAATGGCAATTTTTTCTATGCGGATGCGCCGATTGATCATCTCCCGGAGTTTTTCCTCATCATACTCTTTACCCCAACTAAGGATTCTTTCAAATTTTACTTTGTTGAGATAATTTTCCATGCCTTTTACCAAACCGTAAAAAGCAGTTTCAGCCGTGTTGGGTATAAATGAAAAGATGGTATTTTTTAAATCATGTTCAATAGCATTTAATACGGGCTCACTTAAATTATAACCCAGCGCTTTTCTTTCTTTATAAATTTTTTCATCGCTGCCTCTTGAAAAATAAATACGTTCGAAGCTGCATGCTTTTCTTTCTTTGGGCTCCAGTATTTGTGCGATTTCAATAATACCTTTTTCATCCACGATCAATGCTTCACCAGGCATTAGTTCTTTTACCTGGTTTTCATTTACGTTAAATGCAGTTCTTATAGCGGCTCTTTCTGAAGCAGCCACCACTACTTCATCATTTATATAATAATAAGAAGGGCGGATACCATGTGCGTCACGAAAAACAAATCCGATACCATTGCCCGTCATACCGCCAACATGAAAACCTCCATCCAATAATGACAATGTTCTTTTTAATACTTTTTTTATATCCAGCTTTTCAGGCGATGCTTCATCTTCGCGGCAAAGATTGGTATGCATCAGTTCTATCATGGCGGCTAAATCACTGAACCGGGTATTTTCATGTGGTTCTTTACCAGCAAGTGCAAACAGTTCATCAGAGTTTACAATATTAAAATTACCGGCCAGTGCCAGGTTGCGTGCAGGAATTGTATCCCGGTTAATAAATGGATGACAATACTCTAATTTATTTTTTCCTTGTGTGCCATAGCGAAGATGACCAAGCAATAATTCTCCTAAATAACTGACATGACCTTTCATTAACCCCGGATGGTTCCTGATACCGGGATGATATTTTTCCAGCTCTTCAATTTCTTTTCCTACCTGCTGAAAAATATCTGCAATGGCCTGCGTTGCATTGCTCCGCATACGATTCATGAACGGGTAACCGGGTTCTACATCCAGCTTTACTGTTGCGATACCTGCTCCGTCCTGTCCGCGGTTATGTTGCTTTTCCATGAGGAGGTAGAGCTTGTTAAGCCCCCAAAGTACAGTGCCGTATTGCTGGTGATAATGCGAAAGAGGTTTTCGCAAACGGATAAATGCAAGGCCGCATTCGTGTTTTATGGGATCACTCATGAATCTTTTCCTAAAGAAGCCATGCCTACTCTGCCACTGGCAGATTCGGCAGGCAAGGCGCAAAGTTAAGGGATGGTACCCAAAGAATTCTTAGAAGAAGTATAAGTCTTTAACTAAAAAATTAAAATGCTTTTAATGATGAAGCTTTTTTCCATTTGTTCAGTTGCTCGCATTCGGTTATTTCATCATCCAGCATGATATAATAGGACGGTATTTTTTCATTCATCCATTTTTCCAGTACTTTTTGTTTTTTTTCATCCAGCGCCATTTCAGATATTTTACTGAAATCGTCTTTCATATTCAAGCGATGTGGCTCAGAACGGGATTTGAAATGAATAAATCGAACACCTTTTTTACCACTTTCTTCAAAAACTACCGCTTGTGAATATTCACCGGGTTTCAGTTTATCCAGCATGGCAACAAGATCTTTATCCAGCATGTCAATTGTTACATAAGGAGCACCATCACGGCCAAGAAAATAAGGACCCGCAAATTTTGCCTGGTCATCTTCGCTATACCGTGTACTGGCAGCAGCAAAACTCATTTGATTTGACACCACTTTTGTCCGGATAGAATCTGCTTTTGACAGGGCTAGTTTTATTTCATCATCAGTTACCGGTGGTATTCTTAAAATATGCCGGATGACTGCATCCTCACCAATACGTTGTACCAATTGTATAAGATGATAGCCGAATTTTGATTTGATAGGGCCTATCATTTCACCTTCGTTTTTTATACGAAAGCAGGCTGAAAGAAAATTTGGATCCCAGGTTTTGTCTTTTCGGTTTACCTGATATTGGCCGCCCCGATCTTTACTGCCCGGATCTTCTGAATAGCGCTGCGCCAGTTGATCAAATGTCCCCAGTTTCGATTCTACCTGTTTTTTATACCTGTTTAGTTCGTCTATTATATATTTTTCAAGCTCCCGGCTGGCTTTGGGATAAAAAACAATCTGGCCTATTTCCAATTGCGATTCAAAAAAAGGAAGACTGTCAACCGGGATGCGATCAAAAAAAGCTTTTACTTCATTGGGTGTGATGTGAACACTGGAAACAATTTTTTTCTGCATGGCCTCTGCCAGTTTTTGTTCTTTCACCACATCTCTTGCGTCTTCTTTTATCTGGTAAATAGTTTTGCCGGCTATTTTTTCCAGTTCTTCCTGTGAGCCATAAGAATTGATATACCGGCGGACCCTGTTATCCAGATCAGCTTCTACTTCATCATCTGTTACAGGTAAAGAATCTTTTTCTGCCTGTAGCATTAATACTTTAGAAACCAACGCCTGTTCCAGTAATACACAATATGCATTATCCGGAATAGCTCCCCCATTTCTTACCGCATCGGCTATGGTGTTCTGAATATCAGAATAGAGAATAATTCTGTCGCCAACGATTCCTAAAATTTTATCAGCCACAACTTTTGCAGGTTGCGCATGGGTAGCCAAAAGAAAAAAAGAAAGGAAAAAATTCAAAGTGATAATTTTCTTCATAACTGGAAATAAATGGGCTCAAAAATAGTTTTGATTACTGAAGGAGTCTGTCGTGGATTTCTATTTAACAAAAGTTTGATGAGAGTATTGAGTTCTTAGTTCGGAGTTCAGAGTTAGATTCGCTTACTCCCGACTCTGAACTATCAACTCCGGACTACAATGTCCTCTTCACTTCCTCTTCCTCAAAGGCTTCGACAACATCTCCTACCTTAATATCTGTATAATTTTTTATCGTTAACCCGCATTCCATACCGGCCTGTACATCTTTTGCATCGTCTTTAAACCTCTTCAAAGATGCGAGTTCTGCATGGGCGCCTTCGCCAATCGGGTAAATAACTATACCATCACGGATAAGCCTCACTTTAGAATCTCTTTTTATTCTGCCATCCAACACGTAACAACCAGCTACTGTGGCTTTATCAAATTTAAATACCTCACGTATTTCCACATTAGCAACAATTTTTTCCTGGATAGTAGGTTCAAGCATTCCTTCCATCGCCATTTTAATTTCATCAATGGCTTTGTAAATGATGGAATAGAGCTTTATTTCAATGGCTTCGTTTTCTGCAAGCCTTGCTGCCTGCTGAGAAGGACGAACATTGAAACCGAGTATAATTGCATCAGATGCATTGGCAAGTGTAACATCACTTTCGGTAATCTGACCAACAGCTTTATGAATTACCCGAACAACAATTTCTTCGGTACTTAATTTCTGTAAACTATCACTCAATGCTTCTACTGATCCATCCACATCGCCTTTAATAATTACATTCAGTTCTTTAAAATTGCCAAGTGCAAGACGGCGGCCAATTTCATCAAGTGTAATATGTTTTTTCGTTCTTATTCCCTGCTCTCTTAATATTTGTGCACGACGATAAGCAATTTCTTTAGCCTCTGCTTCATCATCATAAACTTTAAATTTTTCACCAGCCTGCGGTGCACCATTCAATCCAAGAATCAGAACCGGTGTTGCCGGCGGCGCTTCTTCTACTTTTTTATGCCTTTCATTAAACATCGCCTTCACTCTTCCAAAGTGCTGGCCACTCACAACAAGATCACCAACCCGCATAGTTCCGTTTTGTACCAATACTGTGGCAACATAGCCACGACCCTTGTCAAGTGTTGCTTCTATAATAGTTCCATTTCCTTCCCTGTCAGGATTTGCTTTTAATTCAAGCAACTCTGCTTCAAGAAGAATTTTTTCTAATAATTGATCCACATTCAATCCCTGCTTGGCAGAAATTTCCTGGCTCTGGAATTTACCACCCCATTCTTCTACCAGTAAATTCATTTGAGAAAGTTGTTCATATATTTTTTTAGGATTAGCGCCGTCCCTGTCTATTTTATTTATTGCAAATATCATAGGTACACCGGCTGCCTGTGCATGGCTGATTGCTTCCCTGGTTTGCGGCATCACTGCATCATCTGCTGCAATTACAATAACTGCAATATCTGTAACCTTGGCACCACGGGCACGCATCGCAGTAAATGCTTCGTGACCCGGAGTATCCAGGAAAGTAATTTCTTTTCCATTGGCCAGCTCTACCTGGTAAGCACCTATATGCTGGGTTATTCCTCCTGCTTCGCCAGCTACTACATTTGCTCTTCTGATATAGTCAAGTAAGGATGTTTTGCCATGGTCAACGTGGCCCATAATAGTTACAATCGGAGATCTTGGTTGAAGTTCTGTTTCCTCATCACCATCATCCACATCTTCCATCTCCATTTGTTTTTCCATATCAATGAACTCAACGGTATAACCAAATTCACTTGCTACAAGTTCAATTACTTCTGCATCCAGGCGTTGATTGATGGATACCATGATGCCGAGTCCCATACATTTACTGATTACATCTGCAAAATTTACATCCATCAAACTGGCAAGTTCACTTACACTAATAAACTCCGTTAATTGCAGTTTGTTAGTTTCATCTGTTTCTCCTGTGGCATCTGAATGTTCTTCCCTTTTTGCTTTTCGATATTTTGCTTTCAGGCTTTTACCTCGGCCACCAGCTCCTGCAAGTTTTGCCTGTGTTTCTCTGATTTTTTCCTGTATTTCCTTTTCATCAATTTCTTTTACTTCACGCGGTGCTCTAAGATCTCTTCTGCCGCCAGTTGCAGGTGGTCCTGCGGGTCCTCTGTTTCCACCTCCTGTGCCCGGGCGGCTATCGCGGTTGAACCTACCCTCTCTTTTATCCTTGTCTTTAATTGCATCTTCTCTTTTTACTTCTTTCTTTTCAATTGGAATGCGTTTACGCTTTCGCTTTTCATCATGACGTGGTCTAGTATCATTTTCAACCGGCAATTCAATTTTTCCCAGAATTTTTGGGCCTTCTAATTTTTCTGCACGTATGTTTTCAATTACGGCCGGTTCATCTTCTTTTGCACGGGACTCCGTGAGTATTTCAGGAATAATTTCTATCGGTTTTTCTTCTTCTTCCTTCTTTCCTTTCTTTTTTGGTGCAGGTTTTTTTTCTTCTTTTTGTTCTGGCTTTTTCTCCGGTTCCTTAGTTTTTTTAGATTCTTTTTTTGGTCTTGTAGAAGAATCTATTGTGGAAAGATCAATAGTTTTTAAAACTTTGGGGCTTTCCAGTTCCGGTACATCTACTTTTATTATTTCTGGTTCCGGGGAAGTTTCAACAGGAACTTGTGGTTCTGGCTTTGGTTCTTCCTTTTTTACCGGCTTTTTTTCTTCTTTTTCTTTTTTAAATAAAATTTCTTCTTCATCTTTCTTTTTCTTCAGTTCTGCAGCACCTCCTTTTGGTAGATCAATTTGATCACTTTTAAGTTTTGCAACTTTATCTCCCTGAAATTCCAACTGCAGGGCACGGTACATTTCTTCTGAAAGCTTTGAAGTAGGTTTCAGATCATCACTGCTAAATCCTTTACCTGTCAAAAAATCAACAAGGGTGTCTTTACCGATGTTGAATTCTTTGGCGGCTGCCATTAACCTTGGTGTCGTAGTTTCTGCCATTAACTGCTTTTAAGTTGACTTCTTTTTTTCTTCTGTGAATGGTGAATGGTTAGTTGTGAGTAATTATAACTCACCATTCACTATTGACCACTCACTGATTTATTCTTTTTCAAATTCTTCTTTCAATATTTTTCTCACATCTTCAATTGTTTCTTTTTCCAAATCGGTTCTGCGCTCCAGTTCTTCTGCTGTCAGTTTCAACACACTTCTGCCGGTGTCACAACCAATTCTTTTCAATTCATCAATTACCCATGTTTCTATCTCATCGCTGAATTCATCCAGGTCAATATCAAATTCCTCCACCTCGCCTTCATTGTCGCGGAAAACATCCAGCTCAAATCCTGTCAGCTCGCATGCAAGTTTAATATTTACACCCCGGCGGCCAATGGCTAAAGAAACCTGGTCTGGCTTCAGGTAAACATTTGCATGCTTGTTATCCTGGTCAAGTTCCATGCTTGTGATTTTTGCAGGCGTCAATGACCGCTGAATTAATAATTGTGTATTATTAGTCCAGTTAATCACATCAATATTTTCGTTTTTTAATTCCCGAACTATGCCATGTATACGACTTCCTTTCATACCAACACAAGCACCTACAGGATCAATCCTGTCATCATAAGACTCTACTGCCACTTTTGCTCTTTCACCCGGATCTCTTACAATTTTTTTAATGACTATGAGGCCATCAAATATTTCCGGTACTTCTACCTCCAATAACTTGGCAAGAAATTCCGGTGAAGTTCTGGAAAGTATAATCACTGGTGAATTATTTCTCATGTCTACTTTTCTTACAACGGCGCGGATTGATTCTCCTTTTTTAAAATAGTCCTGGGGTATCTGTTCACTTTTAGGAAGTATCAGTTCATTTCCTTCTTCATCCAACAATAAAATTTCTTTTTTCCAAACCTGGTATACTTCTGCGTTGATGATTTCACCTACCCGTTCACCATATTTTTTTGCCAGCGCATTTTTCTTCAGGTCACTGATACGGCTTGCCAGTGTTTGTTTGGCTGCTAAAATTGCCCGGCGACCAAAATCATACATATCTACAGCTTCGTAAAGCTCTTCACCAACTTCAAAGTCCGGTTCAATCTTAACGGCATCACTGTAGCCAACTTCTGCAAGCGGATCATTTACCTGGCCATCTTCTACAATGGTACGGCGACGCATAATTTCAAGGTCGCCTTTTTCAGCATTTACAATGACATCAAAATTTTCGTCGCTTCCATATTTTTTGCGAAGCAAAGTTTTAAATACATCTTCCACCACTTTCATCATGGTTGGGCGGTCTATATTTTCCGCATCCTTAAATTCCTGGAAGGCATCAATCAGGTTAATACTTGACATAACACATACGATTTACGATTTAAGATTTTAGATTGCAGATTTTTTTCTCATCAGAATTTTATCTGAATCCTTGTTGTTTTAATATCGGTTTTTAATATTGAATGTTGAACGATTTCTTTCTTTTTACCTTTTCCTTTCTCTTCTTCCAGCAATATGCCGGCATCCGAAACACTAATAAGTTTTCCTTCCTTTTTTATCCCATCATTTAATAACACCTCAACCGGCCTGCCAATATTTTTTACGTACTGTCGATTGAGTTTTAAAGGTTCATCTAATCCGGGTGATGAAACTTCAATTGAAAAATTACCACCAGGAAACATATTTTCTTCAACCCACTTATAAAGAGCCCTGTTAAGCCTGGTTAAATGTTCAATAGTGGCGCCCTGGTCAGCATCAGCAAACACTTTTATATTGTTTGTTGGTTTGATGCTGACTTCCACAATAAAATAGCCTGGATCGTCTGCAAGCAATTCTGCTATTTTATCTTCAATAATCTTTAACTGGCTTTCTGTGTTCATCGCCTTTCCTGATTTTTAAATTCTGCCTTTTTCATGCAAAATCTACCTCTTCAGAACATTTTAATAAAAGAAGAAGGGAACGCTTCCGTTCCCTTCTCTGATTCTTTACCGATGCAAATGTAAAGGAAATACCATTTATCATCCAAATATTATAACTGCAAACTTTTACTGGCTTTCGGAGATAAGAAAAAAATAACTTTGCCCTATGTTTTTGCGATATATACTATTTGCTTTCTTGATTTACCTGTTATACAGGCTGATTTTTCATTTTATTATCCCTATTTATAAAACAACAAAACAGGTAAAAAAACAATTCAGGGATATGCATGGCCGGATGGAAGAACAAATGAACCAGTCTTCTTTTTCTAATACAGAATATGAGAAACAAGCTAATGATTCAATAAAACCAAAATCGAAAACCGGAGGTGGGGATTATATAGATTTTGAAGAGGTGAAATAATTCTTACTGTACATCATATTTATTTTTATTTTTGCGACCCGGAGCCAAAAAGCTCAGGACCCTTAGCTCAGTTGGTTATCCCGATAGTTATCGGGACCGATTATATCGGGAGGGTCGTTGGTTGATGAAGTTCTTGAAGTGTAAAAAAATCTTGACTGTTTGGTTTAGTCAGGACCCTTAGCTCAGTTGGTTAGAGCATCCCGATTATATCGGGAGGGTCGTTGATTGATGAAGTTCTTGAAGTGTAAAAAAAATCTTGACTGTTTGGTTTAGTCAGGACCCTTAGCTCAGTTGGTTAGAGCACCTGACTCATAATCAGGGGGTCGCAGGATCGTTCCCTGCAGGGTCCACAAAAAATGCGGAATTGTTTCCGCATTTTTTTAATCGGGTTCTTTAACCTTTTATTAACCGGGATGAAAATACATTTGCCCCTTACTACAAAAACATGAAGAAAATTTTATTTATCGTAACAGCTACACTTTTTACTTTCGTTTTGTTTGCACAGGATACAACTAAAACAAAAAAGAAAAAAGACTGGAGTAAGGTAAAGCTAACCGGCAGGGCTAATGATCATTTTATGATTCAGTATGGTATTGCTGGCTGGGCTCAAAGACCTGATAGTATTAAAACCAGTGGCTTTTCCCGCAGTTTCAATTTTTATATCATGCTTGATATGCCATTTAAAACTGACCCACGGTTTAGTGTTGCATTTGGCCCGGGTATTGGCACAGATCATATATTTTTTGAAAAAAGGTATATTACCATAGCCAATCACCAAACAAATCTGCAGTTTCAGGATTTAAGTGATACCAGTCATTTTGAAAAAACAAAAGTTGTTTCTGCTTTTTTAGAATTACCTATTGAATTACGTTTTTGTATGAACCCGGAAAACAGCAACAAAAGTTTTAAAGTTGCTCTAGGCGCCAAGATAGGAACCCTTGCTGATATACATACAAAAAGCAAGAATTGGGTGGATAAGAACGGAAAAACTATTGCCGGTTTTTCTGACAAATTTGTACAAAAACAAAAGGACAAATATTTCTTTAATGGAAACAGGCTTGTAGGTACAATGCGTATAGGTTACGGCAATCTTACTTTATACGGTACTTACCAGTTGGGTGCTTTTATTAAAGACGGACAGGGCCCTGCAGTAAAACCATTCAGCATAGGACTTACGTTAAGCGGACTTTAACCCCGGCAATTAAATAATTTTTAGTTGCTTTCATTTAAATTGGTTTTAATATTTATTTCCCCTTATAATTTTTTAACTTTGTTATTCCCCTCCACGAGGGGAGTTTTTATTATAATTTATGCTGGAAAATAAAAATAAAATAGCCAAAGAAGAAAAGGCTGTATTAATAGGATTGGTTCATAAAGAACAAACAGAAACCCAGGTACACGAATATCTTGATGAGTTGGCATTTCTTGCAGATACAGCCGGTGCTGTTGCTATAAAAAGATTTACTCAAAAACTTGCACATCCTGACAGTAAAACTTTTATAGGAAAAGGCAAACTGGAAGAAATAAAAAAATACTGCCTGGAAAAAAGTGTAAGCATACTCATTTTTGATGATGAACTAAGCGGCGCACAAATCAATAATATAGAGAAAGCAACTGAAGTAAAAGCAATTGATCGCAGCGATTTGATACTTGACATTTTTGCAAGAAGGGCAAAAACTGCACAGGCAAAAGCTCAGGTAGAGCTGGCACAATACCAATATATATTACCACGGCTGCGAGGCATGTGGAAACACCTTGAACGATTGGGTGGAGGTATTGGTACAAGAGGTCCGGGTGAAACGGAAATAGAAACTGACCGCCGGATTGTTCGTGATAAAATTTCATTACTTAGAAAACGTCTTGCTGAAATAGATAAACAGGCATTTACACAACGAAAAGATCGGGGAGAGTTTATCCGTGTGGCATTGGTGGGTTATACCAATGTAGGTAAATCCACATTGATGACACTGCTGAGTAAGAGTGATGTATTTGCAGAAAATAAATTATTTGCAACACTGGATACCACTACAAGAAAAGTAGTTTTTGAAACCACCCCTTTTTTATTAAGCGATACAGTTGGATTTATCCGTAAACTTCCGCACCACCTGGTAGAAAGTTTTAAAAGTACACTGGATGAAGTACGGGAAGCAGATATTCTTATGCATGTAGTTGATATTTCACACCCGGCTTACGAAGAGCAGATTGGTGTTGTAAATAAAACATTGCAGGAAATAAATGCATTTGACAAACCAACAATTACCATTTTCAATAAAATGGATTTGTATGAAAAAAATACATTTGATGAGTGGTTGGAGCCCGGTGTAAAAAAAGAAATACTGGAAGATTTACGGGAAAGATGGGATAGAGAAACGAATGGCAATTCCGTATTTATTTCTGCCATCGAAAAAAGAAATCTTGATCTGCTGAGAAAAACTATCCTTCAGAAAGTAAGAGAGATTTACAGGGTGAGATATCCATATAAAACTGAATTTTTGTACTAAAAGCCACCCCTCTAAATCTCCCCTAAAGGGGAGACTTACAAACAGCACTATGCCTGAAAAAAAATATACCTGGCAAAAAATTGCAGACCGCATAAACGAAATTGATTTTGCAGAAAATAATATTGCTGCTGCAGAAATGCAAGGAAAGAAAATTTGTATTGGAAAATTCCAGGACAAGGTTTTTGCATTTGCATATAAATGCCCTCATGCAGGCGGTATATTGGCCGAAGGTCATATAGATGCTTTAGGAAATATTGTTTGCCCCCTTCATCGTTATAAATACAATATGCAAAACGGCCGTAACATAAGCGGCGAAGGATATTATCTTAAAAACTGGCCGGTTGAATGCCGTGATGATGGTGTTTATGTTGGAATTGAAGAAACAGGTGGATTATTTAGCTGGTTGAAATAGATTTTCTGTTTTGCTCCAAGCGATTTTTCCCTATTTTTGCTGCCCCGTAAAGGGAACTATAAAAAATTCCTGCTTAGCTCTCCCGATAGCTATCGGGATTGGTTAAAGCAAACAATACATATTCCTGCTTAGCTCTCCCGATAGCTATCGGGATGGTTAGAGCAAACAATACATATTCCTGCTTAGCTCAGTTGGTTAGAGCATCTGACTGTTAATCAGAGGGTCTCAGGTTCAAGTCCTGAAGCAGGAGCAGAAAAAGTAAAGGTTTCATAATATGAGACCTTTTTTAATTTTCTCCATTTAAATACTTTTTTATTAATTCAATTGATAAGTACAATGGAAAAGGCTCTCAAGTTTTCAGAACTAATTAGTTCACCATCATTTTGTATTTTTAACCTGATTCAATTCGTATTGTTTCCGGTGTTTAATTAAAATCACATGTAATGAACATCTTAAAATCATGTATTCTTCTTGCTTTAATAACAATGAGTATATCTATTACAGCTTGTGTTAAAGAAACTACCGGTAATACAGGTGGCGGATCGGCTGGTGGTTCCACAGAAACTTCAGGAGTATTAACCATTAATGCAACATGGTCAAATCCTGTACCAACTGCTGCATGTCCATTTCCTGTATTTATAAAAATTGAACTCAATGGGCCGAATGGGTATTCTTTTACCCAGGATTTTACTACATCAACATCATCTGTTCAACTTGAAAAAAGATTGAATAATGGAGATTATAATTATATAGTCACTAAATTAAAAAATCCTGATTGCTCTTCTTTTTCACCGGCCACTAAAGCAGGAACATTCACAATTACCGGGTGTCCGATCATTTGCAATAATGGAACCGTTATAAATATTACTTTCAATTAAATAATTTTTCTGGCAAAATGTTGAGTTATTGATTGCTTTTATTTTTAGGTAATTAATCATAGTTTTGAATTTCTTTAATTATTGAATATGAAAATCTGCTAAATCCTGCATAATGCAGGCGGGTTCGGCTTCAAAACAAAAAAGAACCTGAATTTTTTCAACCTCATTTTCCAGGCAACAAATTGTTGCTGGTTTTCTTATTTATTTTAATTTCAACAATTGTTCAATCATGATAGATCAAACTATACATAAAAACAAACTCTCTCATTTTTTTTCATTAGTCCGCCAATCCTTTCGTGGCGAAGTATATGATTATACACAAGGCAGCATCCGTGCGGCCATTGTATTACTGGCCATCCCCATGATTCTTGAACTTAGTCTTGAAAGTATTTTTGCAGTAGTAGATATTTTTTTTGTAAGCAAATTGGGTTCAAATGCCATTCAAACTGTTGGCCTTACTGAATCAGTTATTACCATTGTTTATTCCCTTGCCATAGGATTAAGTACAGCAGCTACTGCTATGGTGGCCAGGAGAGTGGGTGAAAAAAATCCTGATGCTGCTGCACATGCTGGTATGCAGGCTTTGATTATGGCAATTATTGCTACTGTTATTGTTAGTGGCGCAGGGTTAATCTTTGCGCCGGACATACTCCGCATTATGGGTGCCACGCCTGTAGTGGTGAATGAAGGAACCATATTCACCCGTATTATGCTGGGTGGTAGTGTTGTAATTATTTTACTTTTTTTAATCAATGGAATTTTTCGCGGTGCTGGTAATGCTGCTATTGCTATGCGTAGTTTATGGCTCGCCAGCATCATCAATATTTTTCTTTGCCCGGCATTAATAAACGGCTGGGGGCCTTTACCTGAATTGGGATTAAAAGGTGCTGCTATTGCTACTACCATCGGCAGGGGTGCCGGGGTATTATACCAGTGTTATTATTTATTCTGGAATAAAAAGGGAGCCATCAATCTTGGCAAGGAACATTTTATTATTGACTTCCCTTTGATGAAATCATTGGTAAAGATTGCCTGGCCGGCAACATTTCAATTCATCATTGCATCAGGCAGCTGGATAGTTCTTTCGCAATTGGTTGCAGTTACCGGCGGTACACATGCCTCTGCCGGATACCAGGTAGCCATCAGGAACGTAGTGTTTTTTATTTTACCTGCTTGGGGATTGAGTAATGCTGCAGCAACATTAGTAGGTCAAAACCTGGGAGCCAAACAACCGGGGCGGGCAGAAAAGAGTGTATTACTTACAACTAAATACAATGCAATTTTCATGTCATTAGTGATGTTGCTATTTATCTTTTTTGCAAAACCTATCATCAGCATTTTTACCCGTGTGCCCGAGGATTTGCATTTCGGTGCACAATCATTGCAAATAATGGGTGCCGGATATATCTTTTATGGAATTGGCATGGTAATGATACAGGCATTGAATGGTGCCGGTGATACCAGGACACCAACAAGGATTAACCTGATTTGTTTCTGGTTTTTCCAGATTCCATTAGCCTATTTGCTTGTCAAAGTTTTTAATATGGGTGTATCTGGTGCATTTGTTTCTATACCCATTGCCGAAGCAGTACTGGCACTTTCTGCCTGGTATTATTTTAAAAAAGGGAAATGGAAAGAAGTAAAAATTTAAAACGAAAAAGCGATAATATAAATTTTCATTAATACTCATTTCTGAAGAAAATGAATTTTAAACTTTAGGATTCAGCTCCCCTTTAGGGGACGGGGGCATCATCTTTTATTCTTTATCTTTATTATCATTTTTTACAATATGGAAAACCAGGTTATACATCAAAACAGGATACGACAAATATTTTTTCTTGTGGCAATCGTGCTGCTTGGACTGCTTCTCTTTTTTCAGCTATATTCTTTTTTACCTGCATTGCTTGGTGCCATTACACTATACATCGTAATGAGAAAAGCGATGTTTCATTTAACCTTAAAAAAGAAATGGCGTAAAGGCTGGACTGCTTTTTTACTCATGTTTATTTCCATGATCGTTATTTTACTGCCTATTGGTGTACTCATTAATATGATGTCATCAAAAATTTCTTATGCGATTGGTCATTCCAATGAATTGGTAGTAGCCCTGAAAAAGGTAGTGGCCGAGCTTGAACAAAGATTCAGCATTGAAATTGTAAGCGATGAAAATATAAATAAGCTCGGCAATATGCTTGCTGAAAGTTTACCAAAAGTTTTAAGCGCCACATTCAATATACTTGGTACTATTTTCTTTATGTATTTCATGCTATATTTTATGCTGGTCAATGGAAAAGAAATGGAAAAAGATCTTTATGAACATGTACCGCTAAAAGATGAAAATGTACATAAACTGGGATACGAAGTTCAAAATATGGTTATCAGTAATGCAATTGGTATTCCGGTAATTGCTTTATTGCAAGGTATAGTTGCTGTAATTGGCTATTATATTATTGGGGTGGAACAACCCTGGTTTTGGTTTGTAGTTACCTGCATTACCGCTATGTTGCCGGTAGTCGGTGCTGCATTGGCTTATGTTCCCCTGGCTATTATCTTTTTTGCAAACGGGAGTAGCTGGCAGGGCATTTTCATGTTGATTTATGGATTTGGAGTTATTGGATTAGTAGATAATGTGTTTCGGTTTACTTTGCAAAAAAAAATTGGCAATGTCCATCCGCTGGTAACGGTATTCGGTGTTATTATAGGGATAGGTTTGTTTGGTTTTATCGGCCTTATTTTCGGCCCGTTGCTCATTTCTTTATTCCTTTTATTATTAAAAATATACTCCAGCGAATTCATTACAAAACAACGGCATGCCCACCGCCACATGGAAAACTGAAATTTACCTGTTCATTATTACAAAACAAGCAGGTATATTTTCTATTAAATAAATAAGGATACACAGTAATAACCACAACAATAAAAAATAGGAAGCAAATCGCCTTGTATTTTCTTTAACGGCATAATAATTTTACATTTACGTCCGTTTCATAACCCTGAATCCGTATCCGTGACCCGTTTAAAAATAACCATAGTATCCCTTTTTGTAATTATTGCATTGGCCTTGTTGCCACTGGTAAATTCAGGAAAAAACTCCACATTTCTTTTATCCGCAGATAAAAGAACTATAACTACTGTAACTAATAATTCGGTTAGTACTGCTGTTAATCTGTTATATGATAGCTTGCAACTGGAAAAATTCGGATTAAAAAAGGAAGCATTTATCTATGCATTTACCGGTTATAAAAACCTGTCTGAAAAAGCTGTATTTAATAAAGAAGGGATTATTACCATTTGTGATTTCAGCCAATCTTCTAAAAACAAAAGGCTTTACTTGATTGATCTGAATAATTATAAATTGCTTCTGAATACCTATGTGGCACATGGCCGAAACTCGGGTGGTGAATTTGCCAAAAAGTTTTCCAATAAACCACAATCATTGCAAAGCAGTTTAGGTTTTTATAAAACTAAAGAAACTTATTTTGGCAGCCATGGTCTTGCACTCACTATTGCCGGTCTGGAAAAAGGAATTAATGATAAAGCGGAGCGAAGAAAGATTGTAGTACACGGTTCAGATTATATTGGTGATAATTATTTGCGATTCAGTAAGTATATGGGCCGCAGTTTTGGCTGCCCGGCTATACCCAAAAAATATACAAATCAATTAATCAATACTATTAAAAACGGAAGTTGTCTTTTCATATATCACCCAGATAAATACTACCTGGCTGCCTCAAAAATATTAAACGGCTAATTGGACGTATAACAAGGATGGATGAAAACAAAAAGCTTCCCGATAATTATCGGGAGGTTTTTTTTGTTTTTAAAATTAATCAGTTTACAAAATAATCTGCAGCTAACTGGGAGAAGATACCGATTACAAGACCTGTATATATTTCTTTAGTGCTGTGATCAGATACTATCAGCCGTGATGTACAAACAATTCCTGTAATTAAAATAGCAATTGATAAATATAAGGTCTGGTTTGTACTTTCATTAAATGCGAGCAGAGTCATAAATGTACCCATCACTCCCACGCCAATTGCATGCATACTTACTTTTAAAAAAATATTAGCCAGGAATCCAAAAACACATGCATTAAAAACAGCCATACTCATACTTTCAAGCTCCCTGGCTCCGTGATTATTTCTGAAAGCATACCAGCAGTTAAAAAAATAAATCATGCAGATAATATATGGGATAATCCTGTCTTTCTGAGTTCTCAGAAAAACCGAATCAATAAACTTCAGGCCTTTTAATAATAATACAGTTACTAACGGGAGGAAGGTACAGTTAACAAAAACCTGCAATAGGTTTCCTAGCTTTCCCCAATCATCAAGCCCGGCAAAAACCTGCGGTTGTAATTTCAATAAAAAAAGGATGATATATACAGGAATAAATAATGGATGAAAAATGTATGAAAAGATATTTGCTAAGCCCTTTATAAATACCGGTTGTACCGGTGCATCAGAAACTGCAATTTCTTTCAGTTGATTTTTTTCATCTATTGCAAGACGGTCAGTCATGGTTTATAATTCTTTTCTCAGCCTTGCCACAGGAATATTCAATTGTTCCCGGTATTTGGCTACAGTTCTGCGTGCAATATTATATCCTTTTTGCTGAAGCATCTCCGTTAAATGTTCATCACTCAGCGGTTTGCGTTTACTTTCAGCTTCTATAAAATCGCTCAGTATTTTTTTCACTTCTCTCGTAGAAACTTCTTCGCCACTATCAGTGCTCAGGGATTCACTAAAGAAAAATTTCAATCTGTATGTACCAAATTCAGTTTGTACAAATTTGCTGTTGGCTACCCGGCTAACAGTTGAAATATCCTGGCCGGTTTTTTCCGCAATATCTTTTAATATCATGGGCCTTAAGGTCGTTTCATCACCACTGAAGAAAAACTCTTTCTGGTGGTTCATGATAGCTGTCATGGTTCCAAACAAAGTATGCTGTCTTTGTATAATCGCATCAATAAACCATTTGGCAGAATCAATTTTTTGTTTAATAAATAACACGGCTTCTTTCTGCCGCTTATCTTTTTTGGCTCCCCGGTCATATTCTTTCAGCATATCCCGGTACCCTTCACTGATGCGTAACTCCGGTGCATTTCTTGAATTTAAAGTGAGTTCCAGTTTACCTGCATTATTATAAATAAAAAAATCAGGCACTACATAATTTTCAGCTTTATTTGTTTCAGTGGCAATACCTCCTGGTTTTGGATTCAGACGAATAATCTGATGCATCACCTCTTTCAATTCATCATCAGTAAGATCAAGTCCACGCTGAATTTTCTCATAGTGCTTTTTTGTAAACTCATCGAAGTATTTTGAAATGGCTTTTATTGCCGTATAAACATTTTGGCCATCTTCCTGCTGGCGACGCAACTGAAGCAGCAAACATTCCTGCAGATTCCTGGCGGCTACTCCCGGCGGATCAAATTGCTGAACACTTTTTATCAATGACTCTACTTCTGCTTCCGTTGTAGAAATATTTTGCCGGAAAGCAAGATCATCAACAATGGCTGTAGTATCTCTACGTAAATAACCATCTTCATCAATGCTGCCAACAATCTGTTCGGCAATCTTTTGCTGGTGATCATCCAGTTTTAATAACCCCAACTGATCAAGCAGCAATTCATAAAAACTTGTTTCTGTTTTATGAGGTGTTACTTTTTTATCATCCTCCTCACCATAATTTTCATCACGCATTTTATATTCAGCTATATCATCATCCCCATCCTGCACATATTCGCTGATATCTACATTGTCGTATTCATCTTCACTTCCATCTGGTTCTTCCATTTCTGCTTCACCATTTTCAGAAAATTCATCTTTTAATTCATCCTGTTCGCCCATTTTATCTTCGTCAAGTTCCAGTGCAGGATTTTCTTCCATTTCCTCTTTTATGCGTTCTTCCAGGTTGGCAGTAGGAACCTGCAGCAGTTTCATCAGTTGAATCTGCTGTGGTGATAGTTTTTGTAAAAGCCTTTGTTGTAATCCCTGACTTAGTGCCATAATATAAAATCAATCAAACGTTAAAAGCTCTTTGGTTTTTAAAAATTCCGGGCAACATCAAAAATCAAGCCGTAAATTTACAAACAAAAGAAAGAAACATGGGGCAACGAATTATCATCCTTCTTGTTGTATTGCTGTTAATGTTATCTGGAAAAATTTTTGGACAACAAATACCGGATACCCTTCTATCAAAAAAAACACAACAATTAAAATATCCCCCGGTAAAAATTTCATCTATAGCTCCTGATTTTTATAGCCGGCACCTGGGTATTATATGTAAAAAGGAATTTTTGCTGGAGAAAAAATTTAATGTGCCTTTTCGTTTCAGGCTTGGGTCATTGGAGTATGTAAATAAACTGGAAGGAAAGAAATATTAAACCTATTTCTTTATACTGTCAGGCTAATTTCCTGAAGCTTGGATTAAATTATTGATGATTTCTTAGTTTATCTAGAAACCGGCTGAGTAATTCTGCTTCTTCAGCAGTGAGTGGGTGAAGTATTTTATCAAGCTCATCTTCCCTTGCATCTAATTTTGCAAGCAACTCTGTTCCCTGTTCAGTGATAGAGATGTCCACAAGGCGTCTGTCCTTTGTTGAAATTTCTTTTTTCACCAGCCCTTTAGCAATCAGCCTATCAACAATGCGGCTCGTATCACTCATTTTATCCAGCATTCTTTCTCTTATTTGTAAAGTAGAAAGAGGCTGACTTGCGCCACGGAGTATTCGGAGTATATTATACTGTTGCGGGGTAATGTCTTCAGATTTTACAAATGATTTTATTTTTTCCAGCAACCAGTTATTGGTAAACAAAATATTTACCATGGCTTTGTTATAACTATTTCGGAAATTAGACTGGTGTATGTCTTTATCTATACCCATGGATTGCTTTGTTTTCAGTTCTATGCAAATGTTATACCATTAAATTCCTCGTTTCAGCCTTAAATGCACATAAGTGGATAAAATAAAGGTCAATTCCAGTATCGGGAATCAAGAAAAAAGGTTGCTTCCCATAACTTTATATCCTTAACCTGAAACTAACCACCATGAAAATTATTTCTGACTCAATCCGCAATTTCTGCGAGGGATTTATTTCTTTCTACACTTCTATTTATA
>Ga0209797_10000477_pt1 | contig 19991 bp, 17 predicted proteins | sample DOMMetBare3Fresh_2_FD_187472 | JGI IMG/M metagenome (GOLD analysis project Ga0209797, IMG submission 187472) | Wetland sediment microbial communities from St. Louis River estuary, USA, under dissolved organic matter induced mercury methylation -... | ecosystem: Environmental > Aquatic >... | reverse complement strand
CATTTTTGGGCCATAACTTAAAAGCGGCCATTCATACTGGGCAAATTAATATAAAGCCGACCGACAAAAATCGACCCATTTGAGACATTCGGATATGGATTTAAGCTTCCCGATAACGGTCATTGGCAAAGTGGCACTATCGACACACAAGTGCATTCATCACCACGCTTATCCACCCATGATTCCAACCCAAAGCGGACTGTGGAAGTTGAATTTTTAACTGTGATAGCATGGTGACTAGTAGTTAGTTTCAACAAAAAGGTTATAAGGAGTCGTTCAGCATGAGATTGTCGAAGATCAACTTTTATAAGGTATTTGCGGTTCGACCAGCTCAGAAAAATTTTTAAATGTTTTAATGAAACGCGCTACTTGGTACCTAAAAAACGTAGCTTTGTGAAGGCTTACCTAGAGACCCATCAAGGTTCAATGTGGTTTTTGTTAGCACCTTATCCCAGCATGCCCTCGTCAATAATGAAATCCATAACCACATTAAGGCCATCTTGGGTCTTCAAATTGGTAAACACAAACGGCCGCTCCCCCCGCATTTTGCGCGCATCGCGATCCATGACTTCCAGCGATGCACCGACATAAGGCGCTAAATCGATCTTGTTGATGACCAGCAAATCCGAACGGGTAATGCCAGGGCCGCCTTTGCGGGGTATCTTGTCGCCTGCCGATACGTCTATCACGTAAATAGTCAGATCCGCCAGTTCCGGGCTGAATGTTGCGCTGAGATTGTCGCCGCCGCTTTCCACCATGATAAAGTCCAAATTTTCAAAACGCTGGCTTAACTCATCCACCGCCGCCAGATTCATCGAGGCATCTTCCCGGATGGCCGTATGTGGACAACCGCCGGTTTCCACACCTAAAATACGTTCTTCCGGCAGCGCCTGGCTACGAATCAAAAATTGCTGGTCTTCCCGTGTGTAAATGTCATTGGTCACCACGCCGATTTCATACTTGTCGCGCATTTGTTTACATAAGGCATCGACCAACGCTGTTTTCCCCGAGCCGACGGGACCGCCGATACCGACTCTTAATATCTGTTTGGCACTCATACACCCTCTCAAGAACGAAATAACCTGGAATACTGCATTTCATGCCGGCAACTGGCCAAAGCCAGACCGAACGCGCTACCTCCGATGTCAATATCGGCAAAGCATAGTGCATCATCAACAATAGCCGGTACTTTACCAGCCAAATCAGTCAATAACCGTTGTCCGGCCACCTGACCTAACGGCACCAGTTTTACCGCGCATAACACCTGGTTTTCCAGCCAGCTCCATAAATAACCGATAGCAGTTTCGCGTTTGGGAATGCCCCAGTTAACAGCGGCGAAACTGAATACCGTAGCCAGCGTGGCTTCCGGTTTGCGTATCCAGAGCTGCATAACGGGTATTGCCAATGAATCCAGCAAACGGGCTAAAGCCTGGCCTGTTTGCCGGTCTTCCGCCCTTAATTCAGCGGTCTCCCGACAAGCCATCAGTGTTCTGCTCCAATAGACAACCCTTTCAACATTGCCGCATTCCCAGGCGTCATAAAGCCGTGCCAGAATGGGTAAATCGATGCGCATCAAGCAACTATCCATCAAGCCGCCGATCCAGTCACCGGCATCGTCGGCATTACCTATCCAGCCGTCATCGACTGCGCGTTCCAACCCCTGGGAATAACAGTACACGCCTATCGGCAGGCCGGGGCTAACCAGTTGCAACAAACGCAATAACGCCAGATCAGTGACCATGGCCGTGATACGCGCCCTGTTCCGGTTCAAATGGACAAACATCATGCGTGACTGTCAGGCCCAAGCCTTCCAACATACTGTCCAACACATGATCGGTCAGAAAACTCAGTTCGCCCGGTAAAATCTTCAAGGCCACATGCCTATTCCCTAAGTGATAACAGGCGCGGGCGAATTTCAAGGCATCATCAGTGCGCACCACCGATAACGATTCGGGCGCCGCATCAACCCGCACGCGGTAATGGTCGGGACCGGTTAACACGAAGCCTTGACGCAACACCTGTCCACGCGGCAAAAACAGCCCGATCTTGGCGCCGCTATCGGTTTTACTTAGCAAGCGGCTTTTCTGGCGGGATTCATAGGGCAACGTTACCACGTCGTCCGGGGTGGTCTCCAATGGAGCCAGTTCTGTCAATTTAAACATATTCAAAACAAAAAATAACGTTGGGCAAAAGGCAGCACATCGGCCGGTTCGCAAGTCAGCAGCAGGCCGTCGGCGCGGACCGAGTAGGTCTGCGGATCGACTTCAATATGAGGCTGGTAATGGTTATGGATCAAATCTTTTTTGCCGATATTGCGGGTGTTTTTGACAATGCCGATCCGTTTTCGCAATCCCAAAACACTTGCAATATCGTTCTCGACAGCTACTTTGGGCAAAAAGAACATCGAGTTAGACGAAGCCGTCATGCCGAAGGCCCCAAACATCGGCCGGTAATGCACCGGTTGCGGAGTCGGAATAGAGGCATTGGGATCGCCCATGGGCGCTGCGGCAATAAACCCGCCTTTAAGAATCAGGCTGGGCTTTACGGCAAAAAAAGCCGGATTCCACAACACCAGATCAGCCAGCTTGCCCACTTCGACAGAACCCACTTCATGAGATATGCCGTGGCTGATCGCCGGGTTAATCGTGTATTTGGCGATATAGCGCTTGATGCGGAAATTGTCATTCTTTGATGAATCTTCCGCTAGGCTGCCCCGCTGCGACTTCATTTTATGCGCCGTCTGCCAGGTGCGAATAATGACTTCGCCCACCCGGCCCATCGCCTGCGAATCCGAGGAAATCATCGAAAACGCCCCCAGGTCATGCAGAATATCCTCGGCAGCGATGGTTTCGCGGCGAATCCGCGATTCCGCAAACGCCACGTCTTCAGCAATGTCGGGATCAAGGTGATGGCAAACCATCAACATATCCAGATGTTCGTCCACGGTATTGATCGTATAAGGCCGGGTCGGATTCGTCGAAGACGGCAGGACGTTAGCCTCTCCGCAGGCCTTGATAATATCGGGGGCATGGCCGCCGCCCGCCCCTTCGGTGTGGTAAGTATGGATGGTGCGGCCATTGAAGGCGACAAAGGTGTCCTCGACAAAACCGGATTCGTTCAAGGTATCGGTATGAATGGCGACCTGTACATCAAAGCGGTCGGCCACCGACAGACAGCAATCAATCGCCGCCGGTGTCGTACCCCAGTCTTCATGCAGTTTTAAACCCATCGCCCCGGCACGCACCTGCTCCTCCAATGCTAACGGCAAACTGGCATTGCCCTTTCCCAGCAAACCGAAATTCATCGGGAAACCATCCAGCGCTTGCAGCATGGTATGAATATTCCAAGGCCCCGGCGTGCAGGTTGTCGCATTCGTGCCCGTCGCTGGCCCAGTGCCGCCGCCGATCATCGTCGTCACGCCCGACATCAGCGCCTCATCGATTTGTTGCGGACAGATAAAATGAATATGCGCATCAACGCCGCCAGCCGTCAAAATCTGTTTTTCCCCCGCGATAATTTCGGTGCCGGGGCCGATGACGATATCGACACCCTGTTGCGTATCGGGATTACCGGCTTTGCCGATAGCGGCGATGCGGCCGTTCTTGATACCGACATCGGCCTTGATAATGCCCCAGTAATCGACGATGAGTGCATTGGTGATCACCAGGTCCATTGCCACCGTAGAATCGACCTGGCTTTGTCCCATGCCATCGCGGATGACCTTGCCACCGCCGAATTTGACTTCATCGCCATAGACCGTGCGATCGGCTTCCACTTCAAGAAACAAGCCACTATCGCCCAAACGCACCCGGTCACCAGTTGTGGGTCCGAACATATCGGCATAGGCTTGCCTGCTGATCCTGCTCATGCGTTATCCTCCAGTGCGCCCATTACTGCTTGACGAAACCCGTAAATCCGGCGCAATCCGGCAAAGGCCACCAACTGCACTTCACGCTGTTGGCCGGGTTCAAATCGGACCGCCGTGCCAGCCGGAATATCCGGCCTGAAGCCACGCGTTGCCGCGCGATCAAAATGCAAAGCGGGATTGGTCTCAAAAAAATGATAATGCGAGCCGACCTGAATAGGCCTGTCGCCGCTATTGGCAACCAGCACTCGAATCACCGCACGGCCTGCATTCAGTTCCAAATCGCCTTCAGCGGTAATAATTTCTCCGGGTATCATGGCTTTGCTCCTACTGTGTCGTTTAGATATTCAGGAACGTGCTTGAAATAACTTCGTCATCTTACTCCCTCCGGGTTGGGTTGAGGAGATAAAATGCTCAAGTTATGCAGTGCATGTTCCTTAGTATAGGGCTTGCTACTCGATGGGATTATGTACGGTCACCAATTTGGTGCCATCCGGAAACGTCGCCTCCACCTGCACATCGGGTAACATTTCCGCAACGCCCTCCATGACATCCTCACGGTAAAGCAGGGTCCGGCCAAATTCCATCAGTTCGGCAACCGTGCGCCCGTCCCTCGCCCCTTCCATAATCGCAGCGGAAATAAACGCGACCGCTTCGGGGTAATTCAGTTTCAAGCCTCTGATCTTGCGCCGTTCGGCCAATAGGCCCGCGGTAAAAATTAACAGCTTGTCTTTTTCACGTGGTGTTAATTGCATGGTTTATCTTCCTCTTGTCAATCAGGTTGTCCAGTCAAAAATACCTTTTCTGCGATTAATGGTACGCACAGCGCACCCTACTTTGAGGAACATCGATAAAGTCAAGTCGCCCAAATACGCGGAGCACAAGCATCACGCTGAACCACATCAGGCCGCAATGTCCGCCAAACTTGCTGGAAAAAATCGCGTAAACGGTCTGCGCGGTTATCCAGGGCACGGCAGATCAGCATATCATCTATCAAGGTCACACCACGCCCTGCACTCTCGCCAATAAGCTGCTGCACCGCTTCCAATTGAACAGCGGTAACCGGACAGGCGAACAGTGTCCCGCAAGCGGAATGTCCATTCAGGCCCCAGTTGGCGGCAAAGGCTTTTGCGTCTATTATCAACCGCTCCCGGAAAAACAATTCCCCGGCACGGAAGATTTGCCAGTTCATGCCCACCTCGCCCGAGGTAAAACCTTCATTAGCGGCAGGCCGTCCCAGTACGAGTATTTCCCAGCCGATAAACCGCGCCCCGGCTGCCAGGCCCAGGCGCAGTTCAGACTCTACCCGCGCACCTTCATAAATTATGGTTTCCTGCGGCAACCATTCCAATGTGGCATTCGATGAGACCGTCATCGAAACCTGTTGCCTTGCCAGTTTGCCGTCGCTACGGTAAAACTTGCCGGCGGCGGGCGTAGTCACCAAAGCCACGCTATCGGTGCCGGCCTTAATATTGATCGTTAAACAGTCACCTGCCACCACACCGCCCGGCGGATGGAGCAAATATACATGACACACCCCGCCTTCGGGATAAAAAGGCCGTTGAACAGTTAGCGGGCCAAAATGGCGGCGGTGTTCAAGCACCGTTTTGCCATCATGGTGGGCAAAGCCAAGTTCCAGCTTGGCTTGCCAGCCTTGTACGGATAGACTCTCTGATTTGGCAGATCCAGCATCCTTCAGGTCTACATACATCAAGTCAGATTCCAACCAGTAAACTCGCACCAACCACAGCACACAACAAACCAAACCCCGTACCAATCATTTTCAGTCTAGCTTTTCCCAATAAACCAAAGGCAATTCCCAAGCCATGCAGAAATGCCGTCGTCAAGAGAAAACCCGCTGAATAAGCCAATACATCAGCACCATTTGTAAGTTCGGCGGTATGGACATAACCGTGGCCGAGTGCGAACACGGCGACCAATGCGACAGCCAAAACGGATGACATCGGCGTGTTTCGCAATACCAGCACTCCTGCCGCCAATACCGAAAACGCCACCCAACTTTCCGCCGCTATCACGGTTATTCCAGCAAAATGCAATGCCGCACCCATGCCCATCGCCATTAAAAAAGTCACCGGCAACAACCACAAAGCACGCCTACCTCGCATCGCCGCCCACAGGCCGATAGCCAGCATGACCAGAAAATGATCGACACCGATTAACGGGTGCAGCAAACCATCAAACAAGACGTATGCCGCGCCGACTCCTATATGTGCGTGGACGGGAAAAGATACTATCAACAATAAACCGTTAAAAATTACAAAACGGCTGGCTTTCATAGGGATTCCTCATTATTTAATTAAAGAACGAGATGATTGTCTCAGTGGAGTAGCGGACTACTTAGCCCTCATTTCTAGTTCCCACGCTCCTGCGTGGAAATTCATCTCGCAACGCTCCTGTGTCGCGTGACCCTGTAGCGTCAATAACTGCATTTCCACGCAAGAGCGCGGGAAAGAGGCCTCAAACGGTTAAATACCTTTTAACCATATCCTCTGTCAATTGATTCATCGTCCCAACCGCCACATTGCGGCCCCGATCCATTATACAGAATCGATCCGCCACCTTGCGGGCAAAGGGCAACTTTTGCTCTACCAATAGCACTGTCACGCCCAGCTCATGATGGATTTTTGCAATCGCTTCATGCACTTCACCCAGGGCATCAGGATTAGGTTTTGGCAACGCAATCGGCGTTCCGCGTGAGCGGTTGAGGCGGATGATGACATCACCAATTTCGCTGACGATATTCGGCTGTATGCCTTCGGTCGGTTCATCCAGAATCAGCAAGCGCGGATTTAATACCAGCGCCCGGCCAATGGCCAATTGCTGTTGCTGACCGCCGGACAAATCACCACCGCGCCGGTTAAGCATTTGTTTCAAGACCGGGAAAATTTCAAAAATCTGCTCAGGTATCTTTTTGATCCCCTGCTTGCGCGCGGCCCGCAAGCCGGTTTTAAGATTTTCCTCCACGGTTAGCAGCGGAAAGATTTCCCGCCCCTGCGGCACATAGCCGATACCCAATTCCGCACGTTTTTCTGGTTTACCCTCAGCCAGCGATTGCCCGTCCATTTCTATCGTGCCGCCTCTGACCGGAATCAAGCCCATAATGGCTTTCAAGAGTGTCGTTTTGCCGACGCCGTTCCGGCCCATCAGACAGACACAGGAACCTTCCGGAACATCGAGCTGCAAATCCCATAAGGTATGGCTTTCGCTGTAATATTGCTGCAACGCGTTAATTTTTAGCATCAGCCCCCCAAATAAACCTGAATAACCCGCGGGTCGTTTTGTACTTCATCCATCGTGCCTTCCGTCAGCACCGAACCTTCATGCAGCACAGTAACCTTGCTGGCAATGGAGCGCACAAATTCCATATCATGTTCAACGACAACGATCGAGCGCTGGCCTTGCAGCGACAATAGCAATTCCGCCGTCCGCTCCACTTCCTGATGTGTCATGCCGGCAATCGGTTCATCAACCAGCATGACTTTAGGTTCCTGCATCAGCAACATACCGATTTCCAGCCATTGTTTTTGGCCGTGCGACAGAATGCCTGCACGCAAATCATGATCGGTGCTCAAACCTATGGTTTCGATGACTTCGAAGATACGCTCACGTTGCTCGCCGTTCAGGCGATTGAACAAGGTCGGCCAGGTTCGTTTATCCGCCTTTAATGCCAATTCCAGATTTTCGAAGACCGTCAAAGCATCGAATACGCTGGGTTTTTGAAATTTCCGGCAAATACCTGCCTGCGCAATAGCGGGTTCGTCCATTTGCAATAAATCGATCGTTTGCCCGAAAAATACCGAGCCGGTGTCTGGGCGGGTTTTGCCGGTGATCACGTCCATCAGCGTGGTTTTGCCGGCGCCGTTAGGGCCGATAAGGCAACGCAGCTCACCGGCATCAATATATAGAGACAGGTTGTTCAGGGCTTTAAAGCCATCAAAACTGACACTGACATTCTCAAGATATAATATTGGACCGTGACGGGTATCTAGCTCGCCTTTTACAGCTAAGATGCCTGTGCCGGTTTTGGCGTCTTCACCGAACAGGTCGACCGTATACTGATTCATGCCCTTTGCTCCTGTAAGCGACGTTTCAACAAGCCGACGATACCGTCAGGCAAGAGCAGCGTCACCAGGATAAAAACAGCACCCAGCGTAAACAGCCAGATTTCAGGCATCAGCCCGGTCAGGACTGTTTTGCCGTAGTTCACCAGCACCGCCCCGATGATCGCGCCATATAACGTACCGCGACCGCCCATCGCAACCCAGATGACGATTTCAAGCGAGTTCAGTGGTGAAAACTCGCTGGGATTGATAATGCCGACCTGCGGCACATACAAGGCGCCCGCTAAGCCTGCCAGCATCGCAGCGAAAACGAATATCCACAGTTTGAACATTTCGACTCGGTAACCCAGGAAACGGACCCGCGATTCCTGATCGCGAATGGCGGTCACCACCCGGCCCAGCTTGGTATTGACCAGCCAGCGGCACAGCAGGAAGGCGCCTATCAAGGCCATGCCGGATAACATCAGCAGCACCGCGCGCACAGCTTCGGACTGGATATTAAAGCCGAGTATTTCTTTAAAATCGGTCAAGCCATTATTGCCGCCGAAGCCCATTTCATTGCGGAAAAAGGCCAGCAACAGTGCATAAGTTAAGGCCTGCGTTATAATCGACAAATACACGCCCGTTACTCTTGAGCGAAACGCCAGCCAGCCGAAGACAAAAGCGAGTGCGCCGGGTGCCAATACTACCATCAGGAGCGCAAACCAGAACTGATCAAAGCCGAGCCAGTACCACGGCAGTTCTTTCCAGTTCAGAAACACCATAAAATCCGGTAATAACGGATCGCCATAGACGCCGCGCGTACCGATCTGGCGCATCAAATACATACCCATGGCATAACCGCCCAGCGCGAAAAAAGCGCCATGCCCGAGCGCCAGAATGCCGCAATAGCCCCAGACCAGATCCAGCGACAGGCCCAGCAACGCAAAGGTCAGGTATTTACCCAGCACCGATACCGTATAGGCCGAAAAATGCAGCGGCGAACCGGCGGGGAATACCAAGTTGCAGAACGGAATAATGAAGGTGACCGCCGCCAGCGCGATCAGCACTGTTGTTAAGGTTTTATCTTGGCCTAATGCTATTAATTTCATATCAGAACCTTTTACGAATGTTTTGATTACCACGAAAAACACAAAAAGCACGAAAACATTCTATAGTTCCCACGCTCTGCGTTGGAATTCATCAGGCAACGCTCCTGCGTTGCGAGACGCGGAGCGTCTCCGGCGTCATTCCCACGCAGAGCTTGGGAACGATAAGATAATTGTCTCAACCGAATTACGAATCCGCTGCACGGCCCTTTTGCGGAAATAATCCGCGCGGGCGTTTCTGGATAAATAAAATGATAAAAACCAGCACGAGAATTTTTGCCAATACCGCGCCGGCAAAGGGTTCGAGGAATTTGTTGGCGATACCCAGCGAAAATCCGGCTACCAGCGTTCCCAACAAGTTACCCACACCGCCAAAGACAACAACCATAAAGGAATCGACAATATAGGCTTGCCCCAGATTCGGCCCGACATTCGTAATCTGGCTCAACGCCACGCCTGCCACGCCGGCAATACCTGAGCCCAATCCGAACGTCATTGCATCCACTTTGGCGGTGGGAATACCCATGGCCTTTGCCATGTTGCGGTTTTGCGCAACTGCCCGCACTTCCAGTCCCAGTCGGGTATGTTTGAGGATTTGCAGGAGCAACACAAATACCAGCAGGCAGAACACCAGAATATAAAAACGATTCCAGGTCAGCGATAGAAAGTCATTGATCTGCCATGAACCGCTCATCCACTCCGGGGTCGCAACGCTTCGGTTCAGCGGGGAAAAAATAGATCGCACGCTTTGCTGGAGTATCAGGCTAACACCGAACGTAGCCAACAATGTTTCCAGAGGCCTACCGTAAAGAAAGCGAATAATGCCCCGTTCTATCGCGATGCCGACCAATGCCGAAATCACAAATGCGGCAGGAATCGACAGCAATACCGAAACGCCCAGATGATTGGGCATCAGTTGCTGGATGACGTAGGTGGTATAAGCGCCCAGCATCATCAGTTCGCCATGCGCCATATTGATCACACCCATAACGCCGAACGTAATCGCAAGACCGATTGCCGCCAATACCAGCACTGCGCCCAGACTTAAACCGAAAAATACCGTTTCTATCGTGCTGTAAAACTGCAAGCGGGTATTGATTTTGATCAAGGCCGTTTTGGCGACATTTCTTATATCGGCATCCGTTTCCAGATAATTACCGCTTTCATCTTTTTCAACCATGGCATTCAGGCGGTTAACCACATCGAGACTATTGTGCTCTTTGAGAGCGTCAATGGCCTCCATACGCACAGTCTTATCACTGCTGTTCATATCCCGCATCAGAAACACCACCTTGATGGCTTGCTTGACAGTTTCATTTTTTTCCAGGCCGGCTCTGGCCTTTAACAACGCCAAGGCATTTTCATCGTCTTCATTACCCATTGCCTTGACTGCCGATAGCCGGATAGACGGATCGTCGGCGCTCAGCTCCAGTTGACCAATTATTCTTCTGAGCGAAACTCTCAGTTTGTTTGTTAAATTAATTTTATTGACTGCCTCCCGTTCAACGGCGCCTAACGGGGCGCCGATGACTGCATCGCTAATGTTATAACCCTGATTGTTGTCGGTACCAATCACCAATCTGGCATCGGACTTGAGCGTAAACAGTCTGCCGTCTAGCAATGCCTGCAAAATGACTAGGCTGCGCGCATGTTTGATTTCAGAAAGTTGCGTAATCGCCTGTTCACGTTCCTGCATCGAACCCTGCTTGAGGTTGTTTAAGGCGTCAAGCAGCGGCTGTTGCGCTGATACATCCTCATTGCCATGAATGGCCAGCGAAAATACCAGCATCATTACAGCACTCAACCAGCGGTAAGGCTTTAATGAATTCGCTTTCATGTCATCTCCTGAAGTGGTTTGGTGAGAAGGAATATAAAAATTTTATTTTATCCCCTCACCCTACCCTCTCCCGCAGGAGAGGGATTGTTGTACTTCGTGCTGAATCGTTACCGTTATTTATAAGTCTGACCTGAACACTTTTTGGTCTTGGTATTGTAATTGCCGCAACTGATAGGCGCTGTCCAATCGGCAATGATGGGCTTGCTCTCCGGCAGGAAATCAGACCAGGCATCGCCATCGACCAATTTGTTGGTTTGCCAGACAGTCATGAATTGACCGTCGTCCTGAATTTCGCCGATCAATACCGGTTTGCTGATGTGATGGTTAGGCAGCATCTTGGAGGTACCGCCGGTCAGGTTTGGAAACTCAATACCAATGAGCGCTTTTTGTACCGCTTCAGGATCGGTAGTAGCGGCTTTTTCCACCGCTTTCACCCACATGTTGAAACCGATGTAATGCGCTTCCATAGGATCGTTGGTCACCCGTTTCGGGTTTTTGATAAAGTCATGCCATTGTTTGATAAAGGCAGCATTTTTGGTGGTATCGATACTCATGAAGTAGTTCCAGGCGGCCAGGTGTCCGACCAGCGGCTTGGTGTCCATGCCCGATAACTCTTCTTCACCGACTGAAAATGCGATGACCGGAATCTTTTCCGCGGAAATGCCCTGATTACCCAATTCCTTGTAGAACGGTATATTGGCATCCCCGTTAATGGTTGAAACTACAGCCGTCTTCTTACCCGCCGAGCCGAATTTCTTGATGTCCGCGACGATACTTTGCCAATCGGAATGGCCGAAGGGCGTGTAGTTAATCATGATGTCTTTTTTCGGGACGCCTTTGGCTTTCAAATAAGCTTCCAATATCTTGTTGGTCGTACGTGGATACACATAATCGGTACCAGCCAACACCCAGCGTTTGACTTTTAAATCGTTCATCAAATAATCAACAGCCGGTATCGCTTGCTGATTCGGCGCAGCGCCGGTATAAAAGACATTTTTGGATGATTCCTCGCCCTCATACTGAACAGGGTAGAAAAGCAAGCCATTGAGTTCTTCCAAAACCGGCAAGACTGACTTGCGCGACACCGAAGTCCAGCAACCAAAAATGGCGGCTACTTTATCCTTGGTCAGCAGTTCACGGGCTTTTTCAGCAAATAGCGGCCAGTTGGAAGCCGGATCGACGACCACCGCTTCGAGTTTCTTGCCGAGCAAACCGCCTTTTTTGTTCTGCTCATCAATTAACATCAGCATGGTATCTTTCAGTGTGGTTTCACTGATCGCCATGGTGCCGGACAACGAATGCAGCACGCCTACTTTAATGGTGTCTTCAGCGTTTGCTGTGCCGGCCACCAAGGTCAATGCCGCCAGGGTGGCAGCAATACCGAGTTTTCGTAGTTTTGAAGATAATTTGTTCATAATAATAAATCTCAATAAGTTAAAGGAAGTAAGGTAAATAGAGCAATCTTAAAGGCTAAGGGCTAAGGGCTAAGGGCTAATAATTATTGCGCCTTTCGCCTTTCCTCTTTCGCCTTTTCATCCGTGCTTATCAGCCAAATCAGTGTCATCTGCATGCTATTTTCTAGCGGTTAAAGGCTTAAATCTGCCACTGAAAGCCTACTATAAATGCGTTAACATTATCGCCCGAGGCTGTGGATGTATAATTCAGGCCTTTGGTCGCAATATCGCCATAGACATAATTCAATGAAATAAGGGCGTTATGACCGTCGATGACGTAATTCACGCCGGCTTGATAGGCATTGCGACTGCTACTGTTGTTAGGATCGACATTCACATAGCGCAAGTAAGGCTGAAATTGACCAATCCAGAGTTTTTGCGGGAACAGGTACATAGCGCTCACGTCATAGGCGTTGCCTTCAAACATCGAAAAACTATTGGGATAATTTGCATCACGCGTGGCCAGACTGTAGCCATTGGAAATGTTGTAGTTTTTGTATTCGCCGTTAACCGTAACCACGCCATAATTATTAGGCAGCACTTTTTCCATCAGTACATCGACTCCCGTACCCCGGAAGTTTCCGGGATCAGCAGCAATGACTTTGTTACCTACAATAGTTGCTCCTTGCCCTGCGCCGTCTTCCTGATACTGGTTATTAACGCCAACCGTCAGAATGTCGCCGCCTTTGCCGTAATAGGTACCCGAGGTGTAATAGCCAGGATTTTTTTCAACTTCCCAAAAGTTGTAGGCAATCCGCTGGGCATACAGAATATTGTCATCGATATTGGCGCCGCCTCTTAAACCGCGAAAAAAGCCGATCGCATATTGAAAACGGCCCTCAAATGCCGCGCCCCAAAAAGTGGCCCCGTCATCACGGCCAAAAGAGCCGGCGGAAGTACCGTCCGATTTAATGACCAAATTGTAATCGGCAGGCTCAAACGGTGTACCTGAACTGAATATCTGGTAGATAGCGCTGTAGAAAGGTCCATTCATTTCCCGGCGTTCGGCCGGCACTAGCATACGGCCGACCCAGAGGTTAATGTAGGGGTTGTACTCGATTTTGCCGATCGCATCCAATACCCTGACTTCTCCGCCATTACTACAGGTTTGACAGTCGGTATTGAACTCCACTTTGAGATATTTATGAATTTGCCCATTGAGGTATATACGGGCATTGTCCAGATTAAAATCATTGCTCCACTTGTCGCCGTTGTTCCCGGCCGCGCCTTCTACAGACTGGAAGCTGCTGCGTAAACCCAAGCCAACGCTGATCCATTTGGTGTCGTCAATCTTGAATGTCGCCCCAGCCTGCGTGAAGGGTGAATAACCGGCCGTCAGCGTTAACAGGCTTAAAGCCGAAAGAAGCTGATTAGTTCGTCTTCCAGCTATTGTTTCTATAGAATTACTCATGTCAGGTCCCCCAGAATTTACAAATGTAATTTGATAGTGCATCCGGATCATCCGGATGCAGCCAAAATTGCCGGCTGGTACAGATTATTTTGTCTGGGTGACATTTCCACAATGCGTCATTTGACTCATTAGTCAAATGACGTATAGCCGCCTCTTGATAATTAACTTATGATCTTAGTACTCGTAAAAAAGCGCGTACTTGAAATAACTTAAGTAATATCTACTCACCCCAACCCTCTCGCTGAGGGAAAGGGGAGTAAAACGTCAAAGCTGTTTCAAGCTGGTTCCCAAGCAATCTGGAATTCACATGATCAAGCAACCAAAAGCCTCTGCTCCAGGTCAACTTTTCAAATCAGTCGCAATCGTCTGCGCCTTAACCGCCTGTGTACCAGGCATGGAGAAGCAGCAGGCGGCCTTCGACACCGCATCGGTTAAACGAATTGAAGTTAAAATCGGTAAGATTAAGCCATCATTGTTATCATCAACAATGCCCCAACAAGAGATGGTTACCCGGGTTTCCGGAAACCTGGCTGACTGGGGGTATCCTTTCGGCATCAAAGGCAACCCGGCTTTTAGCCATACCTTAACCGCCGAAGTCGGCTCGATAGAACTCAGTGAAACGCCTCCCGGTTTTTCATTTTCCTTTGGCAATTCCGATCCGAGGGCCATCGATTTTCAAAAAGCCGACGTGCTGCCCATCAGCTGCGAACTGACCTCTATCGCACATCCGGGACAAACTACCCATCTGCATATGGATTTTGCGGCCGGGGATTCTATTGCTCAACCAAATGGGCAAGCCATAAGCCCAGATAAACTCATCGATCACATCAGCACCGTCTGTTTCAATCTGTTGAGTGAACTTGACTGGCCGGATAAAAACCAAAACCAGCCGTCTTCAAACCTTAAGCCAAGCTGGATGCCGGAAGTACGTATCGAAACAGTAACCAGCCCGATTGAGGCAGGAAAAGCAGCCGTTCCCGGTAAGGCCATTATCGGGAACAATGAAGGACGCAAACAAATCGTCATTCAAAATCAGGGCTCACCAGTGATTTTTAGTTTTGGTCACGATAGGTAGTGAAGAAAATCATTGCTGATTACCCGCAATGTCAAAAGGGTTTCCACTGTTGTGCGTAATCAAGACTGAACGCACACATTTGGAACACCCTTTTTGATGGATGCGCTCTTTTGGAGCGCGTTGATCGTGACTAACTATATTTGGTGTGCTTATTGCTTTTAAGCAGCCATAGAAGGGCTCGCCGCGCGTGCCCGATGATGGGTATGGCATTAAATTTTAGGCGCGCACGGCACTCCCTAATTGGCTGCATTTAGGTGCGCTAGTCACTTTTGACTGAGGAAACCGCCATCCATCAAAGCATCTCAAAAATTCGCCGCGATTATAACGTCTGGGTCGCCAACGAAACGCTGGAAGACTATGCGCTCAGGTTTGCGCCACGCTCGTTCCGCAAATGGTCGGAATTTCAGGTAGCCAATTCCGCGTTCGGCTCCACGTCATTTTTGGTATTGGAAGCGATAGGCGGTTTTCTATCGGTCAATTACGGTTTTACCAATGCCGTTTGGGCAATCCTTGCCGTTGGTTTGATTATCTTTATCACCAGTTTTCCGGTCAGTTATTACGCCGCCCGTTATAACATCGATATTGACCTGCTGACGCGTAGTGCTGGTTTTGGCTACATCGGTTCAACCGTGACCTCATTGATTTATGCCTCGTTTACTTTCACTTTGTTTGCGCTCGAGGCGTCCATCATGTCCCTGGCTCTTGAGTTATATTTCCACATCCCGATTGCCATCGCCCATATTATCAGCGCGGTTACCGTCATTCCGCTGGTGACTTTCGGAATAACCACTATCAGTCGCTTGCAATTGTGGACGCAACCGCTGTGGCTGGTTCTATTGATTACGCCGTATGTCGCCGTATTTGTTCGCGAACCGGAGTCGATGATGACGCTGCAAGCCTACTTCTGGATTGCCGGCAGCGGCCAGGGCTTTGACTGGCTGCTGTTTGGCAGCGCGACAACCATAGCCTTTTCGATGGTGGCGCAAATCGGCGAGCAAGTTGATTTTCTGCGTTTTATGCCGGAACTGACCGATAAGAACCGGGTACGCTGGTGGCTGGCGACTATTAGCGCAGGTCCGGGATGGATACTATTCGGCATGGTCAGACAACTGGGCGGCGCCTTGCTCGCTCATCTTGCCATTCGACACGGCATAGCGCCGGCACATGCGCATGAACCTACGCAAATGTATCTGGTGGCTTACGGTGAATTATTTGACAATCCCCGTGTTGCTTTGGCGGTCACTACTTTATTTGTGGTGATTTCCCAGATTAAAATCAATGTCACCAATGCTTATGCGGGTTCGCTGGCTTGGTCGAACTTTTTTTCGCGCCTGACTCACAGACATCCCGGACGTGTTGTCTGGTTAGTCTTTAATGTTTCGATCGCCCTTTTGCTGATGGAATTCGGTGTATTTGGCGCGTTGGAAAAAGTACTGGGTTTATTTTCCAATATGTCGATAGCCTGGATGAGCGCGGTTGCCGCGGAATTAATGATCAACAAACCTTTGGGCTTAAGCACCAAAGCAGTTGAGTTTAAACGCGCTTATCTGCCTGACCTCAATCCGGTCGGCATACTATCAACGCTGTGTGCTTCGATCGTTTCAATACTGGCTTATTCGGGATTATTCGGGGCCTATGCACAGGCATTTTCAGCATTTATCGCTTTGGGTCTGGCCTTTCTGCTGGTACCGTGCATTGCCTTACTTTACGGGGGTGACCGATATCTTGCGCGTGACAGCAGTCTTAATAATCAAGCTCAATTGAGCCGGTGCAGTATTTGTGAAAACCGTTTCGAGCCGGAAGATATGGCTCATTGCCCTGTTTATGAGGGCGGTATTTGTTCCCTTTGCTGTACGCTGGACGCGAATTGTATGGATGCCTGCAAGCCGGGCTTACGGCTGGATGATTATCTCTACCGCTTTGCCGAATGCTGTTTGCCGGGATGGTTGAACATGCACGTCAGGCTGCGCTTGATACGCTTTAGCCTGTTATTTTTGTTTCTGACTATTTTAACCAGCGTATTTGTCGGAATTATTTACTACCAGGATTTATTGACTGCTGAACCCTACCCGTTTTCCTTTAAGCTGTTGCTGGAAAATTTTGTCAAGGTTTACTCCTCTTTACTGGTATTCATCGGTTTGTGCACCTGGTGGCTGATCCTGAACGATGAAAGTCGGCGCGTCGCGCACGAAGAAATTGCCAGGCAAACCCAGCGATTATTGATGGAAATTGCCGAGCATGAAAAGACCGATGCCAAGTTACAGCAAGCCACCAAAATGGCCGATCGTGCCAATACGGCGAAAAGTCGTTTCCTGAGCAGTATGAGCCACGAAATACGCACGCCGCTGAACAGTATTATCGGCTATGCCTATATTTTGCAGAAAGATCCGGAAATACCGGCACACAGACGGCAGGCAGTGGATATTTTAAAACGTAGTGGCGAACATTTATCCGCACTCATCGAAGACATTCTGGATATTGCCCGTATCGAAGCCGGTAAATTCGAACTGCGTAAAGAGCCTATTGATTTCCCCCAGTTTATTGAACATTTGGTCAGTATTTTCAAGCCGCAAGCCGAAGACAAGGGCTTGTCTTTTTACTGTCAGATCGTCAATACATTGCCCCAGCGGGTTCGCGGCGATGAAAAACGCGTCGGGCAAATACTGATGAATCTGCTCGGCAATGCGATCAAATTTACCACGACAGGCGAGATCAATTTTCGCATCGCTTACAGTTGCGGAGTAACGACTTTTCAGGTCGTCGATACTGGCCCCGGCATACATAAAGATCAGCTGCAAAATATTTTCCAGCCGTTTACGCAATTACCGAATGAGCATTTGGGATCCGGCAGTGGCTTGGGACTCACCATCAGCAAAATCCTGTGCGAGATAATGGGTGGAGAGCTGGCCGTTGTCAGCGGCCCGGATCAAGGGTCCACTTTTTCTGTACGGCTGCTGCTGCCCAATCTTGGCGGTGAACAGAAATACATTCAGGAAGAAGACATCACCGGTTATCAAGGAAAATGTCAGAAAATTCTTATTGTCGATGATCAACCGGAACATCGTCAGTTGATTATGTCTATTTTGCAACCCTTGGGTTTTAGTATGATTGAGGCCGGTTGCGGCGAAGAATGCCTAAATCAGGTTCAAAAAAAACCTCCGGCCCTTATTCTCTTGGATTTATCCATGCCCGGACTTGACGGAGCTGGAACCGCAAAGCAACTACGCCAAAAAGGCTATACAATGCCTATTGTTGTTTTAAGCGCCAACGCTTATCCTTCTGACCGGCTCAATGCCATCAATGCCGGCTGCAACGATTTTCTATCCAAGCCTATACAAGTCAGCGAACTACTCTCCAAACTTAAACTGCATTTGGTTCTGGACTGGCTTTATCAGGAAGAGCGTCAGAAAAACGAGTCTGACCGGCAAAGCACCTATCAGCCGCCGTCATTAGAAACTATCCAGGAATTAACCGGCTATGTAAGAATCGGCGATATTCTGGGACTTAATCAATACTTGACCGAGTTAATTCAGCACTATCCGGAATACACCCATTTTTCCCAGCAGATCATGAAGCTGGCCCGCCAGTTTCGTCTGGTCGAAATCAAAAAACTATTACATAGCGCTAGTGAGGAACTCAGCAGCAATGAAAAGTAACTATTCCAACACTAACGGCATCGTCATGATTGTCGATGACACGCCCGGCAATCTGGCATTATTATCCGATACGCTCTCGGAAGCCGGTTACCGGGTTCTGGTTGCCACCGATGGGCAATCGGCACTGGAGCAAATTGCTTACCTGAAACCGGATATTATTCTGCTGGATGTGATGATGCCCGGTATCGACGGTTTTGAAACGTGTAACCGGCTCAAATCCGATCCCGATACGGCACACATACCTGTTTTATTTATGACTGCGTTAAGCGAACTGGATAACCTGTTACGTGGTTTCGGTGAAGGCGCAGTGGATTACATCGTAAAACCCATACGCCCGCCTGAAGTACTGGCCCGGGTGGATGTGCAACTGACTCAGTCCCGGAATCTGCAACGTGTTGAAAATGCTTTAAACAACAGCCCTTTCTCTGCCCTGGCAATCAATTCATCCGGAAACATCACCTGGTCATCTCCTGGCGGCAGCCGCTGGCTGGAAGAATTTCTGCAAAAACATGCGTTATTGGGTATCTGTAAAATAGGGTCACCGCTACCCAAACCGATACTCGAATGGGTGAAAGCACGCCTGGCAGTTGCCGGGGAATTCGACGAGGAATCCTTTGAAAGCTACCGTGCCGGTGTTAGTTTTGCGGCAAAAATAACACCGTGTCAAAACACCGGTGAGTATCTTCTCGTGCTTGAAAAACATTCAGGAGAATGGGATATTAAATCAGTAAGAAACTCCTTGGGGCTTACTTTTCGTGAAGCAGAAATACTGATGTGGATATCCAGAGGTAAAACTAATAAAGAAGTGGGCATTATTTTGGGCAGCAGTCCACGTACTATCAATAAACATCTCGAACATATTTTTGAAAAACTGGGTGTCGTCACCCGTGCAGCGGCTGTTTCGATCGTATTACAAAGACAGCAATTCTAAGATCAAGCCCCCGTCACTCGATGTTCAATTTTTTAAATTTTTTGCATTCTTATTCCTCTAAGAATCAGAGTGCAACTCGGTGCTGTAGCGAAGATGTCGATTTCATTCGGCCTAAATCTCCCAACCATTTGCATGCAAATGAAAAACATAGTCAAACAAGCCCAGCCAATTCTTTGAGATTGTGCACAGAGCTCTGATACTCTAACAAAGTTGTGATAAATTCGAGTAAAACATCCATTTGCGATTTTCTTTGCAAGCTGCCTAATGTATAAGAGCGACCGCTTTCAGGTAGTTGCTTTTGATTTGCAAAGGGGAAAACACAAATTGCGATTAAAAGGAATTGGCATATTACCTAACTTCATTCTGCTATATTCATCGCCATAAAGCGGCCAGTCGCGACCGCCAGCAATTGGCCGTGAGGCGCCCGCCACACAGCATCAAAATCAACGTCAGCTATCGAGAAACGCTTGTGTCAGCAGCACAGACCCCTTATAGGCATAGAGTAATGATAACTTTTAATTGATGCTGACACTTCAGACTACTTGTTTATCTTACTCATTCAAATAATCATGAATTAAGAGTTTATTATCTT
>Ga0209797_10000475_pt1 | contig 20023 bp, 14 predicted proteins | sample DOMMetBare3Fresh_2_FD_187472 | JGI IMG/M metagenome (GOLD analysis project Ga0209797, IMG submission 187472) | Wetland sediment microbial communities from St. Louis River estuary, USA, under dissolved organic matter induced mercury methylation -... | ecosystem: Environmental > Aquatic >... | reverse complement strand
TTGACGTTCTCGGGGATGTCCTGCAGGTCCTTGACGTTGTCCTCCGGGATCATGACCTTCTTGATGCCACCGCGGTGCGCCGCGAGCAGCTTCTCCTTGAGGCCCCCGATCGCAGTGACTTCGCCGCGCAAGGTGATCTCGCCGGTCATTGCCACGTCGGCATGCACCGGGATGCCGGTCAGCGCCGAGACGAAGGCCGTCGTCATCGCCGCGCCCGCGCTCGGCCCATCCTTGGGCGTCGCCCCGTCGGGCACGTGGATGTGGATGTCTTTCTTCTCGAACAGCTCGTCCTTGATGCCCAGGCGCCGCGCGCGGGCTCGCACGACGGAGCGCGCCGCTTCGACCGACTCCTTCATCACGTCGCCCAGCTGGCCGGTGCGGATGATGTTCCCCTTGCCGTTCATCACCGCGGCCTCGATCGTCAGCAGGTCACCGCCGACTTCGGTCCACGCCAAGCCGACCACCTGGCCGACCTGGTTCTTCTTCTCGGCGCGGCCGTAGTCGAACTTGCGCACGCCGAGGAAGTCGTTGAGGTTGTCCTCGGTGACCTTGACGATGCCGTCGTACTTCTTGAGCTGGATGCCCTTGACGGTCTTGCGGCAGATCTTGCTGATCTCGCGCTCGAGCGAGCGCACACCGGCTTCACGCGTGTAGTAGCGGATGATGCCGCGCACCGCGGATTCTTCGACGACCAGCTCGACCTCCTTGACGCCGTTGTTCTTCATCTGCTTGGGCAGCAGATAACGTTGTGCGATATCGACCTTCTCGTCCTCGGTGTAGCCCGACAGTCGGATCACTTCCATCCGGTCCAGCAGGGCCGGCGGAATGTTCATCGAGTTCGACGTCGCGATGAACATCACATCCGACAGATCGAAGTCGACCTCGACGTAATGGTCGCTGAAGGTGTGGTTCTGCTCGGGGTCGAGCACTTCGAGCAAGGCCGACGACGGATCGCCGCGGAAGTCCATGCCCAGCTTGTCGATCTCGTCGAGCAGGAACAGCGGGTTGCGGGTGCCGATCTTCGACAGGCTCTGCAGCACCTTGCCCGGCATCGAGCCGATGTAGGTGCGGCGGTGGCCACGGATCTCGGCCTCGTCGCGCACGCCGCCCAGCGCCATGCGAACGAACTTGCGGCCCGTGGCACGCGCCACGCTCTGGCCGAGCGAGGTCTTGCCCACACCGGGCGGCCCCACCAGGCAAAGGATCGGTGCCTTGACCTTGTCGACGCGCTGCTGCACCGCGAGGTACTCGAGGATGCGTTCCTTGACCTTGTCCAGGCCCGCGTGGTCTTCGTTGAGCACGTCTTCCGCGTGCTTCAGGTCGTGCTTGATCTTGGTCTTCTTGCTCCACGGCAGGTTGACCAGGGTGTCGATGTAGTTGCGAACCACCGTGGCTTCGGCCGACATCGGCGACATCAGCTTCAGCTTCTTGAATTCGTTGTCGACCTTCTTGCGTGCCTCCTTGGGCATGCGCGCGGCCTTGATCTTCTTCTCCAGATCCTCCAGGTCGGCACCTTCCTCGCCATCACCGAGCTCTTTCTGGATCGCCTTGACCTGTTCGTTCAGGTAGTACTCGCGCTGGCTCTTCTCCATCTGGCGCTTGACGCGGCCACGGATGCGCTTCTCGACCTGAAGGATGTCGACCTCGTGCTCGAGCAGCTCGAGCAGCTTTTCCATGCGCTTGCCGACGTCGTCGAGGTCGAGCACGGACTGCTTGGCCTCGAGCTTGAGCGGCAGGTGCGCGGCGATCGTGTCGGCCAGGCGCCCGGCATCGTCGATGCCCGCAATGGACGTGAGGATCTCGGGCGGGATCTTCTTGTTCAGCTTGACGTACTGGTCGAACTGCTGCGTCACCGCGCGGCGCAGGGCCTCGATCTCGGGACGCGCGTCGGGCGACGGCGGGATCGGCCGCACCTCGGCGACGAAATGCTCGCCGTTGTCGGTGATCGAGACGGTGGTCGCACGCTGGGTGCCTTCGACGAGCACCTTCACGGTGCCATCGGGCAGTTTCAGCATCTGCAGGATCGACGACACGCAGCCGACGTCGAACATGTCGTCGGGCTTGGGCTCGTCCTTGCCGGCGGCCTTCTGCGCCACCAGCACGATCTGGCGGCCGGCCTCCATCGCGGCTTCGAGCGCCTTGATCGACTTGGGCCGGCCCACGAACAGCGGAATGACCATGTGCGGAAACACGACCACGTCACGCAGCGGCAGCAACGGCAGGGTGATCGGGTCCGCGGGAAGAATGGGATGACCGGACATGAGGGAAACCTCTCTTTCTCAGGCCGACGTGGGCCCGAGAGGGGAAACTTCAAGACCGCAGGGCGCCGTCTGCGCCTCAGGCACTGGCCTTGGACGGCTTTTCGCGGTACACGAGCAGCGGCTTGCTGCCTTCTTCGATGTTGTGTTCGTCGACCACCACCTTGGCCACGCCGTCGAGGTTGGGCAGGTCGAACATCGTGTCGATCAATGCCTGCTCGACGATCGAACGCAGGCCGCGCGCGCCGGTCTTGCGCGCAAGAGCCTTGCGCGCGATCGCCGCCAGCGCCGACGGTCGAAGCTCCAGATCGACCCCGTCCATCCCGAATAGTTTCTGGTACTGCTTGGCCAGCGCGTTCTTCGGCTCGGTCAGGATCTGCACCAGGGCGTCTTCGGTCAGTTCACCCAGCGTGGCCACGACCGGAAGCCGGCCCACCAGTTCGGGAATGAGGCCGAACTTGATCAGGTCTTCCGGTTCGGCATCGCGAAACACATCGGCCGCCCGCTTCTCGGTCTTGCTGTGGACCGAGGCGCCGAAGCCGATGCCCGACCGCTCGGTGCGGTTCTGGATCACCTTTTCCAGGCCGTCGAAGGCGCCGCCGCAGATGAACAGGATGTTGGTCGTGTCGATCTGCAGGAAATCCTGGTTCGGGTGCTTGCGCCCGCCCTGCGGCGGCACGCTGGCCATCGTGCCTTCGACGAGCTTCAACAGTGCCTGCTGCACGCCCTCGCCCGAGACGTCGCGCGTGATGCTCGGGTTGTCGGCCTTGCGGGAGATCTTGTCGATCTCGTCGATGTAGACGATGCCGCGCTGCGCGCGCTCGACGTCGTAGTTGCAGTTCTGCAGCAGCTTCTGGATGATGTTCTCGACGTCCTCGCCGACGTAGCCGGCTTCGGTCAGCGTGGTCGCATCGGCGATCACGAAAGGCACGTTGAGCAGACGCGCCAAGGTCTGCGCCAGCAGCGTCTTGCCGCTGCCGGTGGGCCCGATCAGCAGGATGTTGCTCTTGGACAGCTCGACCTCGTCCTTGCCCCCCATGTGCTTCAGGCGCTTGTAGTGGTTGTAGACCGCCACCGACAGCGTACGCTTGGCCGTCTCCTGGCCGATCACGTACTGGTCGAGGATGTTCTTGATCTCGGAGGGCGTCGGCAGGTCCGACTTCGCGGTCTTGGTGGCAGCGGTCTCGGCCGGCACCTCGTCACGGATGATGTCGTTGCACAGCTCGATGCACTCGTCGCAAATGAACACCGACGGGCCGGCGATCAGCTTCTTCACCTCGTGCTGGCTCTTGCCGCAGAACGAGCAGTACAGAACCTTCTCGCTGGAGCTGCCTTTTTTCTCGGGCATGGACACGCCTTGGGGAAGTCAGGCAATCATAGTGCAACGCCTGCGCCCGCCGAGCCGGGGAAAAGAGGCCCCAAAAACGGGATCCGTGCCGCGGATCACGCCATCGGGGCGTGCCGGGCGTTCAGGCGCGCTTGTCGATCACCTGATCGACCAGGCCGTAGGCCTGCGCCTCGGGCGCCGACATGAAGTAATCACGTTCGCTGTCAGCGCGGATCTTGTCCAGGCTTTGGCCGGTACGATCGGCCAGGATCTCGTTGAGCGTCTCGCGCAGGCGCAGGATCTCGCGTGCCTGGATCTCGATGTCGCTGGCCTGGCCCTGGGCACCGCCCGAGGGCTGGTGAATCATGATGCGCGAATTCGGCAGCGCCAGCCGCTTGCCCTTCGCACCCGCGGCCAACAGGAACGCGCCCATGCTCGCCGCCAGGCCCATGCACAGCGTGGACACGTCGGGCTTGATGAACTGCATGGTGTCGTAGACGGACAACCCCGCGCTGACGCTGCCGCCGGGCGAGTTGATGTACAGGAAGATGTCCTTGTCGGGGTTCTCGCTCTCCAGGAACAGCATCTGGGCCACGACCAGATTGGCGGTCTGGTCGTTGACCGGACCGACGAGGAAGATCACCCTCTCGCGCAGCAGCCGCGAATAGATGTCGTAGGCGCGCTCGCCGCGGCCCGACTGCTCGATGACCATGGGCACCAGGCCCAGGCCTTGCGTCTCGATTGCGCTCATCGGATGTGGTCCTCGGGCCCGGTTCAGGCGGTCATCAGTTCATCGAACGGTAACACCTTGTCCGTCACCTGCGCGTGCGCGAGGACATGGGCAGTGACATTGCTCTCGATCACGATGGCTTCCACCTCGGCCATGCGCTGGCGGTCGCTGAGGTACCAGCGCATCACCTCGGCCGGCTTCTCGTAGCTCTGGCTCATCTCCTCGATGTGCGCCTGCAGCTGCTCAGGCTTGGCCTGCAGGCCGGCCGTGCGCACCAGCTCGGCCACCACCAGGCCCAGGCGCACGCGGCGTTCGGCCTGCGCAGTGAACAGATCCGCCGGGATCGGGGCCTTGTCGGAGTCCTTGACGCCACGCTGCTTGAGGTCGGCGCGGGCCGCTTCGACCATGCGCTCGGTCTCGCCCACGACCAGTGCCTGCGGAACGTCGAGCTGCGCGCTGGCCACCAGCGCGTCCATCACCGCCGCCTTGTTGCGCGCCAGCACGCGGAACTTCACCTCGCGCGCGAGGTTCTTCTTGACATCGGAGCGCAGCGCCTCGACCGTGGCCTCCTTGATTCCGAGCGACTTGACGAAGGCTTCATCGACCGCCGGCAGGTGCTGGGCCTCGATCTTCTTCATCGTGACCAGGAAGTCCGCTTCCTTGCCCGCCACGTCCTTGCCCTGGTAGTCCGCCGGGAACGCGACCGGGAAGGTCTTGCTGTCGCCAGCCTTCATGCCGCGCACGCCCTGGTCGAACTGCGGAAGCATCTGGCCCTCGCCGACGATGAACTGGAACGCCTCGGCCTTGCCGCCGGCGAAGGGCTCGCCATCGATCTTGCCCTCGAAGTCGATCGTCACGCGGTCGGTCTCGGCCGCACCCTCGGACGCCGGGCGCTGGGCGAAGGTTCGGCGCTGCTTGCACAGGATGTCCACGGTCTTGTCGATCGCGGCGTCGGTCACCTCGGTGGACACGCGCTCGACCGATATCGTCGCGAGATCGCCGAGCCTGACCTCCGGATAGACCTCGAACGTCGCATCGAAGGCCATCTGGCCCTCACCCGCCTGGTCCTTCTGGGTGATCTTGGGCATGCCGGCCACGCGCAGCTTGGCTTCGGCGGCGGCGCTAGCGAACGCCTCGCCCACCTTGTCGTTCATGACCTCGTATTGCACCGAATAGCCGTAACGCTGGGCCACCACGCTGAGCGGCACCTTGCCCGGGCGGAAGCCATCGGCGCGTACGGTGCGCGAAAGCTTCTTCAAACGCGATTCGACCTCGCCGTTGATCGCCGCCATCGGCAGCGTGAGGGTGATACGGCGTTGCAGCTTCTCGAGGGTTTCGACTTGGATCGTCATGGCATGGGCTCTCGATGATTCGTCCTTGATGTCAGTGGTGCGCGGGGGGGGACTCGAACCCCCACGCCGGTGAGGGCGTCAGGACCTAAACCTGGTGCGTCTACCAATTTCGCCACCCGCGCGGCACCGGGGATGCGAAACGGGGCCGCTTGCCTGGGCAGCGGCCCCGTTCGTCGAAGGCGATTCGGCTCGGAACGAATTTTACCCTGCCGGCGCCGGTTCCTTTTTCACCCGGAACCACGCCGCGTACATCGCAGGCAAGGCAAGCAGCGTGAGCGCCGTGGCGACGACCAGGCCGCCCATGATCGCCACCGCCATCGGTCCCCAGAACACGCTGCGCGAGAGCGGAATCATCGCCAGCACCGCGGCCGCGGCGGTCAGCACGATCGGGCGGAAGCGCCGCACCGCCGACTCGACGATCGCGTTCCACGTCGGCACGCCCCGCGCACGATCCTGCTCGATCTGGTCGATCAGGATCACCGAGTTGCGCATGATCATGCCCGCCAGCGCGATGAAACCCAGCAGCGCCACGAATCCGAAGGGGCGATTCAGCAGCAAGAGTGCCGCCGCCACGCCGGCGATGCCCATCGGCGCGGTGAGCACGACGAGGACGACGCGAGAGACGCTCTGCAACTGAAGCACCAGCAGCGTGAACATGATGAACAGCATCGCCGGCACGCCGGCGGAGATCGAGTCTTGCCCCTTGCTGCTCTCGGCCACCGCGCCGGCGATCTCGATCGCATAGTCGGGCGGCATGCGCGCCTTCAGCTTCTCGAGCTCGGGCCACACCTGGAACGTCACGGTCGGGCCCTGCAGGCCCTCGACCACGTCGCCTTGAACGGTGACGGCGAACTTGCGCCCCTCGCGCCAGATCACGCCCGGCTCCCAGCCGAAATCGACCCTGGCGATCTGCGACAGAGGGATCGAACGCCCGCCGGCGGTGGGCAGGTAGGCGCTGGCCAGGTCGGTGATTGCATTGCGTTCGTCGACCGGCTGGCGCAGCACGATGTCGATCAGCTTGTCGCCCTCGCGGTACTGACCGACCGTGGCGCCCGACAGCACGGTGCGCGAGGCCAGGGCGATACCCTGGCTCGTGACGCCAAGTGCCCGCGCCTTGTCCTGATCGACCACCAGACGCAGCGCCTTCACCTGCTCGTTCCAGTTGTCGTTGACACCGCGCATGTTCGGGTTCGCGCGCAGGATGGCCTTGGCCTCGTCGGCCCAGGCGCGCACGCCAGGCACGTCGGGCCCCGTCAAGCGGAACTGGACCGGGTACGGCACCGGCGGGCCGTTGGGCAACAGCTTCACGCGACCCCGCACCTCGGGGAACTCGGCGGCCAGCAGCGCCGGCAGGCGCTTGCGCAGCTCTTCCCGTGCAACGAAGTCCTTGGGCAGCACGATCGTCTGGCTGACGTTGCTGTTCTGGAAGATCTGGTCGAGCGGCAGGTAGAAGCGCGGCACGCCGGTGCCGATCCAGGTCGTCACGCTGGCCACGCCCGCCTCCCTGGCCATGCGCTGCTCGAAGCGACGCGCGATGGCCTCGCTCTCTTGAATCGTCGCGCCTTCGGGCAGCCACAGGTCGACCAGCACCTCGGGGCGGCTCGAGTCGGGAAAGAACTGCTGCTGCACGCGGCCCATGCCGACGATGCCGAGCGCGAAGGTCAACAGCGTGATGCCGATCGTGATCGAGCGATGCTGCACGCACCAGTCCACGGCCTTGCGAAAACGGCTGTAGAAGGGCGTGTCGAACAGCTCGCGCGCGGTCTCGCCGTCGACCACTTTGCTGCGGGTGCGCAGGAGCCAGGCGCCGAGAAACGGCACGAAGTACACCGACACCACCCACGAGATCACGAGCGCGGCAGTGGTGACGGCGAAGATCGCGAACGTGTACTCGCCCGTGACCGAGCGGGCCAGCCCGATCGGCAGGAAGCCGGCCGCGGTGATCAGCGTGCCGGTCAGCATCGGCATCGAGGTGATCTCGTAGGCGAACGTCGCGGCGCGGACCTTGTCGTAGCCCTCCTCGAGCTTGCGCACCATCATCTCCACGGCAATGATCGCGTCGTCGACCAGCAGGCCCAGGGCGATGATCAGGCTGCCCAGCGAGATCTTGTGCAGCCCGACGCCCCAATAGAACATCGTGACGAAGGTGATGGCGAGCACGAGCGGGATCGTGATCGCCACCACGAGGCCCGGCCAGACGTCGATGCGCAGAGGGCGGGTGTGCAGGCCCAGCGCGATGAAGCTGACCGCGAGCACCACGCCAACGGCCTCGAGCAGCACGCGCACGAACTCGCCCACCGAACGCGATACGGCCGACGGCTGATCCTGCACCCGCGTCATCTCGATACCCGCCGGCAGCGTGCCCTGGATCGCCACGACTTCCTTGTCCAGGGCGGCGCCCAGGCGGATGATGTCGCCGCCCTTGGCCATCGACACACCCAGTGCGATCACCGGTTTGCCCTGGTGGCGCACCTTCACCGTCGGCGGATCGACGATGCCCCGCGTCACGGTGGCGATGTCGGCCAAGCGCAGTTGCGTGGCCTGGCCGGTCGCCGGGTTGACGCCGCGGATCGGGAACTGCGACAGCTCGTCGACCGACCTGAAGGCGCCGCCGATGCGCACCTGCAGGTTCTCGGTGCCGGCGTTGAGCTGGCCGGCACCCTCGACCGCGTTTTGCGCCGAAAGCTGCGCGATCACCTGGTTCAGGTCCAGGCCGAGCGTGGCCAGGCGCTTGTGCGAGATCTCGACAAACACCTTCTCCGGCTGCGCGCCGAAAATCTCGACCTTGGCCACGTCCTTGACGCGCAGCAGCCGGTCGCGCACCTTGTCGGCGAACTCGCGCAGCTCCTCGCCGGAAAAGCCATCTGCCGACAGCGCGTAGATCGTGCCGTAGACGTCGCCGAAGTCGTCGTTGAAGACCGGGCCGACCACGCCCGCCGGCAGGGTGCTTCGGATGTCGCCCACCTTCTTGCGCGCGTTGTACCAGGCGTCGTTGACCTCGCGTCCGCGGATCACCTCCTTGACCTGCAGGATCGTGAGCGACTCGCCCGGCTTGGTGTAGCTGCGGATCACGTCGCTGTACGGCACGTCCTGCAGTGCACGCTCGATCTTGCTCGTCACCTGCTCGGCCATCTGCTCGGCGCTGGCGCCGGGCCAGAAGGCCTGCACGACCATGGCGCGAAACGTGAACGGTGGATCTTCGTCCTGCCCGAGCTGAAAGTACGCGGCGACGCCCAGCACCATCAACGCCACCAGCAGGTAGCGCGTCAGCGCAGGATGGTCGATCGCCCAGCGCGAGATGTTGAACTTGGTGCGGTGCCCTGGAGCGGCCTGCGTGTCCATGCGCGCCTCCGATTCAGCGCTGCGCGGCGACCGACGAGGCCGCTGCCGCTGCGCTGCCCGGCTCGGCATACAGCGTGACCTTCTGCCCCGGCGTCAGCGTGTGCGCCCCGGCGCTGACCACCGTCTGGCCGGCCACCAGCCCCGAGGCCACCAGCACCGCATTGCCCTCGGCACCGGCGACCTGGATCGGCTGCGCGCGCACTGTCATCGACGCCCTGTCGAGCAACCACACCGCCGCCTTGCCCTGTTGTTCGAACACGGCCGTCAAAGGCAGCTTGAAGGCGCCGACCGACGGCGGCACGGCCAGGCTGACCGTGGCGGTCTGGCCCAGCCGAACCGCAGCGCGCCCGAGATCGGCCTTGACCGTGAATGTGCGTGTCACCGGGTCCGCAGCAGCGGCGACTTCGCGTACCGTGGCAGGCGCCGGCGGGCCCGCCTCGCCCCACAGCCGCACCTGCAGCGCATCACTGCGCCCAAGCAGCGCGCGCATCGCCATCACATGCTGCTCGGGCACCGAGAACACGGCATCGCGTGGCCCGTCGTGCGCGAGGCGCAGCACCGTCGCACCGGAGGCAAGTACTGCGCCGGGCTCGGCCTCCACGGCGGTCACAACGCCGGCAACGTCAGCGACGAGCACGCTGTAGCGCGCCTGGTTGGACTGGACGCCCGCTTGCGCCTGTGCCTGTTCGAACTGGGCCAGCGCGGACTTGTGGGCGCTTTCGCGGCGCTCGAGTTCGGCCGCACTGATGAATCCCTGTTCGCGCAGTTCCTTGAACCGCCTGTAGTCGGCCGAGGCCTGATCGGCATTGACGCGCGCGGCCTCGAGCGCCGAGCGAGCGGCTTGTTGCCCGAGGCGCAGGTCTTGCGGATCGAGACTGGCGAGGACCTGCCCTGGCTTTACCGTGGCGCCCACGTCGACCGGGCGGCTGACCATCTTTCCGCCCACGCGAAAGCCCAGGCGCGACTCGCTGCGAGCACGGATCTCGGCAGCGTAATCGATCGTGGCGCCGTCCGAGGTCGCCTGCACGGTCAGGGTGCGCACGGCGCGCACCGGCTCCGCAGTCGGCGCCTGCCTCGAACAAGCCGACGCGACCACGACCGGGATCAGGAGAGCAACAAGCATGGTGCGACGCATGGCGGGCCTTTACTGCAGGGGTGTGGCCCGGCAGGGATCAGCGCTCGCTGACACACAGACGGACACGGACCACAAGTTACTGACTGACTGGTCAGTAATATAGTGAGCGCCCCAAGCCCTGTCAACGTGTCGGCCGCACCTACCGATCGCGCTGGCGGGAGCACACCGGTGGCCGAGTAGACAATCCCCCCGGTGAGCGTCGATCACTACGAGAACTTCCCGGTGGCATCGTGGCTGTGCCCACCGCCCTTGCGCCCGGCGGTCACGGCGATTTATCGATTCGCACGGACCGCCGATGACCTCGCCGATGAAGGCGACGCGTCGCCGGCCGAGCGGATCGCCCAGCTCGACGCCTACGAGGCCGCCCTGCACGAGGCTGCGCGCGGCGACGCGGGCCACGCCTGGCCCGAGGTGTTCGTCCCGCTGGCGGGCGCGATCCGAGCGCACGCACTGCCGCTTGCGCTGCTGACCGACCTGCTGTCGGCATTCAGGCAGGACACCGCCAACCCGCGCTATGCGGACCGCGCAGCGCTGCTCGACTACTGCGCGCGCTCGGCCAACCCGATCGGCCGCCTGCTGCTGCACCTGGCGCGACAAGGCGATCGCGATGCGCTCGCTCGCTCGGATTCGATCTGCACCGCGCTGCAGCTGATCAACTTCTGGCAGGACCTCTCGGTGGACCTGCCACGTGGCCGCTGCTATGTGCCGATGGACGACCTGCAGGCGAATGGGCTGACGCCGGGAGACCTTCGGCCGGGTACCGACAGCCAGGCCACGCGCGCGCTCGTGAGGACCCTGTGCGATTGGTCGCGCGCACTGATGTTGCACGGCGCTCCGGTCGTGCACCAGCTGGCCGGCCGCTTCAGCTGGGAGTTGCGCCTGGTCGTGCAGGGCGGTCTGCGCGTGCTCGACAAGATCGAGGCGGGCGGGTTCAATGCATTGTCCGTGCGGCCGACCGTGGGTGCAGGCGACGCGCCGCGGCTGGCCTGGCGTGCATGGCGCATGGGTCATCGAGCGCGACCGGAGGTGTCAGCCAAACCCGACGCCCGGCATGGGGCTGCGCCGTGACGCCCGAGCAGTACGTCGAGGACAAGGCGGCCAAGAGCGGCTCGTCGTTCTATTACGCGTTCCGTTTCCTGCCGCCCGAGCGACGCAGCGCGATCACCGCCTTCTACGCCTTCTGCCGTGAGGTCGACGATGTGGTCGACGAGGTGCAGGACGCAGGCGTCGCCGCCACCAAGCTCGCATGGTGGCGCAGCGAGGTGGCCGCGACGTTCTCGGGAACGCCCAGCCATCCGGTCATGAAGGCCTTGCTTCCGCACGCCGCGAACTACGCCATCGAAGCCGCTCAGCTGCAGTCCGTGCTCGACGGCTGCGAGATGGACCTGCAGCAAAGCCGCTACCTCGACTACGCCGGCCTGGCGCGCTATTGCCATCTCGTCGCAGGCGTTGTCGGCGAGGTCGCGGCGAACATCTTCGGCCGTACCGAAGCCGCGACGGTGGACTACGCGCATCGCCTCGGTCTGGCAATGCAGTTGACCAACATCATTCGCGATGTCGGCGACGACGCACGGCGCGGGCGCATCTACCTGCCCATGGACGAGCTCAAGCGATTCGACGTCAAGGCCGGAGAAATTCTTCAGCGCCAGGCGCCATGGGGCTACAGCGAGCGCTTCACCGCGCTGATGAAGTTCCAGGCCGAGCGGGCACACTGCGCGTTCGACGACGCCCTCGCGCGGTTGCCCGAGGCCGATCGCCGCACGCAGCGCCCGGGGCTGGCCATGGCGCAGATCTACCGCACGCTGTTGCGCGAGATCGAAGCCGATGGATTCCAGGTGCTGCACCAGCGGGTGGCGCTGACGCCACTTCGCAAGGTGTGGATCGCGATGCGCACGCATTGGCGCGAGCGTTGAGCCAGGTCGCCGCTCGCCGGGTGGCCGTGGTGGGCGCCGGCTGGGCCGGTCTCGCGGCGGCCGTGCGCGCGACACAGGCCGGCCACCGCGTGACGCTGTTCGAGATGGCGCGCCACGCGGGGGGCCGCGCGCGCGCCGTGAATCAGGACGGTGTGCCTCTGGACAACGGGCAGCACATCCTGATCGGCGCGTACCGTGAGACGCTGGACCTGATGCGCGCCGTCGGCGTCGATCCGGCTGACGTGCTGCAGCGGCGACCGCTTGCGCTGCTCGACCCTCACGGGCACGGCCTGGCATTGCCTGCCGGCGCGCCGGTGCCCGCATTCGTGCGCGCCGTGCTGTGGCTGCGAACATGGCCGCTGCGCGAGCGATGGGCGCTGCTGCGAACGACGCTCGCGTGGCGGCTCGCCGGCTTCTCGGCCCCGGCCGACCAGACGGTGGCCGGCCTCACGCGCGGGCTGCCGCTGCGCGCGCGCCAGGAACTCACCGGGCCGTTGTGCGTGGCCGCGTTGAATACGCCGGCCGAGCATGCGAGCGCGCAGGTCTTCCTGCGCGTGTTGCGCGACGCGCTGTTCGGCGGCCCCGGCGCAGCCGACCTGATGCTGCCGCGGGTGTCGCTGAGCGAGCTGTTCCCGGTGCCGGCGTTGCGCTGGCTCGAGGCGCATGGCGCCGAGTGGTTCGCCGGGACGACGGTCGACGCCGTGCAACGCGAACCCGGTTCGTGGGCCGTGAACGGTTGCGCCTTCGACGCCGTCGTGCTGGCCTGCACCGCATCGCAGGCCGCACGCCTGAGCGCGGCGCACGCACCCGAGTGGTCACGCCTGGCCGGAGCCTTCAGTTACGAGCCCATCGTCACCGTCTACCTGACCAGCCCGGGTACGCGGTGGCCGCATCCCATGACATCCCTGGCGACCGACGCAGCCAAACCTGCCCAGTTCGGATTCGACCTCGGCGCGCTGGATGCGCACGGCTTGCGATCGGGCCTGTTCGCCTTTGTCGTGAGCGGCGCGCGCGCCTGGGTCGAACGAGGTCTCGAAGCCACGGCCGAGGCGGTGCTGGCGCAGGCACGCGACGACTTCCCCGCGGGCGCGTGGGCACAGCCGCCGCGCTTGATTCGCGCGCTGGCGGAACGGCGCGCGACCTTTATGTGCACCCCGAACCTGCAGCGCCCGCCGAGCCTGATCAGGGCCGGCCTGGCCGCTGCGGGCGACTATGTCGACGGCCCGTATCCGGCCACCCTCGAAGGCGCGGTTCGCTCTGCGTCGACCGCGCTGGATCGGCTGGGCCTGCTGCGCTGACGCGGGGCAGCGCCATTGCGGAAGTTTTGAGATGCGGCGGCAGGTTTCGCCATGCAAGAATTCGGTTCTGCCCCGCCGCAGCGACATCCGATGGCCAGCAAGGACACCTCCACCCCGACGATCCAGGTGCTCGAGCGCAGCTTCGCGCTGTTGGAGGTGCTGGCGCAGCAGCCCGAGCCGATGGCGCTGAAGGACATCAGCGAACGCACGGGGCTGCACCCTTCGACCGCACACCGCATCCTGAACGACCTTGCGGCTGGGCGCTTCGTCGAGCGCCCGCGGGCCGGCTTGTATCGGCTGGGAATGCGCCTGCTCGAACTGGGTAACCTGGTGAAGGCCCGATTGTCGGTGCGCGAAGCCGCGCTCGCGCCGATGCGCGAGTTGCACCGGCTCACGCATCAGGCAGTCAACTTGTCGGTTCGCCAAGGCGACGAGATCGTCTACATCGAGCGCGCCTACAGCGAGCGTTCGGGCATGCAAGTCGTGCGCGCGGTGGGCGGCCGGGCGCCGCTTCATCTCACGTCGGTGGGAAAGCTGTTCCTTGCCGACGACGACAAGGAGCGCGTGCGTGCCTACGCGGCGCGCACCGGACTCGCCGGCCATACCCGCAACAGCATCACGCAGATCCACGCGCTCGAGAAGGAACTCGAGACGGTGCGTTCACGCGGACTGGCGCAGGACAACGAGGAACTCGAGATCGGCGTGCGCTGCGTCGCGGCGGGCGTGCACGACGATGCCGGCAAGCTCGTGGCAGGTCTGTCGATCTCCGCGCCCGCGGATCGGCTCGAGCCCGCCTGGGCCGAGCGTGTGAGGGAGACAGCCGACGCGATCTCGAAGGCCCTGGGCTATCAGAGCGCGCCGAAGCGCCGCTGAACGGTCAGATCTGCGGGCCGGCTGCGACCGATGCGCCTCCGACCAGCCATCGCCGGATGCGTTCGGCATCGCCGATGCGCGAGTACTTCCCGGCTGAATCGAGAAGCACCAGGATCAGCTTGCGCCCGGCCAGTTGCGCCTGCATCACTAGGCAGCGCCCCGCCTCGGCAATGTAGCCGGTCTTCTGCAATCCGATGTCCCACTGCCCGTTGCGCACGAGGCCGTTGGTATTGCGGAACTGAACCGCGCGATGGCCAACCGCCATCGCGGCATCGGGCGTGGTCGACAGGCGGCGGATCAGTTCGTGCTTGTCAGCCTCCCGCACCAGCAGGGCCAGGTCCGAGGCGTTCGACTGGTTGCGGCTCGACAGGCCGGTCGGCTCGACATAGTGCGTGTTCGTCATGCCCAGCGCATCGGCCTTGCGGTTCATCGCATCGACGAACGCCGGCAGGCCGCCCGGGTAGTGCCGGCCCAGTGCATGGGCCGCCCGGTTTTCGCTGGCCATCAGCGCCAGGTGCAGCATCTCCTCTCGGGTCAGCGCGGTTCCCACGCGCAGCTTGGAGCGGCTGCCCTTCTCGGTGTCGACGTCCTCGGCACTGATGGTCAGCGTCTCGTCCAACGGCAACTGCGCCTCCGCGATCACGATCGCGGTCATCAGCTTGGTGATCGATGCGATCGGCAGCACCGCCTCAGGGTTCTTGGCAAACAGCACCTCGTTGGTGTCCTGATCGAGGACGAGCGCGACGCTCGAGCGCAGTTCCAGAGGATCGTCGGCGTCATGCAGGCCGATCTTCTGGCCCATCGACGGAGCGGCGGGCGCGGCGCGCTGCCTCAGCGGGCGCTTGACACCCGCCTTGAACGCGGGCGACGCAGCCTTCACCGCGCGCGGCTGCTTCACCGATGCGGCCTCGGCCGGCAGCGCCCACGCGGCGGCAACCACGAGACTCAGGCCGCCCAGCCAACACCGGTACGTTTTGTTGCGACTCACAGGGAAAACCCCAACGACTAGTTGAACCCAGTGTATGGGGCTCTGAAATGAGCCACAAGATCAAAAACTTACGTGTTTCTCCTCAAGTCGATCCTGGGGTGCCCTGTTACTTGACTTATTGCCGATTTCAACCTTGGGCCGCCACACGCTCGGTCTTGCTGTGAAGCTTGTTCAGCGCCGCCAGATAGGCCTTGGCGGAGGCCACCACGATGTCGGGGTCGGACCCGACACCGTTGACCACGCGACCGCCGTGCTGCAGACGCACGGTGACCTCACCCTGCGACTCCGTGCTGCCGCTGGTGATGGCGTTGACCGAATAGAGCACGAGGTCCGCGCCGCTTTTGACCTTCTGCTCGATCGCCTTCAGGCTCGCGTCGACGGGCCCGTTGCCGTCGCTCTCGACGTGGAACTCGTCGTTGCCCATCGCGAAGGCCACACGCGCGTGCGGGCGCTCGCCGGTGCCCGAACGTTGCTCGAGCATCAGCAGGCGGTAGTGCTCCTGCTCGTGCGTGACGCTCTCGTCGCCCACGAGCGCGATGATGTCCTCGTCGAAGATCTCGCTCTTGCGGTCGGCCAAGTCCTTGAATCGCGCAAAGGCGGCGTTGATGTCGGCCTCCGACTCGAGCTCGATGCCCAGCTCCTGCAAACGCTGCTTGAAGGCGTTGCGGCCCGAGAGCTTGCCCAGCACGATCTTGTTCGCGGCCCACCCCACGTCTTCCGCGCGCATGATCTCGTAGGTGTCGCGCGCCTTGAGCACGCCGTCCTGGTGGATGCCGCTCGCGTGCGCGAAGGCGTTCGCACCGACCACGGCCTTGTTGGGCTGGACGACAAATCCAGTCGTCTGGCTCACCATGCGCGAGGCCGCGACGATCTGCGAGGTGTCGATGCCCAGGGTCAGACCGAAGTAGTCGCGCCGCGTCTTGACCGCCATCACGACCTCCTCAAGCGAGCAATTGCCGGCGCGCTCGCCCAGTCCGTTGATCGTGCACTCGACCTGGCGCGCGCCGCCGATCTTCACTCCCGCCAGCGAGTTGGCCACGGCCATGCCCAGGTCGTTGTGGCAGTGCACGCTCCAAACGGCCTTGTCCGAGTTCGGCACCCGCTGACGAAGGTCGCGGATGAACTCGCCGAACAGTTCGGGCACCGCATAGCCCACCGTATCAGGGATGTTGATGGTGCGCGCACCTTCCCTGATCACGGCTTCCAGCACTCGGCAAAGGAAATCCGGGTCGCTGCGATAACCATCCTCCGGCGAGAACTCGACGTCATCGTTGAGGTTGCGCGCGAAGCGCACCGCGAGCCGCGCCTGCTCGAACACTTGGTCGGGCGTCATCCGCAGCTTCTTTTCCATGTGCAGAGGCGACGTCGCGATGAAGGTGTGGATGCGCGAGCGCGACGCCCCCTTCAGGGCTTCGGCCGCACGCGAGATGTCGCGATCGTTGGCACGCGACAACGAGCAGACCGTCGAGTCCCGGATGTGATCTGCGATCGCCCTGACCGCCTCGAAATCCCCGTTGGACGAGGCGGCAAAACCGGCCTCGATGATGTCCACCTTCAACCGCTCGAGCTGGCGCGCGATGCGCAGCTTCTCGTCCTTGGTCATCGAGGCGCCCGGCGATTGCTCACCGTCGCGCAAGGTGGTGTCGAAGATGATCAGCTTGTCAGTCATGGTCGGACTCTCATGGCAGCAAAAAACGAAACGGCCCGCTTGCAGAATGCTCGCGGGCCGTCGAGGGGGATACCGGGTCGGGGTTCGATCAGCGCGCGGACGGCACTCCTAGAAGCAGTAGCGGCGTGGCGCATCGGATCGGCATGACCGCAACTCTAGCATGCCCGCGTCAGCGGTGCAGACCCTCTTCCTCCGGCTCGTCCTTGGACGTGGCAATCACGCTGGTGCGCAGGCCCTTGGCCCTGCGCCAGCCGTAGACCGCGTAGCCCGACAGGCCATAGACGCAAAACACCGCGAACAGCACGATCGGCGGGTGAATGTTGATGACGGCAAGCGCCAGCGCGATGGCCACGATCACGATGAAGGGCACGCTGCGCTTGAAGCTGACATCCTTGAAGCTGTAGAACGGCACATTGGTCACCATCGTCAGGCCGGCATACAAGGTGAAGACGAGCGCCACCCAGGCCAGGCCGGGGATCGTGAACACACCTTCATAACCCGCGTCGTCCATGACCCAGACGAAGCCGATGACCAGCGCGGCCGCGGCCGGGCTGGGCAGGCCCTGAAAGAAGCGCTTGTCGACGATGCCGATATTGGTGTTGAAGCGCGCCAGCCTCAGCGCCGCGCACGCACAGTAGACGAAGGCGGCAATCCAGCCCGCCTTGCCCAGCCCCTTCAAGGCCCACTCGTACATGATCAGCGCAGGAGCGGCGCCGAAACTCACCATGTCCGACAGGCTGTCCATCTGCTCGCCGAACGCGCTCTGCGTGTTGGTCATGCGCGCCACGCGGCCGTCCAGGCTGTCGAGCACCGCGGCGGTGAAGATGCCGATCGCCGCATTCTCGAAGCGCCCGTTCATCGCCATCACGACCGCATAGAAGCCGCCAAACAGCGCGCCGAGCGTGAACAGGTTGGGCAGGATGTAGATGCCCTTGCGGCGCGGGCGAGGCGGCGGCTCGTCCGCGTCGTGCGTGCTGGGGATCTCGTCCATCGGGCGCGAGGATACGCCACGCACACGGTCAGTTGCGTGAGCGGTCGACAAGCTTGTTGGCCTTGATCCACGGCATCATCGCGCGCAGCTTCTCGCCCACGACTTCGATCTGATGGTCCGCCATGAGGCGGCGCCGGCTCAGCAGCGTCGGTGCGCCGGCGCGGTTCTCCAGGATGAAGCTCTTCGCGTACTCCCCGGTCTGGATGTCGCGCAGCGCCTGGCGCATCGCGTTCTTCGTTTCCTCGGTGACGATCCTCGGTCCGGTCACGTACTCCCCGTACTCGGCGTTGTTCGAGATCGAGTAGTTCATGTTCGCGATGCCGCCCTCGTAGATCAGGTCGACGATCAGCTTGAGTTCGTGCAGGCACTCGAAGTAGGCCATCTCGGGGGCATAGCCGGCCTCGACCAGGGTCTCGAAGCCGGCCTTGATCAGCTCGACCGTGCCGCCACACAGGACGGTCTGCTCGCCGAACAGGTCGGTCTCGGTCTCCTCGCGGAAATTGGTCTCGATGATGCCGGCCTTGCCACCGCCGTTGGCCACCGCATACGACAGCGCCAGGTCGCGCGCCTTGCCGCTCTTGTCGGCATGCACCGCAATCAGGTGCGGCACGCCACCGCCTTGCGTGTAGGTGTTGCGCACGGTGTGGCCCGGCGCCTTCGGCGCGACCATCCAGACGTCCAGATCCTCGCGCGGCACGACCTGGCCGTAGTGCACGTTGAAGCCGTGGGCAAACGCGAGCGAGGCCCCCTGCCTGATGTGCGGCGCGACGTCGTGCGCATAGACGTTCGCGATCTGTTCATCGGGCAGCAGGATCATCACGACGTCAGCTGTCTTGACGGCCTCGGCGACCTCGGTCACCTTGAGCCTGGCCTTCTCGGCCTTCGCCCAGGACGCGCCGCCGCGGCGCAGACCCACGGTCACCTTCACGCCGCTGTCGTTGAGGTTCTGCGCATGGGCGTGGCCCTGTGAGCCGTAGCCGATGATGGCCACCTGCTTTCCCTTGATCAGGCTCAGATCGGCGTCCTTGTCGTAGTAAACCTTCATGGTCTGTTCTCCGTGATGAGTCGTTTTCGTCAAACGCGCAGGATGCGCTCGCCGCGTCCGATGCCACTGGCCCCGGTGCGCACGGTTTCCAGGATCGCCGCGCGGTCGATCGCGACGAGAAACGCATCGAGCTTGGTCGACTGGCCGGTCAGCTCGATCGTGTAGGTCTTGTCGGTGACATCGATGACGCGGCCGCGGAAGATGTCAGCCATTCGTTTCATCTCCTCGCGCTCCTTGCCCACCGCGCGCACCTTGATCAGCATGAGCTCGCGCTCGGTGAAGTGGCCCTCGGTCAGATCGACCACCTTCACGACCTCGATCAGCCGGTTCAGGTGCTTGGTGATCTGCTCGATCACCTCGTCGCTGCCGGTGGTCACGATGGTCATGCGTGACAGCGACGCGTCCTCGGTCGGCGCGACGGTCAGGCTCTCGATGTTGTAGCCGCGCGCAGAGAACAGCGCCACCACGCGCGATAGGGCGCCGGGCTCGTTCTCGAGCAGCACGGCGATGATGTGTTTCATTTCATTCGTCCTTGCGCGCTCTTCACGCGGGGCGGCGGTAACCGGCCCGGCTTGGCCACGCGGTTCGATCTCAAGGTCAACGACTGTCCGCGGCTGTCATGCGCGCTCGGCGGCGGTCCGGGGCGGCGCGGTAACGCGGCCCACGACGCCCGCCTCACGGCGCATCACAGGTCCTCGGACCCCAGCAGCATCTCGGTGATGCCCTTCCCGGCCTGCACCATCGGCCACACGTTCTCGGTCGGGTCGGTGCGGATGTCGAGGAACACGGTGCGGTCCTTCAGGCGGATCGCCTCCTTCAGTGCCGGTTCGACGTCGGACGGCCGCTCGATCAGCATCCCGACATGTCCGTAGGCTTCGGCGAGCTTCACGAAGTCGGGCAGCGCGTCCATGTAGCTGTGCGAGTAACGCCCACCGTAGTCGAGCTCCTGCCACTGCCGCACCATACCCAGGTACCGGTTGTTCAGCGAAACGATCTTGACCGGCGTGTCGTACTGCTTGCAGGTCGACAGCTCCTGGATGCACATCTGGATCGAGCCCTCGCCGGTGATGCAGAACACGTCCGAGTCCGGCTTGGCGAGCTT
>Ga0209797_10000474_pt1 | contig 20033 bp, 23 predicted proteins | sample DOMMetBare3Fresh_2_FD_187472 | JGI IMG/M metagenome (GOLD analysis project Ga0209797, IMG submission 187472) | Wetland sediment microbial communities from St. Louis River estuary, USA, under dissolved organic matter induced mercury methylation -... | ecosystem: Environmental > Aquatic >... | reverse complement strand
CTGCAACCGCTTCCGTGGTCGACTCCGGTCATCGTGTCGCTGAACCCCTTGCGACCGCCGCGCGATGACCGGATCCTCGACATGCACGAGTTCGAGCACCCGGTGTTCGACGCAGCAGCGATCGATGCGCAGCGCCGGCTCGCGACGATTCAGGGTCGATCGGGGGTCTGGTTCTGCGGCGCATGGGCAGGCCACGGCTTTCACGAAGACGGGCTGCAGGCCGGCCTGGCCATCGGCAGGCAGCTGAGTGCAGCACTCACCGCGTCCAAACGTACCGGCGTCGAGCGGGTGGCGGCATGAGATTGGGCGCCGTCACGCCACGGCTGGTGGTGGGCCAGGTTCGGCACACCCGCCATCGGCCCGTCGCCCACCGACTGAGCTATCCCGGCTGGTTCCTCTTGCTGCCACTGCGCCAATTGCGCCGCGAGCCGGTGGCCTTGCTCCATCGCAATCGACGCGCGCTGGTGGCGTTCCACGACGCCGACCATGGCGAGGGCGGTGTCGACTGCCTGGCCTGGATCGAGGCCTTGCTCGCGCGCCAGGGCATCGACGATGCCGATGGCGAGATCTGGCTGCAGACGATGCCGCGCGTGCTGGGTCACGTCTTCAAGCCGGTGAGCTTTTGGTACTGCCATCGGCAGGACGGGTCGCTGCGAGCCATCGTCGCAGAAGTCAACAACACGTTCGGCGAACGGCACTTCTACGTGCTGGCCGGGCCCCAACTGGCCTGGGGCCAGGAACAGCGTGCGCGCAAGGTGTTCCATGTGTCGCCATTCTGCGCAGTCGATGGCGCGTATCGGTTTCGCTTCATGCGCACCGACCTCAACGCCGACGAATGCGGTCGCGTCGTGGTGCGCATCGACCACGACGACACGCAAGGGCCGCTGCTGGCCACCAGCGTCTCGGGCACATCGGCGCCGCTGTCACCAGGCCGATTGCGAGCCGTCATGTGGCGCATGCCGCTGGCCGTCCTGGCCGTGATGCTGCGCATTCACTGGCAGGCCCTGCAGTTGTGGCTCAAGGGCGTGCCGTGGCATTCCAAACCCGCGGCGCCCGAGGCCGCGATCAGCCGATGAATCCTCACGCGGACCCCACCAGCATGGATCTCACCCGCCTTGCAACGTCGTCGCCTGCGCCACGCTCAGCACCTTGGGCCGCCCGAACGGTGCTGGCCGTGCTGCAACACCTTCAGCACGGCCGTCTCGATATCCAAACGCCCGATGGCGAATGGATCCGTTTCGGCGGGGGCAGTCCCGCGATGCCGCATGCCACGATCTGCCTGACGAGTTGGCGGCCGCTCCAGGCCGTGCTGCGCAGCGGCGACATCGGCTTCGCCGAGAGTTTCATCGCCGGCGAATGGACCACGCCGGACCTGGTGACGCTGTTGCGCGTGGCGATGATCAACCGCGAGCACCTGGACTGGCTGATCTACGGCAGGTCCTGGGGCGCCTGGCTCTTCCGGTTGCGCCACCTGTTGAACCGGAATACCCGCGCCGGCAGCCGCCGCAACATCCACGCCCATTACGACCTTGGCAACGCCTTCTACCGGCTGTGGCTGGACGAGTCGATGAGCTACTCCAGTGCCTGGTTCGACGGCGATACCAGTCAAAGCACCGAGGCGGCGCAGCAGGCGAAGATGCGCCGCGCGTTGGCGCAATGCGAGGTGCGGCCCGGCACGAAGGTGCTCGAGGTCGGATGCGGCTGGGGCGCGCTCGCCGAGTTCGCCGCCAGGGACTTCGGAGCCCAGGTGACCGGGGTGACCTTGTCGACCGAGCAACTCAGCTTCGCGCGCGGCCGGATCGCGCGTTCCGCGCAAGACGCGCGTGTCGACCTGCGCCTGCAGGACTACCGCGACATTCGGGACGGACCCTTCGATGCGATCGTGTCGATCGAGATGTTCGAGGCCGTTGGCCACGCCTACTGGCCATCGTTCTTTGACCTGCTGCGCGACAAGCTGGCGCGCGATGGCCGTGCCTGCGTTCAATCGATCACCATCCGCGACGACCTGTTCGAGCGCTACCTCTCGGGCACCGATTTCATCCAGCAGTACGTGTTTCCCGGCGGTCTGCTGCCCAGCCGTGCCCAGTTCCGGGCGCATGCCGAGCGCGCCGGCCTGGTCGTCGTCGACGAAATGGCGTTCGGCGCCGACTACGGCGAGACGCTGCGCCGCTGGCGCCACCACTTCCTGCGACACGAGGCGGCGGTGCTGCAGCAGGGTTTCGACCGCCGCTTCCTGAAGATCTGGGATTTCTACCTCGCCTACTGCGAGGCGGCGTTCGCCACCGGCCAGACCGACGTCGTGCAATTCACGCTGCGCCATCGCTGAAGGCCATGGCACCAAATTCCCTGCCGGTCAGCCGGCGCGCGTGGATACTCGGGCTGCTGCCGATCGGCGCGATCGCCTCGCCGTCGCAACCGCCGCAGGAGATCGCTCGAATCCTGCCCGACGCCCGCCTGGTGGGTCAGGGCCGCCTGCGGTTCTTTGGCCTGACGATCTACGACATCCGCCTGTGGAGCGCGGCGCAGGACCCGCAGGATGTCCTGCAACGACCTTTCGGGCTGGAGCTCGAATACGCGCGTGCCCTGAAGGGCGAGAAGATTGCCGAACGCTCGATCGAGGAGATGCGACGCATTGGCGCGTTTTCCGCGGAGCAGGGGCGGCAATGGCTGGAAGCGCTGAAACGGCTGTTCCCCGACGTCGGTCCGGGCGACCGCCTGACCGGACTGCAGCGCGGCGGAAATCACGCCGAATTCTTCTTCAACGGCGCCGCCCGCGGCGAGGTGAAGGACATCGAGTTCGCGCGCCTGTTCTTCGGCATCTGGCTCTCACCGAACACGTCGGAGCCGCGCTTGCGTGACCAGTTGCTGGGCCTGCCCGCCGAGCCGCGGCGATGAGCGTTGCATCGGGCACCGCAGGCGTATCGATGCCGCACGGTGGTCAGACGCTCCACTGGGGCGCCGGCGGGCGTTACGGACTGCTCGGCGCCGCCCTGGCGTTCGTCGCGCTGCCGCTGTACGTGGTGCTGCCCGGGCACTACGCGTCGCAGTTCGGCATGTCGCTGGCGTCGCTGGGCGCGGTCCTGCTGGCTGCCCGCCTGCTCGATGCCGTGGTCGATCCGTGGCTCGGTCGCTGGGTGGACTCCTCTCTGGCGCGCTCGCGAGCGGCCGGCCTGAGGCTGGCGACGACGGCAGCCCTGGTGCTGGGCGCCGGCTTCATCGCACTGTTCTTCCCGCCAACGTTGTCGCCCGCGGGGCTGCTGCTGTGGTGTGCGGGGACGCTGGTCGTCACCTACCTCGGCTACAGCACGCTGAGCGTGCTGCACCAGGCCTGGGGCGCGCGGCTGGGGGGCGATGCGAGCTACCGGGCGCAGGTGGTCAGCTGGCGCGAGGGATTTGCGCTGGCCGGCGTGCTGACGGCCAGCGTGCTGCCATCGCTGCTTGGACTCCCGGCCACGGCCGTCGCGTTGCTGGTCCTTCTGGCGGTCGGCTTGCTCAGTCTTTCGCAAGCCCCCTACCGCGCCGGCGCGGCCGCCGGCGATGCGCCGGGCGATTGGCGGCTTCCCTGGCGGAGCAGGGATTTCCGGGTGTTGTTGATGCTGTACATGACCAATGGCATCGCGAGTGCGATTCCGGCGACCCTGGTGCTGTTCTTCATCCGCGACCGGCTTCAGGCTGGCCATCTGGAGGCGGTCTTTCTGGGCTTGTATTTCGCATCGGCAGCCGTCTCCTTTGCGCTTTGGTTGCGTCTGATCGCACGCTTCGGTCTGTCTGCGTGCTGGCTGGCGGGCATGGCTCTGGCCATGGCCAGCTTTGGCTGGGCTGCCTGGCTGGGGCCGGGCGACGCAGCGCTTTTCGCCTGCGTGTGCGTGGGCAGCGGGTTTGCCCTTGGGGCGGACCTGGCGGCACCGAACGCGATGCTCACCGGGGTGATCCAACGTGCAGGCCACGGCCAATCGCAGGAAGGCCGCTACGTAGGCTGGTGGACCGCCGCCACCAAGCTGAACCTCGCTCTGGCGGCCGGGTTGGTCCTGCCCGCGCTGGCCCAGCTCGGCTACCAGCCGGGTGCGCGAGACGCGCAGGCGCTGCAAGCGTTGACCTGGGCCTACTGTGCCTTGCCCTGCCTCCTGAAACTGCTCGCTGCCGCCGCACTATGGCTGCGTTGGCGTCGCTCATCGTCGGAATGAACACCATGCAACTGCCCAAACGAATTCTCCCGACCGCGCTGATTTGCGCCGCCCTGCTGTCGGGTTGCGCCGGGCCCCAGATCGCCGACTACGCATCGCAGACGCCGGCGCTCGACCTCGCGAGTTACCTCAATGGCGACTTGGTGGCCCACGGCATCGTGACCGACCGTTCCGGACGGGTCACGCGTCGTTTCACGGTCGACCTTCAGGGCCGGTGGAACGGCGACGAAGGGGTGTTGGACGAGCAGTTCCGCTTCAGCGATGGCGCGACGCAACATCGCGTGTGGCGTCTGACCAAGGACGCGAATGGCCGCTACCGCGGGCGTGCCGACGACGTGGTCGGCGAAGCCGAAGGCCGCGCTGCCGGCAACGCGCTGCAATGGCGCTACACGCTGCGCCTGCCGATCGACGGCAAGGAGGTGGAGGTGCAGTTCGACGACTGGATGTTCTTGATCGACGACGCCGTGTTGCTGAACCGGGCCACGATCAGCAAGTTCGGTATCCGGCTGGGCGAAGTGACGCTGGCCTTTCGGCGGCGCTGAAAGCTCGGCATGGCGCTGAACCCCAAGATTACCGACTGGAAGGACCGACTGGTCTGGCTGGTCGGCGCATCCAGCGGCATCGGGCGCGCCACGGCGCATCGGCTGCACGCGCTGGGGGCCACGGTGGTCGTCTCAGCGCGCAGCGAACAGGCGCTCGACGAATTTGTCCGTGGCCATGCCGGCAGCGAGTCGCTCGTCGTCGACGTGACCTCGCGCGACAGCATGCGACAGGCCTGCGAGACCCTGCTGCGCCGTCATGGCCGGATCGACCTGACGCTGTACTGCGCGGGTCACTACAGCGCGATGGGCGCGGTGGACTTCGACCTCGATGAAGCACTTCGGCATCAGCAGATCAACGTCGGCGGAGCGCTGGTCTGGCTGGCCAGCGTGCTGCCGCAATTGTTGCGCCAGGCCGATACCGGGGCACAGGCGCACCTGAGCATCGTCGCCAGCGTGGCCGGATATCGCGGCCTGCCGAAGGCGCTGGCCTACGGTCCCACCAAGGCGGCACTGATCAACCTGGCCGAAACGCTGTACCTCGACCTGGCGCCGCGCGGCGTCGCGGTATCGCTGATCAACCCGGGCTTCGTGCAGACGCCCCTGACCGCGCACAATGCGTTCCCCATGCCGGCCCTGTTGACCCCCGAACAAGCCGCGCAGGCCATCGTGCAGGGCTGGCGTCGCGGCAGCTTCGAGATTCACTTCCCCCGGCGATTCACCTGGGTGCTGAAGGCCCTGCAGCCTCTCTGGTATGGCCTGTACCTGCGCATCGTCGGCCGCGTCCTGGGCAGTTGATTCAAGTGCCGACGCCGCGGGATCCACGCGTGGCCAGACTGGTCGCCTGGTACGAGCGCCTGACGGTGGACAGCCTGAATGACATCGAGCGGCTGTACCGCCCCGACGCGCGCTTCAAGGATCCGTTCAACGACGTAGCTGGCGTGATGGCGATCCGCCGCGTCTTCGAGCACATGTTTGCAACGCTTCATGCGCCGCGATTCGCGGTGGTCGATTCAGTCTGCGACGAACGCGCCTGCCTGCTGATCTGGGACTTCGAGTTCCGGCGCGGCGGCGGCGCCGCGATGCGGGTGCGCGGTGCGTCGCACATCGAGTTCGCCGATGATGGACGGGTCGCGCGGCACCGCGACTACTGGGACCCGGCCGAAGAACTGTATGAAAAGCTGCCCGTGCTGGGCGGCTTGATGCGCTGGCTGCGCCGACGATTGCGCGCCCGCTAGTCAGCGCAGCCACCCCTTGCGGCGGAAATAGACGAACGGTGCCGCCACCGAGGCCACCATCAACACCAGGGCCATCGGATATCCCCAGGGCTGGCGCAGCTCGGGCATGGACTGGAAATTCATGCCGTAAATGCTGGCAATCAGCGTCGGCGGCAGCAAGGCGACCGACGCCACCGAGAAGATCTTGATGATCTTGTTCTGGTTGATGTTGATGAAGCCGACGATCGCATCCATCAGGAAGTTGATCTTGTCGAACAGGAATGCGGTGTGCGAATCGAGCGAATCGATGTCGCGCAGGATCTGGCGCGCCTCCTCGAACTGATCGGCGTTGAGCATGCGGCTGCGCATCATGAAGCTGAGTGCGCGCCGCGTGTCCATCACGTTGCGCCGGATGCGCCCGTTCAGGTCTTCCTGACGGGCGATCGCCGCCAGTGCAGCGGCTGCGGCCTTGTCATCGATTTCCTGCTTCAACACACCGTTGCCGACGAACTCCAGGCTGTCGTAGATGCCCTCCAAGGCGTCGGCAGAGTACTCGGCGTCGGCATCGTAGAGCTTCAACAGCACGTCCTTGGCATCCTCGATCAGGGCCGGGATACGCCGCGCGCGCATGCGCAGCAGCCGAAACACCGGAAGGTCCTCGGCGTGCACCGAGTACAGCACGCCGTCCTTGAGCACGAATGCCACGCGCACATTGCGCGAGGTGGCGTCGTCGTCGATAAGGAAGTCCGAGCGGATGTGCAATTCGCCGTTGTCTTCCTCGTAGAAGCGCGACGACTCCTCCAGGTCGTCGTCGACGATGTCTTCCGGGATCGCCAGCCCGAAGTGCTCGGCAATCCACCCCTTCTCCTGGCTGGTTGGCGCTTCCAGGTCGACCCAGATCGGTCGCACGGCGGACAGGCCGGCCGCGCTTTCGATCTCTTCTTGGAACAACCGCCCATTGACGAGCGTGAAGACGTTGAGCATCGGGCTCTCCGGCACGCAGGCGCTTGCTCTGGGCGGCACCTGGTGGGGTTCTGGGGCAGTTTGGGTGCGACCGCCTCACTCCAGTACCCAGGTCTGCGGGACCTTCGGGGAACCGACGAGGACAGTCAGCGCGAATGACTGGGGTCCAAGCTTTCGCTCCGAAAAGGAGAGGCCCGGATTATCACATCGCCCCAGCCGGGCGGCAGAAACCGTCGGCGGGCAACCAGCGCATCCTACACGGCGTCACGGGGTTGTCACGCGACCATTTTCGGGCGCACACTGGCCTTGACCACCTGGGCGTTCTTGGCTGTCGGTGGTCTTGTTGGCCAGAACGCCCGGCGACCGGTTCCCCCCACTGTTGGAAGGAGGCTCTGATGAATTTGACGATCAGCGGGCATCATCTCGAAGTCACGCCCGCCCTGCGCGAGTACGTGCTCACCAAACTGGATCGTGTGACGCGACATTTCGATCAGGTCGTCGACGTCAACGTGCTGCTGACAGTCGAAAAACTGCGCGAGAAGGAGCGCCGACAGAAGGCCGAAGTCACTTTGCACGTCAAGGGCAGGGACATCTTCGTCGAACAGTCACACGAAGACCTGTATGCCGCGATCGACCAGTTGATGGACAAGCTCGACCGCCAGGTCTGCCGGCACAAGGACCGCATGCAAGACCACCACCATCCCGCTGCCAAGCGGATCGTGGCCTGACGGTGCGCTGACGCCGACCGAATCCAACGGCCCTGCGGGGCCGTTTTCCATTGGGGTGGTTCTCTATTTCGGGAACTTCGCAACACCCCGCAGACACGGGCCTTGTCCACTGTGCAGTGCAGCATTGCGTTTCTATAATTCATTGTTCTGTCACGGGACTCGTCGCCGCGGTCGGTTGCTTCCAACCGCGTCGGGGTGAAAACACCATGAATCGTCTCGCTGCCATCCTGCCCGCCAGCAATGTGCTGGTGAACGTGGAGGCCACCAGCAAGAAGCGCGCGTTCGAGCACGCCGGGCTGTTGTTCGAGAACTTGCATGCAATCGCCCGCGCGACAGTGACGGACAACCTGTTTGCACGCGAACGCCTGGGCTCCACCGGCCTGGGCCATGGCGTGGCGATTCCGCATGGGCGCATCAAGGGGTTGAAGAACCCTCTGGCCGCTGTGCTCCGCCTGAGTGAGCCGATTGCGTTCGACGCCCCGGATGACGAACCGGTGGGGCTGTTGATCTTCCTGCTGGTGCCCGAGGCCGCCACCCAGCGTCACCTGGAAATCCTGTCTGAAATCGCGGAGATGCTGTCCGACCGCGAACTGCGCGATCGCCTGAAGAGCGAGCCGGACGCGGCCACGCTGCACCGGTTGATCCTGGACTGGCAGGCGCTGAAGTCGGTGGCGTGAGCCACCACCGGCAAACGCCAATCCAGCGGCGCGAGCCATGAAGCCCACCTCCGTCAGCGCCGAAGCGCTGTTCGAAGCCCAGCGCGAGGCCGTGCACTGGGAGTGGATCGCGGGCCATGCCCATCCGGAGCGCCGTTTCGACGACGCGGCCGTGCGCGACGCCCAGTCCGCGGCCGATCTGGTGGGCTACCTGAACTACATTCACCCCTACCGCGTCCAGATCGTGGGCCGGCGCGAGGTGGCGTACCTGTCGTCGGTGTCGGCCGAGGACCAGGAACGGCGCATCTCGCGCATCGTGACGCTTGAGCCGCCGGTGATCATCGCCGCCGACGGGGTCACGCCGCCGCCACGCCTGGTGGCGATGTGCGACCGGGCCGAGATTCCGCTGTTCGTCACCGGCGAATCCGCCGGCCAGGTGATCGACGTGGTGCGCAGTTACCTGGCCCAGCACTTCGCCGAGCGCACGACCCGCCACGGCGTGTTCATGGACATCCTGGGCCTGGGCGTGCTGCTGACCGGCGAGTCGGGCCTCGGCAAAAGCGAACTCGGCCTGGAGTTGATCTCGCGCGGCCACGGCCTGGTGGCCGACGACGCGGTCGACCTGTACAAAGTGTCGCAAACCTCGCTCGAGGGCCGCTGCCCCGAGCTGCTGGCCAACCTGCTCGAGGTGCGCGGCATCGGCCTGCTCGACATCAAGGCCATCTTCGGCGAGACCGCGGTGCGCCGCAAGATGCGGCTCAAGCTCATCGTGCACCTGGTGCGCAAGGAGACGATGGAGCGCGAGTTCGAGCGCCTGCCCTACGAGCCGCTGTTCGAGGAGATCCTGGCGATTCCGGTGCGCAAGGTGGTGATCGCGGTGGACGCAGGTCGCAACCTGGCGGTGCTGGTGGAGGCCGCAGTGCGCAACACGATCCTGCAGCTGCGTGGCATCGACACCTACCAGGAGTTCATCACCCGGCACCAGAAGGCCATGGAGCGCGGCAACAGCTGACGGACCGGCGAGCTACTTGGCGGCCCGGTGCGGGCAGGCTTTCTTGACGCAGGTGGCATACAACGACAGCGCGTGTTCGTGCAGCTCGAAGCCCCGCGCCTGCGCGATGGCATGCTGGCGCTGCTCGATCTGCGGGTCATAGAACTCCTCGACCCGGCCGCAGGTCAGGCACACGAGATGATCGTGATGCTGGCCTTCGTTGAGCTCGAACACCGATTTGCCGGATTCGAAGTGGCTGCGGGTCAGCAATCCGGCCTGTTCGAACTGCATCAACACGCGGTACACGGTCGCCAGGCCGATGTCGGCGCCTTCGCCGAGCAGGGCCTTGTAGACGTCCTCGGCGGTCATGTGGCGCAGCGTCGTCTTCTGGAAGATCTCCAGAATCTTGATGCGCGGCAGCGTGGCCTTCAGCCCGCTGCTCTTGAGTTCCTCGACACGGGTCATGTGCGCGTACGCCCCGGTGGGCGCCAAGGTCAGACCGATAGAATCGCCGCATCATAGCCAGCCCGGCCCTGCAGCCCAGCTGCAGAGCCCACGTTTCATGTCCGGCCTTTTCCTGCCGTCGCGCCGCGCCCGCGCCATGGCCTGCGCCACCCTCGTTGCCGCTTTCTGCGGCTGCAGTTCGCTGCAATCGGAGAACAACCTGCTCGGCGTGATCACGCCGTATCGCATCGACATCGTGCAGGGCAACGTCGTCACCAAGGAGCAGATCGCGCTCGTCAAGCCCGGCATGAGCCGGGTGCAGATTCGCGACCTGCTGGGCTCACCGCTGGTCGCCGACCTCTTTCATGCCGATCGCTGGGACTACGTGTTCACCATCAAACGGCCCGGCACGCAGCCGCAGCGCCGCAGCATCGTGGCGCTGTTCGACGGTGACAAGCTTCAGCGCATCGAGGTGCCCGACGACCTGCCCGCCGAGCGGGAATTCGTCGCCACCATCAGCCGCTATACGCCGTCGGACAAGACGGCGCCGCTGGAGTTGACCGAAGAGCAGCGCAAGGCGCTGCCGCCGCCCGCCAAGCCGGCGACGGAGACCGCCCCGCCGCCGCCGGGTCCGACGCGCACCTACCCGCCGCTGGAGCCGCTTTGAGCCGCACGCCGCTGACGATTGCGATCGCGGGCGCTTCCGGGCGGATGGGGCGGATGCTGGTCGAGGCCGTTCTGCATGCCGGCGACTGCCGGTTGACCGGCGCGCTGGATATTGCTGGCAGCCCCGCGATCGGGCAAGACGCCGCAGCGTTTCTGGGACTCTCCAGCAACGTGTTGGTCACCAGCGACCTGCACGCCGGCCTGGCGGGTGCCCGCGTGCTGATTGACTTCACGCGGCCAGAAGGCACGCTTGCGCATCTGGCGGCGTGCCGTGAGCTCGGTGTGGCCGCGGTCATCGGCACGACCGGTTTCACGCGGGCGCAGAAGGCCGAGGTCGCCGCCATCGCCCATTCAATCGCCATCGTGATGGCGCCGAATATGAGTGTCGGGGTCAACGTCGTGTTGAAGCTGCTCGACGTGGCCGCCCGCGCGCTCGAGCAGGGCTACGACATCGAGATCATCGAGGCCCACCACCGCCACAAGGTCGATGCGCCGAGCGGCACCGCGTTGCAGATGGGCGAGGTGGTGGCGGCCGCGTTGGGTCGGGACTTGGCGACATGCGCCGTCTACGCCCGCGAAGGCGTGACCGGCGAGCGTGACCCGTCGACGATCGGTTTCGCCAGCGTGCGAGGAGGCGACATCGTCGGCGACCACACCGTGCTTTTTGCCGGCACCGGCGAACGCATCGAAGTCACGCACCGCTCGACCAGCCGGGCCACTTACGCCCAGGGCAGCCTGCGCGCGGCCCGGTTTCTTGCCGACAGGCGCCAGGGCCTCTTCAACATGCACGACGTGCTGGGATTGAGCTGATGCAAGGTCTCCAACAGTTCTGGCAGCAAACCGACGGCGTGGGGCGCGCGGTCGCCATGCTGTTGCTGGCGATGTCGATCAGCGGCTGGGTCGTGATCCTGTGGAAGGCCTGGGTCTTGCGGCGCGCGCGCCGCGACATTGCACGCGCGGTGCCGGCATTCTGGGCCGCCGAGTCGCTCGACAGCGGCCGCACGCGACTGGGCGCACTCGACCGCGAGCAGGTGCTCGCACCACTGCTGCAGGCGGCCATGGCGCAGCCGGGCAGCGGCACGCTGGAAACCAGCGGGCGCCTGGATTCGCAGCTGACGCGCCGCCTGCGTGATGCGCTGCACAGCGGCCTTGCGCACCTCCAGTTTGGCCAGGTGTTGCTGGCCTCGATCGGCAGCACGGCGCCGTTCATCGGGCTGTTCGGCACGGTCTGGGGCATCTATCACGCACTGGTGAGCATCTCGGCCGCCGGATCGATCACGATCGAAAAGGTGGCCGGCCCGGTGGGCGAGGCCCTGATCATGACGGCCGCCGGATTGGCGGTGGCCATCCCGGCCGTGCTGGCCTACAACCTGTACGGCAAGTGGGTCGCCGCCTGCGAGGCCGAGCTCGAGGGCTTCGCACACGACCTGCGCGAGATGGCGCTCACCGTGCCATCCAACAAGGGCTGACATGGCCTTCGGCCGCCTGCAGCGCGCCGAGGCGTCGCGACCGATGAGCGACATCAACATGACACCGCTGATCGACGTGATGCTGGTGCTGTTGGTGATCTTCATGATCACCGCACCGCTGATGACCTCGAGCCTGAAGCTCGACCTGCCCAAGGCCGAGGGCGCCAAGCCCACCGACGCGCAGCAGTTCGTCACGATGGCGATCGACACGCAGGGCCGGTTCTTCTGGGGCGACGAGCAGGTTTCGATCGACACGCTGCGGCTGCGCGTGCGCGAGGCCGCCGTGCGCAACCCCGCCACCGAAGTGCAGCTGCGCGCCGACAAGACCGTGCCCTACGGCCGCGTGGCCGAGCTGATCGGCGTGGTGCAGGACGGCGGCCTGACGCGGGTGGGCTTCGTCACCGAGTCAGGCGGATCGCCGGCGGTGAAATAGCCCCTCCTACAATCCGCGGGATGATTGACAAATACATCCCCGGCGAAGTCGAGGCCGCCGCCCAGGCGCATTGGGCCGCGCGCGACGCCTACCGCGTCGTCGAGGATCCGAAAAAACAGAAGTTCTACGCCTGCTCGATGCTGCCGTACCCGAGCGGCCGGCTGCACATGGGTCATGTGCGCAACTACACCATCAACGACATGCTGACGCGCCATCTGCGCATGAAGGGCATGAACGTGCTGATGCCGATGGGCTGGGATGCCTTCGGATTGCCGGCCGAAAACGCGGCGATGAAGAACAAGGTGCCACCGGCGAAGTGGACCTACGACAACATCGCCACGATGAAGGGCCAGATGCAGGCCATGGGTCTGGCCATCGACTGGAGCCGCGAGGTCACCACCTGCAAGCCCGACTACTACAAGTGGAACCAGTGGCTGTTCCTCAAGATGCTCGAGGGCGGCATCGCCGAGCGCCGCACCCAGGTGGTCAACTGGGACCCGGTGGACCAGACGGTGCTGGCCAACGAACAGGTCATCGATGGCCGCGGCTGGCGCTCGGGCGCGGTGATCGAAAAGCGCGAGATCCCGGGCTACTACCTGAAGATCACGAAGTACGCCGAGGAATTGCTCGATCAGGTACTGCACCACCTGCCCGGGTGGCCCGAACGCGTGAAGCTGATGCAGGAAAACTGGATCGGCAAGAGCGAGGGCGTGCGATTCGCGTTCACGCACGACATCCGCGGCGCCGACGGGCGGCCGATCCAGGGTGGACGGATGCACGTCTTCACGACGCGTGCCGACACGATCATGGGCGTTACGTTCTGCGCCGTCGCGCCCGAGCACCCGCTGGCCGCGCACGCGGCGTCGCGCGACCGGAAGGTGGCCGCATTCATCGAGCTGTGCATGCAGGGCGGTACCACCGAGGCGGAGCTCGCGCTGAAGGAGAAGGAGGGCCTGGATACCGGGTTGACCGTGACGCACCCGCTCACCGGCGCCGCGGTACCGCTGTGGGTCGGCAACTACGTGCTGATGAGCTACGGTGACGGTGCGGTGATGGGCGTGCCGGCGCACGACGAGCGCGACTTCGCGTTTGCCAACAAGTACGGCATTCCGATCCGACAGGTGTTCGAGAACACGCTGGTCTATAGCGACGCGTTGCGCGCGGAGTTCCCGAAATCTTCGTATGAGGCCTACTACTTCAACTCCAAGCGCTGGAAGGACTGGTACGCATCCAAGGATGGCGTGCTCTCGATCAACTCAGGCAAGTACGACGGCCTGACTCACCAAGAAGCAGTCGATGCCGTCGCTTCGGACTTGGCCGCCAAGGGCCTCGGCGAGAAGAAGACCACCTGGCGCCTGCGCGACTGGGGCGTGAGCCGCCAGCGCTACTGGGGCACACCGATCCCGATCATCCACTGCCCCGAGCACGGCGCGGTGCCGGTGCCCGAGAGCGACCTGCCGGTCATCCTGCCCGAGGACTGCATCCCCGACGGCAGCGGCAACCCGCTGAACAAACGCGAGGATTTCCTGCGCTGTGTGTGTCCCACCTGCGGCAAGCCGTCGCGGCGCGAAACCGACACGCTGGACACGTTCGTCGACAGCGCCTGGTACTACATGCGCTACTGCGACCCGTTGCTCGACAGCGCGATGGTGGGCGAGGGCACGCGCTACTGGATGCCGATGGACCAGTACATCGGCGGCATCGAGCACGCGATCCTCCACCTGCTGTACGCGCGCTTCTGGACCAAGGTGATGCGCGACCTGAGGCTGGTGTCGGTGGACGAGCCCTTCACCCGGTTGCTCACCCAGGGCATGGTGCTGAAGGAAGCCTTCGTGCGCACCAGCGAGAAGGGCGGCCGCGAGTACTACTGGGAGAGCGACCTCGACATCGTGCGCGATGAGCACCAGCACGTGGTCTCGGCCACGGCCAAGGCCGACGGACAGCCCGTCGCCTGCGAGGGCTGGACCACGATGTCGAAGTCGAAGAACAACGGTGTCGACCCGCAGGCGGTGATCGACCGCTTCGGTGCCGACACGGCCCGGCTGTTCGTGATGTTCGCCTCGCCGCCCGAACAGACGGTGGAGTGGAACGATGCCGGCGTCGAAGGCGCGCACCGCTTCTTGCGTCGGCTGTGGGCCTTCGGCGCACGCCAGGCCGCGCGTGTGCGCGACGCCTCAGCGCTGCCGGCGACGCTGACGCCGGCCGCCCGCGCGCTGCGCCGCGAGGTACACAGCGTGCTGCGTCAGGTGACCTACGACTACGAGCGCATGCAGTACAACACCGTGGTCTCGGGTGCGATGAAGCTGCTCAATGCGCTGGAAGACTTTGACGCCGGCGCCGGCAGCGGCAACGACGCGGCGCTCGCCGAAGGCCTGTCGGTGCTGCTGCGTGCGCTGTATCCGGCCTGCCCGCACATCACGCATGCGCTGTGGCTCGAGCTCGGATTCGCCGCGCGACTGGGCGAACTGCTCGACGCGCCCTGGCCGCAGGTCGACGCTGCGGCGTTGGTGCAAGACGAGGTCGAACTCGTGCTTCAGGTCAATGGCAAGACCCGGGGCACCATCCGCGTGGCGGCGGCAGCCGACCGGGCGACGATCGAGCGCGTCGCGCTGGCCAGCCCCGAGTTCGCCAAGTTCGGCGAGGGCAAGGCCGCTAAGAAGGTGATCGTCGTGCCGGGCCGGCTGGTCAACCTGGTGGTCTAGACCGCGCACCACATGCACGCTCGCCGGACCTTGCTCGTCGTGGTTGGCAACGTGGCGCTGGCGGCCTGTGGATTCGAGTTGCGCGGCACGCCGGAGCTGCCATTCTCGCGCATCGCGCTCGAGGGCTTCGCCGCGCGGTCGCCGCTGGCCGACGAGTTGAAGCGCGCGTTGTCGCATAGCGCCGAGGTGGTAAGCGGGGCCGATCGCGCGCAGGTCGTGCTGCATGCGGTGACCGATGCCCGTGAGAAAGGCGTGGTGGCTTCCACCGCGGCGGGTCAGGTGCGCGAGTTGCAGCTGCGCGTGCGCCTGGCCTTTCGCCTCAGCACGCCCGCCGGTGCGGAATTGATTCCCGCCACCGAGCTGCTGCTGACGCGCGACATGAGCTACAGCGAAAGCGTGGCACTGGCCAAGGAATACGAGGAGGTACAGCTGTACCGCGCCATGCAGTCCGACATCGTGGCCCAGGTGATGCGGCGCCTGGCGCAAGTCAAGATCGCGCGGGGTTGACAACGCCATGCAGCTGCGTGCCGAGCAACTGAGTGCCGCTCTGTCGCGCGAGCTCAAACCGCTGTACACGATTCACGGCGACGAGCCGCTGCTGGCGCAGGAGGCGGGCGACACGATCCGTGACGCGGCACGCGCTGCGGGATTCGGCGAGCGCAAGGTGTTCAGCGTCAGCGGAGCCCATTTCGACTGGTCCGGCCTTCTTGGCGCATCGCAGGCGATGAGCCTGTTTGCCGATCGACAGCTGATCGAGATCCGCATTCCGAACGGCAAGCCGGGCAAGGAGGGCTCCGAGGCGCTGCAGCGCTATTGCGAGTCGTTGTCCGACGACGTCGTCACGCTCATTCACCTGCCGCGTCTGGATCGACAGCAACAGCAAAGTGGCTGGTTCGCCGCGCTGGATGCGGCTGGCGTGATGGTCCGCGTCGACCCGGTCGAGCGCAAGGCGCTGCCACAGTGGCTCGCGCAGCGCCTGGCGGCCCAGGGCCAGCGCGTGGCCGACGGCGATGCCGGTGCGCAGACGCTCGCGTTCTTTGCCGACCGGATCGAGGGCAACCTGGTGGCAGCGCACCAGGAGCTGCAAAAGCTCGCGTTGCTGTTCCCTAAGGGGACGCTCAGCTTTGAGCAGGTCGAGTCCGCCGTGCTGAACGTGGCTCGCTACGACGTCTTCAAGCTCGGCGAAGCAGTGCTCGCGGGCCAGACGGCGCGCGTGCTGCGCATGCTCGACGGCCTGCGCGCCGAAGGGGAGGCGCCGGTGCTGGTGCACTGGACGCTGGCCGAAGACATTCGCGCGCTCAAGCGCGTCAGGGACGCCACCGAACAAGGCAAGCCGCTGCCGATGGCGTTGCGCGAGGCGCGCGTGTGGGGTGCCAAGGAGCGGCTGTTCGAGCGCCTGGTGCCGCTGCTGTCGGATCACACGCTCGCCCACTGGGTCGAAGCCGCCAGCATCTGCGATGGACTGGTCAAAGGCCTGAAGCACCCGCACTGGCCACTGGACGCGTGGGACGGCCTGAAACGGCTGGCATTGATGGTGACGCAGCACACCGCGGCGCCGAAACCGAACCAGCCGCTGCGCCTGGCATTGCAGGCCAGCTTCTGAGGCCGAATCAGTAGCCGCGCGCACGGTCGACGCGGTATGCGATGGACCGGCCTTGGCACAGCGCCTGCACGTTGTCGGCCACCACTTGCGCCGCGCTGCGCGGATCGGTCAAGGCGGCCGCATGCGGAAGCAGCGTGACTCGCTCGTGTGCCCAGTACGGATGTGTGGCTGGCAATGGTTCGACGGTAAACACGTCGAGCACGGCATGGCGCAGGTGGCCGGCGTCCAGCGCGTGCAGCAAGTCGGCATCGACCACATGTGCCCCGCGCCCCAGATTGACCACCGCGCCGTGGCGGGGCATGGCGGCAAACAGGTCCGCGTTCAGCAGGCCGGTGGTGTCGGCGGTCAGCGGCAGCAGGTTGACGACGATGTTGCTTGCCGGCAGCCGCTGCCGGAGCGCCTCGCCGCCATGGATGCACGTCACGCCGTCGATCGCCGGCGACGGGCTGGCGCCGCGGGTCCAGGCCGTGACGCGGTACCCCTGGCGCCCCAATGCGTTCGCGCAGGCGCGCCCCATCGCGCCCAGCCCGAGCAGCGTGATGCCGATCTCATCGGCTCGCCGCTGCGCGTGTTGTTGCCAGAGTGTCCGGCGTTGTCGCTGCTGGTAGGCGAAGAATCCGCGGTGCAGCGACAGCACGGCCCACAACGCCGTCTCGGCCATCGCCGAGGCGAGCGCCGGATCGACCATGCGCGCGATCGGCACGTCGGCAGGAATGGACACATCGGCGAGCAACCGATCGACGCCGGCCCACAGCGATTGAATGAGGCGCAGCGCCGGCAGGCCGCGCAGCGCCCCCGAGGGCGGATTGGCCACGACCGCCACCTCGATGCCGGCACCATCGGCCTCGTCCGCCGACAGCACGAGCCGGTGCTGCGGCAACGCCGCCGCCAGCACGTCGCGCCAGGTCGTGCGCTCGCGGTCGTCAAAACTACCGCACAGCAGGATGTTCATGCGACGCGGCGCGCCCGCTCGAGCAGGCCTTGCAGTGCGCGCTGCACAGCGGCCTCGCGCACCTGCGCGCGATCGCCATCGAACCGATGACGCTCGGCGCTGGTCTCGAAAGCACCATCGGCGCGTCGCTCTCCGAATGCCAACCAGACCGTGCCCACCGGCTTTTCGGTCGAGCCCCCGGTGGGGCCTGCCACACCGGTCACCGCCACCGCCAACTCGACGCCCGACGAGCGCAGCACGCCCTCGACCATGGACCGCGCCACCGGTTCGCTGACGGCGCCATGCGCCGCGATGCAATCGCCCGGGACGCCCAGCAGATCCTGCTTCGCCCGATTGCTGTAGCTCACGATGCCGCACTCGAACCAATCGCTCGATCCGGACAGCTCGGTGCAGGCCGCTGCGATCAGGCCGCCGGTGCAGCTCTCGGCAGTGGCGATGCGCCAGCGGGCCGCGCGCAGGGCCTCGGCCAGCGCGCACACCAGCTCGGCCGGGGTCGACGGCGCGATCATGTCTTCCAAAGCGCCACGACGATCAAGGTGCACAACGCCGCCACCGCGTCGTCGAACAAGATACCGAATCCTTGGCGCCAGCCAAGGTGTTCACCCGGTCGGGCCTTGAACAGCGCATCGGCCCACCCCACCGGACCGGGCTTGGCGGCATCGAACCAGCGAAAGATCGCGAACGCCGCCAACTGGGCCAGCCAGCCAGCCGGCATGACGAGCCACAGGATCAGCCAGAACGCCCAGATCTCGTCCCAGACGATCGAGCCCGGGTCGCTTTGGCCGAGCGCACGGGCGCAGTGAAGGCAAGACCACCAGCCAACGGGTAGCGACAAGGCCAGCACCAGGCCCCACTGCCATTCGCTGAGCCATGGGTTGATCACCAGAAACGACACCCAGGCCCACAACGTACCGACGGTGCCCGGTGCCTTGGGCGAGAGCCCGCTGCCGAAGCCCAGCGCAATCAGATTCGCCGGATGCGAGAACATGAAGCGCCAGCCGGGACGGCGTGGGGCCAACGCCATGGGCACGGGCAGGTCCGTTGCGCTCACGACTCACCCAAGCCGTCGCGAAAGTGATCGAACCCGGTGGTCGATGAGGGCGCGGTGACGGCGCCGTCCGATTCGACCAGCCTCAGCCCCGGCATCGATTCGATCTCGCCGATGCGCGTGACCGCAACTCCGGCCTCGGCCGCGGCGCGCCCTACCGCTTCGCATCGCGCCGGCGGGGCGCTGAACAACAGCTCGTAGTCGTCACCGCCATGCAGCAGGCACAGGCGCTGCAGGCCGGGATCCTGCGCGGCCAGCATCGTCGAACGCGGTAGCGCGGCCAGGTTCAGGCGCGCGCCGACGTTCGAGCGCTCCAGAATGTGGCCCAGGTCGCCGACCAGTCCATCGCTCAGGTCGATGGCGCTGCGCGCGATGCCGCGCAACGCGCGACCCAGCGCGACACGCGGAGATGGCCGCTCCATCGCGCGCCGCGCGAGCGCGAAGTCGTCGGAGGACAGCCTGATGCGATCGCGAAACACCTCGAGGGCCAACCGCGCGTCGCCCAGCCCGCCACCCGCGGGATGACTGACCCACAGCTCATCGCCGACGCGCGCGCCGTCGCGTCGCAGGGCCTGGCCCGGCTCGACCTCGCCGAATGCCGTGATGCAGATGGTCAGGGGCCCTGCCGTGGTGTCACCACCAACCAACTCCACGTCGTGCAGATCGGCCAGTGCGTACAGGCCCTGCGCGAACGGCCCCAGAAAGGCCTCGCTCGCTCGCGGCAGCGACAGGGCCAGCGTGAAGGCCAGAGGTCGCGCACCGCAGGCAGCCAGGTCGCTCAGATTGACGGCCAGGGCCTTGTGGCCCAGCGAGTCGGGCGACACGGTGGACAGGAAATGCCGGCCCTCGACCAACATGTCGCTGGTCACCGCCAACTGCATGCCGGCGGTCGGTGCAATCAGCGCGCAATCGTCGCCGCCACCCAGCACGGCGCGCCGAACCGGACGCGAGAAATAGCTGGCGATCAGCTCGAATTCACCCAGCGGCATCGGCCGATTGTGGCGCAGCTCAAGCCACTAAGCAGTTTCGCGCATCGCCAGGCGCCGCAGCGCGGGCGACACTGCCGCCTTGAACGGCGCCACTCCTACAATCGCCGACCCCTCCCGCCAAGAACCGGACCACCATGTCTAGCTACGAAGCCAAGCGTGCCGAACTGCGCCGCGCTGCACTCGAGTACCACGAGTTTCCAATTCCCGGCAAGGTGGCCATCGCGCCGACCAAACAGCTGATCAACCAGCGTGACCTGGCATTGGCCTATTCACCCGGCGTGGCAGCGGCCTGCGAGGAGATCGTCGCCGACCCGGTCAATGCCCATCGCTACACCGCGCGCGGCAACCTGGTCGCGGTGGTGACCAACGGCACCGCCGTGCTCGGCTTGGGCGACATCGGCCCGCTCGCCGCCAAACCGGTGATGGAGGGCAAGGCCGTGCTGTTCAAG
>Ga0209797_10000473_pt1 | contig 20040 bp, 18 predicted proteins | sample DOMMetBare3Fresh_2_FD_187472 | JGI IMG/M metagenome (GOLD analysis project Ga0209797, IMG submission 187472) | Wetland sediment microbial communities from St. Louis River estuary, USA, under dissolved organic matter induced mercury methylation -... | ecosystem: Environmental > Aquatic >... | reverse complement strand
GGCACCTTGTAGATCACGTCCACGTCGGGCATCGAGATCACGCCGTGCAGCGGCACGTTGGTGAACAGGCTGATCTTCTCGCGCTCGTCGTCCGGGATGTAGCGGTCGGCGCGGCACAGCAGCGCATCGGGTTGGATGCCGATTTCGCGCAGCTTCTGCACCGTGTGCTGGGTCGGCTTGGTTTTGAGTTCCCCCGCTGCGCCGATGTAGGGCACGTAGGTCAGGTGGACGAATGCGAAGTTCGTCGGGCCGAGCTTCAGGCTCATCTGGCGCACCGCTTCGAGGAAGGGCAGCGATTCGATGTCGCCCACCGTGCCGCCGATCTCGACGATCGCCACGTCCACCGCAGTGGCGTTGGCGCCGCGCAGCACGAACTCCTTGATCTCGTTGGTGACATGCGGGATCACCTGCACCGTCTTGCCCAGGTAGTCGCCGCGGCGCTCCTTCTCGAGCACGCTCTTGTAGATCTGGCCGGTCGTGAAGTTGTTGCTGCGTTTCATCCGCGTCGTGATGAAGCGCTCGTAGTGCCCGAGGTCGAGATCGGTCTCGGCGCCGTCGTCGGTGACGAAGACCTCGCCGTGCTGGAACGGACTCATCGTGCCCGGATCGACGTTGAGGTACGGATCCAGCTTGATGAGGGTGACCTTGAGGCCCCGCGATTCCAGGATCGCGGCAAGCGATGCAGAAGCGATGCCCTTGCCGAGGGAGGACACCACACCGCCGGTGACGAAGACGAACTTGGTCATGTCGTGCGGCATTGCGCCGGCGGCCGGCGCGCATGCCGTGGTGGTAATGCGAAAGTATAGCGGCGGGGTCAGGCGCCCAGGCGCGCGATCATCTGCAACACGAGCGCCGCGGCCGCGTTCGGGTGCTCCATCGGGAACAGGTGCGTGCCCGCGGTCCACTCGAATCGTTCGCGTACCAGGCGTCGCGTGGCGGTCACGCCGGCCTGGCGCACCTCGGCCGACTGCTGGCCGCCGATGAAGGCCACCGGGCAGCGCAGCGGGTGGCGTGCGAGCAGCGCGCCGACATGGTGCGGCAGGGTCTCGTAGATGCGCGCCTCGATCTCCCGGTCGAAGGCCAGCGTCCATTGGCGGCCGCGTCGAACGAAGCCGCAGGCCACGTAGTCGTTCAGCACGCGTGCATCCCAGCGGGCGAACACCGCCTTGCGTGCGAGGTGCTCGCGCACGGCCTCGCGCGTGGGCCACCACTGCCGGCGCGTGCGGGCGATGCGCCCGGGAGAGATGCGACGGATCAGGCCGCTCGCCTTGGCCACGTGCAGGCTGTGCGCGCGCCAGCCCGCGATCACCGGTGCGTCGAGCAGCACCACGCCCCGCACGAGGTCCGGTCGCACGGCGGCGACGATCACGCTCAGGATGCCGCCCAACGAGTGGCCCACCAGCACCGCGGGCCCGCCGACCTCGGCCTGCACGAAGGCGATCAATTCGTCGCGCAGGTGCGGCCAGTTGCTCGTGACCGGGTGCTTCGGATCGTGGCCCAGGCGCTCGATCGCGTGAACCTCGTGTCCAGCCGCGCGCCAGGCCTCGAAGAGCTGCCGGTAGGTGCCTGCGGGAAAGCCGTTGCCGTGGGAGAAGACGATCGGCGGCGCGCGCTCGGGCATCAGACGATCTTCTCGTCGGGCGTGGTGATTTTCTTCATCGGCGGAAAGCGCGTCGATGCCACCCGCAGCGGATACGGGTCGCTGGTCTCGACAGCGCCGCTCCATTGCGGATCGTCGATGCCCTCGAACACCTCGCGCAGGCGTTGGCCCCAGGTGCTGCGGATCATCTGGAAGTACGGGTTGCGGTCGTCGATCACGACGAAGTCATCGCTCGCGCGCATGTCCTTGCGGTAGACGAGAAGGTCCAGCGGCAGGCCCACGCTGAGGTTGGACTTGAGCGTGCTGTCCATCGACACCAGCGCGCACTTCGCGGCCTCGTCCAGCGGCGTGGCCGGCGTGATCACGCGGTCGAGGATCGGCTTGCCGTACTTGCTTTCGCCGATCTGGAAGTACGGTGTCTCGCGCGTGGCCTCGATGAAGTTGCCGGGCGAGTAGACGAGGAACAGGCGCATCGCCTCGTTGCCGATCTGGCCGCCGAGGATGAAGCTCGCGTTGAAGTCGATGCCGGCCTGCTTGAGCGAAGGGCCGTCCTGCGCATAGACGCGGCGCACCGCCGAGCCGAGCACGCGCGCCGCGTCGAACAGGCTGTCGCAGTTCCAGATTGTCAGGCCCTCGCGGCCCGGACCGGCGTCGATCTTCTCGACCTGGAGGATCTCGCGCACCGATTGCGACACCGACAGGTTGCCACCGGACAGCAGCACCATGAAGCGCTCGCCCGGCCTCTCGTAGATCATCATCTTGCGAAAGCTCGCGATGTGGTCGAGCCCCGCGTTGGTGCGCGAATCGGACAGGAACACGAGGCCGGCATCGAGCCGGATGCCCACGCAGTAGGTCATGGCCGTGCCCGCCCGACCGCCCGAAGGGCGCTGTCGCCCCCGCGGGGGGCAGCGAGCGAATTGAGCTTGGGGGTCGTCATGCGTGGCCCTGCTGGAGTTTTTTCAGGCGGTACAGCGCGTCGAGCGCTTCCCGGGGGGTCAGGCTATCAGGATCGAGATCGGCAAGCGCGTCGTCCAGCGGCGAGGGCGTCGCGACCGCGGCCGCCGGCGGCGGGGCGAACAGGTCGACCTGCGTGTCGGCGGCGCGCTGGTGGGCCTCCAGGGCATCGAGCCCCGCGCGCGCCTGGCGCACGATCGCCGCGGGCATGCCCGCAAGGCGTGCCACCTGCACGCCGTAGCTCTTGCTCGCAGGGCCGGGCTGCACTTCGTGCAGGAACACGATGTCGTGTCCGGCGCTCTCGGCGGCGCTCACATGAACGTTGAGTGCACCCGCGTGCTTCGCGGGGAACGCGGTCAGCTCGAAGTAGTGCGTGGCGAACAGCACGAACGAGCGGTTGCGGTCGTGCAGGTGGGTCGCGATCGCGCCAGCCAGTGCAAGGCCGTCGAAGGTGCTCGTGCCGCGGCCGATCTCGTCCATCAGCACGAGCGATTGCTCTGTCGCCGCATGCACGATCGCGGCGGCTTCGGTCATCTCGACCATGAAAGTCGACTGCGCGTTGGCCAGGTCGTCGGCGGCGCCGATGCGGGTATGGATCGCGTCGATCGGCCCGAGCCGGCACGCGCTGGCCGGCACGTACGAGCCGATCGAAGCCAGCAGCACGATCAACGCCACCTGGCGCATGTAGGTGCTCTTGCCGCCCATGTTGGGGCCCGTGATCACGAGCATGCGCGTCTTCGCGTCGAGCCGGCAGTGGTTGGCGATGAAGGCGCCGGCGCCGGTCTCCGCCAGGCGCGCCTCGACCACCGGGTGGCGGCCGGCCTCGATCTCGATGCAGGGGTGGGCCACGAAGCGCGGCCTCGTCCAGCCGAGCGTGGCCGCGCGCTCGGCCAGCGCGGCCAGCGCGTCGAGCGAGGCGAGCGCGCGGGCCAGCGCGCCGATCGGGGCCAGGTGCGCCTGCAGCTCGTCGAGCAGCTGTTCCCAGAGCTGCTTTTCGCGCGCCAGCGCCCGCTCCTCGGCGGCGAGCGCCTTGTCCTCGAAGGCCTTGAGCTCCGGCGTGATGTAGCGCTCGGCACTCTTCATCGTCTGCCGACGCTGGTAGTCGGCCGGGACCTTGCCCACGTGCGACGACGTCACCTCGATGTAGAAGCCGTGCACCTTGTTGAACTGCACGCGCAGGTTGGGAATGCCGCTCCTTTCGCGCTCGCGCGCTTCGAGCTGCACGAGGTAGTCGTCGGCATGGCGCGTGATGCCGCGCAGCTCGTCGAGCAGAGCGTCGCGCCCATCGGCGAAGACGCCGCCCTCGCGCAGCAGCACCGCCGGCTCCTCGGCGATGGCTGCAAGGTGGTCGGCCAGTGTCGGGTCGGGCTGCAGCGCCGCGCGTGCCTCGTTGAGCAAGGCCGCACCGGCGGGCGCGGCCGTCTGCAGGCCCGGCAGTCGCATGAGCGTCTCGCGCAATCCCGCCAGCTCGCGCGGCCGGACCTGGCGCAGCGCGATGCGCGCGGCGATGCGCTCGACATCGGACAGCCCGCGCAGCGCGTCGCGCAGCGCCACGAAGCCCTGCGCGAGCAACTGATCGATGGCGTCGTGCCGTGCGCCCGCAAGCGCACGGTCGCGCATCGGGTGCGCGAGCCAGCGCCGCAGCGCGCGGCTGCCCATGCCGGTGGCGCAGGTGTCGATCAGCCACAGCAATGTCGGCGCACTCTCGCCGCGCAGCGTCTGCGTCAGTTCGAGGTTGCGCTGCGTGGCCGGCGGCACGTCGATGAGCTCGCCGCTCCTGGGCACTTCGAGCGACTGCACATGCGCCAGCGCATGGCTTTGCGTGTGCTCGGCGAACGCGAGCAAGGCGGCCGCCGCGGCATGGGCCAGCGCGAGGTCCTGGGCGTTGAAGCCGGCAAGGCTGGCCACCTTCAGCTGCTCCGCGAGCTTGCGTGCGCCGAGCGCGGCGTCGAACTGCCAGGCCGGGCGCTGGGTCAGCGCGGCGCCGCTGGCCCGTACCGCGGCGGGCAATGCGTCGCGATCGGCCGCGAGGATCTCGGCGGCGTCGAGCCGCGCCAGCCATGCCGGCAACTCGCGTTCCGAACACTCGGTCAGGCCCAGACGTCCACTGGCCAGACCCAGCCACGCGAGCCCGTATCCCGCACCACGGTCGCACGTGATCGCCAGCAGCAATGCGTCGCGCCGCTCGGCGAGTAATTCGCTGTCGGTCAGCGTGCCGGGCGTCACCACGCGCACCACCTTGCGCTCCACCGGCCCCTTGGCCGTGGTGACGTCGCCGACCTGCTCGGCCACCGCCACGGCCTCGCCGAGCTTGATCAGCCGCGCGAGGTAGGTCTCCACCGAATGCACCGGCACGCCGGCCATCACGACCGGCTCGCCCGCGCTGTGACCGCGCGTGGTCAGCGTGATGTCGAGCAGCCGGTTGGCCTTGCGCGCATCGTCGTAGAACAGCTCGTAGAAGTCCCCCATCCGGTACAACACGAGCGTGTCCGGATACTCGGCCTTGATGCGCAAGTACTGCGCCATCATCGGCGTATGGGCCGAGAGGTCGTGCATCGACGCAGGACCGATGCGGGCTACCTCGACGCCGGCTTGCGCATGCGCACCGTCTTGCGCGGCGCGGGTGTGCCTGCGCTGTCGGCCAGGGCCGCTGCGAGCACCTGCTCGGGTGTCGGCACCGGCGGCGCGCCGGGGTCCTCGGTCTTGATCGCCTTCGAGTACGGCGACAGCAGCTGCACCAGCTGCCCGTAGATCTTCGGGGTGCCGGCGACGGCTTCGCGCTGGTACAGGAAGTCGGGCTCGCCGGTGAAGTTGCCGATCAGGCCGCCGGCCTCGGTGATCAGAAGCGAGCCCGCGGCCACGTCCCATGGATTCAGGCCGGTCTCGAAGAAGCCGTCGTACCAGCCCGCGGCGACGTAGCACAGGTCCAGCGCAGCCGCGCCCGGTCGGCGCACGCCCGCGCAGTGCTGCATCACCTGCTCGAACATCTCGACGTAGCGGTGGAAGTTGTCGCCCTTTCGGAACGGGAACCCGGTGCCGATCAGCGACTCCGCCAGCCGGATGCGCTTGGACACGCGCAACCGGCGGTCGTTGAGGAACGCGCCGCGCCCCTTGCTGGCGAAGAACAGGTCGTTGCGGGTCGGGTCGAAGACGACGGCCTGTTCGACCTTGCCGCGGAACGCCAGCGCGATCGACACCGCATACACCGGGAAGCCATGGATGAAATTGGTGGTGCCGTCCAGCGGATCGATGATCCACAGGTACTCGCTGTGCTTGGCACCGTGCTGCCGGCCCGACTCCTCGGCCAGGATCGAGTGGCCTGGATAGGCGGTCAGCAGCGTCTCGATGACGGCCGCCTCGGCGGCCTGGTCGACCTCGGTGACGAAATCGTTCACGCCCTTGGCCGTGATCGTGAGCCGCTCCACGTCGAGTGCGGCCCGGTTGATGATCGATCCGGCCGCGCGCGCCGCCTTGATGGCGATGTTGAGCATCGGATGAAGCGCTTGCGTCATGGCAACCTTGGGCGGAATCGATCGGCAGGGGGAAAGAGCGGGCGGCGACAATCACGTGGCCGCGAAGTGTTCGCGATTTTACCCGGCGCGCCCCATGCCACTGACCCGTTTCGTCCTCGTCGACACCAGCCACGCCGGCAACGTGGGCGCGGCCGCGCGGGCGCTCAAGGTGATGGGCTTCGACGAGCTCGTGCTCGTTTCGCCGCGCTGGCCCGATGTGCTGCAGCACGACGAGGCAGTGGCGATGGCCAGCGGCGCGACCGATGTGCTGGCGCGCGCGCGCGTCATGGCGACGCTGGCCGAGGCACTGGAGGGCATCACGCGCGTGTGCGCTACCGCGATGACGCCGCGCGACTTCGGCCCGCCGACCCAGGCGCCGCGCGCGTATTTCGCGGCGCTCGCCGCAGCGCCGCCGGACGTTGCGTTCGTCTTCGGCGGCGAACGCTTTGGCCTGGCCAATGACGATGTGTACCGCAGCCACGTGTGCCTGTCGATCCCGACGGCACCCGGATACGGTTCGCTGAACCTCGCGCAGGCGGTCCAGCTGATCGCCTACGAATGGCGCCAGGCTTTGGGCGGCTTCGAGGTGCAGCCGCGCACCGCCGCAGCGTCGCCGGCCGATGCGCGCTCGGTACAGGGCCTGCTCGACCACTGGGCCGACGTGCTGGTGGCGATTGGCTACCTGGATCCGGCGGCGCCGAAGAAGCTGATGCCTCGCCTGAACCAGGCGCTGAACCGGGCGCAGGTCACGACCGAGGAAGTGCACATCCTGCGCGGCATCGCCAGAGCGATCACTGCGAGCAGGGAATCGGATTGACCTCTACACTGGTGCGACCATGTTCGACCGCCTCCGAGAAGACATCGCCTGCATCCGCGAGCGCGACCCCGCGGCACGTTCGACCTGGGAGGTGCTGACCTGTTACCCGGGGCTGCACGCACTGTTCTTCCACGGCTGGGCGCACGCCTGCTGGCTGGCGGGCTTTCGCTGGATCGGCCGTTTCATCTCGCACGTCTCGCGTTTTCTCACCGGGATCGAGATCCACCCTGGCGCCAGGGTCGGCCGGCGCGTGTTCATCGACCACGGCATGGGCGTGGTGATCGGCGAGACGGCCGAGATCGGCGACGACTGCACGATCTACCAGGGCGTCACGCTGGGCGGCACGGCACTCGTCAAGGGTGCCAAGCGCCATCCGACGCTGGCGCGGGGGGTGATCGTCGGCGCCAATGCGCAGGTGCTGGGCGGCTTCACGGTGGGCGAGGGCGCACGCGTCGGGTCGGGCGCGGTGGTCGTCAAGCCGGTGCCGCCGGGGGCTACCGCGGTGGGCAACCCGGCGCGCATCATCGCGGCCGACCTCGATGCGCAGCGCGAGGAAGCCGCCGCCAAGATGGGCTTCTCGGCCTACGGCGTGACGCAGGGCGACGATCCGGTGGCGCAGGCGATGAAGGGGCTGATCGACAACGCGAGCGGCCACGAGCACCAGATTGCCCTGCTGTGGCAGGCGATCGAGAAGCTGTCGCACCGTTCGCGCGAGTTGCCCGACGAGCAATGTGTGCCGGCCGATGCGCAGAAGGCCGAGGCCTTCGATGCCGAGCGCCTGAACCGCCTCGTCAAGTAGGCGTGCCCGGGTCAACGTGGCCTCGGCCGGCGCGTTGCTGTCTGGCACACTGCCCGCATGCCGGGCGCTTCCGGTGCCAACCCAGGACAAGAGGAGACGACGCATGAAGAGCTCGTGGGCGCGGCTGAGTGCCGCCATCGTGGTCGGGACCTTCGCAGCATTGACGGCGCAGGCGCAGCCGGTCGAGCGCGAGGGCGTGAAGTTCGAGCCGTCGGCGCAGGTGGGCGGTGCGGCCCTTCAACTCAACGGCGCCGGCGTGCGCACGCGCGCGATCTTCAAGGTCTACGTCGCCGGCCTGTACGTGCCCGCCAAGAGCAGCGACCCTGCGGCGCTGCTGGCGCAGAAGGGCCCGCGCCGCATGGCCTTGACGATGCTGCGCAATGTCGACGCCGATTCGTTCGCCGGGGCGTTGAACGACGGCCTGAAGAACAACCACAGCGAGGCCCAGCTCGCCGCCTTCAAGCCGCAGATCGATGCGCTCAACGCGGCGCTGAAGGCGGTCGGCGAGGCCAAGAAGGGAGACGTGGTCCTCATCGAGTTCACGCCCGACACCGGCACCCGCATCACGGCCAACGGCCAGCAGAAAGGCGCGTCGATCCCCGGCGAGGACTTCTACGCCGCGGTCCTGCGCATCTGGCTGGGCGACAAGCCGGCCGATGCCGACCTCAAGAAGGGTCTGCTCGGCGGTTGAGCGGACGGGCGAGCCAAGCGAAGGGGCGCCGTGGCGCCCCTTTGTCTTGGTCTGTCGCGCGGCAGTCGTTCAGCCGCGCGATCCTTGCACCGGCGCCGGCAGCGGCTGCACCGGCTGGGTGCCGGCCGGCGCGCGCGTGACGCGGGTCTTGCCGCCGGTGGTGACGAGGATCACCGGGTCGCCCGGGCGGAAGTTCTCGCCGGCCTTGGCCTGCACGATGGCGCGCCGGTCGCCGTTCTTCATCTGCAGCAGGATCTCCACCGCGTCTTCGCTGGTGGCGCTGCGCTCGATCGCGTTGCCGACCACGGCGCCGGCCACCGCACCGATCACGCCGATGGCCGCCTGTTCGCGGCCCGACGAGCGCGAGGAGCCGGCGATGCCGCCGAGCACCGCGCCGGTGGCGCCGCCGGCGCCCGACTGCGTGCCGTCGACCTTGACGTCGCGCACCGACAGCACGGTCGCGTCCTGCACGCTCGACAAACGCTGCGCGTCACCCTTCTGGATCACGTCGGGGCTGGTGGTGGTGCATGCGGCCAGGATGGCCAGGGCCGCCGCTGCGGTCAGGGTCTTGAGCATGGGATCTCCGGTGAATGCTTCTTTGCAACGTGAAGCGATCAACCAAGGTTGACGCAGATTGGCGCGCCCGGTTCCGCGCGGCGGCGTAAAGAATCGTTGCTAGCCGTGCAGGCGTGAATTCCGTGGCACGCTGGCCAGCAGGAACTCCATCTGGTCGACCAGGATCCGGCGGCCGCGCAGGATCATGTCCTCGTGCAGGCTCGGCACGTAGGGCAGATACAGCAGCGACATGTGCGCCTCTTCGGGCAGCCGGTTGCCCTTGCGGCCATTGCAGGCCCGGCAGGCGGTGATGCAGTTCATCCAGCCGTCGCCGCCGCCGCGGGATACCGGCACGATGTGCTCGCGCGTCAGGTCCTCGAACGAGAAGCGCCCCCCGCAGTAGGCACAGACATGGCGGTCGCGCGTGAACAGCTTGCCGTTCGCGATCGTCGGAACCGTGCGCCAGGCCCGGCTGGGGATCGCCCCGCGCACGGCGATGATCGGATGGACTTCGATGCGCGACTGGCGACCCGTGGCGCGCTGCGTGCCGCCGCGCAGCACCTGGCAGGTGTCGCCGAGCGTCCATGCAACCCCGTCGCTCGCATAGATCACCGCCGCTTCTTTAGGGGTGATCCAGGCCTGAGGTCGGCCGGAAACGTCGAGTTGCAGAACGTCCACGAGGGTTTTCTCCAGGACGCAAGCGTATCCGAATCCGCGCGGCGGCCCCAACCCACGCCGCGGCCGCCGGTTGCCGCGCGCGCCAGGTCGCCGGCGCGATGCCGTGACATAGACACGTTCACCTAGAAAAAGCCGGTTGCGCCGTGGCACGGCAGTCGCGCGCAGCCGCAGAATCGAACGATCGTTCTATTCCTGCATCGACGTGCCCACTGAAACCCAGAACCGCCCGACGCGCGCTGCGAACCCGCTGCACAAGGGCCAGGCCACGCGCGCGGCGATTCTCGACGCCGCGCTCGGCCTGGCGTCGCACATGGGCCTGGAGGGTCTGTCGATCGGGGCGCTGGCCGAAGTCACGCAAATGAGCAAGTCGGGCGTGTTCGCCCATTTCGGCTCGCGCGAGGAGCTGCAGATCTCGGTCATTCGCGAGTACCACGCCAGGTTCGAGGAAGAGGTCTTCTACCCGGCGCTGCGTGAGCCGCGCGGTTTGCCTCGTCTGCGCTCGCTGTTCGAGCGCTGGGTCAAGCGCGTGTCGGTGGAGATCGACTCGGGCTGCATCTACATCAGCGGCGCGGTCGAGTTCGACGATCGGCCCGGCCCGGTGCGCGATGCGCTGGCCTCGATGGTCAGGGCCTGGCATGGCGCGCTGGAACGTGCGATCCGCCTGGCAGTCGAACAGGGCCATCTCAAGCCCGACGCGGATGTCACGCAGATGCTGTTCGAACTGCACGGCCTGATCCTCGCGCTGCACCACGACGCGAGGTTCCTGCGCCTGCCCGGCGCGCTGGGCCGCGCGCAGCGCGCTTTCGACCATGTGCTCGCGCACTACACGACCGACGTCGCGCCGAAGGCCCCGCCGCGCGCGCGACATCGCTGACGAGTTTCGTTCCACACGGAGACCGCCCCCATGGCCCAGTACACCCCTCCGCTTCGCGACATCCAATTCGTGCTGCACGAACTGCTCGACGCGGTGCCGACCCTGCAGCAGATTCCGAAATACACCGAGCTCGACGTCGACACGGTCAACGCCGTGCTCGAGGAAGGCGGCAAGTTCGCTGCCGAGGTGCTGCAGCCGTTGAACCTCAGCGGCGACCAGGAAGGCTGCACGCTGGACATCGCCACCCACGCGGTCACCACGCCCAAGGGCTTCAAGGAGGCGTATGCCCGGTACGTCGAAGGCGGGTGGCCGGCGCTGTCGACCGATCCGGTCTACGGAGGCCAAGGTCTGCCGCACCTGATGAACCAGTGCCTGTACGAGATGATGAACAGCGCCAACCAGGCCTGGACGATGTACCCGGGCCTGTCGCACGGTGCCTACGAGTGCCTGCATGCGCACGGCACGCCCGAGCAGAAGGCCCTGTACCTGCCCAAGCTGTCGAGCGGCGTGTGGACCGGAACGATGTGCCTGACCGAGCCGCACTGCGGCACCGACCTGGGCATGCTGCGCTCCAAGGCGGAGCCGCAACCCGACGGCAGCTACCGGATCTCCGGGCAGAAGATCTTCATCAGCTCGGGCGACCATGACCTGGCCGAGAACATCGTGCACCTGGTGCTCGCGCGCCTGCCCGATGCGCCGGTCGGCAGCAAGGGCATCTCGCTTTTCGTCGTGCCCAAGTTCGTGCCGACCGCCGACGGCTCGCCCGGTGCGCGCAATCCCATCTTCTGCACCGCGCTGGAACAGAAGATGGGTATCCATGGCAACGCCACCTGCCAGATGAACCTCGACGGCGCCGTGGGCTGGCTTGTGGGACACGCGAACAAGGGCCTGTCGGCGATGTTCGTGATGATGAACGCCGCACGCATCGGCGTGGCCAACCAATCCCTGGGCCTGACCGAGGTGGCCTACCAGAATGCGGTGACCTATGCGAAGGATCGGCTGCAGATGCGCAGCCTGACGGGCACCAAGTCGCCCGACAAACCGGCCGACCCGATCATCGTGCACCCGGACGTGCGCAAGATGCTCCTCACCGCGCGCGCCTATGCCGAAGGCGCGCGCGCCCTCGCGCTGCACACCGTGCTGCTGCTCGACCAGGAGCTCGCGAGCGACGATCACGAGTTGCGCAAGGCCTGCGCCGACGAGGTCGCGCTGCTGACGCCGGTGCTCAAGGCCTTCTTCACCGACAACGCCTGGATCGCCACGTCGCACTGCATGCAGGTCTATGGCGGCCACGGCTACATCGCCGAGTGGGGCATGGAGCAGTTCGTGCGCGATGCGCGCATCAACATGCTCTACGAGGGCACCAACACGATCCAGTCGCTCGACCTGCTCGGCCGCAAGGTGCTGGCCGACAACGGCAAGAAGCTCAAGGCCTTCGGCCGGCGCATCGCGGAGTTCGTCGAGGAAGAAGGCGTCGTCGAGGCGATGCAGGAGTTCGTCAATCCGCTGGCGGATCTGGGCGACAAGGTGACCAAGCTGACCACTGAGCTGGGCATGAAGGCGTTCCAGAACCCCGATGAGGTGGGCGGCGCCGCGGTGGACTACCTGCGCGTCGTCGGCCACCTGTGCTTCGCCTACTTCTTCGCCCGCATGGCCAAGATCGCGCTGGCCCGGCAGCACACTGCCGACCCGTTCTACACCGCCAAGCTGGCAACGGCCCGTTTCTACTTCGCCAAGCTGCTGCCCGAAACCGCGGGCCTGATCCGCAGTGCGCGCGCCGGCGTGAGCCCGCTGATGGCGATGGACGAAGCCCTGTTCTGATCCACCGGAGATCTCACCATGAACCGATTCCTCGTTCGCAAGGTCGCCGTGCTCGGCGCGGGCGTGATGGGCGCACAGATCGCCGCGCACCTGGTCAATGTCAAGGTGCCGGTCGCGTTGTTCGACCTGCCGGCCAAGCCCGCGGACGGGGCTTCAGCCCCGTTGTCCTCCAAGAGCGCCATCGTGACCAAGGCTGTCGAGGGCTTGAGGAAGCTCAAGCCCGCACCGCTGGGCGTGCCCGAGGACGCGGCGCTGATCCAGCAGGCCAACTACGAAGAGCACCTGGACGTGCTCAGGGAATGCGACCTGGTGATCGAGGCGATCGCCGAGCGCATGGACTGGAAGCTCGATCTCTACAAGAAGATCGCGCCCTTCGTCGCGCCGCATGCGATCGTCGCCTCCAACACCTCGGGCCTGTCGATCACCAAGCTGTCAGAAGCGCTGCCGGCCGAGATCCGCCCCCGCTTCTGCGGCATCCACTTCTTCAACCCGCCGCGCTACATGGCGCTGGTGGAGCTGATCCCGACGCCGGCCACCGACGCCGAGATCCTCGACCAGCTCGAGACCTTCTGCACCACGACGCTCGGCAAGGGCGTCGTGCATGCCAAGGACACGCCCAACTTCATCGCCAACCGCGTGGGCATCGCCGGCATGCTGGCCACGATGATCGAGGCCGAGAAGTTCGGCCTGAGCGTCGACGTGGTCGACGACCTGACCGGCAAGAAGATGGGCCGCGCCTCCAGCGGTACCTTCCGCACCGCCGACGTGGTGGGCCTGGACACGATGGCCCACGTGATCAAGACGATGCAGGACAACCTGCAGGCCGACCCCTTCTACGCCACCTACAAGACGCCGGTGGTGCTCGGGCGCCTGATCGAGCAGGGCGCGCTCGGCCAGAAGACGGGCGCGGGCTTCTACAAGAAGGCGGGCAAGGACATCCTGCGCCTGGACCCGGCCAAGGGCGAGTACGTGGCCACCGGTGGCAAGGCCGACCCGATCGTCGAGCGCATGCTCAAGAAGCCGCCGGCCGAGCGGTTGAAGCTGTTGCGTGAGTCGACGCATCCGCAGGCGCAGTTCGTCTGGGCGATCCTGCGCGATGCGTTCCACTACTGTGCGGTGCACCTGGCAGGCATCGCCGACAGCGCGCGCCACATCGATTTCGCGATGCGCCGCGGTTTCGGCAGCCAGCAGGGGCCGTTCGAGCTGTGGCAGGCCGCCGGCTGGAAGCAGGTGGCGCAGTGGGTCAAGGAGGACATCGACGCGGGTAAGGCGCTGTCGAGTGTGCCGCTGCCTGACTGGGTGTTCGACGGCCGCGATGGCGTGCACACCGAACAAGGCTCGTGGAGCGCGTCGCAGCGACGCTATCTGCCGCCCGCGCCGCTGGACGTCTACCTGCGGCAGATCTTCCCTGAGTCGCTGGTCGGCTGGAACGAATCGAATCCACTGAAGGCCGGCAGCGAGGAATACCGCAATGACGACATCCGGGTCTGGAGCCTGGACGGCGAGGTGCTGATCGCCTCGATCACCGCCAAGCTGCACCTGATCTCGCCGGCGGTGGTCGAGGGCCTGCTCAAGGCGGTCGAGGTCGCCGAGGCGAAGTACAAGGGCCTGGTGATCTGGTCGCCCGACGACGTGTTCTCCGCGGGCGCCAACCTCGAGGCGCTGTTGCCGGTGTTCATGAAGTCCGGCGCCAAGGGCATCAAGCCCGAGGTCAAGAAGCTGCAGGATGCGCTGCTTCGCATCCGCTACGCACAGGTGCCGGTGGTCGCGGCGATGCGCGGCCTGGCGCTGGGCGGCGGCAACGAGATCGCGCTGCACTGCGCGCGCCGCGTCGCGCACATGGAGACCTACATCGGCTTCGTCGAGGTCGGTGTCGGGCTCGTGCCGGCCGGCGGCGGCCTGGCCTACATCGCACGCCGTGCGGCCGAACTGGCCACCGCCTCGGGCGCCAGCGCCGACCTGTTCGCCTTCCTCAAGGAGCCGTTCACTTCCGCCGCGATGGCGCGCGTGGGCACCAGCGCGATCGAAGGCCGCAAGCTCGGCTACCTGATCGACGGCGACATCGTCATCGCGCACAAGGACGAGTTGCTGCACGTGGCGACGACACAGGTGAAGGCCATGGCCGAAAGCGGCTGGCGCCCACCGACGAAGGCACTGTTCGCGGTGGCAGGCCGCAGCGCGATCGCCACCATCAAGGGCCAACTCACCAACCTGCGCGACGGCGGTTTCGCCAGCGCGCACGATTTCCACATCGCCACGCTGATCGCCGAGGTGGTGTGCGGCGGCGACGTCGACGCCGGCTCGCTGGTCAACGAGGAGTACCTGATGACGCTCGAGCGCGACCGCTTCTGCGCACTGCTGGAGCATCCCAAGACGCAGGAACGCATCATGGGCATGCTGCAGACCGGCAAACCCGTAAGGAACTGATCATGAGCACCAAACAAGTTCAAGACGCCTACATCGTCGCCGCCACGCGCACGCCGATCGGCAAGTCCGGCCGCGGCTACTTCCGCAACACGCGCCCCGACGACCTGCTGGTCGCGGCAGTGAGGAGTGCACTGGCCCAGGTGCCGAGCCTGGACCCCAAGGCGATCGAGGACGCGATCGTCGGCTGCTCGTTCCCGGAAGCGGAGCAGGGGATCAACATGGCGCGCGCCGCGATGGTGATCGCCGGCCTGCCGCATTCGGTGGGTGGCGTCACGATCAACCGCTTCTGCGCCTCCGGCCTGACCGCGATCCAGATGGCGGCCGACCGCATCCGTGTCGGCGAGGCCGACGTGATGATCGCGGGCGGCGCCGAGAGCATGAGCATGGTGCCGATGGGTGGCAACAAGCCCAGCTTCAACCCCGAGGTCTTCGCGCGCGACGAGAACGTCGGCATCGCCTACGGCATGGGCCTCACCGCCGAGCGCGTGGCCGGGCAGTGGAAGGTCGGCCGCGACAAGCAGGATGCGTTTGCACTCGCCTCGCACCAGAAGGCGCTGGCGGCGATGTCCGCCGGCGAGTTCGACGCCGAGATGACGCCCATCGAGATCGTCGACCGGTTCCCGAACCTCGCCACCGGCGAAGTCGGCACGAAGACGCGCACGGTCAAGCTCGACGAGGGCGCGCGCGCCGACACCACGCTCGAAGCGCTGGCGAAACTCAAGCCGGTGTTCGCGGCCAAGGGCAGCGTCACGGCGGGCAACAGCTCGCAGACGAGCGACGGCGCCGGCGCGCTGATCCTCGCGAGCGAGCGCGCGGTCAAGCAGTTCGGCTTGAAGCCGCTGGCGCGCTTCGTCAGCTTCGCGGTGCGCGGCGTGCCGCCGCACATCATGGGCATCGGCCCGATCGAGGCGATTCCGGTGGCACTGCAGCGTGCGGGCCTGAAGCTCGACGACCTCGGCTGGATCGAACTCAACGAGGCTTTCGCCGCCCAGGCGCTGGCGGTGATCGAGACCTGCAAGCTCGACCCGGCCAAGGTCAACCCGATGGGCGGCGCGATCGCGCTTGGCCACCCGCTGGGCGCCACCGGCGCGATCCGCGCCGCCACGACGATCCACGCGCTGCACCGCAAGAAGCTGACGTACGGCATGGTGACGATGTGCGTGGGCATGGGTCAGGGTGCCGCAGGCATCTTCGAACGCGTCTGATGGCCGTGGATCGGCGCCTCGTCCTCTTGGCCGCTGCCGCCACGCCGCTGGCAGGCTGCAAATCGGCGGAGGTGAAGACCTTTCCGACGCTGGCCTCGGCGCTGAAGGCGATCGAGTCGCTCGCGAGCGGGCATACCAAGGAAGGAACCTGGAACCTGTCGCAGATGCTTCAGCACGCGGCGCAGAGCGTCGAGTACTCGATCGACGGCTTTCCCGAGAAGAAGTCCGGGATGTTCCGTGCCACGGTCGGTGCGGCAGCCTTTGCGGTGTTCGAAGCCCGCGGTGCGATGGGTCATGCGCTGGACGAACCCATTCCCGGTGCGCCGGTGCTCGACCGCGAGGCGCCGTTGCCCGGTGCGATCCAGCGCGCACTCGTGGCGCTGCGCCGCTTCGAGGCGCATGCCGGCGCGCTCGCGCCGCATTTCGCCTATGGTGCGCTCGACAAGGCGCAGTACACGCGCGCCCACCTGATGCACCTGGCCAACCACTGGACCGAAGTCAAGGCCCTATGACGACGGTCCCGACCCGACAAGGAGCAATGGCATGAACATCCGTTGCACCACGCTCAACGGCGTTGCCACGATCGAGATCGCGCGTCCCGAGAAGAAGAACGCGCTGACGGTCGAGATGTACCGGGCGATGGCCGATGCGCTCGCGGCCGCGCGAGACGACGCGGCCGTGCGCGCGGTGCTGATTGCCGGCCAGCCCGGCATCTTCACCAGCGGAAACGACCTCGAGGATTTCATGCGGCGGCCGCGTCAGGGCTCCGACTCGCCGGTGTTCCTGTTCATGCGTGCACTGCTCGATTGCGACAAGCCGGTGGTGGCCGCCGTCACCGGCGCGGCAATCGGCATCGGCACCACGATGCTGCTGCACTGTGACTTCGTCTACGTCGCCGACGATGCGCGCCTGGCCATGCCCTTCGTGAGCCTGGGCCTGGTGCCCGAGTTCGGCTCGAGCGTGCTCGTGCCGCGACTGATGGGACACCGTCGTGCGGCGGACAAGTTGCTGCTGGGCGACCCGTTCACGGCCGAAACGGCGGTCGAGTGCGGCATCGCCAGCGCGGTGCTGCCCGCGGGCGAAGTCATGGCGCACGCACGCCGGGTGGCCGAGCGGTTCAACGCGCTGCCGCCGGGTGCCGTGCGCGAGGCCAAACGCCTGATGCGCACGCCGCAGCGCGAGGCGATCCTGGCGGCAATCGCCACCGAGGGCGAGGCCTTCGGTGCGCGCCTGCACAGCCCGGAGGCCAAGGAGGCCTTCCAGGCCTTCTTCGAGAAGCGCAAGCCCGACTTCTCGAAGTTCTGACGACGGGCCGATGACGATGGGCCTGACTGCCAAGCTGCTGCTGTCGCCGCTGCTCGTGGCGCAGGCGCTGGCCACTCGTGCACGCCTGCCGCGCCTGCCCGAGGCCGTCGGCGAGCGCGAGGGCGAGGCGGGCCGCGGTCCGCTGCTTCGCCTGCTGATGCTGGGCGACTCCTCGGCTGCGGGGGTGGGCGTGGCCGAGCAGCGTGACGCACTGGCCGGGCACCTGCCGGCGTCACTGGCGCGGCAGGCGGGTGTACGCGTGCGCTGGCGCCTGGTGGCGCGCTCTGGCGTGAACAGCGCGCAATGCCTGGCGCTGCTCGAGCAGGCCGGGACGATCGAGGCCGACGTGGCCGTCGTCGTGCTGGGCGTCAACGATGTGGTCGATCAGGTGCCCTCGCGGCGCGCGGTCGCCGCGCGCGAGGCGATCGCCAATCGACTGCGCAACGCGCATGGCGTCGCGCACGTGGTGTTCGCGCCGCTGCCGCCGGTGCACCGCTTTCCGGGCCTGCCGCAGCCGCTGCGCTGGGTCGCCGGTGCCGATGCGCGTCGCCACGACCAGGCGGTCGCAGACTGGGCGGCTACGCGCAGCGACGTGAGCCACGTGCCGATCGACCTGCCGCTGAACGCGGCCGTGATGGCCCACGACGGCTTCCACCCGGGCGCGCCGGTGTACCGCGTGTGCAGCGTGGCGCTGGCCGAGCACATCGCCGAAAACGTCTGGCCGCGGATCCGGCCCGAGCGGTCGTAGCGGCAGCGGAGCCGCCCGAGCCGCGCGGGGCGTCGATCAAGCGGCCGCGGTGCCGGCCGAGGTGCCGCAGCTCGGGCAATAGTGGAAGAACGCGTTCTTGCGGGTGCGGCAGCCGCCGCACTCGTCGAACAGCTTCAGGCCACAGTGCACGCAGAAGTTGGCCGGCGCCTTGTCGGTGGTCAGCACAGGTCGCTCGCAGGCAGGACAGACGTTGGCGGCGAGCTTCTTGACCGCCGCGTCGGCCGACAGCGCCTGGCGCCGTTCGGCCTCCGATTGTTGAGCCGCCGCCTGGCGCTGCGCGAGGTAGCGACGCATCGCCTTGATCACGTAGTGGCCGACGATCGCCGTGGCGATCACGCCCACCGCGTAGCGCACGTAGCCGCCGTAGCTCGGCAGGTAGGGCACCAACTCGAAGAAGAACGTGAACACGGCAAACAGCACGAAGCCGCGATACAGCGGCCAGTAGTCGCTGCCGCGTTTCCTCGCCCACAGCCAGCCGGCGGCGATCAGCAGCGGCAGGGTCAGCGCCAGGCGCGCGCCGAACACGCGCAACTCCTGCCAGAACTGCGCGCGCTGGAACGCGGACTGCGCGTCACGCAGCAGGTCGGCCTCGCGCACGCGCAGCACGTCGGCGCGCTGGGCCAGGTCGAGCTGTTCGCGTTCGATCGCCTCCATCGCCACCTGCGCCTGCCGCTCGCGCGCCTTGAGCTCGTCGAGCTCGCGCGTTCGGCGGATCACCTCCGGGTCCTGCGCCGGATCGGTTGTCGCGGTACGGGTCGCGAGCCAGTTCTGGTGCGTCGCCCGCGCCGCGTTGTAGGCGTTGCGTGCGCTGTCCAGCGCAAGCCGTCCCTGCTGCTGGCGCGCCGCGGCGTCACGGGTGCGCGGCTCGAGCGCCTTGAGCTCCGAGCGCAGCGCGGGCAGTGCCTCGCGCGGGCTCACGTAGTCGTCGATCGAGAGCCGGTTCTCCAGGCGCGGCAGGTCGGCCACCACCTTGCCGCCCAGCCCGACGAGGAAGGCCGCAAAGGCCAGGGACACCAGCCACATCACGAGGCCAAAGAGCTTCTCGGGCACGCGCAGGAACTTGAACATGATGAGCCTCCATCTGCAGGGCACATCATTCCATGCGCGCGCGGCGTCCGGTGCGCCGCCAGCGCGGTGCATCGGCGTCGGGCCGTCGGTAGCGTGGCGCGCTACCGCGCGCCGTCAGCCGCGTGGAATCGCGCGCGGTTTGCCGTCGCGGTCGATCGCGACGTAGGTGAGGTTGGCCTCGGTAACCTTGACGACCTGCAGGTTGGCCGGGTCGCGCTCGGCCAGCACTTCCACGTGCACGGTGACCGAGGTGGTGCCGATGCGCTCGACGCGCGCATAGAAAGACAGCAGGTCGCCCACGCTGACCGCCTGCTTGAACAGGAACTGGTTGACCGCGACGGTGGCGATGCGCCCGCGCGCGATGCGCGCCGGCAGCACGGCGCCGGCCTGGTCCACGCGCGCCATCAGCCAGCCGCCGAAGATGTCGCCGTTGGGGTTGGTGTCGGCCGGCATGGGCATCACGCGCATCACGAGTTCGGCGCCGTCGGGCAGCTGGGCAGGGGCGAGGATGGGGATCGGCAGGCTCATGGCGGGTTCCTTCGGCAGGCGTTCGATTCTTCCACGACACTTGCGGCATGCGACGCACGATGACGGCTCCTTCCTTGCCCACGCCCGCGCTGGCCGGCGCGCCGGTACCCGCCGCCGGCGTCTTCGCGCCGGTGCGCAAGCTGCTGCCCTATGTCTGGCAGTGGAAGTGGCGCGTGCTGTTCGCGCTGGCCTGCCTGGTGGCGGCCAAGCTCGCCAACATCGGCGTGCCGCTGGTGCTGAAGTCGCTGGTCGACGCGCTTGATCTGAAGCCTGGCGACCCGCGCTCGCTGCTCGTCGTGCCGGTGGCGCTGATCCTGGCGTACGGCGCGCTGCGTGTCTCGGTGACGCTGTTCACCGAGCTGCGCGAGTACCTGTTCTACCCGGTGGCCGCGCGGGTGGCGCGCAAGGTGGCGCTGCAGACCTTCGAGCACCTGCTC
>Ga0209797_10000472_pt1 | contig 20074 bp, 16 predicted proteins | sample DOMMetBare3Fresh_2_FD_187472 | JGI IMG/M metagenome (GOLD analysis project Ga0209797, IMG submission 187472) | Wetland sediment microbial communities from St. Louis River estuary, USA, under dissolved organic matter induced mercury methylation -... | ecosystem: Environmental > Aquatic >... | reverse complement strand
CGCGAGGCTCTCGCTGACGCGGATATCCAGCCCGAGGACCTTACTCTGGATGAGCGGCGAACGTTTGGCGTCGAGATCGGTACCGGCGGCGGCGGGCTCGCGTTTACCGAGAAGCAATATTCATACTGGTACATCGGGCCCGAGACGCAGGCAAGCGTTTACGTGATTCCATCGTCAACTCACGGCGGGCTCTCGAGCGAGCTTTCGATGGCGTTTGGCCTTCGCGGCCTATCGCACGTAGTATCCACGGGCTGCACGAGTTCGACGGACGCGATATTCTACGCCGCACAGCATATTGCCACGGGAAAACAGAATATGATGATCGCCGGTGGTGTCGATGCACCGCTCGCACCGGGAATCCTGGCCGGGTTTAACGTAATGACCGTCCTGACAAACCAATGGAACGACGAGCCGCACCGTGCGTCGCGGCCGTTTTCACGAGATCGCTCTGGAATGGTCGTCGGCGAAGGTTCGTGGATGTACATTCTCGAAGATTTGGAAAGCGCCCGTAGCCGTGGTGCGAAGATTTACGCCGAGATAACAGGTTATGCCTCGACCTGCGACGCATATCATCGCGTGCGGTTAGAGGATTCGGGGACCGAGCCGGCCCGAGCGATGTCGCTTGCCCTCGCGGACGCCGGACGCCAGTCCGAAGATGTCGATTACATTAATTTGCACGGGACCTCGACCGTTTTGAATGACAAGATCGAAACGAACGCCGTCAAGCTGGCGCTTGGACCGCACGCTTACAAGATTCCGATGTCGGCGACGAAATCACAGGTTGGACATCCACAAGGGGCAAGCGGCGCGGCCGGCATCGGCGCCGCACTGTTTGCCTTGAATACCGGAACGATCGCCCCGACGATCAATCTCGACGAGCCCGATCCCGAATGCGATCTCGATTACGTCCCTAACGCTGCGAGAGACGCCAAAGTTAAAGTTGCCTTGTGCAACTGTATCGGATTTGGTTCGAAAAACAGCGCGATGGTGCTGGAAAAAGTGAGTGCTTGAGATGTTTCAGAACTTCGCACACCGCAGTTATCGGCTCGAGCGTCTGGATACGGGCGATTATACGCCGGCCGAATACGCCAAATGGCAGATCGAGATGCGCGCCATCAACCGCCTGCTGGGCGATTCGCGTGCATTGAGGCTTTCGCTCGCTGAGGATTTGCGAGATTCGGCAAGTCCGGGCGTGTCGATCCTGGACATCGGCGCGGGTTCCGGTGAACTGCTAAAAACAGCTAAGGAATCGATAGGCAACGAACATACTTTCCTCGTCGGCGTTGAATTAAATGCGAGTGCCGCAAAGTCAATAAACGATAGATACGACGAGCTCGGCGTATTTGCCGTGCAGTGCGACGCTATGAAACTTCCATTTGCAGACAACAGCTTCGATTACGTTGTCAGTTCCCTGTTTCTGCACCATTTCGATGACGATCAGGCGGCGAATCTTATCGACGAAATGAGCCGCGTGGCACGAAAAAGGTTCTTTGTGATCGATCTCCATCGTAGTGCTGCCGCGTTTTATCTCTACCGCACGCTTGGGAGTATATTTTTGCAGCGTTTCACAGTCGAGGACGGCTCGCTGTCGATCTTACGGAGTTTCCGTCCGGCCGAATTGCGGGCACTTGCCGAGAAAGCAGGCGTACGCGACGCCGTTGTAAAGAGACGCGCGGCCTTTAGGCTGGTTTTGTCCGGTACCAAGGCGGTGCAACGAACATGACGCTTAAACAGAAGGGTGATTACGACGTTGTCATCGTCGGCGCCGGGCCGGCGGGCTCGAGCGCCGCGATACGTCTCGCGCGATCGGGCTTGCGGGTTTTGCTGGTCGAACAAAAGAAATTTCCCCGTGCCAAATTGTGCGGTGAATTCATTTCGCCCGAATGTCTTGCTCATTTCAAAGAGCTGAATGTTCTCGACGAAATGACGCTTGCCGGCGGCGTCCCGCTTGAGCGTACAGTTTTCTATGCTCGCAACGCCCGTTATGTCGAGGTGCCGAGCGAATGGTTCGGTTCCGGCGCGCGGGCCCTCGGGCTCAGTCGCAGTGAAATGGACGCCCGGCTTCTGGATCGCGCCCGAAAGGCGGGTGTCGATGTTTTGGAGCAAACTCAAGCTGCGGGGCTGATATTCGAGAACGGCAAGGTCTGCGGTGTTACGCTTAAGCTTCCTGATCGCACAACGATTGACGTTAAGGCCGCTTTGATGATCGACGCGACCGGCCGTTCGCGGGTTTTGACGCGGGAGATCGAGAAAGCGGGCGCACGCGGACCGCGAACAGCCGCCAAATTCGTCGCATTCAAAACTCATCTCGAGGGCGCCTCCATTCCCGCGGGTGACTGTGAGATCTACGCATATCGAGGCGGTTACGGCGGACTTAACCGAGTCGAAGATGATTGGTACAACCTGTGCTTTATCGTTTCGGCTGACCTTACCAAAAAATACCGCGGCGATGCGGCCGAGATCATGCGAAAGGTCGTTTTCACAAATAAACGCGCCGCTCGCTCGCTCCGCGATGCACGAGTTGTCGAAGACTGGCTCGCCGTGCCGATCGAAAGGTACGGCCGCGCCGAACTCGCCCCGGCCGATGGTCTGCTCACGATCGGTGACGCAGCCGCCTTTATAGATCCGTTTACGGGCAGCGGCATTCTGCTCGCTCTCGAGAGTGCCAAAATTGCTGCCAACGTCATTGCAGGCGAATTCACAAATGACGCTTCGTTTACCTCCCTCGCCCGCGAATACACGCGACAATACAGCGTGGCGTTCGACCGGCGATTGCGCGTCTGTTCGCTCCTTAGGCACGCGGCTTTTGTTCCGCTGTTATCTGAAGCCGTAATCAATGTGCTTGCGATGAGCGATCGTCTAACCCGTCGTCTGGTAAGAGCGACGCGCCCGGCGACCGGAACTGCGTGACAATCCGGGTCGCTCACCCAATCGCGTTAAAGCCGCTCTTATGCTAATCTTTTCCGCGTAAATCAAATCTAATTAAGGAATAAGTTCTGGTATATGCTTGCATCGATATTTTTGCCGATTCTGTTTCTCTTCCAGGCTCCTGTGGTCGCTGCCCAACCTCCGGCTCCGCGTCCGACCGAAACGCCGCGACCCACGGCGACGGCCGATAAAGAAGAGCCGCCCGTTGTCACGAAACACACTGTTCGAGCTGGCGGACGCACGCTTAATTACACGACGACAACCGGTTTTATGCCGATAAAGAACGCGGTGAGCGGCGACACCGAGGCGCGCATTTTTTATATGGCGTACACGCTCGATAATCCGCCGGCGCGAAGGCCGCTGATGTTTTCTTTCAACGGCGGCCCCGGCTCGGCGAGCGTATGGCTGCACCTCGGTGCGCTAGGACCCCGCCGCGTCAAAATGCTTGACGACGGCCTGATGCCGCCGCCGCCGTACGAGATGGAGGACAACGCTTCGACATGGCTGAGCGAAACGGATCTGGTGTTTATCGACCCTGTCGGTACGGGTTATTCGCGGGCAACGAAGCCGGAATTTGCAGCGAAATTCTTCGGTCTGAATGGCGATATCGAATCCGTCGGTGAATTTATCCGCTTGTACCTCGGCCGTAACGAGCGGTGGACGTCGCCGCTATTCTTGGTTGGCGAATCATACGGCACGACGCGGGCTAGCGGCCTATCAAACTGGCTGTTTGAACACGGCATCGCGCTCAACGGAATTTGTCTGGTATCGACAATCATGAATTTTCAAACGCTGCGATTTGCCGACAATAACGATCTGCCGTTAGTGCTGATCTTGCCGAGCTACGCCGTTACCGCGTGGTATCACAAACGGCTTTCGTCGGCGATGCAGGGCAAATCAGTCGATCAGGTCGCGCAGGACGCGCGGAGCTTTGCAGCAAACGAATACATGCCCGCGATGCTGCGGATCGACCGCCTCACGCCAGGCGAGCGTGCGTCGCTAGCTGCGAAGTTCGCATCGTTCACGGGGTTATCGACGGACTTTGTCGAGCGGAACAACTTCCGGGTTGAGCTTGGCGAGTTTAACAAAGAGCTTCTGCGGAGCGAGCGTCGTACGACCGGCCGTCTTGACAGCCGGTTCAAGGGCATCGACCGCGACGCCGCCGGCGACGGGCCCGACAGCGACCCGTCGATGAACGCCATTCGCCCGCCCTACACAGCGGCGTTCAATGCGTATGTCCGCGGCGAGCTCGGTTTCAAATCCGACGTCGAGTACTACATTCTCGGCGGCGGCATCACGAGCCCTTGGAATTTCGGCCAGACAAACGGCTACGCCGATACCAGCAACGCGATGAAGTCCGCGATGGCGAAAAATCCGTATATGAAAGTGATGCTCGCCCAGGGTTACTACGATCTGGCGACGCCGTTTTACGCCGCTGAATATACCATCTCTGCGCTCAATCTCGATCCTTCCTTACGCAAAAACGTCAGCTTTGAATACTACGAGGCCGGACACATGATGTATATCGAAGTCGGCAGCCTGCGTAAGTTTCACGCGGATATAACCACCTTTATCGCAAGCGCTGTGAAAAAGTAATTTACTTCGAAAACATGGTGCAGGCACCGGCGTCGATGCGGGTGATGTACTCGAGGGCGAAGCGATAGCCGACCCTGACACTGCCGGGAATTACGTTTTCGAGCTTGTCGTTCGAAGTGTGCATATACATTGGCCAATCAGCCGAAAGCGCGCTCAGCGTGATCGCGGGAATTCCCCGATCCTTGAACGAACTCGAGTCGGAGTTAGCACCCGGAATATTTAGCGGCGTGACCTGCACCTTGAGCTCCTTGCCAAGCTCCTGCGCCAGCTTGGTCATATTAGAACTCGAGGCATTATCCAAAACAACCGGATAACCGAGGCCAAAACTGTCGAGATTGACCATCGAGCAATACGTTGAAAGGCCATCTTTAGGTATCGCTTTCGCCATCACCTTCGATCCTTTTAACCCTTCTTCTTCGCGGTCGAACGCCGCGAAAACGTACGTTTTCTGCGTTTCGGCACTGCTTATGGTTCTCATAAGATGGGCGAGAATGACGATACCCGACCAATTGTCGATGATGCCGCAGCCGCTGCTGACCTTGTCAAAATGGCCTCCGATAATTACCGTTTCGTTCGTCTTGCCTTTCTTTGTAAAAACAACGTTCTGAACATCATTCGTCTTCTCGGCCTTGATCTCTGATTCGGTAGCGCCCATCTTAACAAAAAGCTTTTTGACAGCGTCGAGACGCTCATTGTTTTTGCACGGGCCGTTTAGATCTTCTTTAAGCTCGGCTTCGGTCGAGATTCGCGGGCCCGTCGGCTGAGCGGCCGGGGCCGGCTGACCGACAACGTTGTCGACTAAAAGAGCTGCGAACAGCAATCTTAGAATCGCATAAGACTTAATCTTCATGTTTTGTTTCTCCGTTAACTAATTGAATCGCGTGAACTAATACCGGACGGATGACCTCGAAACATTCCTCAACACCTTTTGGCGAGCCGGGCAGGTTGATTATAAGTGTCGTTCCGCGGATCCCGCAAATGCCACGTGAGAGCATTGCCATTGGTGTTTTGGCGGCAGTTTCACGTCGCATCGCTTCGGCCAGGCCGGGAGCTTCGCGTTCGATGACGCCGCGCGTCGCTTCGGGTGTGTTGTCACGTGGCCCAAATCCGGTACCGCCGGTTGTAACGATCAAGTTGATGTCTTCGCGTTCCGTCAGCGTATAGATCGTATCGCGGAGGTGTTCGAGGTCGTCGGCAACGATCGACATCTCGACGACCTCGGCGCCAACCGACAGCAGCAGTTCAGCAAGCCGTTTGCCCGACAGATCATTATCCCTACGACGCGTGTCGCTGACGGTTATGATTGCTGACCTGATCTTGATTGACATACGTTCGATAAGTTGCCACTAGCTTTAGCTAGTGGAAAACGTAAACCTACACAATCGGCTTTAGCCGAAATTCCTCTGCAACATTCCCAATCAGCTTTAGCTCAAGGTACATTATCGCGGAATTTGTCGAAACCAGCTCGAACCAAGAATTCGTCAAACTCGGTTTTGAAATTGGTGTTTCGATGATGAGCCTCCTGATTCGCGATGTACCTCCGCACACTATCCAATCCGGTGGGATTTACAGATACTGCAAAATATTCTTTTTGCCATCCAAATTTAGTCGAGGTGAGCCTGTGTTGATTAATCCAAAACGAAGACTCGCCTTTGATCAATTGCATAATCTTTTCAAGTGTCTGATCGGCACCTAAAGAAACGAGACAATGAACATGATCGACGTAGCCGTTAATCATGTCGATATAGATTTCCTTAAGTTTGGCATTTTCACGAATATGCTTGGAGATCTTCGTGCGAATGCTATCTGTCAGGAATGGCTCATGGTTCTGCGTGGACCAAACAAAATGTATCCAAACTTTTATCCAGGGCATCTTTTTTGCTAACGCACTAAGCAAGAGTCCTTTTCAGACATTCGGCTAAAGCCTTAAGTATTTGCAATCTTATCCACTAGCTAAAGCTAGTGGCAACTTATGCGAATAATTATTTTTCACGTGGCGGTGACGTCCAACGCATCGAGTCTACTTCTTCGCCGGCCATACATCACGCTAAGCAGCACACCAAGAACTACGAGCAGCATTCCCGCGATCGCAAATGAGCTTTGTGCCTCGCCGAACACAAACCAGCCGACAGTCAGTGCATATATCAGCCCGGTGTAATTGATGATCGCGACGCCGGCAATGCGCTCCCTTTGCAACGCATTCGTCAAAAACATTTGTCCAAGCTGTGAAAAAACGCCTACGAGAAACAGATAAAACCAGTCCCAACCCTTTGGCGTCGCCCATTGAAAAAACAGGCTGATAAATCCTACAACTGCCCCAACGAGCTGAAAATGCAGCACGACCGTTAGCGGATGCTCACGCCCGCGCAAGCTGCGAACGAGATTATACGCAACACCCGAACAAAAAGCCGACACGATGCCGAGGGCCAGATAAAACGGCGAGATACGGTCGTCAAACCGCTCGATCACTAATACGCCGCTAAAAGCGATCGCGTAGAACATCCACTGCGCGGGTTTCACCTTTTCGCTGAGGATAAAGATCGCCAGTGTCGCCGTAAATATGGGCGAAAGGTACTGGATCGTTTGAGCCGACGCAAGCGGCATCTGTTGTAGGGTAAGAAAAAAGCAAAACAGCGCGGTCGTACCAAAAACACCTCGAAGCAGGAGCATCAGGTGATTTGAGCCGATCAGGCTCGCATTCGCCCGCTGCAACCCGATAACACAAAATACGGTGGCCACAATGCAGCGAAAAAACACGGTCTCCATCGCCGGAATATGGGCGACTTGCTTCACGCAGATGTTGGCCAAAAAAAATGCGAACGTCGATAAAAACATCGAACGCACGCCTTTTGTAAAAAATGTCGGTTTCTCGCTCAAACTACGAGAGTAATTTCTTCGACTCGCCGTTGCAACCGCAATCGTCACCGCAGTCCTTTTTCAACGAGAACGAGCGCGACTTTCTCCGTAGCTGCAACCCAGTGTAAATGCATGCGGCGAATATTATTGCGATCACGATTATTGCTTGGACATTCATAAACTAGAATCCCAGGGCCTTGCCACCCTGATATGTAATAAACGCGCCGAGATAAGCGAGCGCCGTCATATAACCTATCATAAACAGAGGCCACGACCACGAGTTTGTCTCGCGACGAACGACCGCAACCGTCGACATACACTGCATTGCCAACACAAAGAAAACCATTAGCGTGAGCGCCGTCAGCGGTGTCCACGCCGGGCGTCCGTCGTCAGTCTTGGCGTCTCGAACGGCTGAGATAAGCGTTTCGGACTGCTCATTCTCGTCCTTTCCGACATTGTAGATAATGCTCAATGTCGAAACCAATACCTCGCGTGCGGCGAAACTCGCGATCAGGGCAACGCCGATCTTCCAATCAAAACCGAGCGGGGCAATGACCGGCTCGATCACGTGCCCGAGCCTACCGGCAAAGCTGTTTTTGAGCTGCTCGGACTCCGGCAGGACAACTTGTTGGCTTGTCGGCTGACCGCTGACTGCTGCCTGCTGACTGCTTCTCGGAAAATACATCAACGCCCAAAGTATTATCGAGATCGCTAGTATCACGGTTCCCGCCCGTTTCAAAAACAGAAACGCCCGTGTCAACATATTCTGAAAAACTGTGCGCAAGTTTGGCAAACGATACGGCGGCAGTTCCATCAAAAACGGCGGTGGCGGAGCTTTGAGAACCGTGCGTTTTAGGACGAATGCGACGGCGATCGCCACGATTGTCCCGAGTGCATACATTGCCAGCATCAGAACGGCCCCAAGCGAAATAAATCCGAGCACGGTTTGTCCCGCAAAAAAAGTGGCGATCATTAATGTGTAAACCGGCAAACGAGCTGAGCACGACATAAACGGGGCGATCATGATGGTGGCAAAACGGTCGCGTCGGCTTTCGATCGTGCGGGTCGCCATGATGCCCGGAATTGCACAGGCGAAGCTGCTGATTAGCGGCAAAAACGCTTTACCGTGAAGCCCGACACGCGACATCAGTTTGTCGAGCAAAAAGGCCGCTCGCGACATATAGCCGCTGTCTTCGAGCAGCGAAATAAACAGGAAGAGCAGCAAGATCTGCGGCAAAAACACGACGACACCGCCAACGCCCGCGATTATTCCGTCGGCGAGCAGGTCGCTGAGAATGCCGGGCGGCATCTCGGCGCGGACAAAATCGCCGAAAGCACCGAATCCCTTTTCGAGCAGATCCATAGGCAGGCTTGCCCACGAAAATATCGTCTGAAACACCAATAGCAATATCGCAACCAAAATGACGAGGCCAAAAAACTTGTGGGTTAGGATACGATCGATCTTGTCCGAGAGGCGATGGCTCTTTTGATCGCTGTGCCAAACCGATTCCTGTACGACCTGCGAAATAAAATTGTAACGCGCAAATATCCTACCGTGCGGCCCAGCCTCATCTTCCTTCTCGTCGTAAACATATGGCACGGTCGGCGTCGTATGTAGAACCTCGTTGACTTTTGCCGCCAATTCGGTCCTGCCGCGACCAGTTTTAGCGTTAAAAGCAACGACCGGCGTTTTTAATAGGGTCGCGAGCATCTCGACATCGATCTCGTGTTTTTGCTTTTCGAAAACATCGATCATCGTCAAAGCAATTACCACCGGAACGCCGAATTCAAACATCTGCATTACGAGATACAGGTTGCGTTCGAGATTCGTGGCATCTACTACGGCAACGATAGCGTCGGGTCGCGGCACACCGGCCTGTTCGCCCGTGATCAAGTCTCGGGCAATATGCTCGTCAAGAGACGTCGCGTCAAGGCTGTAAAGGCCGGGCAAGTCGATCACGTTCGCCGTCTTGCCGTTTATCGTCCAAGGCCCCTCTTTGCGCTCGACGGTAACGCCCGGATAATTTGCGACCTTTTGCTTGAGACCGGTTAGCGAATTGAAGAGGGTCGTCTTGCCTGCGTTTGGATTGCCGGCAAGAGCTATTGTGATTTGTGATTTATGTCCGTTGTCCTTCATTCATCGGCACGCCGCTGCACATTGCTAAACGCTCACTTCGATCGCGTCGGCCTCGCTCCTACGCATCGCAAGGCTATACCCGCGGACGCGAACCTCGATCGGATCGCCAAACGGTGCCATCTTGACCACTTGCACCAAAACGCCTGGAATTACGCCCATTTCCATCAATCGCCGTGTCACACGGCCCGTGCCATTAACCGCCGTAACGCGTGCGTCCTTGCCGATAGGCAACTTCGTTAATGTCATTTTAGCCGTTTCGCTAATCTTTTCCTTCATACGAAATTCCTTCCAGATTAGAGTCTACGCTAATTGAAAATCATTTTCAATTGCATTTGAACGGTTACTCGCGAATACCACACTAATTTTTTTGATCTATTTATTGAGATTCGAAGTTTGAGAAAGAAGGTCCGCTTGAAAGGCGCCGAACGAGAGTCGAAGCGGCACACGCCCCTCTGTACTTAGCCAAACTTTCAAGGCAAGCGCGTCGAGCTCCGGATTGCCGGTAGTGATCGTTATCAACTGGGCGGATGTCTTTTCGCCATTCGAAATAAACTCTTCGGGGTTTGACGGCCGCAGCGTGAAGACATAAGCCTTTGATTCCCAAAACACGGCGACGCGTGTGTCATTTACAGGATTGCCCGGGTCCTTACTGGGTCTCAAATTAAACGAACGCATTGCATAGATCAGGGAAATAATGGTGTGCGTACCGATCGGAGCGTCGACAGGCTGTGGCCCGCCAAACGAGATCGCGCCCGTCCGTTTGTCAAAGGTCACGGTCTGATTAAGCCCGGACATCGCCGATGCGAATACTGTCTCACACCACCTCGGCGTCAGTGTCTCGGGATCGACCTGTACCTTTGCCGAATCGCCGAGCCTAAGCAGGTTGCTTCCCTGTTCAATACCCGTAATTGTCGCCGTCAGAAGTAAACTGTCGTCTTTCTGAAACTGCTTTCGCTCCCTCGCATTGAGCGTGACAATACCAACAGGCCTGCCTCCGGTCGCGACTCGGAATTCAAGCGATTCGCCTAGTTCAAAACCCAATTCCGGAGCGAGCGGCCGGTTTTCAACGTAGGCCTCGGGCGTCGGGATCGGCGTTGCAACGGGTAGCGGCGTCGGAACCCTTGTCGGGGTCGGCGATGGTGGAGCGACTTCGGGTTCGGGTAATGAAATGCTTGACAGAAGTGCCCTGAATTCTCCCTTCGAAGTTTTGAGCCGGATCAAGACAGGTACGCGAAATTCGTCAGTCGAAAGGTTGATCCTTAGGTCTTTGATCCCGTTTGCAGTAAGGAATTCGCTCTGCACGGTAGAAACAATCGTGTCGAATTCGCCGGCGTCGGTCTTAACCCTCTCCGCTCCAGACGCCAGAAAGCTTGCGGTGTAAAGTTGATCATTCTCAAACAAAGAAAATGTCCCCGTGCCGCCCATCTCTCTTGCCTTGAAAATTAATGTGAGGACGTCGAAATTTGCGGTTGGCTGAGTGAGATAATTGCTTATAGCCTCTTTTTGCAGCGCGCTGTCATGGTTGTTTTTGACGGAATAAAGCGGAAAACCAGTCTCGGTCGCGGCGTAAACCGTCCGGCTCTCGTCGAACAGAAAAAAAGCGGCGCTTACGAGATCGAGCGTCTTCACCTTTCCCCGGAGCTCAACGGCATCTTTACCGCCGATCTTGCCGCGCGAGACAACGTAGGTCTCAGCGTAACCGGCGTCAGCGAATTTGCCGAACGAAATATTGTAAGTTAGCTTTTCTCCAATTCGGAAAATAGAGGGCGACATCGAAACGGTTGTTTGAGCCGCCGCCTGGTTTGAGCCAGCTGCGCTCCAACCAATGATGAGCAACACGAGCATTCCCGTGATTGGGACGATATCGACCAACCGAGGTCGGGAAAAAACTGATGAATGTCTCTTGATGCTCATGAAAACTCGATTCAAACTTCTGCGACGATCTGGTCCAGGGCCGCGAGTCGATCTTTTGCTTGAACGATCGGGCGTCCTATGACGACGTAATCCGAGCCGCCCGCAATGGCGCACCCAAACGTAGTTACACGCTTTTGGTCGTCATCTGTTGCAAAAGCAGGTCTTATTCCCGGCGTTACGATCAAAAAGCCGGAATCTGGCACCGCGTTTCTCACAGCTCCGACCTCTCGCGGCGACGCGACCACACCATCAAGACCGCAGCTTGCGGCAAGCTGTGCGAGTTTTACAACCTGAGATGCCACATCGCCCGTTACGCCAATCTCTTGCATCGCCTCGTTATTCGCACTCGTCAAGACGGTCACGCCGATGATAAGCGGCCTATTTATTTCCTCACGCTCACAATCCTCATTAACTTCTCTTACGGTTTGCAGCATCATTTCAGTGCCGCCCGCCGCATGAATGTTGAACATCCAAACCCCGAGCCTCGCGGCCTCGACAGACGCTTTCGCAACCGTATTTGGAATGTCGTGGAACTTGAGATCGAGAAACACTTTGTTACCCGCATTCACGACCTTCCGCACAAATTCTGGTCCTGCTGCCGTAAATAACTGAAGGCCGATCTTGAAAGCACCGACATGGCCGTGCAATTCCCCCATAACCTCTCTCGCCTCGTCCGCCGAATCGACATCGAGGGCGACAATTATCCGTTCTCTTACGTTACGAATCCGAGAAACAGCTTCGATGGGCGTGGTCATTATTAGTCGAGATCGAGAGGGTTTCTGTAGGGCGTGTCTGAATCTGTGTCGGCGCGTTTTAACGCCTCTTTGAATTTCTCCTCCAAAAGCCGTTCGCGGTCCTTTACGGAAGACATTTCCTGAGCAAATATCTGTTCGCGATGCTCCTTTTGTTTGCTCATTTCGCCCTTCAGATCTTCGAAAGAGCCGAGAACTTTCTTCTTAGCTTCGTGGGCAAGGAGCGCTCCGGTATTTGCATCGATCGTTAGAACGGCTTCGCAGCAAGGACAGGTTATCGAGTACTTATCCATAGACAAAACAGATTATACAATATCCTAAATTCAATGCACGGGCTTTTTCTTATCAGTTGGTTTCGAACTCAATCGGGCACTACGCGGTTCGGTCACTTTGATACCGGCTATCTCGCGAAGTGTTACGATCGAAACCGAATCTATTGCCTCAAAACGATCGGCTGGGACGTTAACGAACCACCCCTTTTCTAAGATAAAGCTTGCCCGATCTTTTGCTTTATAGTCGTTAATACAAAAAGTCAGCTACCGGTAGCGTATTCCGGTACCTGACCATTATTTAACATTCTCGATTCTCAAATGTCGTAATACATCGCGAATTCGAGTGGGTGCGGACGCAGCCGAAGCGGCGTGATCTCGTTGTCGCGCTTGTACGTGATCCAACGTTCGATGAGCTGAGTCGAAAAAACATCGCCCTTAAGCAGGAAGTCGTGATCGTTCTCGAGCGCAACCAACGCTTCGTCAAGCGAACCAGGCAGTGACGGCACGTTCGCCAATTCCTCGGGCGGCAGGTCGTAAATATCTTTGTCGAGCGGCGCACCTGGATCGATCCGGTTTTGCACGCCGTCGAGACCCGCCATTAAGAGTGCAGCGAAGGTCAGATACGGATTGCAAGACGGATCGGGCGGACGGAATTCGAGCCGTTTGGCTTTTGGCGACGTCGAAAACATCGGAATTCGCACGGCGGCCGAGCGGTTGCGTGCCGAGTAGGCAAGATTCACCGGGGCTTCAAATCCCGGCACAAGCCGTTTGTAGCTATTCGTCGTCGGTGCAGCAAAACCAACCAGCGCCGGAGCATGTTTCAAAAGCCCGCCGATATAGAATTTTGCCATTTCCGAAAGGCCCGCATACTGATCGCCGGCGAACAACGGCTGGCCGTCTTTCCAAAGCGATTGGTGGCAGTGCATGCCCGACCCGTTGTCGCCATAAAGCGGCTTGGGCATAAAGGTCGCGGTCTTACCTGCGGCGTGCGCGGTGTTTTTGACTACGTATTTGAAGAGCATTACGTTGTCCGCCGTGTGCAGCAGGTTTGAGAACCTGAAATCGATCTCGCATTGTCCGGCCGTGGCGACTTCGTGGTGGTGACACTCAACGTTTATACCGACCTCGCCGAGGATCGATGAGATTGTATTACGGATGTCAACCAGCGAATCGAGCGGCGAAACGGGCACATATCCCTCTTTTGGACGAATGTGAAAGCCGTAATTCGGGTTGGTCTCATCGCCCACGCGGCCCGAATTCCAATGCCCTTCCTCAGAGTTGAAGAAATATCCTGCCGAATTCTGATTGTTGTGAAAGCGTGCCTCGTCAAAAATAAAAAATTCCGCTTCCGGCCCGACATTGATCGTGTCAGCGATGCCCGTAAATTTCAGATAGCTCTCGGCGCGGCTGGCGACCGAACGCGGATCGAGCCAGTATCCCTCTTTCGTGATCGGATCGACGGCGTTGGCGATCAGGCACAGCGTCGTTTCCTCGGTAAATGGATCGACCCAGAACCGCGACGGGTCGGGCACGAGCAGCATATCAGATTCGTGGATCGCGGCCCATCCTCTGAGCGAGGACGCATCAAATCCGAATCCGTCCTCAAAACTGTCCGTAGTCAATTGGTCGATGGGAAACGTGAGGTGATGCCACGAACCGATCAAATCGGTAAACCGCACAGAGACAAATCTCGCTTCCTGGTCGGCAGCGAAGGTCAAAACATTCTTGGCGTTCATTATTTCTCCTGAGATCAGGCCCGGCAAAATTCTTTCTCGGTGCCCAGCCTGGCTGGAATTTCAAAAATGAGATTCTACAATACGCGGTGCTAACATCAAAATGCGCGCGCGAAAAAAGTTTCTGGCTCTTCTCATCAGCTGAAAAAGCGAGGATTTTCTGTCTTCTTTACGGGTTCTTTTTCACTGTCTATACGATCGCCCCGACAAGGTCGTATTCATGGGCTTCGGTGATCTTTACGTTGTAAATTGATCCCATCTGGGGATCGAGATCCTCTGGCATGTCGTTGATGAGAATATAACCGTCGATTTCTTGGGCTTGGCCTTCGAGGCGGCCTTGGAATAGCAGGTCGGATTCCTTCGAGAGGCCTTCGAACAGGACTCGGTAGGTGTTGCCGATCTTGGCCTTGTTGAGCTGTTTGCTGATCTTTGCCTGTTCTTTCATCAAACGGTTGCGGCGCTGCTTGGCAATGATCGGATCAACTTTATTCGGCAGGTCGTATGCTGCGGTGCCCTCTTCGTCGGAATATGTGAAAACACCGACGTTATCGAAGCGGCAGTTTTGTACAAACTTGATGAGTTCCTCAAAATCCTCGTCAGTCTCGCCCGGAAAGCCCGTGATAAAAGTCGTACGGATCGCGATACCGGGAACCGCGTCGCGAACCCGCCCAATCAAGCGTTCGAGGCTTTCACGCGTGCCGCCGCGTTTCATCAGTTTCAACACATTGCGCGACGCGTGCTGCAATGGCATATCGAGATACTTTACGGCCTTTGGCGTCTCAGCGATGGTCGATAGAAAGGCATCTGAGATATGGGTAGGAAAGGCATACATCGGGCGGATCCATTCGACGCCTTCGATCTCGCCAAGTGCCCGAATTAAGGCCGCAAGAGCATCCACTTCGCCGAGGTCTTCGCCGTAACGCGAAGAATCCTGTGCGATCAGCACCAGTTCCTTGACGCCGGATTTTGCGAGTTGTCTTGCTTCCTCGATGATCGAACCGAAACGACGTGAACGAAAACTGCCGCGCATCGACGGTATAGAGCAGAACGCACATGGTCGATCGCAGCCTTCGGCGATCTTGATAAACGCGGTGTGTGCATCAGTCGCACGCATTCGCGGGGTATATTCGTCGTAGAGGTATGTCGCCGATTTGTTGCCGATCGGCGTGATCGTAAGCTCTTTGGCGTCAAACTGCTCATCCGCAGCCTTGAGAATATCGCCGACCTGCGAAGTCCCGATGAACGCATCGACCTCGGGCAGCTCTTTCATCAAATCGTCGCGATAGCGTTCCACCAGACAGCCTGCTACGATAACCCGATTCGCTTTTCCGTCGGTTTTCCAGCGGGTCGCCTCAAGGATCGCTTCGATCGATTCCTGCTTTGCCGACTCGATAAACCCGCACGTGTTGACGACGACTGTATCCGCCTCGTCGGCGTTATTTGTAATTTCGTAGCCGGCCTCGGCCAATTGCCCCATCATCACTTCCGAATCGACAAGATTCTTAGGGCAGCCGAGACTGACAAATCCTACTTTCTTCATCGTTTTCTCACCAAGGGGGCACCGAGGACGCAGAGCAAATCACGATTCATTTTTTTATATCTCCGTGTTCTCTGTGACCCTGTGGTGAATTATCGTCTAACCGTTCGAGCCACTTTTCAATAGCGTCTTGTTCGTGCGGCGACAGGTTCTTTTCACCGAAACGTACACGGTTGTATTTCTCCGTGATATCGACCGCCTCTGGAATTCTCACCGCAAACGCAAACTCAAGCGGAGTTTGATGCGGCTCGCGCGTAAGGCCTTTGCTTGCTAAAACCGTTTGCATCCGATCATAAAATTCGACGATCGACGCTTGCCGTTTATTAAAGAAGCGATTCCACAGCATACTCCAAACCTTTAACTTTACTATCTTTCTGTACGACCAACCAACCAGAAAGATACCTAATATCGCCGCTGACAAATATGCGAATCCGTAACCCACCGCGGTTAGGCTTGCGGCAAGTCCTTTATCCCCGCGGACATCGGCCCACCATTCGACGAGCAAGTCCTGAGCGTGGCCGACATACGACGATATATTACTCTGGTAATCGACAATTCCGTTCCTTACAGACTTCACAAGCGAACGCTGTTCCTGGCTGTCAAAGGCAACAAAATACTGTATCCATAACGTTTCAAGAGCCTCGAGGTATTTGTTGACAGTGCCCGCGATGCCTGTCGAGGTGGTGCCCGAGGATTGCCCGTCGAACGGCGTCGGGTCGAACGGTACCCACGCATTTTCTTTGGGAAAATAGACCTCGACCCAGGCGTGTGCGTTACGCTGTCGGACGACAGTCACGTCCGCCGCATCATTATATTCGCCACCGTGAAAGCCGTTTACGATCCGCGTCGCAATGCCCTGAGTACGAAGCATTACAGCCATCGCCGTTGCAAAATATTCGCAGTGCCCCTCTCTAACGTTAAACAGGAAATCCGAAAGCGGTTCGTCACCCCCGGCCTTTTGCTCTAGCGTGTAGCCGTAGGTCTCTTGGAGATATTTCTCTACTGCTGCGGCACTGTCGTAGCGGCTCATGGCTTTCGTTGTAATTCTCTCAGCGAGCTGTGCGATGCGAATATCATATCGCGGCGGTAGGTCGAGATAGTTCTGAACATCGGCCGTGTAGGGCTGATCGTCCGAACGCAACTCTGCGGCCGTGGGCACGCTGCGGTCCGAAAGAACCTTGTAACTAATGCGCTCGTAACTTCGCGGGTAACTAAGAGCACCGTACGAGTCCTTGTAAACAACCGGGAAACTGCCCTGAACCCCAACCGCTCGCGGCAAGGCGAACAGGACGGGCGTGTCGAGCGGTTCGAGATAAATCGTCTGTATCGAGAGATTTTGCCGAGGAGCCGGGACATCAACCTGAACAAAATCGCGATCGCCCTTTACAAACGGCTCCTTAACGACGGTTTTCGCCTTGCTCCACGTTTGATTGTCGAACGTATCCAGAGCAATACCACGAAAATAGAGGCCACTCTCAATTTCCGAATTGTCGTCGAATTTGACCCGCATCACGACCTCATCGCTTTGCTGGATGCGGCCTATACCACCAAGCTTCACCTTGTCCGAAAACCCCGACGAAGTCGACAAACCGCTTTGATTGCCGCCAAATCCCGCTCCGCCGACACGCGGCAGCATAAAAAAGAGAGGCATTGCGAAAAGAACAATGAAAAAGATCAGGGCTAACGCCGTTGATGGAAGTCGTCCAATCGAAAGGCTCGCCTTTTCGTTTCCGTCTTTCGCTCTCTTGCTGGCGATCGTGCCAAAAATCTTGTTCTCAACCGAACGCGACGTCTTTCGGATCTCGAATGCGATAATCGCGCATACCATCACCAACAGATACGCGAGGAACGTGCCCAGATACAAAGCGCTTATGCTCAACCCGGCCGCAAGCAAAACCTCGAAAAACGACATTAAATACAAAAAGATCCAATCGCGGTCGCTCTTTTTTTGAAGCAATTTTATGGCGGTCAGAGATAGGATCATTCGTGCGAGAATGCCGGCTATCCATGTTTCGCCGTTCGATGGCGAAATAACCTGATACCGCCATGCGAGATAAAAAAGCGGCAGAGCCAGAACGATCAACGCCGTCCCGAGCTTTTCTGAGATCTGCCAACGCGAGCCTTCGAGAAACCACGCACCGATCATCACCGCAACAAACATTCCGGTCGCGACAAAGCCAAACGTCCCCGATACCCACAGCGAGAAAAAGCCGCAAAAAACGGCGAGATAGGAGATTAGTCTGAAGAAGGTTTCAAAGGCCATGCATTACTACCTTTTAGATTATAGTTTAGACAGAGGAATTTGTTGCAAAAATCCGTTGAGCATATAATCGGTTCACTTATGTTTTTTGAATTGCGAACACTTTGCCTGCTACTTACGTTGACTTGCACTCTTCAGACTCTCGGTCAGGAGTCACTTCTGCTTGTTGAGCAAAAAAATCTTTACGGCTACGCAAACTCCAGAGGTAAGCTCGTGATCAAGCCAAGATTCCATTCAGCACAGCCATTCTCGGAAGGGCTCGCAAGCGTAAGCGTCTGTACCGAGGACGGATGGCGGTGGGGCTTCATAAACAAGGTTGGGGCGTATGAAATCCAGCCAAAATTTCACGAATCGAAGTCATTTCGGGAAGGCCTCGCTGGAGTACAGTTTGGCGACAAATGGGGATTCATAAACAGGAAAGGCGAGTGGGTGGTCGAGCCGACGCTCGACGACGAATATGGTCCGGACTTTGAATTCCGGGAAGGCCTGTCGGCCGTGAAAATAAACAAGAAATATGGGTTCATCGATTCTTCGGGAAAGATAGTAATCCCAGCGACTTTAGATCACGCGGATAACTTTTCTGAGGGATTGGCCTACGTAATGATCGATGATAAGGCGGGCTTTATCGATCGATCGGGCAAGGTCGTGATTCCTCTTAAGTACCAACTGGCCTCGCGTTTTTCTGAAGGCTTTGGTCTTGTGAACATTGGTCGCACGCTTGGCAAGAATACCGACGATCCTAGCTACAATGCAGGTAAATGGTACTACATTGACGTTACGGGGAAGTTTGCTTTTCCAACAGCGTACGACTTTGCTGACGAGTTTTCCGAGGGATTGGCACCGGTGAGGGTTAATGGCAAAATCGGGTACATCAATAAAAACGGAGATTTCGTGGTCAAACCTCGATTCGATAATGGAGAAAGGTTTTCAGAGGGTCTTGCCACGGTAGAGAAAAACGACCGATGGGGATACATCGACAAAACCGGTCAGTTTATTCTTCCGCCCCGGTTTCAAGAGGCCTCTAGTTTTATTAACGGATTCGCGGAAATAAGGATCGTAACTCCGAATTACGTCCAATACAAGTACATCGACAAAAAGGGTAAGCACGTCGTCTCACATGACAAGATAAAACGAGGTGTTTGGCTGGGCTCTGCGAATTGTCCGTCAAAAGGAAGCTAACCCGTTGATCTTCGCGGGTAGATTGGTACAAGACACTTCGACGACGAGACATCCGCCGCGATATAATGCTATGAAAAAAGCCCGCTCAATTGAACGGGCTTTTCTTGATATAAATCCGGCGACTTCCTACTTTCCCACAACTGAAAGCTGCAGTATCATCGGCTCCAGTAGGCTTAACTTCCGTGTTCGGGATGGGAACGGGTGTGACCCTACCGACAATATCACCGGAAAACTGGTCAAAGCAGTGAACAGTGACAAGGGACGAGTGACAAGGGAAACCTGTCCGCGGCCGTCTGCCAACTGTCTGCTTCTAAATTTTCAATGCAAAGCCCTTACTCACGTGCGGGCTAATTTGATATCTGATAACTGAATACATTGCAGTCCACTACTATTTACTTAGTCTTGCGTTGCTTGATTAAATTTGCTTGTCAACAAATTTTATGGTCAAGCCTTGGGACAATTAGTATTGGTCAACTAAATACATTACTGCACTTACATCTCCAACCTATTACGTGGTGGTCTTCCACGAGTCTCACTGGCAATATTAATCTTAGGTCTGGCTTCACGCTTAGATGCATTCAGCGTTTATCCATGCTCGACATAGCTACCGTGCGATACGGCTGGCGCCATAACACGTACACTAGAGGTCAATCCATCCCGGTCCTCTCGTACTAAGGACAGATTCCTTCAATATTGCTACGCCCACACCAGATAGGGACCGAACTGTCTCGCGACGTTCTGAACCCAGCTCACGTACCATTTTAATCGGCGAACAGCCGAACCCTTGGGACCTTCTTCAGCCCCAGGATATGATGAGCCGACATCGAGGTGCCAAACCCTGCCGTCGATGTGAACTCTTGGGCAGGATCAGCCTGTTATCCCCGGCGTACCTTTTATCCGTTGAGCGACG
>Ga0209797_10000471_pt1 | contig 20080 bp, 20 predicted proteins | sample DOMMetBare3Fresh_2_FD_187472 | JGI IMG/M metagenome (GOLD analysis project Ga0209797, IMG submission 187472) | Wetland sediment microbial communities from St. Louis River estuary, USA, under dissolved organic matter induced mercury methylation -... | ecosystem: Environmental > Aquatic >... | reverse complement strand
GAAGATGTCGAGCACGTCGCCGATGCGGTAGCCCACCGGGTCGACCAGGTGGAAGCAGCGACCCTTGATGTCGGCCTTGGCGTGCGCGATGTGGTCGATCGCCGCGACCACGAAATCCACCGGCACGATGTTGATGCGTCCGCCTTCCAGGCCCACCGCGGGGAACCACGGCGGCAGGAGCTGGCGCATGCGCTGGATCAGCTTGAAGAAGTAGTACGGACCATCGATCTTGTCCATCTCGCCGGTGACCGAGTCGCCAACGACGAAGGCCGGGCGGTACACCGTCCACGGCACCTTCGACTCCTTGCGCACGATCTTCTCGGACTCGTGCTTGGTGTTGAAGTACGGGTGCTCGAGATTCTCGGCCTCTTCGAACATGTCCTCGCGGAACACGCCCTCGTACAGGCCGGCGGCGGCGATCGACGACACGTGGTGCAAGTGCCCCGCCTCGACGGCCTTGGCGAACTCGACCACGTTGCGCGTGCCTTCGATGTTGGCGCGCACCTGCGTCTCCTCGTCGGCCTTCAGGTCGTAGACCGCGGCGAGGTGGAACACCGCGTCGATGTGGCCCTTGAGCGACTTCAGGTCGTCGGCCGCGACGCCGAGCTTCTTGGACGTGAGGTCGCCGAACACGGGGATCGCACGCGCCTTCGTCGTGCCCCAGTAGTCGAGCAGGTCGGCGACCTTCGCTTCGCTCTCTCGGCGCAGCAGGAAGTGCACCGTCGCGCCCTTGCGCGCGAGCAGGGCCTTGACGAGACGCTTGCCGATGAAGCCGGTGGCGCCGGTGACGAAGTACTGCATCTTGTTCTCCTGCGGATGCTGGGCCTGCAACGCGGCCGAGGCGGCCATTCTTTCGCCAAAGCGCGGGCCCGCCGCTGCGCGCTTACCCGAGGGTGGCCAGGCGCTGCCGCATAGAGCCGGCTCACTAGAGAAAGCACGCCACGGCGCGAGGGCGCCTCCTATAGTGACGGCATCGATCTTTCACTCCTGCGAGGACAGACAGATGGTCAAGAAGCTCCAGAGGATGGCTCAGAAGAAGGCGGCCGTGCCCACCGGTTTGCTGGACAACCAGATCGCCGCCGCAGTGAAGGACTCGGCGCAGCAGATCTGGCTGGCCGGCATGGGCGCATTCTCGAAGGCGCAGGCCGAAGGCGGCAAGGTGTTCGATGCGCTGATGAAGGAAGGCATGGCGCTACAGAAGAAGACGCAAGGGCTGGCCGAGGATCGCATCAGCGCCGTCACCAGCAAGATGACCGCGGTGGCCGGCGGCGTGACCGACAAGGCGGGCGCGCAGTGGGACAAGCTCGAATCGATCTTCGAGGCACGCGTCGCGAAGGCGCTCAACAAGATGGGCGTGCCCTCGCGCAAGGACATCGACGCGCTGATCAAGCGCATCGACCAGCTGTCGGCGCAGGTCGGCGGCGCAGCCCCGCGGACCGCACGTGCCGCCGCGGTCAGGAAGGCGCCGGCCAAGCGCGCGGCGCGCAAGACGGCTTGAAACGCGCCCCGCCCGCTGCGGCGCGGCGCTCGCCCAAGGGCGGTCAAGACGAACGGCCCGCCGCCTCGGGCGGGGGCCCGCGCATCGGTCTGGCGCTCGCCGGCGGCGGACCGTTGGGCGCGATCTACGAGATCGGCGCGCTGTGCGCGCTCGAGGAGGCGCTGCCCGGCCTGGACTTCACCCGTTTGCACGGCTACGTCGGCGTGTCGGCCGGCAGCTTCATCGCCGCCGGCCTGGCCAACGGGCTGACGCCGCGCGAGTTGTGCGCGGCCTTCATCGAGAACAACGATGCCGCCGGCGACATGTTCCGGCCCTCGCTGCTGATGCGCCCGGCCTGGGGCGAGTACGTCAAGCGTGCCGCCGCGGTGCCGCGCCTGGCGGCACAGGCGTTGTGGCACTACACGTTCCGCCGCCGCTCGTTGCTCGAGGCGTTCGAACGCCTGGGCCGCGCGCTGCCCACCGGGCTGCTGTCGGGTGCGGCGATGGAGCGCCACCTCGCGCGCCTGTTCACTGCGCCGGGCCGCAGCAACGACTTCCGCACGCTCAAGCGCAAGCTGGTCCTCGTGGCCACCGATCTGGACAGCGGCGACGCGCTGCCGTTCGGGCAGCCGGGGTTGGACGAAGTGCCGATCTCGCTCGCGGTGCAGGCCAGCGCGGCGCTGCCGGGGCTGTACGCGCCGGTGGAGGTCAAGGGCCGCACCTGCGTCGACGGCGCGCTGAAGAAGACGCTGCACGCCTCGGTCCTGCTCGACGAGGGGCTGGACCTGCTGGTCTGCCTGAACCCGCTGGTGCCTTTCGATGCGACGCACACGCCGCGCCACAAGGTGCTGGGCAGCAACGAGGCACGCATCCCGCGCCTGGTCGACGGCGGCCTGCCCACCGTGATGTCGCAGACCTTCCGCTCGCTGATCCACTCGCGCCTCGAGCTGGGGATGAAGGGCTACGTCGAAACCCACCCGCACACCGACATCGTGCTGATCGAGCCCGACCAGCGCGACGCCGAGATGTTCCTCGCCAATTCGTTCTCGATCTCGACGCGCCGACTGCTGGCGGAGCACGCCTACCAGCGCACGCGCGAGCTGCTGCGCACGCGCCGCTCGACGCTGGGCGCGCAGCTGGCGCGACACGGCGTGGCGATCGACCATGCGGTGCTCGACGACACGCAGCGTCGCCTGGTCGGCAAGACGCGGGCGCCGAGCACGCGTGCCGGGCGCGCGCTCAAGCGGCTGGACGAAACGCTGGCCGACCTCGAGCACCGCAGCGCAGCAGCCTGAACGGCGCCGGGGCGAGGTCCCTTAGGCCGCGCCCGCGCCAGGCGCGCCCAGGTCGGCTGCGCACCTGGCCGCAGCTCAGCCGAGGTAACGCGCCTGAAGGTGCGCCTTGAAGTGCGCCGGGTTCAGCGGCTCGCCGCTGGCGCGGATCGCCAGTTCGTCGGTGCTCCAGCGCGAGGCTTGGGTCCAGATGTTGTCGCGCAGCCAGTCGAACACGGCCGTGAAGTCGCCGGCGTCGATGCGCGCGTCCAGATCGGGCATCACGCGGCGCATCGCGGCGAACCACTGCGCGGCGTACATCGCGCCCAGCGAGTAACAGGGGAAGTAGCCGAACAGCGCCTCGGGCCAGTGCACGTCCTGCAGCGGCCCGTCCTTGAAGTTGCCACGCGTGTCCAGGTGCAGCAGCTCGCGCATCTTGGCGTCCCACAGCGTCGGGATGTCGTCGGGCTGGATCTGTCCCTCGATCAGCGGGCGCTCGATCTCGTAGCGCAGGATGATGTGCGCCGGGTAGGTCACCTCGTCGGCATCGACGCGGATCAGGCCGCGTTGCACGCGCGTGATCAACCGGTGCAGGTTGTCCGGCTCGAACGCCGGCTGCGCGCCGAAGTGCTCGACCAGCAGCGGTGCGATCAGGCGCGAGAAGCCCGGATGGCCGCCGAGCTGCATCTCGAAGGCGAGCGACTGGCTCTCGTGGATCGCCATCGAGCGCGCTTCGCTCACCGGCTGGCCGAGCAGTTCGCGCGGGCGGTTCTGCTCGTAGCGGCCATGTCCGGTCTCGTGCACCGTGCCCATCAGCGCAGGCAGGAACTCGTCCTCTCGGTAGCGCGTGGTCATGCGCACGTCCTCGGGCACGCCGCCGCAGAACGGGTGCGCGCTCACGTCCATGCGGCCGGCCTCGAAGTCGAAACCGAGCAGGCCGACGAGGCGCTGGCACAACGCGCGCTGGCGCTCGACGGCAAACGGTCCCTGTGGCGCGATCGGTTTCTCGCGCGACTGCTTGTCGATCACGCGGTCGATCAGGCCCGGCAGCCATTGCCGCACGTCGCCGAACACGCGGTCGAGCGTGGCGCTGGTCATGCCGGGCTCGTAGCGGTCCATCAGCGCGTCGTATTTCGCCAGGCCGGTCTGCTCGGCGAGCAGCGCCGCCTCCTCGCGCGCGATCGCCAGCACCGGCTTCCAGGTCTCCAGAAAGCCCGCCCAGTCGTTGGCGGGGCGCTGCGTGCGCCATGCGTGCTCGCAGCGCGAGGTGGCCATCTGACGGCGCTGCACCAGGCTTTCGGGCAAAGCGTTGGCCAGATGCCAGTCGCGCCGGATCTCGCGCAGATTCGCGCGCTGCAGCTCGTCCAGCGGCTCCTGCTCGGCGCGCGCGATGCGATCGGCCAGCGTCTTGTCGGTGCGCAGCCGGTGCATCAGCGCCGCGAGTTCGGCCAGCGCGGCAGCGCGCGCCTCGTTGCCCTTGGGCGGCATGTTGGCGGCCTGGTCCCAGTGAACGATCGAGGCCAGGTGGCCGAAGCGGTGCAGTTGCAACTGGTGCTCGACCAGCGCGTCGTAGGTCGGTGTGCTCATCTTCATCGGGCGATTGTCATGTCGATCGATCTCAAGACGGGTTGAACTGCCCGGGAAAGACCCACAGCAATGCCGCAGTCATTGTCACGTAGCGCGCGAACTTGCCGATCGCCATGTACAGCACGCAGGGCCAGAACGGCATCTTCAGCCAACCCGCCACGGCGCACAGCGGATCGCCCACCGCGGGCAGCCACGACAGCAGGCAGGCCTTCGGGCCGAAGCGATGCAGCCATTGCAGCGCGCGCGCCTCGGCCGGCTTGCGATGCCTCACCTTCTCGTAGGCGACCTCGGCACCGTAGCCCATCCACCAGGTGATCGCGCCGCCGATCGTGTTGCCGGCAGTGGCCACCCCCACCGCGTGCCAGAACAGGTCGGGGTTGAGCTTGACCAGGCCGAACACCGCAGGCTCGCTGCCCAACGGCAGCAAGGTGGCCGAGATCAGCGCGACCACGAACACCGTCGACAGCCCGAACCTCGGCAGTGCCAACGCGGCCAGCAGCGAATGCATCCAGGCTTCCATGCACGAGGGATTATCCGTACCCGCGTACGTCCGGCAGCCCGCCCATTTCCGCCCGAGGCCGTGGCTATACTTGCGCCTCTTTTTTCAGCACCCCTGCCCGCCATGAAACTCGGCTCGTTCGATGTGCCGAACCGCCTGTTCGTCGCGCCGATGGCGGGCGTGACCGATCGGCCCTTCCGGATGCTGTGCCGAAGGCTCGGTGCGGGTTACGCCGTGAGCGAGATGGTGACGAGCAGGCGCGAGCTGTGGAGTTCGCTCAAGACCTCGCGCCGTGCCGATCACGCGGGAGAGCCTGGGCCGATCGCGGTGCAGATCGCCGGCGTCGACCCGGCGGAGATGGCCGATGCGGCGCGCTACAACATCGACCGCGGCGCGCAGATCGTCGACATCAACATGGGTTGCCCGGCCAAGAAGGTGTGCAACGTGTTCGCGGGCTCGGCGCTGATGAGCAACGAAGCGCTCGCGCTCGCGATCGTCGAGGCCGTGGTCGCAGCCTGCGCGCCGCGCGGCGTGCCGGTGACGCTGAAGATGCGCACCGGCCGCAGCGACGGCGAGAAGAACGCCGTCGCACTGGCGCGGCGTGCCGCGGCCGCCGGCGTCGCGATGGTCACTGTGCACGGCCGCACGCGCGAGCAGGGTTTCAAGGGCCTGGCCGAGTACGACACGATCGCCGCGGTGAAGGCCGCGCTCGCGATCCCCGTGGTGGCCAACGGCGACATCGACTCGCCCGCGAAGGCCCGCGACGTGCTCGCGTACACGCAGGCCGACGCACTGATGATCGGGCGCGCGGCGCAGGGCCGGCCCTGGATCTTCCGCGAGGTCGCGCACTTCCTGGCCACCGGCACCGTCCCGCCGTCACCCAGCGTGGCCGAGGTCGCGCGCTGGCTGACCGACCACCTGCATGACCACTACGCGCTGTACGGCGAGGCCAGCGGCGTGAAGAGCGCGCGCAAGCACATCGGCTGGGCCCTGAGGGAGCTGCCCGGCGGCGACGTTTTCCGTGCCGAGGTCAACCGCATCGACGACTGTGCCTCGCAGGTGCGGGCGGTGGGCGACTGGTTCGCCCGCCTGGCCGAATCACACGAGAGGCTGCCACGCGTGGAGCGCGTGCCGGCCGCCAACGACGACGAGATCGCATTGACAGCATGAGCAAGAAGCACATCGAAGCCTGCGTGAGGGACAGCCTGGAGCAGTACTTCAAGGACCTGCGCGGCGCAGAGCCTCATTCGCTGCACGACATGATCATGACCACGGTCGAGAAGCCGCTGCTCGAGGTGGTGATGAACCATGCCGAGGGCAACCAGAGCAAGGCCGCCGACTGGCTGGGCGTGAACCGCAACACGCTCAGGCGCAAGCTGCTCGATCACCGGTTGTTGAAGTGAATCCCCCCCGAAGCGGCTTCGCCGCTCCCCCCCAGGGGGGCGCCGCTGGCGGACCGGCCAAGCCGGATCCGCGGCGGCCGCTGGGCGGCGCCGGGTCCGTACGTCGCGGACGTCGCTGCGGCGACATGGAGAACTGACGTGAATTCCCCCGAGGCGGCTTGGCCGCTCGCGCTCGAGGGGGCAGCGCTGGCGGCGCGGCGGCGCCGGCTCCGCGAGGGTGTCGCGATCGCGCTGCTCGGTGCTGGCGCATCTTCCGCCACGTGGCTGGACGGACAAACGACATGATCACTGCCCTTCTCTCGGTGTCCGACAAGACCGGCATCGTCGAATTCGCGCGCGCGCTGCATCGCGCGGGCGTGCGGCTGCTGTCGACCGGCGGCACCGCCAGGCTGCTTGCGCAAGCCGACCTGCCCGTCACCGAGGTCAGCCAGGTGACGGGCTTTCCCGAGATGCTCGACGGCCGCGTGAAGACGCTGCACCCGCGCATCCACGGCGGCCTGCTGGCGCGCCGGGATCAGCCTGCGCACATGGCCGCGCTGGCCGAACACGGCATCGCCACGATCGACCTGCTCGTGATCAACCTGTACCCCTTCGCGCAGGCCACCGCGCGGCCCGACTGCACGCTCGACGAGGCGATCGAGAACATCGACATCGGCGGGCCGGCGATGCTGCGCGCGGCGGCCAAGAACTGGACCGACGTCACCGTGCTGATTGACCCGGCCGACTATGCGCAGGTGCTCGCCGAGCTGAATGCCGGCGGCGTGCAGCGCGAGACCCGGTTCGCGCTCGCCAAGAAGGTGTTCGCGCACACGGCCGCCTACGACGGCATGATCACCAACTACCTCACCGCGCTCGCGCCCGGTGCGCACGGCGCCACGTCCCGGGTGCCCGAGCGCGGCGACCACCCCGCGGTGTTCAACCTGCAGCTCACGCGCAAACAGGAGCTGCGCTACGGCGAGAACCCGCACCAGAGCGCGGCGTTCTACCGCGACGCGGACGTCGCGCGCGGCCTGCTCGCCGGCTGGACGCAGCTGCAGGGCAAGGAGCTCTCGTACAACAACATCGCCGACGCCGACGCGGCGTGGGAATGCGTCAAGACCTTCACCGACAGCGCCGCGTGTGTCATCGTCAAGCACGCCAATCCGTGCGGCGTCGCGCTCGGCGCGACGGTCGGCGAGGCCTACGCGAAGGCGTTCCAGACCGACCCGACCTCTGCGTTCGGCGGCATCATCGCGTTCAATGCCCCGATCGACGGCGGCGCGGCCGAGCAGATGGCCAGGCAGTTCGTCGAGGTGGTGATCGCCCCCGAGATCACGCCCGAGGCCCTGGCGGTGTTCGCGGGCAAGCCCAATGTGCGCCTGCTCGAGGTGCCGCTGTCGCGCGCGACGAATGCGCTGGACCTCAAGCGCGTCGGCGGCGGCGTGCTGCTGCAGTCGGCCGACGCGAGGAACGTCGGACCGGCCGACCTGCGCGTCGTGACCCGCAAGGCACCGACCGCGTTGCAACTGGACGACCTGCTGTTCGCATGGAAGGTGGCCAAGTACGTGAAGAGCAACGCGATCGTGTTCTGCGCCGGCGGAATGACGCTGGGCGTGGGCGCGGGACAGATGAGCCGCATCGACAGCGCGCGCATTGCCGGCATCAAGGCCGCCAACGCAGGACTCACGCTGGCCGGCTCGGCCGTCGCCAGCGACGCCTTCTTCCCGTTCCGCGACGGCCTGGACGTGGTGGCCGACGCGGGTGCCACCTGCGTGATCCAGCCCGGCGGCTCGATGCGCGATGCCGAAGTGATCGGCGCCGCCGACGAGCGCGGCATCGCGATGGTGTTCACCGGCGTGCGCCACTTCAGGCATTGATGCGCCCACCCCCGGGCGCACCGGCTGCGCTCACGCGTCGAGCCCGTCGATCGAGCTGTCCTCGCGCGCGAGAAATCCGTCGGCGCTGGCGGCGATGAACACGTGGCCGCGGGCCGACGGCCTCACGAGGGCGCTCGCGCGTCGCGGGGCTCGGCGCCGAACACCACGCGTGCGTGGCGCTGGTAGGTCCAGTAGGCCCAGGCCCAGTTGATCAGCACGATGAACCGGTTGCGGAACCCGATCAGGAAGAACACATGCGCGGCGAGCCAGAACCACCAGGCCATCAGGCCGGACAGGCGCAGGCCGCGCAGCTCGACCACCGCGGCCATGCGCCCGATGGTGGCGAGGTTGCCGTAGTCCCGATAGACGAACGGCGGCGCCGTGCGGCCGGCCAGGCGCGCCGTGATCGCGCGCGCCACGTGCGCGCCCATCTGCTTGGCCGCCGGCGCGGTGCCGGGCACCGGTCGTCCATCGGGCTGCGCGATCGCCGCCAGGTCTCCGGCCACGAACACTTCGGGGTGGCCCGGCACGCTGAGGTCGGGCTGCACCTGCACGCGCCCTGCGCGGTCCAGCGGCGCGCCCAGCGCGCGGCCGAGCGGCGAGGCCGCGACACCGGCAGCCCACAGCACGGTGCGCGCAGCGGTGCGCTCGCCGCCGCGCACATAACCCTGGGCGTCGATCGACTGCACCGGTGCGCCTGTCAGCACTTGCACGCCCAGCCGCCGCAACTGTGCGGCGGCCTTGTCCGACAACTCCGGCGCAAAACCGGCGAGCACGCGCGGCCCGGCCTCGACGAGCTGGACGCGAGCGCGCGAAGGGTCGATGTGGCGGAACTCGTTCTTCAGCGTGTGATGCGCGATCTCGGCCAGCGTGCCCGCGAGCTCCACGCCGGTCGGACCGGCACCGACGATCGCGAAGGTGAGCCAGGCCGCGCGCTCGGCCTCGTCGGTCGTGTTCTCCGCCTGCTCGAACGCGAGCAGGATGCGGCGCCGCAGCGTCATCGCGTCGTCGAGCGTCTTCAGCCCTGGCGCATGCGCGGCCCACTCGTCGTGGCCGAAGTAGGCATGGGTCGCGCCGCTGGCCACCAGCAGCCAGTCATAGTTGAGCGCGGCTGCGTCGGCCAACGCCAAGCGCCTGGCGGCGGTGTCGATGCCGACGACGTCGCCCAGGCGCACCGTGACGTTGCGCTGCGCGCGCAGGATGTGGCGCAGCGGCGCGGCGATGTCGCCGGCCGACAGCCCTGCGGTCGCCACCTGGTACAGCAGTGGCTGGAACAGGTGGTGGTTGGCACGGTCGACCAGCGTGACGCGCAACGGAGCGCGGGCCAGCGCGCGCGTGCACCACAGGCCGGCGAAGCCGCCGCCGATGACGACCAGGTGAGGCCGCTCGCCCGCGCCGTGGTTCATGGCGGCAGCAGGCCCCGCGCGAGATCGCGAATGCGATCCGTCACCACGCCGGGCAAGGCGGCGCATTGCTGCAACCCGTCGAGGATGGCGAGCGCCGCGCGCGGCGTGTGCGCGTAACCCGCGGCCCATTGCGGCAACTGCGCCGCCACGCCGGGCTGGCGCTGCTCGACCCGCCGGTCCACGCTGTACGGGTCGCGCCGCACGTCGGCGCCGAGGGCGGCGCAGCGCTCGCGCAGTTCGAGCAGGCGATCGAGCGCGAACACCTGCACCATGCGCATCGCCGCCAGGTGCTCGCCACGCGCGAAGCGCTGCAGGCCGATCAGCAGGTTGGACAGCGCCTCGCCCACCAGCCATTGCGTGTCGGGTGCGTTCGGCAGCGGGCGCGCCGGATCGGCCAGCGCCGCGTCGACCTCGTCGCGGCGCCACACAAAGCGCCCCGGCGCGTAGGCAACGTGCGCGAGCTCGCGCGGCTCGAAGACCGCGAATTCGCAGTACACGCCGTCGGTCATCAATGCCTTGTGGCCGTCGGCGGTGTTCTGAAAGGACCACGCGAGCGGATGGGCCTCGGCCAACCAGTCGAGCTCGGCGATGTAGCGCGCCTTGGCGCCGCCCTCGCGCACGAGCACGAAGAAGTCGAGGTCGGACCAGGTGTCCAGGCGATCGCGCTCGACCCCCACCGAACCGAGCGCGAGCAGCGCCAGCGCATCGTCGCGACGCGCCAGCGATGCGGCCAGCGCGTCCAGGCGCTGCAACAGAGGATGAGCATTCATGAGCGCGCAGTGTGCCCGTTCGTCGGCCCACAGCCCGCCATGGCGGCGTCGCAACCCGGCCCCCTGGCCAGCAACGGTTCCCGCATCGGTTTCCCCGGCACGGCAGTGGCCCGAGGACTCGCAGCGCCGGGCCTGCTAGGGGCAAACCCGCTGCATCGCGCACTGGTCGGCGCCGGGGGCGCCGGCGGGAGCGGCTAGCATCCGGGCCCATGTCGCGTGCCGAGCTGATGGGCCTGCTGCTCGCCTTCATCGCCCGTCTGATCACGGGCGCGCAGGGCCATTGGAAGGGCTGCCCGCCGATGGCCGAGCAGCGCATCTACTTCGCCAACCACCAGAGCCACCTCGACTGGGTGCTGATCTGGGCCGCGCTCCCGAAGGACCTGCGTGCGCAGACACGTCCGATCGCGGCCAGGGATTACTGGACCGCGAGCCCGTTCAAGCACTGGCTCACGCGCGAGGTGTTCCACGCCGTCTATGTCGCGCGCCAGCGCACCGACGACGAGGATCCGCTCGAGCCGCTGGTCGAGGCGCTGAAGAACGGAGACTCGCTGGTGATCTTTCCCGAGGGCACGCGCAGCAGCAAGGGCGAGCCGCAGGCCTTCAAGAGCGGGCTGTACCACCTGGCCGAGCAGTTTCCCGGCGTGCAGCTGATTCCCGCGTGGATCGACAACGTGCAGCGCGTGATGCCCAAGGGCGAGGTGGTGCCGGTGCCGATCCTTTGCACCGTGACCTTCGGCGCACCGATGCGGCTCGAGGCCGGCGAGGACAAGCGCGTGTTCCTCGAGCGCGCGCGCGATGCGGTGATCGCCTTGCGGCCGAGGGTGAACTGAATGGGCGAACTGCGCCGACTCAACCCCGACGAGCAGGTCGCGCTGTTGTTCGTGATCCTGTTCGGCGCGCTGCTGCTGGTGTCGGCCGTCACGGCGCTGTACTCGCTGCGCGACCGTGAAGGCCGGAACCGGATCGCCTGGGATCGCTTCCTGCGCGACCTGCGCGCGGTGTGGGTGGGCACGGTGCTGTTCTGGCTCGCGTGGCTCGCGGGCCCGGGCGGTGCGACGCTGTTCTTCGGCCTGTTCTCGTTCCTGGCGTTGCGCGAGTTCATCACGCTGCAGTACACGCGGCGCAGCGACCACCGCACGCTGATCCTGGCCTTCTTCATCGTGCTGCCGCTGCAGTACGCGATCGTCGCGACCCGGCACTTCGACCTGTTCACCGTGTTCATCCCGGTGTACGTGTTCTTCGCGGTGCCGGTGGTCAGCGCGCTGGCGGGCGACCCCGAGCGCTTTCTCGAGCGCAACGCCAAGATCCAGTGGGGCATCGTGGTCTGCGTCTACGGCCTGTCGCACGCGCCGGCGCTGCTGCTTCTGGACTTCAAGCGCTACGAGGGCCGCGGCGCGTTCCTGCTGTTCTTCCTGGTGGTCGTCACCGGCGTGGCCCAGGTGGCGCAGGAGCTGGCCAGCCGCTGGCTGCGACGACGGCCGGTGGCGCGCCAGATCAGCCGCAGCTTCTCGTATCGGGCCTGGCTGATCGGTGCCGTCGTCGCCGCCTTTGTCGGCGCGGCGCTGTACTGGATCACGCCGTTCAAGGCGGGCCAGGCGCTGTCGATGGCCTTCATCGCCGCGGCCGCTGGCACACTCGGCGAATTCGTGATGAAGGCGCTCAAGCGCGACGCCGGCGTGCACCACTGGGGCAACCGCAGCAGCGTGACCGGCGCGGTGGGCCTGCTCGACCGCGTGGCGCCACTGTGCTTCGCCGCGCCGGTGTTCTTCCATTCGGTGCGCTGGTACTTCAACGTTTGAGAATGGCCACCATGCGCATCCTCGGGATCGACCCCGGACTGCAGACCACGGGCTTTGGTTGCGACACGCCGCTGGCGCGGCTTCACGCCGGCTGCGCCGGCATGAGTCTTCACCGAAACCCTTCCCCCACCGACGAGTCGTTCAGACTGCACTCATGCGCATCCTCGGGATAGACCCCGGACTGCAGACCACGGGCTTTGGCGTCGTCGATGCCGATGGCCCGCGGCTGCGCTACGTGGCCAGTGGCACGATCACGACCAAGGCGATGGCGCGCGGCGATCTGCCGGGGCGACTGAAGGTCATCTTCGACGGCGTGTGCGAGGTCGCGCGCCGCTACGAGGCGCAATGTGCCGCGGTCGAGATCGTCTTCGTCAACGTCAACCCGCAGAGCACGCTGCTGCTCGGCCAGGCGCGCGGTGCGGCGCTGGCGGCGCTGGTGTCATGCCAGCTCGGCGTGTCGGAGTACACCGCACTGCAGATGAAGAAGTCCGTCGTCGGCCATGGCCAGGCCCACAAGGAGCAGGTCGCCGCGATGGTGATGCGCCTGCTCGCGCTTTCCGCGGCGCCGGGCGGCGACGCCGCCGACGCGCTGGGCATCGCGATCACCCATGCGAATGCCGGCGCGTCGCTCGCCGCGATCGAGCGCGTGTCGCCGCTGGCGCGCCGCCAGCACGCGCAATTCAGGCGCGGCCGCGCCTATTGAAACGGCAACGCGCGGCGGCCCGCGGCAGAACCGCACAGACGCGCCCACGGCGGTGCGGGCGCAATACGTACGGTCAGCGAACGCGCTTGAAGGTCACGTGAGAGATCAGCTGTTCGCCGGCAACCCGGACCGTGCGCTCGGTCAGGATCTCGACCAGCCCGCGTTCCGACAGCTGCTTCAGCTCGCGTGCAGCGGCGTCGTACACGAAAGGGTTCTCCAGTGCGCTGCCGGCATGCGGCAACTCGCTCGCCGCATCGATGCAGGAGTCCAGATAGGCTGAATGGGCAAGGGTTCGCATGGGATCGATTGCCTTCTGCGTTGATGCGGAGGTGGCTGCCGCGCGGCGCGCTCACAATGTTGCACGATGCGCAGGGGGCGCGACAAGGCCGATGCCCGAAATCGAGATCAAATTGCAGGTGCCAGAGGGAAGCCGCGTCGCGGTGTCGCGCGCCCTCCATCGCGGGAGCGTGCGTCGCGTGCGTGTGAGTGCGCGCTACTACGACACGCCCGATCGGCGTCTGGCCGGCGCCGGCCTGGTGCTGCGATTACGACGCGAAGGACAGCGCTGGGTTCAGGCCGTCAAGGGCAGTGGCGACGGGCTGCTCGAGCGGCTCGAGCATGAGGTGGAGCTCGCCCGGTCGCGCGACCCGCCGGCGATCGACATTGCGCGCCACGACGGCACCGCCGAGGGCCAGGCGCTGCGGGATGCCCTTGGCGGCGATGCCGGGCCGCTCGGGCTGCGCTTCGAAGCCGACGTGCGACGCACGCTGCGCGACGTGCGCCTGGGCAGCACGCGCATCGAGTTGGCGTTCGACGAAGGCGTGCTGCGCGCGGGCGCCGCCACCCTGCCGGTGTGCGAACTCGAGTTCGAGCTGCTGCAGGGCGCCGTCGAGACCCTGGCTGCGGTCGCCGGCCGCTGGGCCGCGCGCCATGACCTGTGGCTCGACGTGCGCAGCAAGGCCGAACGTGGCCACTGGCTGGCCGGTGGATGCGGCGCCGCGCCGGTGGCCAAGGCAATGTTGCCGTCGTTGTCGCACCGCGACTCGCCCGACAGCGTGCTGCGCGCCTGCGTGCGCAGCGCCCTGTCGCAGATCGCACCCAACGCCGCGTGGCTGGCCGCCGGCAGCACGCAGCCCGAACACGTGCACCAGGCGCGCGTCGGACTGCGGCGCCTGACGAGCGTGCTGCGCGAGTTCGGCGCCTGGTCCGACGAGGTCGATGCGCGCTGGCTCGAGACTGCGCGCGAGGTGTTCGGCCAACTGTCGGCCACGCGCGACCGCGACGCACTCTCGGCATGGCTGTGGCCCGCGCTCAGCGAGGCCGGTGCGCCGCCACTGAAGCTCGCGCACGCCACGGCGACCGCTGATCCTGGCATGGTTTTCCACGGGGCGGCCACGACGCAATGGCTGATCGAACTGCTGGCCTTCGCGCATGGCGCGCCAGCTGCGGTCGATGCGGCCGATCTGCTCGACCTGGCGCGGCCCCCGCTGGCGAAGCTGCACCGTCAGGTCCATCGCGCGGGACAGGTATTCGCGACGATCGACGACGCGGCGCGCCACCGCGCCCGCAAGCGTCTGAAGCGTCTGCGCTACACGGCCGAGGCGCTTTCGACGCTGTGGCCCGCGAAGGCCTGGACGGCCTACGCGCAGCGCTTGCGCGTTGCGCAGGACGCGCTGGGGCGGTTCCAGGACCTGACGGTGGCCGAGGTGCAACTGCGCGAAGCGGCCACGCAAGACCCAGGCGCCGCGTTCGGCCTGGGCTGGATCGCGGCGCGCCGCGAGCAGTTCATCGCAGAAGCGGGCCAGGCGCTCGCCGCGATCGGCAAGGCGCCAGGATTCCTGCGCTGACCCACGCGCGCGCCGCTCAGGTCCCGATCACGCCGCCGTCGATCTTGCGGATCACCACGGTGGCCGAGCGCGGCCGGCCGTTGGCACGGAAGTCGGGCCAGTTGGAGATGCGGCGTGGTTGGTCCGGGTCGCTGCGCTCCGAGGGCGTTTCGCCCGGATGCTGGATGTTGATGAACATCGTGCGTCCGTCGGGCGTGGCGGTTGCGCCGGTGATCTCGCAGCCGGCGGGCCCGGTCAGGAATCGGCGGATCTCGCCGCTCTTCGGGTCGGCGGCCAGCATCGCGTTGTTGCCGAGCCGGGCCAGGTCGCCCCGGCCCATCGCCGAGGTGGACATGTCGGTCTGGATCCACAACACGCCGCGGCCGTCGACCCACAGGCCATCTGGGCAGCCGAAGGCGTCGCCCTTGCCGTTGCCCTGGGCCTCGGCGCGCTCGTTGGCCGGGTCGCCGGCGAGCACGAAGTGGTTCCACTCGAAGGTGGCGCCGTCGAAGTCGCCGTCGTCGCGCCAGCGGATGATGTGGCCCATCGTGTTGTTGGCGCGCGGATTGGCGGCGTCGGTGCCGGGTTGCTTGTCGCCGCCGCGATTGCTGTTGTTGGTCAGCGTGCAATAGACCCAGCCCTGCGCATCGATCGCGATCCACTCCGGCCGGTCCATCTTGGTGGCCCCGAGCGCATCGCTGGCCTGGCGCGTCTTGATCAGCACCTCGCCCTGGTCGGCAAATCCGTTGGCTGACGTGAGCGGGCCCTGGCCGTGCGTGAGCGCGATCCAGCGCGCGCGGCCGTCGGCCTCGAACTTGGCTACGTACAGCGTGCCGTGGTCGAGCAACTCGGCGTTGGCAGCAAAGCCGCCGGGCCTGATCTTGTCGCGGCTGACGAACTTGTAGATGTACTCGAAGCGTGCATCCTCGCCCATGTAGACCACGGCGCGACCATCCTTCGTGACGGCCGCGGTCGCGCCCTCGTGCGCCGCGCGGCCGAGCGCGGTGCGTTTGACCGGCGTCATGCTCGGGTTGAACGGGTCGATCTCGACCACCCAGCCGAAACGATTGGGCTCGTTGGGGTGCTTGACGGCGTCGAAGCGCTCGTCGTGCTCGTGCCAGCGGTACCCGCCAGCGCTGCCCTTGCGCAGTCCCCAGCGCTGCTCGTGCGATGACGGCGTGTCGCCGCCGTTGAAGTAGAAGATGAAGTTCTCTTCGCAGGTGAGATAGGTGCCCCAGGGCGTGATGCCGCTGGCGCAGTTGTTGAGCGTGCCCAGCACGCGCTGGCCGCTGGCATCGGCTGCGGTACGCAGCAGCGCATGCCCGGCCGCGGGTCCGGTCAGGGTCATCGGCGTGCTGGCCGTGATGCGGCGCGCCCAGGGCGAGGGCCGCACCACGGTCCAGCGGCCGCCCTTCTGCTCGACCTCGATCACCGACACGCCATGCGCGGCTTGTGCCTTGCGCACCTTGGCCGCGTTCCAGGTCTTCATGCCGTCGGCGTGCAGCAGCCCGTCGTCCACGTATTCGTGGTTCATCACCAGCAGGCCCGAGGTGGAGCCGTTCTGCTCGAAGTAGTGGATGCCGTCGTGGTGCATGCCGATCTGCGTCTCCTGCTCGGCAGCGCTGTTGCTCGCGTCCCACTTGAAGGCCGTGTTCTCGCCCGACAGCCCGGCCGGTTCGCCCCAAGGCGCGATCACCTGCACGCTGTAACCCTCGGGCACCACTACCGTGTCGGCGGTGGAGACGGGCACGCTCTTGAAACCCAGCAGCGGGCCCGAGCCGCCGATGCCGCCGGTGGCGCAGCCGGCCAGCGGTGCGAGAAAGCCCGCCACCGTGGCGCCCAGGCCGCCGCGCAGCAGCACGCGGCGCGCCGGGTCACTCAATTCATGAATGCTGGGGTTGGACGAGCGGTTGCTGTCCTCCATCGTCGAGAAATCCTTGGCCATGGCGATGCGCTGTCCGGTCGTGCAACAAAGCCTCACCTTGCCAGCGTGATGTGACTGCTGCGTGACCGCCGGACGGCGGGGTCATCGGCGCGTCACGCCGCGGTCACCCGCGTGTCACGACAGCGCGGCTACTTGAAGATCAGGTGCCATATCGCCACCAGGACGTGGCCCCAGATGCCGATGTTGAAGCCGAGCAGGCCGAACACCTTCGCGAAGCCCCAGAAGATGCCCGCCCGGCGCATGCAGGCCTCTTCACCGGTGGCGGCATACAGCACGACGTAGATCGCCGAGGGCACGAAGGTGCCGATCGTCAGAATCGCCATGGTCCAGTAGAAGATGGTCATCGCAATCTCAAAGCAACGGGGTCATGCGTTCGAGCACGATGACCGCTGCAGCCGCGAGGCCGGCGATCACCGTCCACTTGATGATGATGATCCCGCGCTGGCGCCACGCCGGGTTCCCGGTGGTCATGTACAGCGCGAAGGCGACGAGACCCGCTGCGAGCAGCAGGCCGAAGACCAGACGCAGCACTAGCATGGCGGTGCACCGCCGGCACGCCCCGAGGGGAACGCGCGGCCTCGCGCGCACCGCGCCGCGAGGGTCCGGGCGGCACGCATCTCACCATGCCGGCGCCAGCTCGGCAAAGCCGGCCGGCGCATCGCTGGCGTTGTCGAAACTGACGATCTCGTGGGCGTCGCGATCGGCAAGCAGCTGGCGCAGCAGCCGATTGTTCAGCGCATGGCCGCTCCTGTAGGCGGTGTAATGGGCCAGCATCGGGCGGCCCGCGACGTGCAGGTCGCCGATCGCATCGAGGATCTTGTGCTTGACGAACTCGTCGTCGTAGCGCAGTCCGTCGGCATTGAGCACGCGCGTGTCGCCCAGCACGATCACGTTGTCCATGCTGCCGCCCAGGCCGAGACCGCGCGAGCGCATCGCCTCCACGTCCTTCGAGAAGCCGAACGTGCGGGCGCGCGCGATATCGCGCTTGTAGCGGCCCGAGCCCATGTCGAAGGAGACGCGCTGGCCGGTGGCATCGACCGCGGGATGGTCGAACTCGATCTCGAAGGTGAGCACGTAGCCGTGGTGCGGCGCCAGGCGCGCCCACTTCAGCGAGGCGCCCTCGCCTTCGCGCACCTCGACGGTCTTCTTGACGCGGATGAAGCGCTTGGGCGCGTCCTGCAACTCGATGCCCGCGCTTTGCAGCAGGTAGACGAAGCTCGCGGCCGAGCCGTCGAGCACCGGCACTTCCTCGCCGCTGATGTCGATCGTCAGATTGTCCAGGCCCAGCCCGGCGCAGGCCGACAGCAGGTGCTCGATCGTCTGCACCTTGGGCGCGCCGGGGTCGCCGCCGGGGCTGATCGTGGTGGCCATGCGGGTGTCGCACACCGTCTGCGCGCTGACCGGGATCGCCACCGGCAGCGGCAGGTCGGTGCGGCGAAAGGTGATCCCCGCGTCGGGCGGCGCCGGCCTGAAGGTCAGCTCGACCTTCTGCCCGCCGTGCACGCCCAGCCCCACCGCGCGGGTGATCGACTTGATCGTGCGTTGGGGCAGCATGGACAGCATTGTCCGTGACTTCCCAAGCAACCGCCGCGGATCCGGCTTTGCCGGTCCGCTGGCGGTGCCCCCTCGAGGGGGAGCGGCGAAGCCGCTCCGGGGGTGGGCCATCAATCGGCCTGCTTGCGAAGGAAGGCCGGGATCTCGATCTCGTCCATGCCGTTGCTGGCGAGCGCGTCGACCCGGGCCGCGGCCTGCGTGCGGGCGTTGCGCCAGACGCTGGGCGTCATGAGGTCTTTGTATTCCTGCGCCGGGACCTGCGCTGCCGCGCCGGCGGGCGCCGGCGGGGTCGGCGCCATCGCGCTGGCGATCGGCACGTTGTCGGTGCCGGTGCGCAGCCCCGAGGCACTGTGCACGACCGTCATCGGCGTGGTCTGCACACGCTTGGCGGGCGACAGGCCGGTGGCGATGACCGTGACGCGAAGCTGGTCGCCGAGCGACTCGTCGTACGCGGTGCCGTAGATCACGTGCGCGTCCTCGGCCGCGTAGCGGCGGATCGTGTTCATCGCGTTGCGCGATTCCGAGAGCTTGAAGTTGCCCTTCGCGGCCGCGATCAGCACCAGCACGCCGCGCGCACCGGACAGGTCGATGCCCTCGAGCAGCGGGCAGGCCACGGCCATCTCGGCGGCCTTGGTGGCGCGGTCGGGGCCGCCGGCATGCGCGGTGCCCATCATCGCCTTGCCGGGCTCGCTCATCACCGTCTTCACGTCCTCGAAGTCGACGTTGACCAAACCCGGCACGTGGATCACGTCGCTGATGCCGCCCACCGCATTGCGCAGCACGTCGTTGGCGTGCGCGAACGCATCCTCCTGCGTCACGTCGTCGCCCAGCACCTCGAGCAGCTTCTCGTTGAGCACGACGATCAGCGAGTCGACGTTGGCTTCGAGTTCGGCCACGCCGATCTCGGCGGCCTTCATGCGACGCTTGCCCTCGAAGTCGAACGGCTTGGTCACGACGCCCACCGTGAGGATGCCCATCTCCTTGGCGATGCGTGCGATGACCGGCGCGGCGCCGGTGCCGGTGCCGCCGCCCATGCCGGCAGTGATGAACAGCATGTGTGCGCCGTCGATCGCCTCGCGGATGTGCTGTTCGGCCTCTTCGGCCGCAGACCTGCCCGCCTCGGGCTTGGCGCCGGCGCCCAGACCCGTGGTGCCCAGTTGCAGCACCGAGTGCGCGCTGCTGCGGTTCAGGGCCTGCGCGTCGGTGTTGGCACACACGAACTCCACGCCCTGCACGGCTTTGGCAATCATGTGTTCGACCGCGTTGCCGCCGCCGCCGCCCACGCCGATCACCTTGATGCGGGTGCCTTGCTCGAATTCCTCGATCATCTCGATCGCCATGATGTCTCTCCTTGCTAAATGAAGCAGTTGCCGTCCAGAACGTCAGTCAGTCGAAAAACGGGCCTCGCCGGGCCCTCGGTCAGAACACTAGAAATTGCCCAGGAACCAGTCCTTGGCGCGCCCGATCAGGGTCGACACCGAACCGGCCTGCGTCGCCGCCTTGTGCCCGCGCAGGCGCGCCAGGCGCGCCTCCTCGAGCAGGCCCATCACGGTGGCCGAGCGCGGATTGGCCACCATGTCCGCCAGTGCGCCGGCATAAGTCGGGTTGCCGCGCCGCACGGGCTTGAGAAAGATGTCCTCGCCCAGTTCCACCATGCCGGGCATCACCGCAGAGCCGCCGGTGATCACGATGCCCGAAGACAGCAGCTCCTCGTAGCCGGACTCGCGGATCACCTGGTGCACCAGCGAATAGATCTCCTCGACGCGCGGCTCGATCACGCCGGCCAGCGCCTGGCGTGAGAGCAGGCGCGGCGCGCGGTCGCCCAGGCCCGGCACCTCGAGGTTGTCGGCCGCATCGGCCAGCAGCTGCTTGGCCACGCCGTGGCCGACCTTGATCTCCTCGGCGTCCTTGGTCGGCGTGCGCAGCGCCATCGCGATGTCGCTGGTGATCAGGTCGCCGGCGATCGGGATCACCGCGGTGTGGC
>Ga0209797_10000470_pt1 | contig 20130 bp, 14 predicted proteins | sample DOMMetBare3Fresh_2_FD_187472 | JGI IMG/M metagenome (GOLD analysis project Ga0209797, IMG submission 187472) | Wetland sediment microbial communities from St. Louis River estuary, USA, under dissolved organic matter induced mercury methylation -... | ecosystem: Environmental > Aquatic >... | reverse complement strand
AAATCGTCGGAAACGACCTTTATTGCGATGATAGCAAGACGGCGGCTTATAGATAAGATAAGGTACTCGACGCGGCGTATTTCGGCCGATTCGCTGGACGATGTAATGCTCGAGCCGTTTACGCGAGCCGATAAGGAAATGGAGATCAGTTTAGAAGCAAAAGAGGCAGCTGAGGCGATGCGCAGCCTGCGACCGGAGCAACAGCAGGTGCTGCGGCTTTCGATAATTCAGGGTATGTCGCACCACGAGATCTCCGAGGCGACCGGAATGCCGCTTGGTACCGTCAAGACACACGCCCGGCGAGGGATTTTGCAAGTCAGGGAATTTTTGGGCCTTGAGCGGCCACAGCTGTTTCAGGAGGTAAGGGCATGATCGAACAAAATCAAGAGCTGTTCTATGACCTCCTGACTAAGAAAGCAGTCTACGGTCTCGACGAGTCCGAGCAGATACAACTCGACGATCTTGACCCGGGAACTGCGGAGTTGGAGTTTCGTTCACTTGAGATCACCGCGGCCGCGATCAGCTTGATAGGCGTTGCGACAGACGAGCAGATGCCGGCGCACCTACAGGCGAAGATCGCCGCCGACGCGAACCGATATTTGGGAGCCGTGAGCCCAGAGAACGAAACTTCAAGCTCGCCCGCACGAGGACGTGTAATCCAAAGCGACGAGATATTTAGGGACGCTCCGGCGAGGCCTTGGTTTGGTTGGCTTGGCTGGGCGGCGGCAGCGGCGGCGTGTATCGCACTCGCGGTTAACATCTGGTTTACTCGAATCCCGACAATTGAGCAGGTAAAAACTCCACCTAAAATAGAAACACCGCAAATTCTGACGCCAGCTAAGATGCGTGAGGACTTGCTCCGCTCGACCGCCAGCGTGATTAAGGCTACCTGGGCGGCCGGAAATGTTAAAGAACTCAAAGCCGTCTCGGGCGATGTAGTTTGGAGTGATGAGAAACAGTCGGGATATATGCGCTTTCGTGGTCTGCCCGTGAACGACATAGCGAAAGAAACCTATCAGCTCTGGATATTCGACAAGACTCAGGACAAAGCAACCCCGATCGATGGCGGCACATTCGACGTGTCGGCTGACGGCGAGGTAGTGATACCGATCAATGCCAAACTGAAAGCTCAAGGGCCCGAGATGTTTGCCATAACGGTCGAGAAACCCGGCGGTGTTGTCGTATCCAAACGCGAAAAGATCGCGGCGATCGCTAAGGTTGAAACTGCGGCGGGCTGAGCTGCGTATTAATATTCAAATCTAAACCCTGGTTATCGAAAACGTGCAGATTGCGGACTTTCGATAACCTATTTCTCTGTATCTAAAGGAGTTTTTAACAATGCGAATTCGGTCAATCTACGCCTCTTTTGTTTTATTTTTAGCGCTCACCTTCGTAACGACGCAAGTCCCCGGCCAAAAGGTCGAAAAACTGCCGCCGATCCCGGTAAAGGAATATAAGCTGAAGAACGGCCTGCGCGTCGTCACACATGTCGATCGTTCGACGCCCGTCGTTGCGGTGAATGTGTGGTACCACGTCGGGTCAAAGAACGAAGTGGAGGGCCGAACCGGTTTTGCACATCTTTTCGAACACATGATGTTTCAGGGTTCGAAAAATTACGACACCGATTACTTCACGCCGCTCCAAGAGGCGGGCGCGAATGTTAATGGAACGACCGATCAAAATCGAACCTGGTATTTCGAAATTGTGCCCTCGAATTTTCTTGAATTAGCTTTGTTTCTCGAGGCGGATCGAATGGGCGGTTTGCTCGAAGCGATGACGCAGGAGAAGCTCGACAACCAGCGGGACGTCGTGAAAAATGAACGCCGCCAGCGTGTCGATAATCAACCGTATGGCACCGCGTTTGAGAAAATAGGCGAAATAATGTATCCCAAGGGACATCCTTACCATTGGACGACGATCGGGTCGCTCGAGGACCTTCAGGCTGCGTCTATGGAGGATGTTAAGTCATTTTTCCGTCAATATTACACGCCAAATAATACGGTTTTGGTCCTGGCTGGTGATTTTGACGAGAAACAGGCTAAGAAGTGGATCGAACAGTACTTTGGCCCGATCGCAAAAGGCGGTGAAATATCGAGACCGAATCCCGCCGATCCAAAGCTCGACAAAGAGATCCGCGTTTCGGTCGATGACCCGCTCGCTCCGCTGCCACGGCGGTCGCTGGTGTGGCATAGTGTTCGGCAATATTCCACTGACGAAGCCGCTCTAGACATTCTCAGCAACATCCTGTCGTCCGGTCGTGGTTCTCGGCTTCAGGGTAACCTGATATACGGCAAGGAGATGGCTCAGCAGGTCGGCGCATTTAACAGCACGGGCGAGATCGGCGGTCTGTTTCAGATCACCGCGACCGCGCGCCCCAATAAGTCGCTCGATGACATCGAAAAAGAGATCGATCTTGAGATCGAAAAGATAAAGAAAGAACCGCCAACCGCCGATGAGATCGCACGATCCAAAAACAATCTTGAGTCGCAGACTATTTTTGGCCTCCAGACCGTCCTCGGTAAGGGTGGGCAAATAAGTACGTACACCGGATATTTAGGGAAACCGAATTATTTTCAGGCTGATCTTGATCGGTACGCGCGAGTTACGCCCGCCGACATTCAGCGTGTGGCTAATCGGTATCTCACGACCAATCGGCTAGTGATGACCTACAACCCAAAACGAGCTGACGGCCCGCGGATAAATACGGCCGCCAACCAGCCGACGTCGGTAAAGAAAGAAAAGCTGGATCAGGCAAAGATAGATGCCCAGGCTGCGCGGCTGCCGAAGCCTGGCCCGGTTCCTAAGTTTTCGCTGCCAGCGATAGAAAAAACTAAGCTTTCAAATGGTCTCGAGGTCTGGATGGTGCCGCAGAACGAACTGCCGATCGTCTCGATGAATCTTGTTTTCAAAACAGGGTCGACCAATGAGCCGGACAATAAAACCGGCGTCGCCGGCTTGACCACGTCGCTGATCGACGATGGAACGAAAAACCGTTCGGCGGTCGAGATCGCTAATCAGCTGCAGGCAATAGGGGCGAATATGAACGCGGGCGGCAGCTGGGATTCGACAAATGTCACCCTGCAAACACTGACTAAGAATCTGGACAAAGCTCTCGACATTTACTCGGATGTCATTCTGAATCCGATATTCCCGGCGACGGAATTTGAGAGTCTGCGTACCCGTTCGCTCATCGGACTGCGCCAACAAAAGGCTAATCCAAACGCCATAGCAAATGTTGCTTACAACAAAGTGCTTTACGGTAGTCATCCGTACGGCCGTGAAAACACTGAGGCTACGCTCAAGGCACTCTCACGTGACGACGTTGTTAAATATTATGACAACACGTTTCGTCCCAATAATGGGGTTCTTATCGTCGTGGGAAACTATGACAAAGCGTCATTGATGGCGAAGTTAGAAAAGGCATTCGGAGGTTGGGCCGCCGGCGGAGGTGTGTCGGCAAATACTCTTCCGATGACCAAGGCGCTGGAACAAACAGGCATTTTTATCGTCGATCGTCCCAATTCGGCTCAATCGGTGGTCTCAGTCGGCCAGGTCGGCATCGACCGTATGAGCCAGGACTATTTCCCGGTTGTTTTGATGAACTCGATACTTGGGGGCGCGATCACCTCCCGCATCAGCATGAACCTGCGCGAGGACAAAGGCTACACGTATGGGGCTAACAGCGGATTTCAATTTCGCCGCGGCCCCGGACCGTTCCGTGCGGGCGGCGATATGCAGACCGCGGTCACAAAAGAATCTGTTTGGGAGCTGATGAAGGAGATAAAGGGCATTCGTGGCGAAATTCCCATTACGCAGAAAGAGCTCGATTACAATAAGCAGAGCCTGATTCGGCGATTCCCGTCGGGTTTCGAGACAGTCGGATCGATCTCAAATCAGCTCGCGAATTTGGTGGTGTACGGTCTGCCCGATTCGTACTTTAACGATTATCTGACTAAGGTCGACGGTGTTACTCTCAACGACGTTAATCGCGTTGCGAACCAGTACCTCGATCCGTCAAAGATGGCCATCGTCATCGTCGGTGATCGCAAAGTTATCGAGCCCGGACTTAAAGAGCTTGGATATCCAATAACGATCCTCGACGCGGATGGCAATCCAGTCGGTAATTAAACACCCAATCTCTGTAGGTCGAACCAGGCCAAGTCGCAGACCTCGAAAACACCGGAAATGTATATAAAATTTCCGGTGTTATTTTTTCATTAGAACGACCTGTGATTGTTCCGCGGCGTGGACGCGGCCAAAGAAATTTCGTACTGAATCATATCTATCAGGCGGAACGGTGGTTCGATTCAATTTCAGCGATCGAGTAAACATCAATTGCTCGCCAACAACTTCATACTTCGCCGAGTACTTTCCAAAATCTGATTCAAGTTGAACAGAATCCGGGATCTCGTCAACCACGAACCCTTGCGGCAATTTTATCTTTACGTTTTCCGAATAGGTTGTGGCGTCGATCAAAAACGGGTGAACCCTTGCTCCATCCGAGAAAGGAAATCTCTCTAGCCGTCCAATGATCGCCGGTTTAAATACCATCAACCGTCCCTGCATTATCTGTGCATATGCACCGGCGGAAAATTCTACATCGAGACCGAACTTTCCATCGAGCTGGTCATCCTGTGTGACCATCTTTGTCGTTTTTACTCCAGCCATTCCACGGGCGACCCAATTCTCGATCATTCGATTGTAGTCCGGGGCGGAAAGGCTCCTCAAACGTGAACGCTCAGCAGCTGCGGTCTGTCCCCTGGTTCTTTCTTTAATGCTGCCCGAAATTTCGCCGTCTGACCCGATGGCGGCCTCAATATTTCGTTCCAGACCATTCAATTCAGCGGACAGCGTCGGCATAACTAAAAGTGCATCGGTATCCTTATGGTCGATCAGGGCAAAACTGCCTTGTTCGTCGTCAGGTAGGTCACCTACAGGGGTATTAGGATCAGTCGGGTCAAAGATCAAAAGCCTGCCAAGTTTTGGATGCGTAACAACTGCCGGAACAACCGTTCCGTCGCTGATCTTGATCGCAATAATGCAGTGATTAAACTGATGCGGGGACGCCCATTCAGCCCGCACAAATGTTCTATCGTCAGATGTAATGCTGACCATGTGCGACTGTATCTTCAGAACGCTCAGCATTGCACGCATCAGATTCGCTTTATCCTTACAGTCACCATAGGATTTTGCAAATACTTCGGTCGATGGGCGTGGCCTATAGCCGCCACCCTTGCCCGTGCCGACCTGAATCGAAATATATTGAATTTGCTGCACATAACGAGCAATGGCTTGGATCTTTTCCAATTCGGTCTTAGCATTATCCGTCAGCTCGTGTGTTTTAGCGGCCAATGCGTCGTCCACCAACATCTGTGGGTCTTCGATCTCACTCATCCAGCGAGCCACATCGGACCAATTGGCAAAAGTTCGAATCTGACCTGCCGCCGATTCTACAGGGAAAAAACTAACCGCGAGACGTGGGGACAGGCTCGACCATCTCGGACTGCCCACTTCGTGCTTAATGGGGCCAAGATCGCGCAATTCCCAACTGTAATTGTTGCCGGTAATTGATGGCTCAACTTTAGACTTATTAAATGTGACGGCTTCGGCCCGCCAGCCGGATGGCAGACTCAAAATGAAACGTGAGTATAATACCGGGAGATCCGTCTGAAACCAAAACTGGAACTGGCTAAAAATTTTCTTTTCCTCAGAAACGGTCTCGAAACCAAATACATCGCCTTCGTTCGCCTCTTCGGAGGCATCGATTAGCTTTACGCGAGCCTCGTTATACAAGTCGTTGGAAACAAGGGCCATATCGATCGTATCCTTTTTTCCATAGTTTTTCGGCTGGCCGGAACGGCGAATCAACCACGCGTTAAGGTCACGGATCTTCTCACTGTCGGTTTGATATACATTTCGTGCGACCGCCTCATCCCGTCCCTCGCGGATGAGAATCCTAACCGCGAATCGAGTTGTTCGCACAACCGTTCCATCAGAGCTGACAGTTACATTTTCTTCATTTCGCAAAACGACCGCCGGAACGTCTTTGACGCTGTAAGTCGGAACTCCTTGCCTTGCGGCTTCCAACAGCCATTGGGGTGGGTCATCAGCAAAAACACTTGATGCAAAAAGGACAGCTGAGAAAAATATTAATACTTGTGATCTCTTAAACATATTGCTCCACGTGGTACTTGACAACCTTACAATCAAAATTCGCTTTTCTAATCAAGGTAAAAATAGTGTGACTTATTTAGCACTCTGCCTAAGAGTCAGTTGATGTACGTCAGCCTTGTTAAATGCTTCGAAAAGGGTTTTCAACGCCGGATAGCTCTGAACCGGGAATCGAATATACCCGCCGTTCCCAAAAGAGAAAGTACGTTTGTATTGGAGCGTTCTGCCGTCAGGCGTCACAGTCATTAGAGTCTTGTGCGAACTGATGCCGTTTTGATCGACGATCGACCCCGGGGCGTCTGCATTCTCAAGTGTGAAACCGGCTGGAAACTCAATTTCAAAACTGTCATCTTCCGAAAACGGATAACGAAAATAGACATCGTATTTTCGTTCGTTTGCAACAAATTTTGGCTTTGAATTACGTTCAAAGACATTCGGCTGGACGAAAATCCGCTTTCCGGTCTTCGACGCGTATCCCGGCACCCGGATATTGAAGGTGTAGACCAGAGGTTTGTACGGATCGCTCATATTCTCAATCGAGAGTTTATCGACCTCTGCAGAACCCAACACACTCGACTTGATCAGGTCGGTGAAGTTCTTTTCACGCTCGGAGTTTGATTCGCCAAGTGCTCGGTTCTTCAATACCGCTGAAGCGTGCCCTGAATATTCGATCTTTGCCTCGCCTACAAGCGTGCCATCGTCCAGAATCTTGAATTTACCCGTGCGTCTTTCTAATGATTTGTCGGCAGTTGATAGGGGAATGGGTTTCCAAATTAGTTCCTTTTGGTCCGGGATCAAAGCCATTTGATTCTCTTCGTTCCAACTCAACATTCCAAATGTCGTAAAACGGCTAGCCGGGCTGAAGAATCGCCATTCATTACCGACGTTTACGGCAATATTTGATGATCCCAACATTAAGGACACGTTAGGTATGCCGGGGTGGAAGAACATTTCGCTGCGGTTACCCGAAAAAGCAAGCTTCGCATCGAATCCGGCAGCGCGAGCCATAGCCCCGAACAATACGTCTATATCCCCTGCCGTTCCGATCTTATTCTTTAGCGTATCTCCGGCTGATTTAGACGATGCAGCCCTTTTCTTTTCATCGTCCGTTACATTTTCAGAATATGTGACATTTTTTATTTGGTTTTTTGTGAAATTAAATATGGCCCGTAGTTTATCCTCATTTGTCGTCGCGCCGGCAATTACCTGCGTAGTTGCAGCCGTAACCTCGTCATTCGGCTTAAGCCTGTTCTTTGAAACGTCATAAAAGGACTTGCTAATCTTGGCCCAGTATTCATCGGGGGTTTTTGGAATCTCCCTCGCGTAGTAAATGTACATCCAAGATCGTACTTCATCCTCAGGGAGCATGTTTGGTTCTTCGCGAAACGCAGGGACACTCGTCATTGTTGCCCGGTAATATCCGTCCTTGTCCTTCTCAAACTTCGTGTCACCTGTATTGAATGTGTGATATCCCATCGCCCGATCGCCTGCGAAGGGTCTTACGTAGTACGAAATTGTTCTGATAGGGACCTCGCGCTGGAATATCAGCCGCATATTGGCCTCGCCGTCGTCGATTGTTTCCTTGTAGCGATACTCAACAATCGAACCCGTTTCCAAACCGGGTAAAGCAAAGGATTTTGCCTTGATCTTAAAGCCGTTTGCTTTGACTATTTCCCGTTCCAAAACGTCTTCCTTTTTTAAAAAAACAACGGAACCATCTGGTTTTGTGACCTTAGCAACGACATCCTTGATCTTTGTACCTTTCGGATACAAGATATCGTGTCTGCTGAACTGTTCACGACCACGCTCAGTAAAGATCTTTATACGAACATAGTGTTTAAGGGCAAGCTCATCTGCCGAACTATCATCGACCCGCACCTCCCAAAACATAGCTTCAGCGTCCGCACTCGGTTCGACGACCGGCGATGTCATTGTCAGGTCTGAAGGAGTTAAGGGCCGCCAGTCCTTGTCTTGGGCCGACACATAACCGCCACTCGTGAAAAGAAGAAACACAATAGGTGCAACAAGCAGAGCTTTGTTAGGGAAAATTTTCATGTTTACCTCGTCGATATCGAGACGTGCTGGAAGCGCCAATTCGGCATGGGACAAGCGCCTATCTCTTTGTTTTCGCGCGTAGTGTACTAAAGTTGCCTTAGGAAATCAATAAAATGTTGAATAGAATACGGTTATTTCTTTCGGAAGATCATGACCCGTGAATCAGCCTGCTTAAATGCGTCAAAGAGTGCTTTCAACGAGGGATATACCTTTGTAGAAAAAAGAGTCTTCTCATTTTTTCCAAAATAGAATCTTCTTTGAAACTTGATCACATTCCGGTCGGCGTCGAAGGCCGCGTTAAAGGTCAGCAAACTGATACCGTCAGGGTCAGTGATCCCTCTCATCGGGTCGGTCGTCTCGAGTGAATAGCCTTTTGGGAGTTCGAAAGTAATGTCATCGTCTTCGGACCACGGAAACGGGATATAAACCGGATAAGTGCGCGTCGAACTCACGAAAGTAGGTGGGCTGCCGTATTCAAAAAAACTTGGTTGAAAGAAGAAACGTCTGCCTGTTTTCTGCGCGTAATTCAGGACCCGGATCCTGCATGTTGCCGTATATGATTTATCAACCTCAGTAAGGTTTTCAAATCTGATATCCGATACTTCGGCCAAGCCTATACGCGTTTTGATCTCGTCTTTGAAATTTCTCTCGCGCTCGGCCAGCGTTTCTTCCGCCGCCGCCGTTTTTTCGTTTATATTGAGATAACCGTGATATTCGATCTTCAGCTCGCCTTCGAGCGTGCCGTCGTCCGACAATGTAAATCTTCCGGTGCGGACGGCTCTTGTCTTGTCCATGGTAGCCATTGGGATCTTTACCCAAAGCGCCTCCTTAGCACCTTCTTGTGCACCCAATGCCGTTATTCCTTCTTTATACCATGGAAGCATGCCGAACGGCAGGTAAGGATCTGCTGGATCAACAATCCGCCAACCATCACCAATTTTTACGGCGATGCCAATGAAGTACAATATTATCCCCGCTGAATTCTGCTCGTCAAAAAAATATTCGGTTCGGTCATAGCCAAGAATCAACTGCGTCTCAAAACCCAGGGAATTAGCCAAACCGGCGAAAAGTTGTCTTATTTGATTTGGTGAGCCTTGTTTCGTTTCGAGGATCTTGTTTGGTTTATCGTTTTTGTTAACTGCTTTAAAGTAGTCTTGATGTGATATTGCCCTATTTAGTCGGAGGTTTTTGAACTCTTTCTGACAATAATCATATAATAGGCGAATTTTTTCCTCTTTGGTTGTTGCGTTGGTGGTTAACGTCCGAGCCTTTTCGATTACGTCACCATCCTCACCAGTTTTTTTTATGTATTCAAGTCTCTCTCTTGTCCCAAGGGTCGAAAGAGCCCAGACATCCTTGACATCTTCTGTCTTACTTTCGAGCTTAAATAATTGCAAAAACTGCTTTGTCTGGCTTTCTGGCGGCATATAGGGTTCGCTCTTGAGTGCGGGCACGCCCTTCTTTTCAAATACGTATTTGTTTGTTTTCTCATTCAAAGGAACCCCTTCAATAATGATCATGTTACGCGCTTTCACTTTCCATTTATCAATACCGCCATCAAGTTTGACCGTATAAGAAATTCTCTGCGCGGGAATTTTCGTTTGAAAGTTCAACCGGTAATAAAATGGCGTACTTCCGCCATAAGCTGACATCGAGACTGGATTGGTAATATCCAACTGTGGCAACATCGAGGTGTATAAAGGTGGGCTCCTAAATGACGAATGAATTTCATCGTAGCGATACTCGATAATCGAACGGGTGTCAAGATTCGGAACCGCAAAAGATTTTACTTTGTAGCTCAAATATTTGGTTTGCACAATAGACCTGTCGAAGAAATCCTTCTTGTTCAATACGAAAACTGATCCGTCATGATGGATGACGCGAGCCGCAAGGTTTTTGATTTCGTTGTTAGCCGGGATATCAATTTTGCTGTATTTTTGACGGCCGTTTTCGGTAAAAATTTTAAGCCTGACGTAATGTGAATAAACGAGTCCATCGCGTTGAAATACAGATGTTTCCCAAAAAATCGCCTCGGCATCAGCTCCGGGTTCTACGACGGCCTGTTCTAAAGCCAATTCCCCGGGTGTGACCGGTCGCCAATCATTCTCTTGTGATCGTGCGCGTAATACGGACGACAATACAATGATCACAGCAATTGTGAGAAGAAAAGCAGGACGAGAAATCGAAGGAATGAATTTCATATCGCTCAAACCGGTTTGATTTGTGCCGATTGCTGTTTCGTCACCGACCAAGGCAACCATATTAAACACTGACCTTGGGGTTTAGTTCGAGACTCTCAAAAACATTATACTATGGATATCCGCCGTATGAATTGAAACGAAAAACTGCTTTATACTCTCGTATCTGGCAAGGCCAAAATCCAGATCTCCGTTACGGCCGAATACTAGGGATCGTGTATATTTCAGCTTAGTCCCGTCTGCCGACAGATCGATACCTATATCCAAAGATTCATTCCCACGCGATATTTTCTGAGGTGGTGCAATGGATTCGGCGGCAAAGCCTCTAGGAAGTTGAACATTTATTTCGTCATTTTCTGACCAAGCATAATCGAATGCGATGTTATATCGCCTCTCGCTCTTAATAAATTTAGATTGGCTATTTTGCTCAAAGATGTTTGGCACAAAAATCAGCCGCTTGCCAGTTTTTTCTGCATACGACGGGATGCGGATGTGATACGCATATGCGAGAGGTTTTTCAGGATCCTTTGCATTTTCTATTAGGACGGACGTAATTTCGGCCTGATCGAGCATCTGCTTTTTTATGATGTCAATCACGGCCGTCTTATGAGCTGCTAATGAATAAGTATCGTAAATTTCCTTGTACGATCTGCCCAAGTGGCCAGTATATTCAACTCGAACATCGCCTTCCACCGACCCGTCATCATTCAAAAGCAAGTTCGCAATTCGCTTTTGTTTCGATTTTTCGGGTGGCGTGACTGGTGTACTAACAAAAAATGGACTATTTGGATCCGAAACCAAGGCGGACTGACCCTCTAGGTACCATGGAACGCTACCGAAAGGAACATATCGATCGCTAGGATCAATGAATTGCCAAACTTCGCCTATTTTTGCAGCGATCAATTCCGTCCTAATGAAAAAGCCATTCGCCAGTCCCCTTTCGAACCGTGCCTCCGTCCTAAGAGAAACATTCGCGACTCGCACATCAACGCCCGTTGAAGCCAGCATCGAACCAAAAAGCATTTTGATATCATGTGCTGTTCCTTTGCCCTGGTTGAGTACATCGGATGGGTTGCGATTCACTTTTAATTGCCTCTTCTGATCCGGCGTGAGGCCGGATGCGTCATCATCGACGTTCACGATCATTTTTCGGCAATATTCGAATATTTTCCTTACGTCCTCGATCGAATCCGTTGGAGTCCCGACTGCCTCGGTCGCTGCGCGCGTGATCCTTTCGTTAAAAGCTAACCACGATTCGTGATATTTCCAGGTGTCTTTCCCATAATCCCTCCAATACTGTTCAGCCGGAGCGAGGTCGCCTCTGCCCTCGTAATAAACCAGTACCCACGGCCGAACCTCATATTCCGAGGTCATATACGGCTCTTCCTTAAAGGCCGGGACGTTCTGCATTGTCGTGCTGTAGAACCCGTTTGCGTCTCTTACAAAGCCAGCCGTAGTATTGTTGGAATAGAGACGCATCGCGAGAGAAACCGCCGCCGGCTTTATGTAGTACTTAACAGACTGAACTGGAATATCACGAGCAAACATTAGCCTAACGTAGTGACTTAAAGAGTTTTGTCGAATCTCTTTCCAGCGATATTCCACAATTGAGCCTACCGTTACTCCGGGAAGAGCGAAAGATTTTGCTTGAAACTTTGCGCCCTTGCTTTTTAAAATCTCCCGGTCATAGATCCCCGATGGTGAGAGGTCAAGCATCGAGCCATCAGGCTTTATCGTCCTTGCAAAAATATCCTTAACGGAAATACTGACGCCATAATCTGACGTTCTGCCAAAATAGAGATCGACCTTACTGTTTTCCTCGCGACCGCGTTCGGTAAATACCTTGATCCTGACGTAATGTTGTAGTATGGTCTGAAAACCGTTCCTACTAAATTCGTCATCGACCCTTACCTCCCAAAAGATGGCTTCAGCATCAGCACCTGCTTCCACCTTAGGCGTCCTTAATTGAAGCTCTTCGGGTGTTACCGGGCGCCAGCCTTTGTCCTGCGACCATGCATTAATACCAGACGCCAGCGTGATAAATGCGACAACCACCAGGATCAGAGTAGTAGTACATGCAGGATTTAGCGGTCTCATATTGTTCTGAGTTGGACGATTCTTTTTGGGGATCTTCTGACCAGAAAATCCAAACCAAGTCATGTTGAATTCACATGACTGCTTACATCCTTGGAACTTCATAGACATTGGTGTTTAACATTTACTTTCGTGACAGTTCTCTGATTTTTCGAAAGAAGTGTACTACGGTTGATCTGTGAAATCAATGAAATTCAGTTTAGAGAGCGTGGAAATAGTTTTGTGATATAATTTCGGCAAAATCAGTTTGTTTTAATACAGTTTCATAACTTTAGGAGAGATTTAATGTCTGGTGATATCGATAAAATTAGAGGACTATTGGGTAGCGAGGCCGAGACGCTCTTGGGACACGTTTGTAACACAATCCCGAAGGAAAATCTGCAACTTCCTGGCGGTGATTTTGTGGATCGCGTTATAGCAAATTCGGATCGTAATATAAACGTGATGCGGAGCATGCAGGCACTTTTCAACAATGGACGGCTGTCCGGGACTGGTTACGTTTCGATCTTGCCGGTTGATCAGGGCATCGAGCATTCGGCGGGAGCGAGCTTTGCGCCAAATCCGATGTATTTCGACCCCGAGAATATCGTGAAATTTGCTATCGAGGGCGGCTGTAATGCCGTGGCGTCAACATTTGGCGTGCTCGGTTCGGTGGCACGCAAGTATGCTCACAAGATACCGTTTATCGTTAAGATAAATCACAACGAGCTTATGACGTACCCGAATCAATTTGACCAGGTTATGTTCGGAACCGTCGAACAGGCCGCGAATATGGGAGCGGTTGCGGTCGGTGCGACGATCTACTTTGGCTCGGACGAATCGACCCGGCAGATCACTGAGGTGGCGGAAGCATTCGCGTACGCACATGAGCTGGGAATGGCGACTATTCTGTGGTGCTATTTGCGCAATTCGGCATTTAAAACACCAGAGGGCGATATGCACACAGCCGCCGATCTTACGGCGCAGGCAAACCACCTTGGCGTCACGATACAGGCTGATATCATCAAACAAAAACTGCCCGAACGTAACGGCGGCTATCCGGCGATGAACAAATCAGGGAGCTATGGTAAAACGCACAAAAAAGTCTATGACGAATTGACCAGCGACAACCCGATCGATCTCGTTCGGTATCAGGTCGCTAATTGCTACATGGGACGCGCCGGGCTGATAAATTCCGGCGGCGAATCAAAAGGTGAAAGCGATCTTGCTGATGCTGTTCGGACGGCGGTGGTCAACAAACGCGGGGGCGGTACCGGATTGATCTCTGGCCGAAAAGCGTTCCAACGGCCGATCGGCGATGGCGTCAAATTACTAAACGCGATACAAGACGTTTACCTTGCCAAGGAAATAACCGTCGCATAGTCTGAGCGAACGGATTTCGGGCCTAAAATTCTCATATCGATCGGAATATATGACCAGTAACGAGAGTGGCGTGTGGAAATATGCTCTGGTTCCGACGCTGATCGTCTTATTTCTGGCGATCTTTCCACAGATAAATATTTGGCTTGTTAAGGGTTCGGCGTGGCAGGGAGCTTTTGTTGTTTCAAATTATGACGAAGTTGCTTATTCCGCGTACGTCAACTCGCTAATTGAGGGCCGACCGCGAAAAAATGACCCATTCATCGGACAGGATAATATTCCGGGCGAAACTCTGTACTCTATCCAGCTAATTCCGGCTTACGCCGTTGCGTGGCCGTCAAAACTACTCGGACTATCGGCGTCTACCGCCTTCATAATACTAAACGTCTTGCTCCCAATATTTTCGTCATTAGTCCTATTTTTTCTACTCAGGGCAGTTACCGGAGACAATTTATTATCGAGCGTAGGCGTTGTGTTTATCTTATGCCTTGGCACTGCTGCCGCATTCGAAGGGGAACTGCACCGTATGTTCCTTGGAAACGCTATTTGCGATTTCTTCCCGTTTCTGCGTCGTTATCAGCCGGGTTTTGCGTTTCCATTGTTCTTTATCTATTGCCTTTCCGCCTGGAAACTGTTTACTGCTGAGAAAACCAAGAATATTGTCCTGTACGGTATTGTATCCGGATTAATATTCGCGACTCTCGTGTACTCGTATTTCTATTTGTGGACAGCCGCTCTGGCGTGGTTTGCGTGCTTTTCGCTTTCGTGGGCACTGTGTCGAAGAAAGGAAATTCTTAAAACTTCCACAAAAGTGGTTATTGTTGGTATTTTCGCCATTGCAGCGATAATTCCATATATGTTAATGCTGTCCAACCGTCCGCAAAATATGGACGACACGCAGCTTCTCACGTTTACACGAGTCCCAAATTTACTCGTACTGCCTGAAATCATCGGATTTGTTCTCGCGGGGTTAATTCTCTTTTTAGTGAGACAAGGAAAGCTCGAATTAAGCTCGCCCGAGGCTTTACTTTCGCTCTCGATTACGGTAACGCCATTTGTGTTGTTTAACCAACAAATAGTCACCGGCCGCACTTTGCAGCCTGTGCACTACGAGATTTTTATTGCGAATTATCTGATGTTGACCTCGGCAATGCTCTTGATCTGGCTGATAGGGCGGGCATATGATACGGCAAACGTTGTCGTAAAAATCCGACGCGGATTGGTGTATTTAGGGATCGCTGCGGCGATGTGGGGATTTGTCGAATCAACCGCGACGGCGAGACGAAACGCAGGATATGAGAGCCTTCGCGACGATGCGATGCCGGTGTTGACATACCTGCACGAGATCGAAAAGAAAAACGGAAAGGTATCCGATCGATATCCGACCGTGATCTCGACAAATTTGATGGTTGCGGACTACATTCCTACGGTCACATCATACCGATCGCTTTGGAATCCGCATACGAATTCCGCAGGGGGCGTGAATTTCCTCGAAAACAAAGAGCTTTTCTACCGCTATCTTTATTATTCAGGTTTTGACGAGAATGACGTTGCGAAGGCAATGCAGGAACAGCTGTACGAGATGATGGCTGCTTTTTTTGGCGGTGGCCGGGCGTTGTCGGCCCTGGATGGTGAAGCAAAGCCAATAACTCGCGGAGAGATGGAAACCGAAATGAAAAACTACCTAAAATTCAGAACAGAATTCGACCGTGCGAAAGCGGCCGAGCCCGAGCTTTCATACATGATTGTTCCTACCAAGGCAGAGCCGAATTTTCAAATGCTCGACAAGTGGTACCAGCGCGACGAAGGTAGAGTATTCGGCCTTTTCAAGTTGTACAAACTCAGCTTGAAACCATAAGCATTCCGCTCTGAGGTCTCTTCTCTTTGTTCTTGTAAATTATTTTAACTTGAAAATATAATTGAATTTTTACATCTAACTCGCGATCTATTACGAAACGTTAGGGAAGTCTCATTAGACACAAAATAAGGGAGGATAGAAGTATGAAGAGATCAATCATTTTGTTTGCGGTAATTCTGTTTAGCACGGCAGCCCTCTATGCTCAGGGAGATAAAATGGCGATGCACCAGGAAAAATCGCTGTACTCGCGGCTTGGCGGATATGATGCCTTGGCTGCTGTGACGGACGATTTTATCGGGAGGCTATTGGGTGACAAGAAGCTGGCCAAGTACTTTGTCGGCGCCAGCAACGACTCAAAGAAAAGGATCAGGCAGCATATTGTCGATTTTCTTTGCGTAGCGACCGGCGGGCCGTGTGTTTATACGGGCCGTGATATGAAGACGGTTCACGATGGCCTGATGATCACAAAAGCTGAGTGGAACGGGAGCGTAAAGCATTTGATCGCGACGCTCGATAAATTCAAGGTCCCCGAGAAGGAAAAAGGCGAAGTGCTCGGGGCGGTCGGCGGTCTCGAAAAAGATATAGTCCAGACGAAATGATAAGCACGCGGCCGATACTCAGCTGTCTCTAAGCTCAATTTTATGTTGTGCGCAAGAGACCGCTGAGTTGCCGCGCTTAAACCAAGGTTTCTCTCAAAAAAACCGTCCCTTTAACGCCCGATTCGCGCCCGAAAGAAATGGATTGGATTCTTTCTCGCCTCCGACCGATGTTTCCGGTCCATGCCCGCAATAGACGGTAAAATCGTCACTTAGACTTAGAATATTTTGTTCTATAGATTCGATCAACTGTTCGTAATTGCCACCGGGCAAGTCAGTCCGGCCGATGGACCCATTAAACAGACAGTCGCCCGTAAAAACCTTTCTCTCACTCACTTCCGCCAAAACGACGTGTCCGCGCGTATGTCCCGGACAATGCCGAACCGAGAATTTTAATCTGCCGACCTCATAATCCTCGCCGTGCTGGAAGTTTCGTGTCAGGCGCGGCGGCGGTTCGTAATCAAACCCGAGAGCCTTCATCTGCGCAGGCGGAATACCCATCATCAAAGGCTGCTGCGGTAATCCGTAATACAGGTCTTCGTCGTCCTTGTGCAGCAATATCTCGGCGTCGGGAAAGCTCTTTGCGAGATCTGCGGTGCCGCCGATGTGGTCAAGATGCCCATGCGTAAGCGTTATTGCCTGTAATTCGAGATGGTTGTCTTTGATAAAATCGACCAGATCATCCGATCGTTCACCTGGATCGATGCAGATCGCTTTGCGGGTCTCCTCGCAGGCGACAACGCGTGTGTTTTGCTGAAATGGCGTTAGGACAAAGGTTTTTATGATCATTCGTGTGTTAAGGAGTTCAAGTAATGTTCCGGATCGAATTCGGCCTTCATTCTGGCTTTCAATACAAAGAGTATCGCGTCGCGATAAGTGCTTGCATCGGGTTTACCGTTAAAGCAAGGCGTTTCAATATCGGTCAGATTTAGATAACTTATCAGGCAGCTTAGAAGCATCCAGAGCAATATCTCGTCCGGCGGACCGATCGGATTGTGTTTTATTATACTCTCTCGATCTTGGCTGACGCCCTGACAGATGCGTGCGAATTCAGCCTCGCTTATCTTTGTCATAGCATCTCGTGGTACATCAGATAATGCGACTGCTGCATTCCCACCGTTTCGTAGACGCGTTGCGCGTGGACGTTCTCTGTCTCGACGTAAAGCCTGATGCCGTAAACGTTTCCGGCCTCTCTTGCTAAGGTCTTTACAAAGTCGTAAAGCTGACTGTAAACTCGCTTTCCGCGAGCTTCGGGTCGAATATAAACGCTCTGTATCCACCAGAACCAGCGCCCACGCCAATCACTCCATTCGTAAGTGATCATCAGGCCGCCGACGATCTCGTCTCCGTCCTCAGCGACGATGTAAAAGCCCTTTTCGACGTCGTCAAAAACTGATTCGACCGCCGGTCCGACGACTTCGGGGTCGAGCCGCTTTCCCTCGGTCTCAAATGCCATCGCCTGATTAAATTCGACGAAACAATGAGCGTCTTCGTGGCGTGCGAGCCTGATTTTCATACTCTATTCCTTGACGAAACGCGCTTCGTCCTCTAGCCTAAAATGTTTTGCCCCGTGTCAGTAGCCCACACGTAAGTGAGGGCCCTAGCGGTGCACAGAAGCCCTTACTCACGTGAGGGCTACCGACACTTATGAAACTCAGAATACTTTATCACGGCAACTGTTTCGACGGCGTTTCGTCGGCTGCCATTTTTACTAAATTTTACCGGGCGAAAATTAATTCGGATGCCGAGATCGCCTACATGCCCACAATGCACCGCGCGGGAAATGCATTTGACCGCGAACAGTTTGACGGCGACGAGAATGCGATCGTCGACTTTAAATATTGCCCGGATGAGCGTTTGACGTGGTGGTTTGATCACCACCAGTCCGCGTTTCTTTCGCCATCGGACGAGCAGCATTTTTTAGCGGATACTTCGGGCAAAAAGTTTCTCGACACGACGAGTAAATCGTGCGCCGAGTTCATAGCCCGAATTGCTAAAGAGAAATTTGATTTTGAGGACGAGAGCCTAGCGGAGCTGATCGAATGGGCCCACATCATCGACGGTGCGTTGTACGAATCGCCGGCCCAATGCGTTGAACTCCGCTCATCTGCACTTAAGCTGATGCAGGTCATCGAGGGTGAAAAGGATCCGGCGTTTGTTGAGAAAATTATTGAATTATTAACTCACGAAACGCTCGACCAGATCGTCGAAAGCGACGAAATTCAGGCAAAACTCGAGCCCATCCTCGAACGTCACTGGAGCACCGTCAATCTCATTAAGGAACGTGCCAAATATGGACGCGGCGTCGTTACCTTTGACCTGGCCGATACGGGTATCGACGGTTACAACAAGTTTATTCCCTACTATTTCTACCCGGAAACGACCTATAACGTTGCCTTGTCTCAGAGCGAATTTCGCACAAAGATTTCGGTCGGTTCAAATCCGTGGTCGCCGCGTCCACGCGAGCACAACATCGCCGAGATCTGCGAACGTTACGGTGGCGGCGGTCATGCCGTTGTCGGCGCCGTGAGCCTCAAGCCTGATGACCTCGAACTCGGAAAACGATACATGCGTGAGATAGTCGAAGAACTTCAATTTGCGGAATAAAAAAAGCGGCCCGAAAGCCGCCGCCGTTCAATGATTTCAGTTGATTGTTACGGTTTCTTTGCGAAAACTTTCGTCGTCGTATCGGTTCCACCATCGCGATTGGGTCGCTGTGACTCAACCGAGAGTGTCCCGTCGGCGTTCAACGACCATTTGTCGTTAGTAATCCTATCACCCATTGGCGTGCCGATGGTACGAGTTATTTCGAGCTTTGCGCCGTCGATCTTGGCCTTGGTCGATACCTGCATGTTTCCCATTGGCCCCTGAACCTCAGTTTTAACTTCTTTTCCGTCCAGAGCGTACGTGGTCGTACCGTCACCACCACCCATCATGCCGCCGCCCGTCCGGCCACCGCCGCCCGGAGGACCTCCTGCGGGTGCACCTGCCGGAGGAGCGAGGCGCTTTGTCGCCGTTTCGACCTTGAGTTCGGTAGCTGTCTGGGTGACGGTCATCGTCTGCGATTCGATGCTGCTCTTTTCACGGTCAGTTAGTTTCGACTTCGCGAGGTCCAGTGTCCAAGTGCCGCTAAAATCAGTTGTCTTCTGCGCCGATACCGAGACAGCCATAACAAACAGCGAAAGAAACGCCGCTAGAATTAGATTTTTCTTCATAAATATTGCTCCTAATTGAAAATTAGATAGATACATCTGGTAAGACGCAATTCTAACTCATCTGGTTTTGGCAAAATTGTAAAGAATTGTAAATCCTCACGCCCCATCCATGCCGCTACGGCGCCGGATGATCTTCCGCCACCCACTCGGGGGCGTTATGGAGCTTACTATGGCTATAGCTGTAAAAGAAATAGATGACAACACCTACAAGCAGCCAGACGCCGAATCTGATCCAGTTCGTCATGCCAAGCTCCGTCATCAGATAGGTGCAGCACATTACACCCATAACCGGGATCAAAGAAAGGCGTTTAACAAAACACAGAACAGTCATCACGACCGAGAAGATTATAAATCCGAAATACGGTATCTTGTGATAGAACGCTGCCTCTTCGGTAGACGTGTAATCGGTGAAAAAGGTCTTGAGAGCGTCGCCATTAAAATAGTAAAGCGCGCCGACGATCAGGATAAAAAGAAAAGGCACGATATAACGCGAGCTCACATACGGCACAAAGCGCTTTTGGCCGGCGAATTCCTTGTCCTTTACCAAAACGCCAGCACAGACGATCACGAACGCAAACAGCGTA
>Ga0209797_10000469_pt1 | contig 20133 bp, 16 predicted proteins | sample DOMMetBare3Fresh_2_FD_187472 | JGI IMG/M metagenome (GOLD analysis project Ga0209797, IMG submission 187472) | Wetland sediment microbial communities from St. Louis River estuary, USA, under dissolved organic matter induced mercury methylation -... | ecosystem: Environmental > Aquatic >... | reverse complement strand
GGGCCGGGTGATGGCGACTGGCTGCCGCAGGGCGGACGCGTCCGCATCTTGCATCTTTGGCAGCCAGAGCATCAGCGTTGCAATGACACTGGTGCACACCAAGCCAGTAAAGGCGGTCAGAGCGACGCGCTGGAACTTTGCGCGACGCTCGAACCTCAGGTGGAGGTCATACGCCAGACGCTGCCGGGGTTTCTTGAGAACGTCATAGGCCGCGAGAACCTGTCGGAGTTTTCGCTCCGCGGTTCGATCGCCGGCATGCAGGTCAGGATGACAAGCTTTGACGGACCTGCGAAACGCCGTCCTGAGCTCATCGTCGCTGGCCTTCCATGTCACGCCGAGAACGTCGTAATGAGTCTGCATCTCTATTCACCCACAGATGGCCGGTGCAACAGGACCAGCCGGTGCCGCCCAAATGCGCATTCCCAAGCGAATCTGCGTCTTCCAATTGAGAATCTTGGTAGCGCTGTTCGAGTCTGCGCGAGAGGTAAGAAAGAACGCAAGGCTGGAAATTACGTTGTGGACAATGCGCACTGAGAACTTGCGTGTGTTTCATGCGCGTGAGTTGTTGGATGACTTTTGCCGAGCGAAATTGTGGCGCATTGGTGATGGCTCCATCCAGCTTTGGTCAAGATTGTGTTTGCGCACGGTCTGCGCCCACAAACGACATGTGTCTGCCGACGTTGCATTCTCCATTTCGATCTGCGTGACCGCATGATTTTGATCTGCGTGACCGCATGCGCGGACGCTTCAACCGCGTTTTTATACGTCAGCCGTTTCTAGAAAGTTGAGACCGTTAGATTCTTGAGACGTGCGCTTCGGCGCAGGCCAAAACGTGTGTGCAGGCGCCGCCCAAGTACCGCGGCCGCCCGAGTGCCGCGCTTGACCTGATCACTGAAGCGCGCGGCAGGCCTGCGGCTGTACGGGACGGCGGCTCGCCTCACTGCGCACAGCCGCCGCGAAGGGGCTTTCGCATCGGTGGTATTACTGTATTTTGGCGATGCGGCCGGGGCCCGCGGGCCGGCCGTCGTGGATCCGTCCGATGTTGCCAAGGATCGATCACTACGCGCCGCTGTTGCGTGCGGTCGCTCGGCTCGATCGCGCCTCGTACGAGGCGCGCGGCGCCATCTACGACCGCGCGCTGACTGCGCTCGTCGAGCGCCTGAACGCGGCCGACCCACCCCATTCTCAGGCAGAATTCGACAAGGAATTACTTGCCTTTCGGGCTGCCGTGCGGCGCCTCGAGTTCGGCGACATGGACGAGCAGGACCGAATTGCGCAGCAGGGGAGGTCGGATCGGGCTCAATACCTGGCGAGCCGCCGCGAATCGCGACCGGCCCCTGACCAGGCATCACTACCGAATTCGCGCCCGTCGGATGGCGACGTGCGCCATGCCACGGCCTCCGAGTCGACGCCTGTGTCCCCCGTGCCTGTGCTCCCGCCAACGCCCTCGTCTGGCCCCGCGCAGGGGGCGGCAGGGCTCGCTGGCACGCCGCGGCGCCGGTCGGTACTCGGCCGGGTGGCCGGGCGCATGGTTCTCCCGGTCGCGCTGGTTGTCTTGGGCCTTGCCGGCTATGCCTACGACGCCGGGCGGATCGATTCATCCCTCTGGGAGCCGTTCCTCAATCGGATCGCCCCCGTGGCTTGGCGCTGGCCGAGCGAGAGCGCGCCGGAGCCGACCGAACCCGCGACCTATTACGAGCAGACCAGTCACAACACGCCCTGGCAGGAGCTTGCCGGCAGCGCGCACTGGCGCACGCGCATCGACGACACCTCGAGCGGGCCGCGCAAGCCTGCCACCGTCGTCCTGACCCTCGACTTTGTCGTTCCCGAGCGCGGGCTGTCCACGACGATGGCGATTCGCCGCGATGGCAGCGAGGACGCCGCCATCACCCATCTCATCGAGTTCGCGTTTTCCGACCGGCAAGGGGTCCCTATCGATACCATCACCGAGGTGACCAATGTCGTCATGAAGCAGGTCGACGGTAGCAGCAGCAGGGCGCTGGCCGGGCGCTCGATCAAGGTCGCTCCGGGCCTGTTCTTGTTCGGCCTGTCGGGCGAAAAGGAGGATGTGCGGCGCAACGCCGAATCGCTGCGTGTGCTGTCGCGAATGGATATTCCGGTCAGCTTCGCCAATGGGTCAATGGCCATCATTTCGGTCAACAAGGGCGTATCAGGGGAGCGCGCGTTCAATGAGGCGCTGGCCGACTGGGCCCGTTGACCACAAGGCCCGCCACCAAGGGGGCTTTATGAATGCGGTCCGGATCGCTAGATAGGCCGTGGACAACGAACGGACAGGGCCATGCGCGCGGAAGTTCAGACGACCATTGACGAGATCAAGCAGTCGGTCGGGCTGCTGAGGAGGCATCTTTGACTTCGACAAGGCGCGCAAGCGCCTCGACGAGCTCAACCGTCAGGCCGAAGACCCCAACCTCTGGAACGACCAGCAGCGCGCGCAGCGCGTGATGCAGGAGCGCACCGCGCTCGAAGACCAGCTGACGTCGATTGTCCGCATCGAGCGCGAGCTTGACGACCAGCTCACCATGATCGAGCTCGGCGAGGCCGAGAGCGACCAGGCCGTGGTGGGCGAGGCCGAGGCCGCGCTCAAGCGGCTGCGGACCGACGTCGCCCGGCGCGAGCTTGAGGCGCTGCTCTCGGGCGAGGCGGACGCCAACGACACCTATCTTGAGGTGCATGCTGGCGCCGGCGGCACCGAGAGCCAGGACTGGGCCAGCATGCTGTTGCGGATGTATACGCGCTGGTCCGAGCAGCACGGCTTCAAGGTCGACTGGATCGAAGAGACCGGCGGCGAAGAGGCCGGCATCAAGTCGGCCACCATTCAGGTCAAGGGCCGCAACGCCTATGGCTGGCTCAAGACCGAGAGTGGCGTGCATCGCCTGGTGCGCATCTCGCCGTTCGACTCCAACGCGCGCCGGCACACCTCGTTTGCGAGCGTGAATGTCTATCCGGTGATTGACGATCGCATCAATGTGGACATCAAGGAATCGGACGTGCGTGTCGACACGCTGCGGGCGAGCGGGGCGGGCGGCCAGCACGTCAACAAGACCGAGTCGGCGATCAGGCTGACCCACATCCCGACCAACATCGTGGTCTATTGCCAGAACGACCGCTCGCAGCATCGCAACCGCGCGCAGGCCTGGCAGATGCTGCGCGCGCGGCTCTATGAGCAGGAGCTGAAAAGGCGCGAGGAGAAGGCCGCCGCCGATCAGGCCAACAAGACCGACATCGGCTGGGGCCACCAGATCCGTTCCTACGTGCTGCAGCCCTACCAGATGGTGAAGGACCTGCGCACCGGCGTGCAGACCTCCAACACCGGCGGCGTGCTCGACGGCGACCTCGACCAGTTCATGGAAGCAACGCTCGCGCAACGCGCCTTCGGCACCGGGCCGAAGGAGGTGGAGGACGTGGAGGACGTGGAGTAGGCGTGCGTTGGAGCATGAGCTGATTGGATTGAATCAGTTCATGGCCTCTTGTTTGAACATGAATCCTTCCGGCAGTCGCTTCCCACCGCGGATGTTGCCGCTGCTTGTCGCCTCGGCGAAAAGGGGCTGGCTTTTTTTCTTGACGGCGGCTTTGTTGCCGAGGCGTTGGGCGAAAGCATCATCACTCAGGCCGACACCTGGGAAGAACTGCGCGAGAATGTGCGCGAAGCCGTGAAAGCGTTTTACTTCGACCGGCCCGCTCCGCCGCGTCTTCGCTTGCATTTGGTGCGCGACGAAGTGATCGCGTGAAGTTGCCGCGCGAGCTATCCGGCCGTGAACTGGCGCGTGTCCTGTGCGCCCGGTGGGCTTACCGGCAGGTCAACCAAGTCGGCAGCCACATCATCTTGCAGACGGAGACTCCGCAACATCACCGCCTCTCGGTTCCGGACCACAAGCCGCTGCGCATCGGCACTCTGAACGCCATCCTGCGCCAAGTGGCTGCCGCGAAGGTCGTCACGCGCGAGGATATTCTCGCCACGCTGAGTTGATCCGCGCCTCTCGCGATCGCGCTCATCTAAACAGGTGTGGCGCGGTCTGGCCCACGCTTGCCTCGCTAAAGAGGAGCGCTCGCTTTGGAATGGCGGCTCTTGCCTTGTCGCGTGTTATTGTAGCGGGTCGGGCTCACCTTCATTAGCCGCGATGGTGCTTATGGTTCTCGGATCAACACCCAGTCCCTTCGCAAAGGCGATATCTTCCATTCGATGTCCCTGAAGCAGCCCTGGGAGACCATAGTTTCCTTCGATGCAGCGCGGCTCGGCATATATTCTGTTTTCCTCGTTGTTCTGCAGAATGAATTCTTGTTTGGCGGTCCAAGGCCGCACCCACACTGTCGGATCCTCGACCGTTACGGCATATTCAAGCGTCGTGGGGCCGGTCCGCGTCCAGCGCTCGACCACGTGCAGATTCTCACGCGACCCCTGAAAATCAGTCTTCGGGCTAAAATTGGTCACGTCGATCACGAAAGTATTGCCCTCCCAGCGGCCACGCGAGTCGCCGTACCACTGGCGAATACTGGCAGGCAAATGGGGGCTCCCGTCCATGACGATATTGCGCTGCCACCCCTGGCCCTGACCCACGTCGTAAAACATCGAGACGCCGCCGGGCGTCTGCACGATTCGCCGAAAGCTGATGCGATCGGCGATCGCTCCAAGGGTGCCAATCTCCGGCAACCCGCCCATCAGGCAGCGTACCGCCAACGAGGCGTCCTCCGGACCATGATAGCGGTTGATGGTGGCCGTGTTGTAGCGAGGAGCGGGTTCCGCGAACCGCGGCGAGGGCGTTGGATCGTACTTGCCCCCTCGACATGGCAGCTGATTGTTTTTGCAGGTGTCGGTCGCCTGCAAGAGCGCCACTCGAAATTCGCGTTCGGCAGCAGCCGTCTTCTGAGCTTCGGGGGTCATAGGCGGCAGCCGGCCATTGGGCGGATCGACAATCCGCGACGTCCGCGCGCCGGTGCGTTTCTTGGGTGTGAACGCGTCATTGTAGGCGCCCGCGACGTCGGCCACCGTCCCGCGCTCGGCGCGTCTGTCGCGCCCCATCATGGCCGATCGCTGTCGATCCAACTCTGCTCGCTCGGCCTCGGTAAAGAATTCCTGGTTCGCAAACTTGGGAGAGCGCTGCAGGGGCGTGTCGGTTTCGTCGGTCCAAATGCCTTGCAGATCGGGTTCGCCCCAGGGCGTCGTCAGCGCCGCGGCGGCAGCCGCCGGGGCCTGGGCGGACGCGCGTGTGACGGACACCGAAATGACAATGCTGACAGCGGCCCCAGCAATGGCGACCGTTATCATGGAGCCTGAGAACGTCTCACGCATGATGGCCTCCCTTTTGCCCTGCAGTTGGCCGTGCAGTGCCTTTTCCTTGGGATGGAGCTCCCATGCAACCTAGACTGGCGCCGATCATGGCGTTTTTCGGTATGCACCGCGACCTCATGCGCGACGACGTGATCGCGTGAAGTTGCCGCGCGAGCTCTACCGCCGTGAATTGGCGCGTCCTGTACTCACTGGCTGGAAGGTAGAGAACGCGCTGACTACACGGTTTGCCAGGCTCAAACCCGCTCACTGCACGCCGCCAAGCCTCAGCCCCGCGCGCAGAAACCGCTGCGGATCGACCGCTTCGCCATCGACACGCGTCTCGTAGTGCAGATGCGGCCCGGTGGAGCGTCCGGTCGAGCCGACCTTGCCGATGATCTGCCCGGTCTTGATCACCTTGCCGACTTCAGTGTCGATGCTGGAGAGGTGGCCATAGCGCGTCGACACGCCATTGCCGTGGTCGATCTCGACCATCTTGCCGTAGCCGCCTTGCCAGCCGGCGACCGTCACGGCGCCGTTGGCGGTGGCGCGCACCGGGTCGCCGGGCTCGCCGCGCATGTCGAGGCCGGTATGCATCGCGGGCGACTTCAGGAACGGATCGATCCGCATTCCGAAGCCCGACGAGGCGTCGATGTCGCCGGTGACCGGCTTGCGCACCGGCACGTTCCCGAGCGTGCGATTGAGCTGATCAACGTGTGCGCGGGCTAATCCGATGCGATGAAGCTGGCGCTCGAATCCGCCGCTATCGGATCGCAATCGCGCGGCAACAAACGGTCCGCCGGTTGCGCCGGCTTCCGTCGTGGGGGCGCTCTTGCCGGCTTCGATGCCGAGCTCGGTCAGCACGCTGCGAATGCGTCGCGCCTTGAGGTCGTAACTCTGCTCGATCGACTGCAGCGCCGCCGACTGCTCGGCTTCGACGCGGTCGAGCGCGGCGGCAAGCCGCGTGAGCATGCCCTCGACGTTGCCGATGGCGGCCTTGCGGCCGGAGGCGGCCGCAGGCGGAGTGGACTTCTCGTTCATCGGCGTGGGCTTGGTCAGCGCGGGGCGGTCGCCGCGGCCGGGGGTCCTGATCGCGCCGGTGACGCTCAGGTCGGGCAGTGTGCTCAGCGTGTTCGCGCGTTGCTCAAGCATCGTCTGCCGGCGCAGGATCTGATCGAGCTTGTGTTCGAATTGCTCCTGGTCGAGCAGCTGGCGGCTCGACATCCGATCGACCTGCGCGCGTAATTCCGCGATGCGATCCTCGTAGCCGAACTGCATCTCGGCCTGGCGCGCGATCAGCCCGGTCAGTACGTCGTCGCGAAATGCAAAATAAGTCGCTGTGATGATGGTCCACGTCGCCATGATCACCAGCGTGCCGACCGTCACCCAGAAGGCGATCGGACCAAGCCGCACCTGATGCCCGGCATGGGCGAGCGTGTAGTCGGCCGCGTTGGTGCTGGCGTTTGCCGCGGCGCGCTGCGGCGGGCGACTGCTGGTACGTCCAACTTGGCTGCTGGACGGGTGATACGATTCCGGCCGGTGACGCATCGACGCTTCCCCGCCGGCTCGGTCCCACAACACCGGCGCTACAACGCGTCAATTTCAACCGATTATGGTTAAGATTCTCCCAATCTGTGGATAATTTCACGACAACAACGGCTTAAGCGGCATTGTGCGTCACAGCGCCTTGACCGCGGCCAGCACCTCGGCGGCATGGCCGTCGACCTTGACCTTGGGCCAGGCTTGTGCGACCCGCCCGTCCGGACCAATCAGGTAGGTGATTCGGTTGATGCCCATGAAGGTCTTGCCATACATGGATTTTTTGCCCCAGACTCCATAGGATTCCAGCATCGCGTGGGTCTCGTCAGAGAGCAGCCCGACGCTGAGCTTGTGTTTCTTCTTGAACGCGTCCTGCGCCTTCACGGGATCGGCCGAGACCCCGATGACATCTGCTCCCGCCTTGGCGAAGGCGGCCTGAAGCTTAGAGAAATCAATGGCTTCTCTGGTACAGCCGGGGGTGTCAGCGCGCGGATAGAAATACAGAACGAGTTTGCGACCCTTGAAATCAGAGAGCGACACCGTCCCGCCGTCATCTGCCGGCAACTTAAAGTTGGGAGCCTTATCTCCCACAGCAAGCGGTGTTCCCATATGCCTTCCTTTCGTCCTTTTCGAGGGCGATGAATAGGATACGCATGAGAGTGCGGGCCGGTCGACTGATTTGCGGACGAATCGTCGACTAAGGCATTAGGATTGCTGCTGAAGGCAAAGCAGCAGGATTGCTGCTGAAGGCAACAGCAGCAGGATTGCTGCTGAAGGCAACAGCAGCGTTCGGCGGTCGAGGGGGACCTCCAGTCGGGGCATGGCGGATCAGCATACGCGCCCGAACGTGGCCGCACTCCGCAAGTTGGAGGCGAGCCTGGAAAAAGACCTGCTGGAGCGGGAAGGGCTCCCGCGTGGTCCTGCCCGTACGGCACCGCCAACTCGCACCGCTCCGCCAACTCGCACCGCTCCGCCAACTCGCAATGTCGCGGCACCTCGCGACGTATCGGCCAACAATGTGCCGACGCCGAGGGAACTGCTCGGCAGCTACTATTGGCGGGTACATCTGCTGCATTGGTGGCTGCGCCTGCGAAAAGTGACTTACGCCGCTGGCGGGCTCGCAGGCCTCGTGCTGCTCGCGATGCTGTCGCTGTGGTGGCGGCTTGCCAGCGGCCCGATCGAATTGGATGTCGCCACGCCCTGGCTCACCGCCGCGATCGAAGAGAACTTCGGCGCAAACCACCACGTTGAAGTCGGCGGCACCCAGATCGAGCGCGATGCCAACGGCCGCACCGCCCTGCGCATCCGCGACATCGTGGTGCGCGATCAGGACGGCGAGATTGTCGCGAGCGCGCCGAAGGCCGAGGTTGGCGTTTCGAGCTCTGGCCTGATGACAGGCCGCGTGCGCGCTCAGCGCCTCAGCCTTGTCGGCGCCGAGATGCAGGTGCGGATCGAGCCCGACAGCAAGGTGACGGTGTTTGCGGGCACCAACAGGCAAACGTTTGTGACAGCCTCGGCCTCGACAACGCCGGTCACTGCGCGGGCCGGCGTGACGCACCCGCTGTTGACCTCCGAGCGCGCCGGGGCGGCGCCCTCGGCTACGCCGTCTGCTCCCACGGCCCGCAACCTGCTCCCCGACTTTGCCGCCATCCTCGCCTGGATCGATAGCCTCGGCGCCACCGGGCTCGATGGCAAGGATCTCGGTGAGATTGGCCTCAAGAACGGCAATCTCACCGTCGACGATCAGCGCAACGGCAAGCAGTGGACCTTTGAGAACATCAGTCTGAGCCTGACCCGCCCGAAGCCGGGCAGCGTGATCTTGACCATCGGCTCGGACAACGCCGAGCGGCCGTGGTCGCTGCGCGCTGCGCTTGCGCCCGGCGAGCGCGGCCATCGCATCGTCAACATCGAGACTCAGCGGCTGCCGGCCAAGGATCTGATGCTGGCGCTCAGGCTCGGGGACGGTCAGTTCGAGCCTGACCTTCCGGTCTCCGCCAAGATCCGCGCGGACATCGGGCCCGACGGCATGCCGCACATGGTCGACGGTCGCATCCTCATGGAGCGCGGCTCCATCGTCGATCTCGACGAGCCGCTCAGCAAGATGACCATCGATCGCGCCGAGTTCTCGCTCGATTGGGACGCGATGCGGCATGCCTTGATCGTGCCGTTCCAGATCGTGGCCGGCGGCAACCGGATGACGCTGTTTGCACAGCTCGACGCACCGCGCGAAGCGGGCGGATCGTGGGGCATGAAGATCACCGGCGGCACCGTGGTGCTGGCGGCCGCCACCAACGATCCCAACCCCATCGTTCTCAACCGCTTCCTGCTGCGCATGCGGCTTGATCCGGAAAAGCAGCGCATCGACATCGAGCAGGGCGAGTTCGGCAACACCGATATCGGGCTCCTGGCTTCGGGCCACATCGATCTTGCCAATGGCGAGCCGCGCCTCGATATCGGCATCGCCGGCAGCCGCATGTCGGTGACCGCAATGAAGCGGCTGTGGCCGGCGTTCATGGCCCCCAAGGTGCGCCACTGGGTTGAGGAGCACCTCGTCAGCGGCACCGTCGAGCGCATCTCGATCGCAACCAACGCGCAGCTGTCGACGCTGCGGTCGAGCGGGCCGCCGATCCCGGACAACGGATTGGGGATCGAGATCACTGGCAACGGCGCCGAGATCCGGCCGATCGAAGGCTTGCCGCCGATTCGCGATGCCGACATGAACGTGCGCATTTCCGGGCGAACCGCCACCGTGCACGTTGGCCGCGGCAATATCGAGCTCGCCCCCAATCGCAAGCTTGCGATTACCAACGGCGTTTTTGAGGTGCCCGACACCCATGGTCCGGCGCCACCCGCCAAGGTGCGCTTCCGTATCGATGGGCCGGTGCCGGCGGCGGTGGAACTGCTCAACTCCGAGCGCTTGCGCGAATTTTCGAGCGCCCCGGTCGAGCCGGGCACGAGCCGCGGGACGTTGAGCGCCCAGATCGCGCTTGGCTTGCCGCTGCAGCCCGATCTGCCGGCGGGCAGCGCGCAGTACACGATCAACATGGACGTCGCCAATTTCGCGGCTGACCGGATGGTAATGGGCCAGAAGGTTGAAGCCACGAACTTGCGCGTGACGGCCAACAACGAAGGCTATCAAATCCGCGGCGACGTCAAGATCAACGGTGTTCCCGCCGCGCTCGACTACCGCAAGCCGCGCGGCGATGCCGACGCGGAGGTGCGCGTGCGTGCGACCCTCGACGAGGCCGCCCGCACTCGGCTCGGCTTCGACATGGGCGGCCTGCTGAATGGTCCGGTGCCGATCAAGATCGATGGCCGCGTGCCGGCAATCGAAGGCGAGAGCCGCTTCGCGATCGAGGCCGATCTCACCCAGGCGCGCATCGACAAGCTGCTGCCGGGTTGGCAGAAGCCGGCTGGTCGCTCGGCGCGCGCCTCGTTTACCGCGATCAGCAAATCGCAGCTCACGCGTCTCGAGGATCTCGTGATCGAGGCGCCGGGCACCCTGGTGAAAGGCACTGTCGAGCTCAACGAGACGAACGACATCGTGGCTGCCCAGCTGCCGGTGTTCCAGCTCGCGGACGGCGACAAGGCGACGCTGCGTGCGGAACGCGGTCCGGACGGCGCGCTGCGTGTCATGATGCGGGGTGACGTCTATGACGGGCGCACTTTGATCAAGCAGACAATGGCGGGCTCTTCGACCGACCAGCCCAAGCAATCCAAGCAGAAGTTGACGGATATCGACCTCGACATCAGGCTCGGTACGGTTGCCGGGTTCCACGGCGAGACGGTGCGCGGCCTCGACCTGCGAATGTCGCGGCGCGGCGGCACGATCAAGAGCTTCACGCTCGGCGGCAAGATCGGACGTGATACCGCCATCAATGGCGACCTGCGCGGTCGTACCGGCGGCCGCAATGTCCTTTATGTCGAGAGCGCCGACGCCGGTGCTTTCTTCCGTTTTACCGACACGTATCCAAAAATCTACGGCGGCGAGATGTGGGTGGCGATGGATCCGCCGGGCGCGGATCCGCAGGCGCCGCAGGACGGCATCTTGAATATTCGAGACTTCTCGGTCCGCGGCGAAGCCGCGCTCGAGCGGGTGGCCGCCGGATCGAACACGCCGGGCGGCCAGGGCGCAGCGAGCCGGCCGGGCGTGGAATTCTCGCGCATGCGGGTTGAGTTCACCCGTTCGCACGGCCGCTTCACCATTCGCGAGGGTCTGGTCAAGGGCTCGGCCATCGGCGCCACGACCGAAGGCTACATCGACTATCTCAATAACGAGGTGCACATGCGCGGCACCTTGTTGCCGTTCTACGGCCTCAACAACATGTTCGGGCAGATCCCGATCTTCGGACTGATCCTCGGCGGCGGCAGCAACGAGGGGCTGGTCGGGCTCACCTACGAGGTTGCCGGTCCGCCGAGCGCGCCGGTGTTGCGCGTCAATCCGATCTCGGTGGTCGCGCCCGGCCTGATCCGCAAGTTCTTCGAATTCCCCACCGGCGCCGCCACCCGCTCGCAGAGCTACGCTGATCCGAGCCGATAGGCAGAATCCGCTTGCACCGTTTCCGTTGCGTTGACGCTCTGCGCCGTCATGGCCGGGACAAGGCTGGGCAATGACGGTCGAGAGGGTAGAGCAAACGGCATCAATTGCTTGGGTACATCGCCTTGATCTTCTGTATCAGGTCGGGCCCCACGTCCTGAACGGTCTCGACGATCTTCTGCAGGTCTTCGCCCGCGAGCGGCAGCAACTCGATCCTAAGCTTTTGCGCTTCGGCAATGAACTCGGGATCGTTGACCATAGCATCGAAGGCGCGGCGCAGCGCCGTGACGCGATCCGTCGGGACGCCCGGAGTCGAGAGAATGAACTTGCCGATCTCGGAGGCGCTGGCGACGGCGTTGAGGATGGCGCGCTGCTCGTCGCTGCGAGCGAGCTCGACCGAGGTCGGGACAGCCGTGAGCTCCGGATGCCGGCGCAGCGAATATTGCACGACGATGTTCACGCGCTTGGTCGTGATCCAGTCCGGATGAACGGCCTTGAGCGAGTCGTAGGTCGATGAGTGGCCTTCGACCTCGCCGCGCTCCATCGCGATCATCGCGGCGGCGGAGCCTTCGTAGCCATTGACGATCTTGAACTTGGTGCCGAGCACGTTGTTGAGGATGGTCGGATAGATCGAATTGGTCGCGCTGCGGCCGGTTGCACCCAGAACAGCGACCTTGTCGAAGGCGTCGCCGGTCGTCTTCACCGCCGATGTCGCCATGATGAAGGTGATGTTCGGCGCCGGCGCCATCCGCCCGATCCAGTTAAAATCCGTCGACCGGTATTTTGCCGCGGGATTTTCGAGTTTCTCGTCGAGCGGAATGGTCGGCACCAAGAGGCCGAGCGTGGTGCCGTCTCTCGGCTCGGCGTTGAAGATGCGGCTCGCGGCCAGGAGACTGCCGGCGCCGGGCAGGTTGCGGGGCACGACCGCAGGGTTGCCCGGAATGTGCCTGCCGAGATGACGCGCCACCAGGCGCGCATAGACGTCGTTGGCGCCGGCCGGCGGGTAGCCGATGATCAGGTTGATGCTCTTGCCGCGGTAGAAGCTGTCAACCGGTTGCGCCTGGGCGATGGCGCAAGGTGTCAGCAGCAGCGCGGCAAGCGGCCATGTGAGGCGCAATCCGGCCGCGCGCGCTGGGATCGATAGAGGCTGCATGGTGTGCGCTCCACGCGTCCTACACCGGCCTGAGCAGGACATGGCGCTTCTTGCCGAGCGAGAGCTTGATGACACCTTGGGGCGTCAGCTGCGCCGGGGTGAGCGCCATCTTCTCGTCGGTGATGACGACATCGTTCACGCGCAAACCGCCGTTCTTGATCTGGCGGCGCGCTTCACCGTTCGAGGCGACAAGCCCGGCCTTGACGAAGGCGGCGAGCACGCCAAGCGAAGCCTCAAGCTCAGCGCGAGCGATCTCCACCGTCGGCAGAGTTTCCGCGAGTGCGCCTTCCTCGAACGTGCGGCGCGCGGTCTCGGCGGCGTTGTCGGCGGCGGCGCGCCCGTGCACCAGCGCGGTTGCCTCCGTGGCGAGAACCTTCTTGGCCTCGTTGACCTCCTGGCCCTTGAGCGCGGCGAGCCGTCCGATCTCGTCGAGCGGCAGCACCGTGAACAGCTTGAGGAAGCGCACGACGTCGCCGTCCTCGGTGTTGCGCCAGTATTGCCAGTAGTCGTAGGGGCTGAGCAGGTCGGGGTTGAGCCACACCGCGCCGGCAGCGGTCTTGCCCATCTTGGCGCCCGAGGACGTGGTGATCAGCGGCGAGGTGAGCGCGAACAGCTGCGCGCTCGCCATCCGGCGGCCGAGGTCGATGCCGTTGACGATGTTGCCCCACTGATCGGAGCCGCCCATCTGCAGAATGCAGCCGGTGCGCTTGTGCAGCTCGACGAAGTCGTAGGCCTGCAGGATCATGTAGTTGAATTCGAGGAACGACAATTCCTGCTGGCGGTCGATCCGCAGCTTGACCGAGTCGAACGACAGCATGCGGTTGACCGAGAAGTGCCGGCCGACGTCGCGCAGGAAGTCGATGTAGTTGAGCGAATTGAGCCAGTCGGCGTTGTTGGCCATGATGGCGTCGCCGGGTCGATCGCCGAAGGTCAGGAACTTTCCAAAGATCGCGCGGATGCCCGCCAGGTTGCGGTTGATGTCCTCGTCGCTGAGGATCTTGCGGCTCTCGTCCTTGCCGGAAGGGTCGCCCACGCGCGTGGTGCCGCCGCCCATCAGCGCGATCGGGCGGTGGCCGGTCTGCTGCATCCAATGCAGGATCATGATCGGCAGCAGCGAGCCTACGTGCAGCGAGGGCGCGGTGCAATCGAACCCGATATAGCCGGTGATCTTCGCGTTGTGCGCGCGCGCGTCGAGCGCCTCGGGCTCGGAGATCTGGTGAATGAATCCCCGGCTCGCCAGAATATGCAGGAACTCGGACTTGTAGGTGCTCATTGCTCGGTCGCCTGTTGGGCGGGCGTGGTGTAACAGGTCTGGGGTCGGATGAAAACCTGGCAAGACCAGCGCGGCAGCCGCTCATCGGCGGCGTGCTGGTGTGCCGTGACGGCATTGCTCACCGCGTCATCTCGCGGATCACCCGCTCCATGCCCTTGACCACGCGCGCGAGGCCTTCGACGTCGACCTTGTCGGGCGTGTCGGTGATTTGGTGATAGTGCGGATAGCGAAACGGCGCCGTGTCGGTGACCATCATGGCCGGGAAGCCAACCTGTTCGAAGGACCAATGGTCCGACCAGTCGATCCCGGGTACGGCGGCGGGCGCGACGCCGCCGATCGAGGGGAACGCGGTGTGCGAGCGGAAGGAGCGGATCGTCTCCCAGACCAGCGCCCGCGAGTAGAGCGTGCCCACGAACGCGACAAAATCGCCGCGATTGGGAAAGATCAGGTTGAACGGCGCCGGGTAGCGCTGGCTGCCGGGCGCACTCGAATAGAAGCCGATGGTTTCGAGCGAATACATCGCCACCACCCGCTCCCTGCGCTCGGCCAGCATTCGCGCATAGTGCAGGCTGCCCATGTCCTCGGTCTTGAAATAGGGCGGCTCCTCATTGACGAAGAGGACGAGCCTGATGCGCTTTGCGCCGGTGCCGGCGCGATCGCGCAACAGCCGTGCAAGCTCGATGACCGCGGCGACGCCGCTGCCGTTGTCGTTGGCGCCGGGCGCGCCTGCCACGCTGTCGTAGTGGGCGCCGATCACGACGACCTCCGGATCGGCGATGTCGGCGCGTGGATCGATCACCACGTCGAGGTTGCGCACCGGGCGGTCGTCGAAGAAGAACTCCTGCCGGCCGACGGAATAGCCGTAGGACGCGAGCGTGGCCTCGATATAGCGCGCGGCCTTCTCCAGCTCGTCATAGCGGCGGATGTTGTGCTCGCGCGCGGCGATCGTCTCGATGTGCCGCCTGAGCAGGGCGGCGAGCGTACGCTCTTCCTCGGTGAGCGGGGGCAGCGGGCCGCTGTGCGAGCGCCCGGGCACGCCCGCCATGTAATGCAATGCGCCATAGGCGGCAGCGAGCATCAGCACGAGGACGATTGCGCCGCCGAGCAACATCGGCAGCGCCACCCCGCGGGCATCCACCGCGCTACGCCGCGGTCGGCTTGCGCTCGATCTTGAGCCGCTTGTCGAGATAGGCGCTGATCGATTCCATCAGCGGCTCGATCTTGCCGTCGAAGAAGTGGTTGGCGCCGGTGATGACCTTCTGCTCGATCACGATGCCCTTCTGGGTCTTGAGCTTGTCGACGAGCCCGGTCACGTCCTTGTAGGGCACCACCGCGTCCTTATCGCCATGGACGATCAGACCGGACGAGGGGCAGGGCGCCAAGAACGAGAAATCGTAGAGGTTCGCAGGCGGCGCGATCGAGATGAAGCCTTCGATCTCGGGCCGCCGCATCAACAGCTGCATGCCGATCCAGGCGCCGAATGAGAAGCCGGCGATCCAGCAGCTCCTCGCCTCCGGGTTGATCGACTGCGCCCAGTCGAGCGCGGCCGCCGAGTCGGACAGCTCGCCAAGCCCATGATCGAACGAGCCCTGGCTCCTGCCGACGCCGCGAAAGTTGAAGCGCAGCACGGAGAAGCTCCGGTGCACGAAGGCATAGTAGAGCTGGTAGATGATCTGGTGGTTCATCGTGCCCCCGAACTGCGGGTGCGGGTGCAGGATGATGGCGATCGGCGCGTTCTTCTGCCGTGCCGGGTGGTACCGACCTTCAACCCGTCCAGCCGGGCCAGCAAAGATAATTTCGGGCATGCTCAACCTCGACCTGATTCCAATGGGCCGCTAACTGCCGGTGTGGAACGCCTGCTGCGCGCTTGACGCAACCCACGAGCGCACGTAAGTATTTAAAACCATTCCAGTTTTTGGCAATGCCGGCCGAGCGAGGGTACGTTCTTGGGCGCACGCGTTGCCGGAGCGGCCGCGGCTGGCGCGTTTTAGCACGATTGCGGGGACGAAAATCAAGCGTTCTGGGCAGGCATTAGTCACGGTCGCCCAGGTGGGATAGAAGCAGCGCGACCTAAGACCGCAACCAAGATCGCAACCATGACTGCAACCATGACCGAACGGGCCTATCTCGACTGGAATGCGACCGCCCCCCTGCGGCCGCAGGCGCGCGCCGCCACGGTTGCAGCGCTCGACGTCATCGGCAACCCATCCTCGGTTCATGCCGAGGGGCGCGCGGCGCGCAGCATTGTGGAGGCGGCACGGGAGAGCGTGGCGGTGCTGGTCGGCGCCGAGCCCCGCCACGTGGTGTTTACCGCGAGCGGGACCGAGGCGAACATGCTGGCGCTCTCGCCACAGACCGGCGGGCGCTGGCAGCGGCTTCTTGTTTCAGCCATCGAGCACCCCTCGGTCCGGTCTGGCGGGCGGTTCCCGGCGGCGGAGGCCGTCGCGGCCACGGCCTCCGGCCTCATCGACCTCGCGGATCTGGCCCGGCGGCTTTCGGCCGGTCCTGCACCTCTGGTCTCCCTCATGCTGGCCAACAACGAGACCGGTGTCGTGCAGCCGGTCGCGGAGGCGGCCCGCCTGGTGCACGCGGCCGGCGGGCTCATCCATGTCGACGCGGTCCAGGCAGCGGGACGAATAGCCTGTGATATCAATGCGCTGGGTGCCGATCTGTTAACCTTGTCCGGGCACAAAATTGGCGGCCCGAAGGGGGCCGGGGCGCTGGTGAAGGGTGGCGCGCTCGATCTCGATCCGCTCGTCACCGGCGGCGGGCAAGAGCGCGGCGAACGGGCGGGAACCGAGAACGTGGCGGCGATTGCAGGATTTGGTGCGGCCGCAGGGGCGGCGGAGGCCCATCCGGTAGCGGAAAGTGCCAGGATGCGGGGCTTGCGCGACCGGCTTGAGGCCGGGCTGCGCGCGGCGACGCCTGAAGCGATCATTTTCGGCGCCGAGGCCGAACGGCTCCCCAACACGACGCTCTTCACGATCTCCGGCCTGAAGGCAGAGACGGCCGTCATCCTGTTCGACCTCGAGGGGGTGGCGGTGTCGTCGGGCGCTGCCTGCTCATCCGGTAAGGTGCAACCCTCGCACGTGCTGGAAGCCATGGGCGTATCGCCGCAGCTCTCCCGCGGGGCGGTGCGCGTCAGCCTCGGCCCGACAACCACCCAAGATGATATAGAACGGTTCCTGACAGCTTGGATTACGGTCTCTGGAGCATTACTTGAGAGGTCACGGGGCATGGCCGCGTGAGCGGTGACGCATCATGAGCGGCAACGCATCAAGGGTGATCCGCACCAGGAACGACCATAATCCGACCGATCCAACCCGCGGTCCTTGAAACCGCAGCGGAGGGAAGAATGCCGGCAGTGCAAGAGACGGTGGACCAGGTCCGCCGTATCGATCTCGACCAATACAAGTACGGGTTTGAGACCCAGATCGAGTCCGAGAAGGCCCCCAAGGGGCTTTCCGAGGACACGATCCACTACATTTCGGGCAAGAAGAGCGAGCCCGAGTGGATGCTGAAGTGGCGGCTCGACGCCTATCGGCGCTGGCTCACCATGAGCGAGCCGACCTGGGCGCGCGTCAAGTTCGGTCCGATCGATTATCAGGACCTCTACTACTACTCGGCGCCGAAGCAGAAGGCGGGGCCGAAGTCGCTCGACGAGATCGATCCCGAGATCCTCAAGACCTACGAGAAGCTCGGCATCCCACTGCGCGAGGTTGCCGTCCTTGAGGGCGTGCAGAGCGTGCCGGAGGGCGCGGACGGCGAAGGCCGTGAGGGCAACGGCTATCGCCGCGTTGCGGTCGATGCGGTGTTCGACTCGGTCTCGGTAGCGACCACCTTCAAGGCGGAGCTTGCCAAGGCCGGCGTGCTGTTCATGCCGATCTCGGAAGCACTGCGAGAACATCCCGACCTGGTGAAGAAATATCTCGGCACCGTGGTGCCGATCTCGGACAACTTCTTCGCCACGCTCAATTCGGCGGTGTTCTCCGACGGCTCGTTCGTCTACGTGCCGCCGGGCGTGCGCTGCCCGATGGAGCTGTCGACCTATTTCCGCATCAACGAGCGCAACACCGGCCAGTTCGAGCGCACGCTGATCATCGCCGACAAAGGCTCCTACGTCAGCTATCTCGAAGGCTGCACGGCGCCGATGCGCGACGAGAACCAGCTGCATGCCGCGGTGGTCGAGCTGATTGCGCTCGACGACGCCGAGATCAAGTATTCGACCATCCAGAACTGGTACCCCGGCGATGCGCAGGGCAAGGGCGGTGTCTACAACTTCGTGACCAAGCGCGGCGACTGCCGCGGGGCGCGCTCCAAGATCTCGTGGACCCAGCTCGAGACCGGCTCGGCCATCACCTGGAAATATCCGAGCTGCATCCTGCGCGGCGACCATTCGCGCGGCGAGTTCTATTCCATCGCGATCTCGAACGGCCACCAGCAGGTCGATTCCGGCACCAAGATGCTGCATCTCGGCAAGAACACGACCAGCCGCATCATCTCCAAGGGCATCTCGGCCGGCCACTCCAACAACACCTATCGCGGCCAAGTGATGGCGCATCGGCGCGCGAGCGGCGCACGCAACCACACCAACTGCGACTCGCTTCTGATTGGCGACACCTGCGGCGCGCACACGGTGCCCTATATCGAGGCGAAGAATTCCTCCGCCGTATTCGAGCACGAGGCGACGACCTCGAAGATCTCCGAGGACATGCTGTTCTACTGCCGCCAGCGCGGCCTCTCGCAGGAGGAGGCGGTGGCGCTGGTGGTCAACGGCTTCGTCAAGGACGTGCTGCAGCAGCTGCCGATGGAGTTCGCGGTCGAGGCGCAGAAGCTGATCTCGATCAGTTTGGAAGGCAGCGTCGGGTGACCAAGCGAGTGCAATGACCAAGTACGATCCAGAAATGTTGACAGCAGCGTGGCGCCATTGCAGGGCCAATCGTGACGCAGTGGAGGCGAGCCGATTGTGTGGATGCTTCTATTGCCGGAGGACGTTTTCGGCAGGTGAGATCACCAATTGGGTCCATAGCGAAGCGGCGGCCCTCTGTCCGAAGTGCGGCATAGATTCAGTCTTGCCGGATCGTTCAGGACTGCCTGTGACCGATACAAGCTTTTTGCAGGCAATGCACGAATGGTGGTTCCAAAGAGTCTACACGCTCGATGGCGAAGAGGTGGTCGTGCTTTACCGGCCAGTGGGACCAAGCGAGCTGGCACTTATCGAGCAAGCCAATTTCTCGGCATTTCCTCCCCGGCTTCCGGAACAGCCGATCTTCTATCCGGTTACGAACGAGGCCTATGCAATTCAGATTGCGCGCGGCTGGAACACTAAGGTTGGCTCGAAGGAAGGGTTTGTTACGCGATTTGCTGTTCGCAAGAGCTTCCTGGACCGGTATGAGCGGAAGATCGTAGGGGGGCGGGAGCATCAGGAATACTGGATTCCAGCGGCAGACTTGCAGGAATTCAATGCAAACATCGTGGGACGCATTGCTGTCGTGAGGCGCTTCACAGAAGCGGATCGGCTAGCAGCAGAGAAGGATAATACTCTTGATGCTTGAAATCCAAAACCTCCACGCCGAAGTCGACGGCCGCAAGATCCTCCAGGGCCTCGACCTCACGGTCGAGAAGGGCAGCGTGCATGCCATCATGGGCCCGAACGGCTCGGGCAAGTCGACGCTTGCGCATGTGCTGGCCGGCAAGGCCGGTTATAAGGTGACCGAGGGCCGCGTGCTGCTCGACGGCGAGGACTTGCTGGCGCTCGAGCCGGATGTGCGCGCCGCCAAGGGACTCTTCCTGGCGTTCCAGTATCCGCTCGAGATCCCGGGCGTCGCCACCTTCACCTTCCTGCGCACCGCGATCAACGCACAGCGCAAGAAGCGCGGCGAGCCGGAGCTGCTCGTCCCCGCGCTCATGAAACGGGTGCGCGAAGCCGCCTCACGGCTCGGCATCGACCAGGACATGCTGCGGCGCGGGGTCAATGTCGGGTTCTCGGGCGGCGAGAAGAAGCGCAACGAGGTGCTGCAGATGGCGCTGCTGGAGCCGCGGCTGTGCGTGCTCGACGAGACCGATTCCGGGCTCGACATCGACGCGCTCAAGGTCGTGTCCGAGGGCGTCAACCGGCTGCGCTCGCCCGAGCGCGCCTTCGTCGTCATCACGCACTATCAGCGCCTGCTCGACCATATCGTGCCCGATATCGTGCACGTCCTCTCGCGCGGGCGCATTGTGCGCACCGGCGGCAAGGAGCTGGCGCTGGAGCTGGAGGCCAAGAGCTACGCGCAGTACCAGGAGGAAATGGCGTGAGACTCGCAACACCAGGAAAAGTGGGCTAAAGTGCAGACATGATTGAGCGG
>Ga0209797_10000468_pt1 | contig 20179 bp, 20 predicted proteins | sample DOMMetBare3Fresh_2_FD_187472 | JGI IMG/M metagenome (GOLD analysis project Ga0209797, IMG submission 187472) | Wetland sediment microbial communities from St. Louis River estuary, USA, under dissolved organic matter induced mercury methylation -... | ecosystem: Environmental > Aquatic >... | reverse complement strand
CCCCGATAGCGCTGCTATCGGGGCTCCCTGCGTCCTCGCATCGCACGCATCCATCGCGCCCCGGCGACGAACCGTCATCCTGAAATGGGCTCTTAGACCCCGACGATCGTGATCGTCCGCGTCAGCGCGTTCCCGTTCTTCGTGTTCAGGTCGACCTGCACCGTGTACGTCTTCCCCCTGGCGACGGTCAGGCCCGTCGCCTTGTAGGCGATCGTGCAGTCCCGTGCGAGCGACACCTGCGCCTGCGACTGGGCTACGATCTTCCCGGCAAGGGTCGTCACCGAGTTGACGCCCACGGCCGATCCGACCGGGTTGTTGGCACAGAACGAGCGGGCGTGGACGGTCAGGGCCGGGCTCTTGCGGCCGGCTTTCACCCTGACGAGGCCGTTGACGGCGCTGAGCGGCTCCGCTGCCGCCGACCACTTCGCCTGCGCCGGCTTGGCGGCACCCGACGTCCGGTAGATGCCGCTCTGCCAGGGACTGCCCGGCGAGTCCCGCAGCACGAACCAGATGAACAGCTCGACGCGCGGATCCTGCCTGGCGATGTCGATCGCCTGCGGCGCGTACGCGGCCTGCTGGGCGTCGGTGACGCCCTTCGGCTCGCCGGGCTTCGTCTCATGGCCGTACTCGGTGATCCAGATCGGGATGTTCTTCCGTCCGAACCACTTGTCGAGCGACGTCTCGAACTGCGGCAGCGACGAGAGGGTGACGTTCGGCCACCTCACCTTCTGCGTCGGCTTCAGGTTGACCGGGAACGGGTACGGGTGCTGGGCCCATGCGTCGAACTTCAGCCTCTTGTTCGCCTTCGCCACGAGCTCGGCGAATTTGCCCGGCGACACCTTGTCGGTGCCGGTCTTCTTCTTGTCGTTCCCGGTGGACGAGGTCTCGCCCACCGCCACGAGCGCCTTCGGGCTCCCGGCCTTGATTCCGGCGTACCCGGAAGCTGCGAGCTTGGCGTAGGCGGCCGGGCTCACGATCTGCCCCCGCGCGTTGAACTGGGGCGTCAGGAACGTCCCCAGGTTCGACTCGTTCCAGATCCCGTAGAAGCGGACGAACGGATAGCCGGCCAGTCGGCCGGAGTAGCGCGACGCCACGGCGCGCGCGAAATTCTGGAAATCCGCCATCTTGGTCGGCAGGTAGTTCGGCGTCTTGTCGCCGTTCGCCCATTTCGGTGTGCCCCACAGCGTGATCAGCACCTCCATGTCGCGCGCTTGCGCGTTGCGGACGAACTCGTCGAGATCGTCGAACCTGTACGCCGGATCGAACGGGTTGCTGGCCGAGGCCGGCTTCGTCGGCGCCACGTCCGCCCAGGTGACGAGCGTGCGCAGCACCGTGGCGTTGTTCGCGCTCGCCACGTCCAGCTCGGACTGTCGCTCCGTGTCGAAGCGCAGGACGGGATCGTCGTGGAACCCGATCCACATTCGTTCGGCCGACAGCGCGGCCGGAGCGAGGACGGCTGCGATGATCACGGCGGCGACGAGCAGGCGTAGGGGGCGCACAGGCATTCCTCCTTTGGGGGATGATGCGCGTCACGGTACCGCTCGCGTGTGTGGGCGATGTGAGGGACCGTGCCCGCCGGCGCACTTTCGGCGCAAAGGCGGCACACACCTGTTGCCGTTGCCTCCCTAGCGTGGTTGCTGTCAGCACATCACGACCGAAGGGAGGACGAATGGAGACAGCGCTCGCGCTTGCGGGGCCGTCCTACGCCGCACCTGCTCTGACCCATCCCGGCGAGCTCGCGGAGACCGAGGACGTCGTCTGGTGGATCGTCGTCGTCGGCTTCGCCTATGCCGTCGCACTCGCCTACGCGGCCTGGTGCCGCCGCGGCGGCGGCAGCGCCGAGATCTCGTTCGGCTGGTCGGGTTTCAAGGTTGTCTGCAAGAGCCCGTCCTGAGCACGAGGGGAGGGCGGCAGCGTGCCGCCCTCCCCTTCCCCCGCGTGCGGCGCCGCTCGTGGCTTCCGGCCTGTGCAAGCGCTACGGCGACCTCGCAGCGCTCGACGGCGTCAGCCTGCAGGTGCGGGCCGGCTCGGTCGTGGGCCTCGTCGGGCCGAACGGGTCGGGGAAGACGACGCTGCTGCACGTGGCCGCGGGCCTCCTGCGGGCCGACCGGGGCACGGCGCTCGTCGCCGGTGCGGCGGCGGGCAGCCGGGCCGCGCGGTCGGCGCTCGCCCTCGTCCCCGACGAGCCCACCGGCTTCGACGAGCTCACGGTCGCCGAGCTCGTGTCGCTCGTCCACGCGCTGTGGGGTGCGGGCCCCGCCGCAGCAACCCGCGCCGACGTGCTCGTGGGCGCGTTCGGGCTGAAGGCCCGCCTCGGGACACGTCTCGGGTCGCTCTCCCGCGGCCTGCGGCGTCAGGCGAGTGCCGTCGCGGCGCTCTCCCTGGCACCGGCGCTGCTGCTCGTCGACGAGGCCTCCGCGACCCTCGATCCTGAGGCGGTCGTCGTTCTGCGCGAGGCGGTCGGGGCTCTCGCCGCCCGGGGCAGCGGGGTGCTGCTGGCGACGCAGGATCTGCATTTCGCGGCGAGGGCGTGTGACGACGTCGTCCTGCTCGCCGGCGGCCGCGTGCTGGAGCAGGGCGCACCCGCCGCGCTGTGTGAGCGCTACGCGGTCGAGACGCTGGAGGACGTCTTCCTCGCGGTCGTGGGCGAGCAGGCGCTGGCGGAAAGGGTGCGGGTTGGCCTGGCGGCTCTCTAGCGCGGTGCTTCGCTGCCAGCGGCGTCGCGCCTTCGGGGCGTTGCGCGCGGCGCCGCTTCCGGGCGCGCTCGCTCTCGCCGCCCTCGGAGCCGTCCCCTTCGCCGCCTGGCGGGCGGGGCGCGCACTGGCGGCCGCGCTCGAGCCCGTGCTCCACGATCCCGAGCTCGCGCGCCTGCTCACGATCGCCCCGGCGATCGCCGGGGCAACCGTCGGCGCGGCCGCCTGCGTCACCACTGCGGGGCGCCGTTCACTTGGTCCGCAGCTGGCGGCGCTGCCCGTCGGAGCGCGGGCGGCGCTCGCGGCCACCGTGCTCGTCCCGGCCTCGGTGGCGCTGGCGCTCGGCCTGCCTGCTGCTCTTGCGCTCGCCGTCGCCTTCGGCGCAGCCTCTCCCGGCGGCCCTGTCGCAGGGCTCGGGTTGCTCGCGGCCGGGGTGGCCGGGGCGGCAGCCGGCGCCGCCACAGCCGAGAGCCTGCTGCAGGCCTGGGCGGGGGCGAGGCTGCGAAGCACCGTCTCGCTGCTCTGCCTGGGCACGGCCTGGGGCGGCATGGGCCTCCTGCTGGGATCCGCGCTGCTCGGACCGCTCGCTCGTGTCGGTCCTGCCCTCGCCGGCGGCAGCGACGCCCTTGCGGCGCTCGCCGAGGCGCTGCTGACCGCGGCGCTGGGCGGTGCCGTGTGGCTCGAGCTGGCCGTGCGCCGACCCGAGCGGACGACCGCGGCTCGCCCGTCGCGGCACCGTTTCGTGCTCGGGCCGGTGGCGCTGGCGCTTCCGCTCGCCGCCGCGATCCTGCTCGTGCGGCGCCGCGACGTGCGGCTCGCCGCGCTTGCAGCGGTCGGGTTTGGTCTGGGCGGGGTCGTGATCGCGGTTCGGGCCGGCGTCCCCGCGCCGGGGCCGCTGCATCTCGGCGCGAGCAGCACACTGCTCGGCGTTGCGCTCGCTCCGCTCGCCGTCGGCGGCATCGTGAGCTGCGGCCGCTGGGTGTGGGTGTGTGCTCCTCGGGCACGCGTGCTTCCGTGCGCCGCTCTCGCAAGCGCAGCACACGCCGTCGTGGTTGCTGCCCTGCTCCCGGTTCTCGGCGCTTCCGAGCTCCTCTCGGAGGCGCCGTCGCGCGCCCTCGGGCAGGTCGGCTTCGTCACGCTCGGGCTCGCCGCGGCGGCACTACTCGCCGGTGGGCTCGCGCCCTGGCGGGCGTCCACGATGGGTGACCAGTTCGCCTCCTTCGCGACCTTCGCCGTCTGCGCCGGTCTCGTCTCTGCTGCCACCGGTCTGGCCGGCCCGCGGCTCGTCGCCGCCGGCCTTCCGGACGCGGCTGCGGCAGCCGGCGTGCTGGCCGTCTGGGCCGTGCTCTCGCTCGGAGCGGTCGTGCGCCTGCTCCTGGAGGAGGCCTGATGCTCGAGACGGCGGACAGGATCGTCCTGGCTGAAGGCGTCGTGCTCTGTGACGGCAGTCTCGTCGACGGCGTGGCCCGCAGGACCTGGCCGGTGAACCCGACCGGTGCGTTCGTGCTCGCGCGGCAGGGAAAGGCCCTCGGGGAGATCGCCGACGGCGTCGCCGCCGCCTACGCCCTTCCGGTCGAGCGCGCCTGCGCCGACGTGCTCGCGTTCGCGTGGCACCTCAACCGTCTCGCGCTTGCGAACATCGACCGGCGCGCCGGTCGACTGCGCCACGGGGCAGCCTGGCTGCGGCTCGCGGTGCGCCTCGCTCCCGCCGGTGCGCTCCCGTCGCTGACGGTGCGCCGGCGTGCCCTCGATACGAGCACCGTGCGACGGGCTCTGGTGAGCGTCGGCCGGGCGCTGGCGCGTCGGTGCGCCGCGCTCGCTCTCAGTAGCGCCGTTCTCGTCGCGCACGTCGGTCTCGTCGCCGGCCGTCCTTCCCTGCTCGTGCCTGCCGCCGCCGGTCTGGCCGTGGGAACGGGGCTTGCGGCTCACGAGGCCGGCCACGCTGTGGCCCTACGTGGGGTGCCGAGCGCGCTCGTGATCCGCGGCGGCCGCGTCTCGGTCGTCCACGCTCCCGCCGGCGCGGGCCGGCGCACCCTCGTCGCGCTCGCGGGCCCGGGCATCGTCGCCGCCGTCGGCACAGGACTGCTCACGACGTCGGTCCTGCTCGGTGCTCCCGCTCTCGCGGCTGCCGGCGGGCCGGCGGCGCTGCACGCGCTGGCGCTCACCGTGCTGGCCTCGGACGGGAGGACGGCATGCGGCCTCGATTCGTGAGGGCGTTCGTGCTCGGCGCCGCCGCCAGCGGAATGCTCGCCTACGCTCTTGCCGCCACGGTCGCGGTGCTCGCGCAGTCGGGCGGGCGCACCGTCGACGTCCGCGTCGGTCCGCTCGTGCTCGTCGCGGTTCAGCGCGCCGGGACGGCAACGGCAACGACGTTCGGGAGCGGGCTGCTGGCCGCGGCGGTGCTCGGCGGCGTCGTCAACGGGCTTGTCGCTGCGCTGCTCGCCCGCCGGCTGCGACGACTCCGGCCGATGCCGTAGACTTCCCGCGCATGGTCTGGGAGATCGTCTTCATGCTGCTCATCCTCAAGATCCCGGTCGTCTACCTCTGCGTGGTCGTCTGGTACGCGATCCAAGAGGAGCCGCGCCCTGGTGAGCCGGTGGCCGTCGCCGTGATCGAGGACACACCCCTGGTGGGAGGCAGCTCGCGCCGGAGAGCCGGCCGTTCGCCGCGCCGCTTCGGGCCAGCCGGTCCGTCGCGCCGTCCCCGGCGCGCCGCCCGCGTCGCCACGTCCACCAGAGCGGAGGCACGACCGTGAGCACCATGGATCCCCAGGCGCACCGATTCTCTTCGATCGATGCGGTCGCAGGCGTACTCGCCGTCGGCTCGGTGGTGCTCTCCGGGATCGCGATGGGATTGGGGTTGCTGCTGGAGGTCGACGCACGGCCGGCCCGTCTCGCACCCGTGGCCGTCATCGCCGCCTTGGTCGCGGCGCGGATGAGCCCGCGCTTCCAGAGCCTGGCGCTCAAGGCCGCCGTGTTCGCGATGGTGGCCTGGGTCGTGGGGATGACTCTCGTCGTCATCACCGAAAACCCCCTCATCTGACCTGGCGGGTCGAGCGGCGAGACGCCGCTGGTACAACACGAACGGATGAGCGCAACCGATCTCAGCGGCCTCAACGCGGGCTACGTGGCTCAGCTGCTCGAGGACTACCTCGAGTCGCCCGGGAGCGTCCCCGAGGAGTGGCGGGCCGTGTTCGAGGCAGATCCCCGCGCCGCGCTCGCCGCCCTGCCCGGTCTCGCTCGACTGCTGGCACAGCCCGAGCCAGGCAACGGGAAGCCCGCACCCGAGGCGGCCACGGCAGGCGCGGCTCTGACTCCGGCTCCGCCGACCGCCGCTGCTGCCCCTCTTGCAGCGGGCACCGCACCCGGGGCGGCCGCCGTCACCTCCGCAGCGGTGGACGAGATGCTGCTCGGAGGCGTCGCCGCCGCCATGGCGCTCGTGAAGGCCTACCGCATGCACGGCCATCTGGCCGCCCGGCTCGATCCACTCGGCTCGGAGCCGCCCGGCGACCCGGCCCTCGACGAGTCCAGCCTCGTCCCCGCGCTGACCCCCGAGCTGCAGGCGCGGGTACCGGCCTCCCTGTTGCGGCTCTACGTGCCAGGCGAGACGCTGCTCGAGGCGTTGCCGCGCCTGCGTGAGGTCTACACCGGCTCCAGCGCCTACGAGATCGAGCACATCTCCGACCATGCCGAGCGGGTCTGGTTGCGCCAGGCGATCGAGTCGGGCCGCTTCCACAAGCCGCTCGCGCCCGAGGATCGCATCGCGCTGCTGCGACGGCTGACCCAGGCGGAGGGCTTCGAGCAATACCTGCGCCGGTCGTTCCTCGGCCAGAAGCAGTTCTCGATCGAGGGCCTCGAATCGCTCGTGCCGATGCTCGACACGGCGATTGAACTGGCCGCCGCCGCCGGTGCCCACGAGGTCGTGATCGGGATGGCCCACCGCGGCCGGCTGAACGCGCTCGTGCACACCGTCGGCCGCTCGTACGAGTCGATCCTGCGGGAGTTCGAGGGTGAGCGCTCGATCGACGCGCTCGTCCGCGACCCGGAGGGCGGCACCGGCGACGTCAAGTATCACCTGCCCGCCTCCGGGAGCCGCGTCACGGCGGCTGGCGAGATCGAGGTGACGATCGTCCCCAACCCGAGCCACCTCGAGGCGGCCGGGCCGGTGGTGGAGGGGCGTGCCCGCGCCGAGCAGACCGACCGCTCCGTCGGCGCGGGGCGTCACGACCCCTCTGTCGCACTGCCCGTGCTGATCCATGGTGACGCGGCCTTCCCGGGACAGGGGGTCGTGGCCGAGACACTCAACCTGCAGAGCCTCGAGGGGTACGCGACCGGAGGCACGCTCCACCTGATCACGAACAACCAGGTGGGCTATACGACCGACCCGGCCGAGAGCCGCTCGACCCGCTATTCGAGCGACCTGGCCAAGGGCTTCGACATCCCGATCGTCCACGTCAACGCCGACGACCCGGAGGCTGCGCTCGCCTCCGTCCGCCTGGCGCTGGCCTATCGTGACGAGTTCGGCCACGACTTCGTGATCGACCTCGTCGGGTATCGCCGCTTCGGCCACAACGAGCAGGACGACGCCTCGTACACCCAGCCCCTCATGGTCGCGCGCATCCTGCAGCAACGGACGGCACGTGACCTGTACGCCGAGCGTCTGGTCGGCGAGGGCGTGATCGGCGCGGACGAGGCGCAGTCGTATGTGGACGAGGTCACCCACACGCTGCGAAGCGCACACGAGCGGCTCAGGTCGCTCATCGGCCAGGTGGAGCCGCCGCCGGCGCCCCGGCCCGCACCGGTCGTGACGACCGGTGACGCGGTCGTCACGGCCGTCCCGTCCGAGCGGCTCCTGCAGCTGAACGAGCAGCTCCTCGCCGTCCCCGAAGGTTTCACGCTGAACCCGAAGCTTGCCCGGCAGCTCGAGCGGCGGCGCGACACCGTCGTCGAGGGCGGCATCGACTGGGGCCAGGCCGAGGCGCTCGCGTACGGCTCGCTGCTCGAGGAAGGCATTCCCGTCCGCCTCTCCGGCCAGGACGCCGAGCGCGGCACGTTTGCGCACCGGCACCTGATGTTCCACGACCCCGACACGGGGGAGAGGTACGCGCCGATCCAGCATCTGCCCGGCGCCGGCGCCTCGTTCGAGGTCTACAACTCGCCGCTGTCCGAGTACGCCGCGCTCGGCTTCGAGTACGGCTACTCCGTGGCGGCGCCGGACGCCCTCGTCCTCTGGGAGGCCCAGTTCGGAGACTTCGTCAACGGCGCCCAGATCGTGATCGACCAGTTCCTCGTCGCCGGGCGCTCGAAATGGGGCCAGACCTCACGCCTCACGCTGCTCCTGCCGCACGGCTACGAGGGCAACGGCCCCGAGCACTCGAGCGCCCGCCTGGAGCGGTTTCTGCAACAGGGGGCGCAGGACAACATCCGCATCGCGAACTGCACGACAGCGGCGCAGTTCTTCCACCTCGTGCGGCGGCAGGCGCTCGACGCCACCGCCCGGCCGTTGATCGTGATGACGCCGAAGGGCCTGCTCAGGCTCCGTCAGGCGTCCTCGACCCTGGGCGATCTCGCCGCGGGGCGGTTCCAGCCCGTGCTCGACGACCCCCTCACCGGCCCGGCACTCGATCGTGGCGGGATCCACCGCCTGGTGCTCTGCAGTGGCAAGGTCTACTACGACATCACAGGCCACGACGAGCGCCCACAGGCGACCGGCGTCGCGGTGGCCAGGCTCGAGCAGCTCTACCCGTTCCCGGTCGAGGCTGTCGCCGGCCTCGTCTCCTCGTACCCCGGCCTCCGGGAGATCGTCTGGGCCCAGGAGGAGCCGCAGAACATGGGCGCGTGGCGCTCGATCCGCCACCGGCTCGACGACGCCGCACGGGCGAGCTCCCCGGTCTCCGGCGTCACGTACGTCGGCAGGCCGTGGCGTGCCGCCCCCAGCGAGGGCTACCCGACCGCGCACCAGCGCGAGCAGGACCGCATCGTCCGGGCCGCCCTCGCCGCCGAGCCGGCGTAGTTCTCAGGGCGCGGCCGGGGCATGCCCCGGCCGGCCGATCAGCTGGAGCGCTTCTTCTTGCCCGTGGCCCGGGCTGCGGCGGCCGCAGCAGCCGCCGACGCGACACGCGGACCGTGCCTGCGGGCGGCGTCGAGCAGTTGGCGGCGCTGCTTGGGCGGCAGCTTGCGCCAGGCGCCGAAGAGCATCCAGCCGATCGCGACGGGGCTCTTGGGAATCCGGGTCAGGCGAGGCGACATGCGCCTATGGTCGCACACACGGCGACCCGTGCGGAAGATCGTGCGGATCGGCTCAAAACCACCTCCTTGCAGGACATTCTCCGTCGGGTAGACTGAGCCTCTGCGTCAGAGAGCCCTGTCCCCTACCCAGGAGGCCCGATGCAGGTGCAGACAGAGTCGCCTTTCGCCCGCGTGATCCAGGATCATCTCGAGTTGAAGGAGCGCAACGCAGATCTTGCCGGCGAGATGCCGCTCGATCGCTACCAGAACGAAGATCCGTTCGAGAACCACCCTCTGTTCAAGTCCGAGGAGCAGGCCCGCCTGGAGGAGACCCTGGACGGCGAGCCCGCCATCGTGCTCCACTCCGCCCTTCCGTGGCCGGGCGAGGAAACGGTCGAGACCCAGGCTCCCACGGGGCCGGCGCTCGACGAGACCCTCTGGGGTCGCACGCGCGACTTCGACTGGGGCGACTAGCCGACAGGCTGTGACGGCGGGCGGCCCTTGCCGTCCGCTCGCGCCGGCCGGGGCGCCGATCTCCGCGACGCCTCGTCTCCCCGTCCCCTCGTTCTCCGACCGGCCCGTCCGCGCTAGGCTGCACCGCGTGACGCCGGACGAACGTCTCCAGCGCTACGCCGAGCTCGTCGTCCGCGTCGGGGCGAACGTACAGCCCGGCCAGGAGGTCGCCGTGCTCTGCCAGGTCGAGCACGCCGACACCGCACGCGCCGTCACCCGGGAGGCGTATCGCGCCGGAGCCAAGCGCGTGATCGTCGAGTACGGAGACCAGCATCTGCGCCGCGCGGCCATCGAGCTCGGCCCGGCCGAGATGCTCGGCCAGACACCGCCCTACGTACTCGACTGGGTGCGCTCGTGGCGGGACGAGCGGCCGGCGTTGATCCGGCTGACCGGCGACTTCGAGCCCGATCTCCTGGGCGACCTCGACCCGGGCCTCGTCGCCCGCTCGGAGCCGCACGACCTGCGCGCTATCTATCTGCCACTCGTGGCCGAGCGGCTGCTGAACTGGGCGATCGTGTCGTCTCCAAACCCGGGCTGGGCGACCACCGTTTTCGGCGAGCCGGATCTCGAGCGGCTCTGGCAGGCGGTCGCGACGGCGACCCGGCTCGACACACCCGACCCCGTCGCGGCGTGGCGCGCGCACGACGCCAAGCTGAAGGCGCGCGCCGCCGGCCTCAACGAGCGCCGCTTCGACGCGGTCCGCTTCCGCGGCCCAGGCACCGACCTCACAGTCGGCCTGCTGCCGTTCTCGCGGTGGATGTGTGCCGCCTTCGTGACGGAGGACGGTATCGAGCACATCCCCAACCTCCCCACCGAAGAGGTCTTCACCTCGCCCGACTGGCGCCGCACGGAGGGAACCGTGCGTGCCACCTACCCGCTGTCCGTCACGGGCGCCGTCGTCCGGGGCCTCGAGCTGCGGTTCGCCGCCGGCAGGGTCGTGGACGTGCGTGCGTCGGCCGGCGAGGACATCGTGCGGGGCCAGCTGGCCGCCGACGACCAGGCCCCGTTCCTCGGCGAAGTGGCCCTCGTCGACGGCGAGTCGGCCGTCAAGAAGACGGGTCTCGTGTTCCAGAACACCTTGTTCGACGAGAACGCCGCCTGTCATATCGCCTACGGCACCGGCCTGCCGATGGCCGTCGACGGGGTGGACGGCACGAGCGCCGAGGAGCAGCTCGCGGCCGGGTTGAACGTGTCCCGCGTGCACACGGACTTCATGATCGGCGGGCCCGAGGTGGAGGTGGACGGCCTCGACGCAGGGGGAGCGGCGACGCCGATCATGCGCGACGACGTCTGGGTGCTCTGACCTCGTTCTCGGTGTCGGGCCACCGGGTGCGCCCGCTCCTTACGCGACGCGCCGGTTGAGAGAGCCCTGCAGGGTCTGCGAGAGACGCCGGTACGCGCCTTCCTCGGCGAGCAACTCCGCCTCGGTGCCGCGCTGCACGATGCGGCCCTGCTCGACCACGAGGATCTCGTCGGCGCGACGGACGGTGGCGAGCCGGTGCGCGATGATGATCGAGGTGCGCCCGCGCAGCAGCGTGTCGAACGCCTGCTCGATCAGCACCTCGCTCGGCCGGTCGATGTTGGAGGTGGCCTCGTCGAGGATGAGGATGCGGGGGTCGGCGAGCAGCGCCCTGGCGATCGAGATGAGCTGCCGCTCGCCCGCCGACAGGCCGGCGCCGCCCTCGCGCACGACGTGGTCGAGGCCACTCTCGAAACGCGCCGCGACGCGGTCGACGCCGATCGCGCGCGCGGCCGCTGCAACCTGGTCGTCTGTCGCATCCGGGCGGGCGAAGCGAATGTTGTCGGCGATCGTGCCGCTGAACAGGAACGGGTCCTGCAACACGACGCCGAGCTGGCGCCGGTAGGTGCGCAGCTGCACGTCGCGTAGGTCGGTTCCGTCGACGCGCACCGCGCCCTCGAGCGGGTCGTAGAAGCGTGCGATCAGCTTCGCAGTCGTGGACTTGCCGCCGCCCGACTCGCCGACGAGCGCGATGCAGCCACCTTCCGCGACGTCGACCGAGATGCCGTGGAGGACCGGCTCGTCGCCGTAGGCGAAGACGACGCCGTCCAGCTCCAGGTGGCCGTCGATGCGGCCGATCGGGCGCGCGCCCGGCCGGTCGGTGATGTCCTGCTCGGCGTCGAGGACGGTCGAGATCTTGTTCATCGCGGCCGTCGCTGCCTGGACCTGACCGTAGAGCTCGGAGAGCTCCTGCAGGGGCTGGAAGACGAGCTGCAGCATGCCGACGGCGGCGATCAGCGTGCCGATCTTCAGCGAGCCGCCGTCGATCAGCTTCGCGCCCGCGAACAGGACGGCCACCGTCGCGACGACGCCGAGGAACTCGATCGCAGGGAAGAAGAAGGAGGACAGCTTCTGCGCGTACACGTTGGCCCGGCGGTTGTCCTCGTTCAGGGACTCGAACTCCTGCTGGAACGCCCTCTCGCGGTTGAACGCCTGCACGACCGCCATTCCCGAGACCGACTCGGCGAGCTGGGCGGTGACGGCGGCGATTCGCGTGCGCACCTCCCCGAAAGCTGCGTGCGAGGTGTGCTGGAACCACCGCGTCACGACGATCCCGGGCGGCAGCACGAGCAGTGCCACGAGCCCGAGCCGCCAGTCCAGCAGGAACAGGCCGCCGACGGCGGCGACGAGGGTGAGCGTGTTGACGACGAGCGTCGTCAGGCCCTGGTTGAGCACGTCGGAGAGCGCGTCCACGTCGCTTGTCAGGCGCGCGATGATCCAGCCTGCCTTCTGCTGCGAGAAGTAGCGCAGCGAGAGCGAGGTGAGGTGCTCGAAGAGGTCGCGGCGGAGCTCGAGCACGATTCGCTGGCCGATGCCCGCCAGCATCAGCCACGTGGTCGTCCCGAGGATCCAGGCGCCCACCCCGATCGCCACGTAGGCGACGACGTCGAGCACCAGGCGCTCCTCGTCGCTCGCGCGGATGCCGTTGTCGATCGCGTCGCCCACGATCGTCCAGCCGGCGACCGGCGCCGCGGCCGCGACCGCGGCGAGCAGCATCACGACGACGAGCCGCAGGTGGCGGCCTTCGGTGTAGCGCCACAGGCGCGACAGGCCGGTGCGTGCGGCGTTACGCGGCAAGTGCCTCGTCTCCGAAGAGGGCGGCGAAGTGGCCGCCGCGGCGGATCAGGTCTTCGGGCAGGCCGTCCTCGATGATGCGGCCGTCGCGGATCACGACGGCGCGGTCGGCGACGAGCACCGTCGAGAGGCGCTGCCCCGAGATCAGCACCGTCCGGCCTGCGACGGCGGGCCGGAGGTTCTCGACGAGATGGCGCTCGGTCTCGGTGTCGACGGCGGACATCGGGTCGTCGAGGACGATCACGCGGGCGCCGGCGATGAGCGCCCGGGCGAGCGCGACCCGCTGGCGCTGGCCGCCCGAGAGGTTGACGCCGCGCTCGCCGATCAGCGTGTCGTACCCGTCGGGCAGGCCGTCGACGAAGGTGGTGACGCCTGCGGCCTCGCAGGCGTCGAGCACTTCCGACCAGTCGGCGTCGGGGCGGGCGGCGAGCAGGTTGTCGCGGAGGGGCACCGAGAAGAGGACCGCCTTCTGGGTCACGATCGCGACGGAGCGGCGCAGCTCCGAGAGCGCCACGTCGCGCGCGTCGGCGCCCCCGAGCAGCACGCGCCCGCCGGTGGGGTCGTAGAAGCGCGGGATCAGGTTGAGCAGCGATGTCTTGCCCGAGCCGGTGGAGCCGCACACCGCCACGATCTCGCCGGGGGAGACGCGCAGGTCGACGCCGGAGAGCACCTCGGCGCCCGTCTGGTAGCTGAACTTCACGTTCTCGAGAGTGACGGTCAGGGGCCCGGCGGGCAGCGGCTGGGGCTGCGAGCGCTCCGGCAGCGACTCGATGCCGTCGAGCCAGGCGAAGCTTCGGGAGGCCGCTGCCGTCGCGCGCTGGCCCAGGTTGATGATCCAGCCGAGTGCCTCGAGCGGCCAGACGAGCTGGAGCAGCAGCGTGATGAAGAGCGTGAACTGGCCCACGGTGAGATTCCCTGCGATTGCGTCGCGTCCGCCGAAGAACAGAACGGCGGCGATGCCGAGTGTGGGCAGGAAGATGAGTCCGGGCAGGAACCGCGCCTCCACCGACGCCTCCCGCATCGTCTCGTGGCGCACCGCCTCGGCACGCTCGTGGAAGCGGTCGCGGACGTCGTCCTCGCGCCCGAATGCCTGCACCATCTCGATCCCCACGACGGCCTCGTCGGACGCCTCCGTGAGGTGGCCCTTCTTCTCCTGGACCTTCCGCGAGATGGGAAACACGCGTCGGGCGAAGATGTACGTGAGGATCGCGATCGGCGGCATCGACAGAGCGGCGTAGAGCGCGAGTCGCGCGTTCACGGTCGTCAGCACGATGCCTGCGCCGACGAGCATCATCACGCTCTGCAGCGCCTGCACGACACCCCAGCCGATGAAGTACCGGACCGGGTAGATGTCGTTCGTCGCGCGTGAGATCACCTCGCCCGTCGCGTGCCGGTCGTAGAAGGCGCGCGGGTAGCGCAGGTAGGCGTCGTAGAGCATGCTGCGCAGCTGCGCCTCGACGGCGATCCCGATCCGCGCTGTCGCGTAGCGACGGGTGAAGTTGACGGCGAAGCGCAGCGCCGCGATCACGACGATGGCGGCGAGGAACGGCACGAGCAGGCTCGTGTCGCCGCCGTCGATCGCCTTGTCGATCGTGCGCTGGATCAGGATCGGGATGGCGAGCGACAGCCCCGTGAACACGAGCGCGCAGCTGAGCCCGAAGACGACCAGCCGCCACTGGGCCCGCCAGAGCGGGTAGAGGTGGCGCAGCGTCGGCCAAAGGGTCAGGGCGGGCGGGTCGACGGGGCTCACGTCGGGTCGGTGCTCCTGGCTGCGCGCTGCCGCGCGCTGGACTGCGGGACGAAGAGGCCGCCACGGCCATGGGGCCGGCGGCGTACCGGCCGGAGCGTCACCTCCAGGCGGGCTGACGGGAAACACTAGCAGGCGGCACGGCCGTGACATCGTCATGAAGCGATATGATGCTTGACAGACATCAAAATGATGTCATACTTGCGGCATGGATCTCTCCCCTCACGTCCTTGCGATCCAGGCGGACCTGGCTGCGGCAGCCGCGCTCGGTGGGGACGAGGCGGCCGAGGCCGGACGCCGCCTCTCGGCGGCGCTCGACTCGTCGTTGCAGCTGCGCCTGCTGGACGTGCTCACGGAGGCGTCCCTGGCGCTCAACGCGCAGTTGAGCTCGGGGCACGTCGAGGTGCGCCTGGCGGGACGCGATCCGGAGCTCGTGCTCGTCGAGGAGCAGCGGGACGCAGGCGAGCCGCAGCCGTTCCCGGGTGACGACCCGAGCGCACGCATCACGCTGCGGCTGCCGGAGGGCCTCAAGCTGCAGGTCGAGGCCGCGGCCGCCCGTGAGGGCGTCTCCACGAACACCTGGGTCGTCCGCGCGCTCGCGCGGGCGCTCGAGCCGCGCGCGTCCCGCGTGCGCGGCGCCCATCGCTTGCAGGGCTTCGCCCAGAGCTGACTACCAGGAGGTTGGTACCGATGTCCATGCACGCCACACCTTTCGGCCACGTCGAGCTCGCAGACCACGATCCACCACGTCGCCGGCCATCGGGCCGCCGCGGAGACGGCAGCCGCGTTCGCAGGCTGCTGAGTCGTCCCGACGGCGGTCGTCGCAGGGAGCCGTGATGCCACGCTTCGAGACGACGGGAGCGGTGCGGCTGCGCATCGCGATCGAGGCAGGCGAGGTCTCGCTCGAGACCGGCGAGACCCCCGAGGTCGTAGTGGACGTGCTGCCCTTGCGGGACGACAGGGCGTCGCGCGAGGCTGCGGCCGAGACCCGTGTCGAGCTCCGCGCCCTCGACGACGGGCACGAGGTCGCCGTCGAGGTGCCCAAGCGCTGGGGCTTCCCGCAAGGGCGCGAGGTGAGCATCGCGCTCCGGGTTCGCTGCCCCAACGGCACCGATCTCGAGCTGACCACCGCGGCCGCGAGTCTCGACGCGCGCGGGCGGCTCGGTGCGGTACGCACGAAGTCGGCGTCGGGAGGTGTGGTGCTGCCGCTCGTAGGGAGGCTGGACGCCGGCACGGCAAGCGGCGACGTGACCGCGATCGAGGTGCTCGGCGCCGCGAACGTGAAGACGGCTTCCGGCGACGTCGAGGTGCGGCGCGTCTGCGGCGATCTGAACGTCGGGCTCGTCTCGGGGGATCTCACCGTCGGCGAGACTCTCGCTGCGGTCGTCGTCAGCACGGTGTCGGGCGATGTCCGCGTCGGCGCTGCCGGAGGAGGGGACGTCGACGTGAAGTCGGTCTCCGGCGACGTCGAGATCGGGATGCGCCCGGGATTGCGCCTGTGGATCGACGCGAGCTCGTTGAGCGGCACGACGACCTCGGAGCTCGATGTCACCGACGCGGCCCCGGCCGACGACGCTCGGGTCGTGCAGGTGCGGGCCAGGTCGGTGTCCGGCGACCTGCGCATCCGTCGCGCCTCGTCTGCGATTCCGGCCTGAGCTCAGGCCGCGCCGTCGCCGGCCAGCTCCTCGGCCAGCAGCCCGAGCGCGAAGCACTGCCACGCGAGATCCGGGTCGCGCTGCAGGAGCCGCAGTGCCTCGCCCGCCCCCTGCAGGCCTTCGGCGGCTGCGGCCAGGGAGGCCAGGCCGGCCCTGAGCTCGGCACGGGCCGCCGGTGCATCGAGGTCGGCGGCCAGCCCCGTCACGGCCCTGCCGTACAGCTCCAGGCCCCTGCGCGGGTCACCGCCCGTGGCGAGCAGAAGCGCCGACCGGCGGAGCGCGGCGTTCAGCTCGCCTTCGTCGAGGGTGACCGCCTGGCCGGCGAGGAAACAGAGGAGCGTCCATTGCTCCTGAGGCTCCGCCCGCTCGACCGAGCGAATCCAGTCACGTACGTCGCTCCTCGCCACGCCGGGGAGCGTACGCGCCGGCTGCGCGGTCTCGTAGGGCCCTGGCGCGTGCGGCCCGTAGCGTCGAGCCGGCACCCGCCTAGTGCGGCGTCTCGTACCGTTGCACCGGAAACCCCAGGCGCGCGAAGCGCGCCCCTTCAGGATCACGCTGGTCAGCTGCGCAGCAGCTGACCAGCGTGCAACAAGCATCGAGTGCGGCGTCTCACAACGTACGATTCAGGTCGAACGTTGTGAGACGCCGCACTAGGCGTCGACGTGCGCGCGACGCTCGAGCCACGCGGAGTAGCCGCCCTCCGTCGCTCGCACGTCTCCGTCGCGCACCTCGACGATGCGGTCGGCGATGCGGTCGAGGAAGTACCGGTCGTGCGAGATCACGATCACCGTGCCCGGGAACTTCTCGATCGCCGCCTCGAGCACCTCGACCGAGTCGATGTCGAGATGGTTCGTCGGCTCGTCGAGCACCAGCAGGTTCGGTCGCGCGAGCATCAGAAGCAGCAGCTGTAGGCGGGTGCGCTCCCCGCCCGAGAGGAGGCGGTTCGGTCGTCGCACCTGCTCGTACGGGAAGAGGAACTTCATCAGCAGCCCCACCGCGTCAGCTTCCGACACCGGGACGGCGCGGCGCACCGTCTCGAGCGGGGACGACTCCAGGTCGAGCGTGTCCTGGTCCTGAGCGAGGTAGCCGGTCGTGATCGAGGGGCCGACCCATACCGCCCCCTCCGTGGGCTCGAGCTCACCCACGATCGTCTTCAGCAGGACAGATTTCCCGGCGCCGTTCTCCCCGACGATGCCGATCCGCTCGCCGTGGACGACCGTGAGGTCGGCGCCGGCGATGATCGGCTCGTCGTCGAAGGCCAGGCCGAGCGAGCGCAGCTCGAAGACGCGTTGGCCGCCGCGCGTCGACGGCCGCAGCTGCAGCGCGATCTTGCGCCGCTCCAGCACCGGCCGGTCGACTCGGTCCATCCGGTCGATCTGCCGCTGCTTGTTGTTCGCCTGCCGGATGTTCCGCTTGTCCGGAACCCAGGATGCCCACAGCTTGAAGCGCTGGATCGCGGCCTCGAGCCGCTCGATCTCCTTCTGCTGCGTCACGTATGCCTGTTTCTGCCGCTCGAGCTCGAGGTCGCGCGCGACGGTGTACGCCGAGTAGTTCCCGTGCCAGACCCGGATCCTGCCCGCGTCGAGCGACGCGATCGTGGACACGATCTCGTCGAGCAGGTACCGGTCGTGGGAGACGGCCACGATCGCTCCTTCGAAGCGGCGCGCGAGCTCCTCGACCCGAGCGCGCCCGGCGTTGTCGAGGTGCGCCTCCGGCTCGTCGAGGAGCAGGACGTCGGGCCTCTGCTCGAGGCACGCGGCGAGTGCGATCAACTTGCGCTGGCCGCCCGAGAGTGCCTTGGTGGGGAGGAGGAGCTCGTCGTCAGAGAGACCTAGCTCGAGCAGCGTCGCGCGCGCCCGGCCGTCGGCGCTCGGGCCGCCGGCACCCTCCCAGCGCTCGAGCAGCTGCTCCTGCCGCCGCAGCACGCGGGTCATGCGGTCGAGGTCGTCGGCGAGCGCCGGCTCGCCGAGCTGCTCGGCGACCGCACCGAGCTCGTGCTCCAGCTCGACGAGGTCGGGTCGCGCGGCCAGCACCGTGTCGAGGGCCGTGCGCACGTCACCCTGCGGATGCTGGTCGAGGTAGGCGACGACGGCGCCACGGCGCCGCGTCACGTCTCCGGAGTCCGGCGACTCGAGGCCGGCGAGCAGCTTCATCAACGTCGACTTGCCGCTGCCGTTCGCTCCGACCACGCCGATGCGCGCGCCCGGCTCGACGACGAGGTCGGCTCCGTCGAGGATCAGCCGCGAGCCGAACGATTTGCGCAGGGCCCGCCCTGCGAGCACGGTCACGGAATCGCCTCGTCGCTGCGGTCGGCGTGCGCCATGGCGCGCAGAGGGTAGCTACGGCGTGCGGAGCTTGTTCTTCAGCTCGTTCCAGCGCGCGGGGGTGCCGTACCCCTCGAAGCCGGCGACGAACCGGCCCTTTGCATCGATCAGGATCACCGCCGGCTGGTACTGGACGCCGAACCTGCGCGCCAGGCTTCGCTGCGGGTCGCTGATCGACGGCCAGGTCCACCCGTAGCGCTTCAGGAACGCGCGCGCGTTCGGCGGCGTGTCAGCTGCGTTGAGCCCGAGGAAGCGGTAGCCGCTGCCCTGCTGCTTCACCCAACGTGCGTAGGCACCCGCCTCGCTCTGGCAGGTCCCTCACCAGGACGACCAGACGTTGACGAAAACGGGCTTCCCCCGGAGCTGTGCCAGCGAGGCGGTGCCGCCCGTCACGGTCGCTCCGGCGACCGGGGGAGCCTGCGGGCGCGTTGCCGCCATGGCTGTTGCCGCCAGCGCGAGCGCGCACGCGACCAAGGCGAGGACCCCGGCTCGTCTCATCGACCTCGACTATACCTGGACGGGACCGGTAGAGGATTACGGATTCCTTACGCATTCTCGCCCCTTCGGGTTCAAGCTGCCCCCGGGGCCGCCGATAGAGGAGGTGATGAGACGCGTCGCCGTGATCACGGCGCTGGCCGCGCTCGGATGCCTGCTCGCAGGCCCCGCCGGTGCCGCTCAGCCGATTGGCGGTTCCGCCCCGGCCGCCACCGCGACCGTCCCCGCGCCCGCGGTCGCGCCCACGCCTGCGCCGAACTGGGCCGCCACGCAGATTGCGGCGGTCGTCGCCGCCGGCCTGCTCGGCACCGATGCCACGTCCTTCCGCCCCGACGACCCGCTCACCCGCGGCGACCTGTACGAGGCGCTGACGGCGCTCGGAAAGACGGCGAGCCAGCCGGCGACCCCGGATCGGGCCGTCACGATGCGGGAGCTCGACGCCCAGATCGTGGGCGCGCTCGGGCTGCTCCCGTCCGCGAAGCGGTTCCGCGTCGCGACCCGCGACGCCGGGCTGCGGCCGACCGGGATGCTCGGGACCGAGACGGTTGCACGGCTCCTCGGCCTCCGCCTCAATCACCCACAGGGGCAGGACGACCTCGAGCTGTCTCCGAACGAGCCGGCGACGCGCGCCGAGGCTGCCTACTCGTTCGCCCGGGTGTTGCAGCTCGGCCCCGACACGATCGCGTACGTCGACCAGCTCTCACAGGGCTTCGCGCTGCCGGAGCTCGGCGACTGGCAGCGCACCGTGCTCGCCAGAGCGCTGCGCTTCGTCGGCTACCCCTACGTCTGGACCGGGGTGTCGGAGAAACGCCAGCAGCTGTGGAGCGGCACCGAGCCGGGGGGCCTCGTCACGGCGCCGGGCGGCTTCGACTGCTCCGGCTTCGTGTGGCGCGTCTACAAGCTGCAGCCGTTCGCGGGTGCCCCGTCGCTCAGCGAGATCCTGAAGGGCCGGACCACGTACTCGATGAGCGCCGAGGTGCGGAAGAACGCTCGGATTTCGATCGACGCGCTGCAGCCCGGCGACCTGGTCTTCTTCGGCAGTCGCGGCGTCAAGTCGAAGCCCGCCGAGGTCGGTCACATGGGGATCTACGTTGGCAACGGCTGGATGGTGCACTCGTCCAGCAACGGCACCACGCTCGCCCCGATGCAGGGCTGGTACGCGACGACGTTCGCGTGGGGACGCAGACCGCTAGCCGAAGCGGGCCTCATCGCCTAGAGGCTTGATGTGGGTTAGAAGCACTTCTGGATGCGGCCCTGCACGCTGCGGCTCGCGTCCGAACACGCCCCATCGTGCATAACCGCCCCAGCCGCACTCCTAACCCACACTCAAGCCTCTAGATGTAGTTCCTAGGAGCGTTGTTCATCCGGGTCTCCTTGGAGGCTGGTGTTGTCGAAGACGCCAGCCCCAAGGAGGACACCGGATGAAGCTGC
>Ga0209797_10000467_pt1 | contig 20191 bp, 15 predicted proteins | sample DOMMetBare3Fresh_2_FD_187472 | JGI IMG/M metagenome (GOLD analysis project Ga0209797, IMG submission 187472) | Wetland sediment microbial communities from St. Louis River estuary, USA, under dissolved organic matter induced mercury methylation -... | ecosystem: Environmental > Aquatic >... | reverse complement strand
TCGCCAGCGCGAACTCCTGCCGGGCCCGGCGGATCTCCTCGACCGAGACCGAGACGCCGGCGAAGCGGATGGCTCGTGCGCCATGCAGGTCGAGCCCCTCGACTCCCGTCGCCTCCAGCAGCCGACGGGCGTCCGCCTGGGGACGGCCCGCCCACAGCACCGCGGCGGCGAGGAGCAGGTTCAGGTACCCGAACATCGTAGCGGATTCGCTGCCGGGATCGTAGGTGAGCGGCGCGGGGCCCCGCAGCAGATGGTGGAGGCCAGCGGTCGCCTTGAAGGGAATCCTGGCCTGGGCGCAGGAGCGGAGGAACTCGAGCACCTGCTCGGGCGCAGGAAAGTCGCTCGCGGTGATGCCACCCGCACGGATCTTGGCACGTGCTCCGGCGTCCCGCACCGCGATGACGAGGTGGTCCAGCCCCGTTTGAAGCGGCAACTCGCAGTACAGCTCGAATCCCTCCCCTGCCGCACCGGCCAGACCGTGCACCTCGCCCACGGTGGCGGTCCGGCCTTCGAGCGAGAGCACCTGCGGCCCGCCATGCACGTGGCGCTCGTTGAACGCCCGGACCAGCGCCAGGCCGGCCGCCCAGTCCGGGCCGACGAGGGCCGAGAGCGGCCAGCGGGTGCCCAGCCGTTCGACGTCGGAGAGTTCACCTAACGAGGTCTCGAACTCCGCGAGCCGGGCCGCCGGCACGACCAGCCGTCCTAAGGCCCACGCATCCGGCCGCCGCTGATACGCGGCATAGTTGGCGACGACGTCGTCCATCGGCAGGCCCGCGGGCGGGAACAGCCCGGCGTAGTCGATGAGCCCCGCGAGCAGCTCGCGGAGCGGCCCCCGGCCGGATTCGGCGTGACCGGCTCCCGCCGGCAGGGGGGCGTTCATGTCGTCAGCTCCGCCAGGCCACGGAAGAGTTCGAGCGACCGGGGATTCGCCAGGGCATCCACATTGTCCACCGGTCGCCCGTGAATGGCGGCACGGACCGCGAGTTCCGAGAGCTTGCCGTTGATGGTGCGCGGCAGGTCGCTGACCTGAACGATCTTCCTCGGCACATGGTGCGGGCTCGCGTGGGCGCGGATCTCGCGGCGGATGCGCTTCTCGAGCGCGGCGTCGAGGCGGAGGCCCTCGCGCAGCCGCACGAAGAGCACGACGCGCACGTCCCCCTGCCACTCCTGCGCGACAACCAGGCTCTCGAGAATCTCGGGGAGCTGTTCCACCTGACGGTAGATCTCCGCCGTTCCGATGCGCACGCCGCCGGGGTTGAGGGTCGCGTCGCTCCGGCCGTGAATCATGAGCCCGTCGTGCGCGGTGAGCTCGGCCCAGTCGCCATGGCGCCAGGTGTTGGGGTAGTGCTCGAAATAGGCGGCGCGATAGCGACTCCCGTCCGGGTCGTTCCAGAACCCGATCGGCATGCTGGGAAAGGGGCGCGTGCACACCAGCTCACCCGGCTCGCCGCGGAGACTCGCGCCAGCGGGATCGTAGACGTCCACGGCCATGCCGAGGCCGCGGGTCTGCAGCTCGCCGCGCCAGACCGGCGCTGTGGGGTTGCCGAGCGCGAAGCAGCTCAGCAGGTCGGTCCCGCCGCTGATGCTGGCCAGGTGCAGGTCCTGCTTGATCGCGCGGTAGACGTAGTCGTAGCTGTGGGTGGCGAGGGGGCTGCCGGTCGAGAGGATCGTGCGGAGCGAGGAGAGATCCCGATCCCGGCCCGGTACCAGGCCCTCTTTCTCGCACAGGGCCAGGTACTTCGCGCTGGTGCCGAAGACCGTCACCTGCTCCGCTTCGGCCAGCTCCCAGAGCAGGTCGGCTCGGGGCGCGAGGGGGGCACCGTCGTAGAGCACCACCGTGGCCCCGACCGCGAGGCTCGAGACCAGCCAGTTCCACATCATCCAGCCGCAGGTCGTGAAATAGAAGACCCGGTCGTCCCGCGTCAGATCGGTGTGCAGCACCAGTTCCTTGAGATGCTGAAGCAGGGTGCCACCGGCGCCATGCACGATGCACTTGGGGAGTCCGGTGGTGCCGCTCGAGTAGACGATGTACAGCGGATGGTCGAAGGGCAGCCGGACGAATGCGAGCGGTTCCTCCGGGCCGAGCCAGGCATCGAGGCGGGCGCCCCGCGGGAGGGTCACGGAGACATCGTCGCGGAGGTAGGGGACCACCACAATCCGGCGGGTGTCAGGCAGCTCGGCCGCGATCCGCTCCACCCGCTCCCGGAGCTCGATCGGCTTGCCGGCGTAGCGATAGCCGTCGACGGTGAAGAGCACGGTCGGGCGGATCTGGCCGAAGCGGTCGAGCACGGCGCGATCGCCGAAATCCGGCGAGCAGCTCGACCAGACCGCGCCGAGACTGGCCGCGGCCAGCATCGCGATGACGGTCTCCGGGAGGTTTGGCATCAAGCCGGCGACGCGGTCCCCCGCGACGACCCCCTCGCGCCGGAGCGCCGCCGCGAACCGGGCGACCTGCCGGCGCAGGTCGGCATAGCTGAGCACCCGCTGGCGTCCCAGCTCGTTCCAGAACACGATCGCGGCGCGCTCGTCGTCGAAACGGAGCAGGTTCTCGGCGAAGTTGAGCCGGGCCCCGACGAACCAGCGCGGGCCGAGCCCGGGGTCGGGCGGCGCCACACGGCCGGCACCCAGCTGGATGAGATCCCACGGTGCGCCCGCCGGGCGTGGTTCAGCGATCACACCGCAGAAGTTCCAGACGGATGGCCAGAATTCGTCAGGCGCGTCGACCGACCACTGCCAGAGCGCGCGATAGTCCGCACCGGGGCGGCAGGTGGCGATGAACCGGGTCAGGTTCGCGCGGGCGACGCGCTCGGGGGACGGGGTCCAGAGGGGAGCGGTCATCGACATTGAGTTCCGAGTTCCGAGTTCCGGGTTCCGAGTGACTGGGATTCAGAACCCCGTACTCGGTACTCGGAACTCGGAACTTGTCTCATGTCGTGGGCGGGTTGAACTGCGCGTGCTGCGCGTCGAGCCACGACTTGTGGTAGTGCGGATCCTCGATCGGGAGCGCGGCGCGCGCCACCTTGAGCGGCCGGAACGAGTCCATCATCACCGCGAGCTCGTTGGTGGCCTTGGCACCGATCGACGCCTCCGCGCGCCCCGGATGGGGGCCGTGCGGCAGGCCATCGGGATGATGGGTAATGGAGCCGTACTCGATGCCCTTGCGGCTCATGAACTCGCTCGAGGCGTAGAACAGCACCTCGTCGGAATCCACGTTGCTGTGATTGTAGGGCGCCGGCACCGCATCGGGATCGAAGTCGTAGGGCCGCGGACAGAACGAGCAGATCACGAAGCCATCGCCCTGGAAGGTCTGGTGGACCGGCGGCGGCTGGTGAATGCGCCCAACGATCGGCTCGAAATCGTGGATGTTGAAAATCCACGGATAGAAGTATCCGTCCCAGCCGACCACGTCGAGGGGATGGTGATCGAGGACCAGCTCGTTGATCGCGTTGTACTGCTTGACGAGCAGCGGGAAGTCGCCCTTCTCGTCGTGCGGGCGCAGCTCCGTCGGGCGGCGGATGTCGCGCTCGCTGAATGGGGCGCCCTCGAGCAGCTGGCCGTATTCGTTGTGATAGCGCTTGGGGAAACGGATGTGCCCGCGGCTCTCGAAGACCACGAACTTCGCCGGCCCGGCGGCGAGATCAAGCCGCCAGCGATGCAGGATGTTGCGGTGGATGACGACATAGTCGCCGGCCCGGAACGGCAGGTCGCCGAAGACCGACTCCAGCACCCCCTGCCCCTCCACCACGTAGATGCACTCGTCGGCCTGCGAGTTCCGGTAGCAGTGGGTGTCGTTCTGGTCCGGCTCGACGTACAGCATCCCGATGTCGCTGTTGAAAAGCAGCGGGATGCGGTCGAGGGTGGGGCTTCCGCCGCGCTTGATCCGGCTGGTCAGGAAGTGCCGGTGTCGCAGGCTGGTGTCCTCGTCCGCCGTCCAGACGATGTCGCGCAGCTTGCGCGCCGACTTCACGGTGGTCGGCGGATGAGTGTGGTACAGCAGCGAGGAGGTTCCCGTGAACCCCTCGTGCCCCATCAGCTCTTCGGCGTACAGCCCGCCGTCGGGGCGGCGAAAGACGGTGTGCCGCTTGCGCGGGATCTGGCCCAGCGAATGGTAGAATGGCATCGTGTCCCCAGACAGGCGCCCCCGGGGGTCGCCCGTGCGATCAGAGGTTGCCGCGGGCCGCCTGCTCGCGCTCGATGGCCTCGAACAGCGCCTTGAAGTTGCCCTTCCCGAAGCTCTTGGCACCCTTCCGCTGGATGATCTCGTAGAACAGCGTCGGGCGATCCTGCACCGGCTTGGTGAAGATCTGGAGCAGGTAGCCCTCGTCGTCGCGATCGATGAGGATCCCGAGTTCCCGGAGGGGCGCCAGGTCCTCATCGATGGTGCCCACGCGGTCGAGCACGGTGTCGTAGTAGCTGCCGGGGACGGTGAGGAACTCGACGCCGCGGTCGCGGAGCGCGCTCACGGTAGCGATGATGTTGTCGGTGGTGATGGCGACGTGCTGGACGCCGGGGCCGCGGTAGAAGTCGAGGTATTCCTCGATCTGGGACTTCTTCTTGCCCGCCGCCGGCTCGTTGATCGGGAACTTGATCCGCTCGTTGCCGTTGGACATGACCTTCGACATCAGGGCCGAGTACTCGGTCGAGATGTCGCTGTCATCGAAGGAGACGAGGTTCTTGAAGCCCATGACCCGCTCGTAGAACCCCACCCAGTCGTTCATCTTGCCGAGCTCGACGTTGCCCACGCAGTGGTCGACGTAGCGGAGCCCGACCGGCGCCGGCTGGTACTGCGACGTCACCGGCTTGAAGCCCGGCAGGAAGAGGCCGCGATAGTTGCGGCGCTCGACCAGGCTGTGGATGGTGTCGCCGTAGGTCCGGACGGCGGCGATCACGACTTCGCCCTGCTCGTCCTTGAGCACCGTCGGCTGCTGCACCGCGACCGCGCCGTGGCTCATCGCATAGTCGAAGGACTGCCGGCAGTCATCCACCCAGAGGGCCAGGTCGCGGACGCCGTCGCCGTGCAGCCGGTGGTGCTCGGCGATCGGTGACTCGGGGCCGAGCGCGGAGGTGAGGACGAAGCGGACCTTGTCCTGCTGGAGGAGATAGCTCGCGCGATCGCGGACGCCGGTCTCGGGGCCGCGATAGGCGACCAGCTGGAACCCGAAGGCGGCGCGGTAGTAGTGGCTCGCCTGCTTGGCGTTGCCGACGTAGAACTCGACGTAGTCCGTGCCGTTGATCGGGAACGGATCGACGACGGCACTGGAGGCGGAGGAGAGGACCTGGGTGGCCATGGCGGCTCCAAGCAAGGGGACCGGAAGTCTCCAGAAACTAGCGGCCGCGCACCCATATGTCCAATATTACCGATCCGTAATACTGATATCATGGACATATGAGCGAAAACCTCGAACTCCGCCACCTCCGCTACTTCGTTGCCGTCGCCGAAGAGCTCCACTTCGGCCGCGCCGCCGCCCGCCTTGGCATGGCCCAGCCGCCGCTCTCGCAGCAGATCCAGCGCCTGGAACAGATGCTCGGCACCCAGCTGCTCGAGCGGACCAGCCGCCGGGTCCAGCTCACCGATGCGGGCCGGGCCTTCCTGATCGAGGCGGAGCGGGTCCTCGCCGGCGCCCACGCCGCGGTGGAGGCCGCGCGCAGAGCGGGCCGCGGGGAGTCAGGGGAATTGCGGGTCGCGTTCGCCGCCACGGTGATGTTCCTCGCGCTGCCGGGCATCATCCGCGAATTCCGGCTCCGTTTTCCGGAGGTGCACCTCGACCTCCGCGAAATGCCGACGGGCCCGCAGCTGTCGCAGCTCAGGCGCGGCGAGATCGACATCGGCTTCGTCCGGGAGCCCAGCCCCGACCCCGATCTCGAGATGGTGACCGTGATGCGGGAACCGCTCCGGATCGCGATCAATCGCGGGCATCCCCTCGCCGCTCGGGCCCGGCTGAGCGTACGCGACCTCGCGCGCGAGCCATTCGTCCTCTTCCCCGAAGAGCTCGCGCCGGGGCTGCACGCTCAGGTGATGGCCCTCTGCCGGAAGGCGGGGTTCTCGCCGCGGGTCGTGGAAGAGAGTCGCGAGCTCTATACCAGCGTCAGTCTGGTCGAGGCGGGCGTTGGAGTCTCCATCCTCCCCGCCTCGGTTGAGAAGCTTGGCTGGAAGAACGTGCGCTACCGACCGGTCGGAGGCAGAGCCACCGACACCCGGATCGCGGCCGCGTGGCGCAAAGACCGCCCGCGGCCGGTGATCCAGGCCTTCATGGGGGTGGTGCGGCAGGTGGTGGCGGCGGAGAAAGACTGAGTTCCGCTTTCCGAGTGCGGGTTGTCAACTCGGAGCTCGGTACTCGGAACTCAATACTACCCGCAGTACTCGTCGAGCTGGTCGATACCGATGAGAACTTCCCGCGGCTTGCTGGATCCCTGCGGCTGGGCGCCGAGGATCCCCGCCATGTGCAGCTGGTCGATGATCCGCGCCGCTCGACCGTAACCGATGGAGAGCCGGCGCTGCAGCAGCGAGGTGGATCCGCCCTGGTTCTGGACACAGGCCTCGGCCGCATCGCGAAAGAGCGGATCGCGGTCACCCTCGTAGCCGCCAGCGCCGCCGCCTTCCTCCTCGGCGAGCTCGGCCCGCATCAGCTCCACGATATCAGCTTCGCGCCGTTCGCCCACTCCGGCGGCTTTGCGGGCTTCCCGCCGCTCGTCGTACCAGTCCATCACCCGCTCGGTCTCGTCGGTGGCGATGAAGGCGCCCTGGATGCGGGTCGGTTCGCTCCTCCCCGGCGGAAGGAACAGCATGTCGCCATTGCCCAGCAGGGCTTCGGCGCCGTTCTGGTCGAGGATGGTGCGGCTGTCCACCTTGGAGGCGACGCGGAAGGCGATCCGGCTGGGGAAGTTGGCCTTGATCAGGCCGGTGAGCACGTTCACCGACGGCCGCTGGGTCGCGAGGATGAGATGGATCCCGATGGCCCGGGCCTTCTGCGCCAGCATCGCCAGCGGCCGCTCCACCTCTCCCTGCACCGTCATCATCAGGTCGGCGAGTTCGTCAACGATGATGACGATCAGCGGCAGCGGCCCATCCTTGTAGACGTTGGCGTCCTCGGCTTCGGGCGCGGTGGTTTCGGTTTCCGCGCTGATCGTGGCAAGCGTGGGCCGCTGCTGCTTCACCGGGTTCTGCAGCGGTTTCCCCTCCTCGGCCTTCTTGTTGAAGTCGGCGAGATTCCGGGCGCTGTTGGCATGCAGCAGTTCATAGCGGCGGTTCATCTCCTTGACCGCCCAACCGAGCACCAGCGCCGCGTCGTTGTTGTTGGTGACCACCTTCTGCCGCATGTGAGGCAGCGCGTTGTACATCGACAACTCGACCATCTTGGGGTCGATCATCAGGAAGCGCAGTTGCTTCGGGGTGTAATGGTAGACCAGGCTGGTGATGATCGTGTTGATGGCCACCGACTTGCCCGAGCCGGTGGCACCGGCGATGAGCAGGTGCGGCATCTTGGCGAGGTCGGCGACGACGGCCTTGCCCTCGAGGTCGCGGCCCAGCGCGATCGGCAGCACGGCTTTCGATCCGTCCCACTCCACCGATTCCAGCAATTCGCGGAGGGTGACCATCCGGGCCGTCGGATTGGGGATCTCGACGCCAACAGCACCCTTGCCCGGAATCGGTGCGACCCGGATCGACTGCGCCCGCATGGTGATCGCCATATCGTCGGCCAGGGCGGCGATGCGGCCGACCTTCACCCCGGGTGCCGGGACGACTTCGAACTGGGTTACCACGGGCCCGGTGGTGCGGCCGGCGATCGACCCCTCGACCTTGAAGGTCTTCAGCGTCTCGAGCAGCACCTGGCCGAGCCGGTCGAGTTCCGCCTGGCCGGCGTCGCGATCCTGGGCGGGCGGCGGGGACAGCAACTCGAGCGGCGGGAACTGGGTGTCGTCGGTGGGATCGCCGATCGGCGCGCCGGAGGAGCGGGCGGGCTTCTTGGGCTTCTTCTCGCGCTTGGGAGAGACGATGGGTGGTGGCTCATCGTCATCGATTTCAGCGACGGCCGCCGGGGACGCGCCCGCGGCGACGGCTTGCGCCTTCTTTCCCGGCGCTGCGACCGGCACCGCCCCCTCGGACTTCACCAGCCGCCTGAGCGGATGCCAGGCGATCGTGGCGATGGTCAGGGCGGAGAGCGACAGGAATCCGAGGAGCAGGCCGCCGGCGACCCCGATGGCGCGCACGACATAGTAGGCGAGGAAGCCCGGCAGCACGCCGGTGAGCCGTGGCGCGAGCGCACCGGAATCGTAGGCCTGGGGCCGGACATCGCTCACCACGCCGACGATGAACGGCACCAGCAGGGCGAGCCCGATGACGAGGATCGCGACCCGCTTCATGTCGAGCGATGGCAGCCGATCGAACCCCGCCAGGCCCAGCCCGAGGCCAAGCAGCGGGAAGCCGAGCGCACCGACGCCGAGTACGCGCCAGAGCACCTCGCCGAGGCCTTCGCCGAGCGGCCCGGTCAGATGCACCGGGAGCAGCGTCAACCCGACGAAGCTGCCGAGCACGAGCGCGACGATCGCGCCGAGGTGCCGACGGCCCTCTTCGCTCATGTGGCGACCACCCGCCGGTCGCGGAAGGTGGCGCGTACCGGATAGGCATCGACCCGTGCGGCGTCCATCACGTCCTCCGTCATACCCAGCTCCGACAGATCACGACCGCCGCGGCTCAGGAGCAGCGGGCGGTCCCAGCGCCGCCCGTACCGCCGCACCAGGTCGAGCGAAACCAGTGCCGCATCGCTCAGTCCCTTGCGCCCGCGACCGCCACCGAGCGCCGCCTCGACCAGGCGGCCGGCGGTGTAGGCGTCATCGAGTGCGAAGCGATGCTCGCGGCCGGAACAGATGATCAGCAGGTCCTCCCGGGTAGTCCATGCCTCGCGGGCGCGCTCGGCGGCCATCGTGAAGTTCGCGGCCCCGGCCAGCAGCACCTCGCCGGCCGCGGCCGTGGCCAGCAGGGCGCTGGTGCCGTTGGTCGTAGTCATGATAATCGTCTTGCCGCGCACCACCGCGGGCCGCATCTCCCTCGGGGAGTTGCCCAGGTGGAAGCCCGGGATGGGCAGGCAGTTCCGCTCGCCGGCCAGGAGAGTCTCCTCGCTGCCGAGCGTCTGCACCAGGCGGAGGGCCTCTTCGGTGTCGGCGACCGGCACCACCGCGCGTGCACCGTGGTGCAGCGCGGCGCAGATCGTGGTTCCGGCCCGCAGGATATCGATGACGAAGACGATACGACCCTGGACCTCACCGGCGGTGAGGCCAGTCGGCGTGAAGACGACGTCCAGCTTCATACTTCGGGGCGGAGCAGCTCCGGATGGCGTTCGAGGAACTTGGTGTCCACCTCGCCGGCCGCGAACTCGGGATGGCGGATGATCCGCGCAAGGAAGGGAATCGTGGTGGTCACTCCCTCGATGATGAAGCTGTCGAGCGCCTGCCCCATCCGGGCGAGCGCCTCTTCGCGGGTGTTCCCATGCACGATCACCTTGGCAAGCAGGGAATCGTAATACGGCGGAACGGTGTAGCCGGCGTAGACGTGGGTGTCGAGCCGCACCCCCGGGCCGCCGGGGGGATGATACGCGGTGATCAGCCCCGGCGAGGGCTGGAAGTTGCGATACGGGTCCTCGGCGTTGATCCGGCATTCGATGGCGTGCCCCCGCAGCCGGCCGCCCTCGCCGCGGAAGCTGATCGGCTCGCCGGCGGCGACCCGGATCTGTTCCTTAACGAGATCGAAGCTGGTGACCATTTCAGTCACCGGATGCTCCACCTGGATCCGGGTGTTCATCTCCATGAAGTAGAAGCTGCCATCGGCATCGAGCAGGAACTCGATGGTGCCGGCGCCGACGTAGCCGATGGCGGAGGCGAGCTTCACCGCCGCGTCACCCATCTGGGCCCTCAACTCCGGAGTGAGGGCCGGACTCGGGCTCTCCTCGATCAGCTTCTGGTGACGGCGCTGCACCGAGCAGTCCCGCTCGCCGAGGTGGATCACCCGGCCGTGGGTGTCGCCCATGACCTGGATCTCCACGTGGCGTGGCTTGGCCAGGTACTTCTCGACGTACACCTCGCCATTCCCGAAGGCGGCCAGCGCTTCGTTCTGGGCGAGCGAAAACGACTGGGCGAACTGCTCCGCGTCGAGCGCGACGCGCATCCCCTTGCCGCCGCCGCCGGCGGTGGCCTTGATGATCACCGGAAAGCCGATGCCCTCGAGGTAGGTCAGCGCCTCCTCGAGCTCCTGGATGGTGCCCGGAGTGCCGGGGACGGTGGGCACGCCCGCTTCCTGGGCCAGCTTCTTGGCGGTGGCCTTGTCGCCCATCGCGCGGATCTGATCGCCCGACGGTCCGATGAAGGTGATCCCCGAGGCCTTGCAGGTGTCGGAGAACTCGGCGTTCTCGGCGAGGAACCCGTAGCCGGGATGGATCGCGTCGGCGCCGGTGATCTCGGCCGCGGCGATGAGATGGGGGATCTTGAGGTAGGACTGCCGGCTGGGCGGTGGCCCGATGCAGACGTCGTCGTCCGCGAAGCGCACGTGCAGGGATTCGCGGTCGGCTTCGCTGTACACGGCCACCGTTTCGAGACCGAGCTCGCGGCAGGCGCGGATCACCCGGAGGGCAATCTCACCGCGGTTGGCGATCAGCACCTTCTTGAACATCAGGGCGTGAGGTCCTGAGAGAGATCGGACTTGCCGCCACTGGCGGCGAGACCGCTGAAGGTACGATCCGACGCGGAGCTGATGCCCGAGGCCCGGAGCGCAAATTCACTGGGATTGGTGGAGTAGAAGAGCGCGCTCTCGTAGCTGATCACGCCCTGCTTGAACCACTGCATCAGCGACTGGTCGAAGCTCTGCATGCCATAGGCCTCGGTCCCCTCGGAGATCAGGTCGGGGATGTTGAGCGCCTTCTCGATGTCGCGGATGTTGTCGGCCACCGCGGCCGTGTTGATCAGTACCTCCGCCGCCGGCACCCGCCCCTTCCCGTCCTTCCGGGGTACGAGGCGGAGACAGACCACCGCCGCGAGCGCGGTGGAGAGCAGCGAGCGGATCTCCTGGTGCTGGTGCGGCGGGTAGAAGGAGATGACCCGATTGATCGTCTGGGTCGCGTCGGTGGTGTGCAGCGTGGAGAAGACCAGGTGCCCGGTGTCCGCCGCCTTGAGGGCGACGTCCAGCGTCTCGGCGTCGCGGATCTCGCCGATGAGAATCACGTCGGGATCCTGCCGCAGCACGTGGCGGAGGGCGGTCCCGAAGGCGAGCGTGTCGCTACCGACCTCACGCTGCGAGATGTTCGCCATCACGTCGCGGTGCAGGAACTCGATCGGGTCCTCGATCGTGATGATGTTGACCCGCCGGTTCTGGTTGACGTGGTTGATCATCGCGGCCAGCGAGGTGGACTTCCCCGAGCCCGTCACCCCGGTGACGAGCACCAGGCCACGGGGACGGATCGAGATCTCCTCGAGCACCTCGGGGAGCTCCAGCTCGCGGACCGTCTTCACTTCGTAGGGAATGGCACGGAAGGCGAAGGCCAGGGTGCCACGCTGCTGGTAGATGTTGGTCCGGAAGCGGCCGACACCGGGAACGCCGATGGCGAAGTCGGCCTCCTTCTTCTCGGCGAACTCCTTCACCTGCCGCGGCGTCATGATCTGCTCGGCCAGCAGCTTCAGGTCCTCCGGCTTGAGCGGCTGCATCTCGAGGCCGGCGAGATCGCCGTTCACGCGGATGGTCGGCGGCCGGCCCACCTTCAGGTGAAGGTCGGATCCCAGACGCTGCACCATCAGCGAAATGGCCTGCTTGAAGTTGAACGGCGGCTGCAGGCCCGCGGGGCCGGTCGGCTCAGCCATTGGGATCGACCCGATAGAGGACGGTGCCGAACTCGACCGGCTGCATGTCCTCGACGAGGATCTCGCGGATCACGCCTGACACTTCGGCCTCGATCTCGTTCATGATCTTCATCGCCTCGATGATGCAGACGGTCTGCCCCGAGGTCACCCGGCCACCGACCTTCACGTACGCCTCCGCCCCCGGCTCCGGCGCCTTGTAGAAGGTGCCCACCATGGGCGACTTGATCTCCTTGAGCGTGGAGGCCACGGCCGGGGCCGGCGCGGCGGGCGAAGCGGGCGCCGCCGCGGGCGCGTGAGCCGGGGCCGGCGCGGGCGAGTACGCCATCGGCGCGGGCATCATCGGCGCGGCGCCCTGCATGCCGGTCCGCGTGATCACCACGCCGGTGTCGAACCACCCCTTCACCTCGATGGAGCCCAGCTCCGGGAACTCGTGCAGCAGCTCGGCGAGCTTCCGCACGTCCTTGAGTTCCACCGAGCGGATCCCGGGCAGCTTGCCGAGGAGCTTGGCGAGGTCGGTCGAGTCTTTCGCGTTCATTGAGGCATCGGGGTTCAGGGTTCGGCTCTCAGCGCTCAGGCGGCATGCTCCCGGGGCGATATCGCCCCGCGCTCCGCCCGGCCCGCTGCTCCCTCAGACCAGTTCGAGAAGTTCCACTCGGTTATCCGACAGCAACTCCGGTCCCGAGGCGGCAAGGTGCACGTCGTCCTCCAGCCGCACCCCGCCCCAGCCGTGAAGATAGATCCCGGGCTCCACTGTCACCACCGCGCCGACCGGGACGGGGAGATCCGCGGTCGGCGAGAGCCGCGGCGCTTCGTGCACTTCAAGGCCGAGTCCATGGCCCAGGGAGTGCCCGAACGCCTCCCCAAAACCCGCCTTCGCGATCACGTCGCGCGCCAGTGCGTCGGCTTCCCGTCCGGTCATGCCGGCCCGCACCTGCTCGATCGCGCGCCGCTGCGCCTGCAGCACCACACCGTAGATCTCGTGCTGCCTGGCGTCAGCCCGCGCGCCCACGACGACCGTCCGGGTGAGGTCGGCACAGTATCCGTCCACCTGCGCGCCGAAGTCAAGCAGCAGCCAGTCACCGGGATTCACGGCGCGTTCACTGGTCCGCGCATGCGGAAGCGCGGAGCGCGGGCCCGACGCCACGATCGTGGGAAACGGATGCCACTCGCTTCCCCGCCGGCGCAGCGCCGATTCCAGCAGGGCCGCGACCTCGAATTCGCTGGCACCGGCGCGGATGGCTGGAAGGGTTTCGGCGAGGGCGTCCTGCCCCAGCGAGGCCGCCGCGCGAATGGCCTCGACCTCCGCGACATCCTTCACCAGCCGGAGCTTCTCGACCAGATCGCTGGTCGGCTGCCACGTCGCGTGCGGGATCAGCGCATCGAGCCGCTCCCGATCGCGGACAGTCGTCACATGCGCCTCGAAGGCGGGGCTGCCGACCGGCCGTTCACCCAGCACCCGCTTGAGACGGTCCCAGATGTTCAGCTGGTCGATCTCGACTCGCGCGACCGTTGCCGCTTCACGCGGCGCCTGCGCCGCATACCGGAAGTCGGTGACCAGAATGGCGTCGTGCGCGCGGATCGCCAGCAGTCCCGAGGAGCCGGTGAAGCCGGTCAGGTAGCGGATGTTCGGGAGAGACTGCACCAGCAGCAGGTCGTGCCCCAGCGCCAGCATGCGATCCCGGAGCGCGCGCTGCCGGGCTTCCCGGCGATCAGTCACCACCGAGTTTCGCGACCAGCGCCTGCAGCCCAAGCAGATACCCCGACGGCCCGAAGCCGGCCACGATGCCCACCGCCAGGTCCGCCAGCCGGGAATGGCGGCGCTCCGCCTCTCGCGCGAAGATGTTCGACAGGTGGACTTCCACGAACGGCACCTTCACGGCGAGGAACGCATCCCGGATCGCGAGGCTGGTATGGGTGAACGCGGCGGCATTGACGAGCGCGCCGTCGGCCTTCCCCTTGAGCGCCTGCACCGCGTCGACGAAGGCCCCCTCGTGATTGGTCTGCATCCAGTCGAGCGTCACGCCCAGCCTGGCGGCCTCGGCCCGCACCAGCCCCTCGAGTTCCGGCAGCGTCGTCCGGCCGTACACTTCAGGCTCACGGGTGCCGAGCAGATTCAGGTTCGGCCCGTTCAGTACCGCGATGCGCATCACTTCTTCAGGCTCTTGAGCCAGTTCTGGAACTGGTCAAGATCCTCGCCCTGGGAGGGCCGCCCCCCGGGGGCGGAGTTCGCTCCGCCAAGGGAGGCCGCACCGAAGAACTGGTCGAAGCTGAACGCGTCCGGCGCCTGGGGTTTGGAGGGAAGTTCGCCCGCCGGGGACGCCGTCCCCGCGCTCGCCGCCTCTTCGCCGAAGATCGCGCTCAACGAGAGCGGATCGTTCGCCGGCCGGGTCGGCGCTCCGCCGCCCTGGTCGTCTTCCACCATCGGACGGGATGCCGCACTGCCAGCGGGACGGGCATCGGCCAGGGACCGGAAGAACGACTCCACCGACTCGCCACCGGTGTCCATCGCCACGTAGGAGTGCCGCCGGCTGCCAGCCGCGAGCGCGGCCTGCAGATCACGCACCTTCTGTTGCAGCCGCGGGTCATTCGGCTGCCGAGCGGCGAGTTCCCGGTACACATTCATCGCCTCGGCCAGATGCCCCTGGCGAAGGTACAACTCGGCCATGCTCTCCGTGAGCACGGGCGCCGGCTCGGTAGCGGATTGCTCCGTTGGGACCGGCTCCGCCGCCGCGGCCATCTCCTGGGTAATCCGCCGGTGGCGGGGCGGCTCGGGCTCGGAGACGTCATCGGGGAAGATGAGCTTCAGGTGGGATTCCTGGTCGGCCGGCTCGGCGCCCTCGGAGGGCACGTCCGCCTCGGATTGCGCTACGACGGTCGCAGCGCCGGCCGCGGCGAGCATGTCCACCAGCGAACTTTCTTCCGGCTCAGGTTCCGACTCGATCGCGACGGACTCGGACTCCATTTCAGCTGCGACGGGCTCCGGCTCCTGCTCCGCCACCGGCGCGGGCTCCGGCTCCACAACCATGATCTCTTCCCGGGCAGGCTCGGGTTCGGGTTCGGGCTCCGGCTCGAGCAGGGTCAGTGGCTCGTCGGTCGGTTCGGTCGGAAGCTCCTGGGTCGGCATCAGCTCGATCGCGGCGAACCCGGTCGTAACGACCTTGCCGTAGGGGCGGGGCTCGTCGTCGAACGCGATCACCGGTTCCGGCGCGGGCAATGGCTCAGGCTCCACAGCCGGTGCCGGCTCTGGCTCCGGCACGCGCTCCGCTGCACGCAAGAGTTCATCCGCGCCGCTCGGCGTCTGGTACTCCGTGCCACCCGAGGACGACAGCGCCAGTTCCGAGGAGGCGTCCGGCACCTGGAATTCGGAGCCGCTGGGCGCCAGATCGAGCAGGGCCGCGCTGTCGTCCGGGGTCTGGAATTCCGTCGCGCTGGAGGGCCGCAGGTCGATCGGCGCCGACTCCTCGTGGCCGAAGGCGTACAGCTCGCCGACCTCGATCTTGTCGAGAATCGGCTCTGGAGCGGCCGAGTGGGGTAACACCACTCCGGTCGGCTCGACGATCGGCTCCGGCTCCACCAGGTCGAGTGGGGCGAGCTCGATGAACTCGGGGGTCCCCAGCACCGGCGCGGGCGGTGTGGCGGGCGGGGGCGGCTCGCGGGTCGACAGCGAGGGCAGCCCGATCGGGACGGTCTTGTCCGGGGAGTCGTCGAAGAGGCTGAAGCGCGCGTCGAGCAGCGAGTCAGCGTCTTCGCTGATCTGGCCGGTCGCGACCTCGACGGTGGGCACCTCCGGAAGTGGCGGAGGCGATGGTGGCGCGTGGCGCGGGACGAGCGGCAGTGCCTCGGTGATATCCTCGGCGCGAGTCGGCTCGGGCGCCTGCCCCCCCGACTGGGTCAGCGGCGCGGTCATGGCGGCAGCCGCGGCTTCCCGGGCCCCCTCGACCCGGGCAAGCTGATCCCGGGCTTCTTCGTTGCTGGGGTCGACCGAAATCAGGCGGGTGAGCCAGTTGGCAGCCTCCATCAGGCGCCCCTGGCGCTCGGTGATGTCGGCGAGTGCCTTCAGCGCGATGACATTTTCCTGATCGAGATCGAGCACGTGGTTGAATGCAGCTTCGGCGGGGCCGTCTTCACGGAGATCGAGGCAGCAGCGCCCCAGCACGATGTTCCCGGGGATGTGATCGGGATGCAGCTCGAGCCCCTGACGCAGAACGTCACGAGCGAGCAGGTGATCCCCATGCTTGCGCAGCACTTCGGCGTACGGCGCAAACACGGTCCCCTTGGGATTCTCCTTCCAACGGCGCTCGAGCTTCTCGATCTCGCTGTTTGGTGGCATCCCCGGCCCTGTGCGTAAGTTGTTGTGGCGATTGAATAAACATTAGAGGCACCAGGGTATCGTGTCAACCGGTCGGGGACCGGATCGGCTTGAGATTCTGCGTTGCCGGGCTTAGACTTACGCCTCTTTTTCCGCCGCCCCCTCAGCCGCAGGGCCGTTCCCATATGATGCAAGTCTTCCGCAGCATCGCCGGCAAGGTCGCCGCCGCGGTTTTCGCCGTCCTGATGCTCGTCTTTCTCTGGACCAGCGTGGACTGGAGCCAGGTCACAAGTGGGTCCCGCACGACCGTGGGCGAGATCAACGGCCAGAAGATTCCGCTCCGCAACTACCAGCAGATGGTACAGGGGGCGATCGAGCAGCGTCAGCGGCAAGTCGGCCACTCGCTCAGCGCCGAGGAGGTGGAGGAAGTCCGGAACACCGTCTGGACGGAGTTGATCCAGCAGCAGAGCCTGGAGACCGAGTACGCGAGCCGCGGGATCGAGGTCACCACCGACGAGATCGCCGCCGCGATCCAGGACAACCCGCCGCCGGAGTTCATCCAGCAGCCGGAGTTCCAGACGGACGGCAAGTTCGACATCAGCAAGTACCAGCGGTGGCTCCGGTCCAGCGCGGCCGCCCAGGTCGTGCCGCTGCTTGAGTCGCAGTACTCGGATCAGATCCGGCAATCCAAGCTCTTCCGCGTCGTCACCGGCGACGTCTACCTCTCCGACGCTGCCCTCTGGCAGACCTGGCGCGACAACAACGAGAAGGTCTCGGTCGAACTCGCGGCCATCCTGCCACGCGCGGTCGTGCCCGACTCGGCCGTCCCGCTCACCGACGCCGAGATCCGGAAGTATTACGACGACCATCGGGACGAGTTCAAGCGCCCCGCGACAGCCTATCTCAGCTATGTGGAGATCGTCCGCGCCGCCGATGCCAGCGACACCGCGACAGCCTTGCGCCGCGCGCAGGACCTCCGCAAGGAGATTCTGGCTGGCTCGCCGTTCGCCGAGGTCGCCAAGCGCGAGTCTGCGGACTCGGCCTCGGCCGAGAAAGGCGGCGACCTGGGTGAGTTTGGGAAGGGCACGATGGACCCGGCCTTCGAACGGGCCGCGTACAGCCTCCCGATCGGCGCGGTTTCCCAGCCGGTGCTGTCCGCCTTCGGCTATCACCTGATTCAGGTGGACAAGCGGGCTGGCGGCAAGGTGCAGGCGCATCACATCCTGATCCCCATCGAGATCGCCGGGGCCCATCGCGACCAGCTCGACGCCCGGGCCGACAGCCTCGAATCGCTGGGCGCCGAGAAGCTCGACCCCAGCGCCCTGGACTCAGCCGCGAAGACCCTCGGGCTGCGCGTCGGCAAGGCCAATCCCATCCAGAAGGGCAGCCGCGCGCAGGTCGGGCTGCAGGTGATTCCCGACGCCGGCATCTGGGCCTTCCAGGCCAAGGTGGGAGAGACCGGCCGGATCGTCGAAGTCTCTTACGCCTACTTCCTGTTCCGGCTCGACAGCCTACACCCCGAGGGCGTGCCGGCCTTCGAGGCGATCAAGGGCGCAGTCACCATCGCCGCGCGGGACGCCAAGAAGTGGGACGGGGCCCGGGCCGTGGCGACCGATCTCGAGAAGCGTATCCGCGAGGGCAGCACGCTCGCGCAGGCCGCGACGGCGCTCAAGCTGCCCCACCAGGAGTTCCCGCCGTTCACCCGCACCAACCCGCCCTTCCCCAGCCCACGGGTGGTGGGTACGGCGTTCGGACTGGCGGCCGGAAAGACCAGCGGGATCATCGACACCGACGAGGGCCTGTACCTGCTCCGCGTGATCAAGCACGAGCCGCCGGACTCCGCGGAGTTCGTCAAGCAGATTGACGACTTCCGCGCCAAGCAGATCCGGCTCGCGCGGCAGGACCGGGTCCGCAGTTACCTCGACGCACTCCGTACGGCCGCGAAGGTTGAGGACCGGCGCACCCAGATCTTCCGGACCGAGGCCCAGGCCCAGCAGGATCAGAGCCGCCAGCGCAGCTGACCGCGCAAGCGTATGGGCAGAAAAAACCCTCCGGTCGATGACCGGAGGGTTCTTCTTTGGCGGCCCAGCCTGCTACTGCGACAGCCGCTTCGGCTCGCCCCCCGCGGGGGGCGTCGGACCCGTGCGGTTGTCGATCTGCCGCGAGGTGGGTGCCGAACTGCTATCACCGCCACTCACCGCGTCACCTGCGTCGGTGAGACTGCGCTTGAATTCCCGGATGCCCTTGCCGAAGGAGGCGCCGATTTCGGGCAGCCGCTTGGAGCCGAACAGCAGAAGGCAGATGACCAGAATCCCTACGATTTCGCCGAAACCGAGATTGCCGAACATGGCGGCCCTGCCTTAGAAAAGTGAGCGAGCGATCAGGTAGGCGATGATGACGCCCAGTATCGCGAGCGGCGAGACGTTCACCGCGAACGGCCCCATGGTGAAGCTGAACACCAGCAGGTTGAGCGACACGGGGCCGAGGCTCGCGCTGGCGGTAAAGGTAAACACCTGCTTGGCAACACTGTCCGGCATGACCGTCTTGACCAGCGCGTTCAGGAAGCCGCCGAGAATGAACCCGGCGACCAGCACGCCAAGGTGGAACATGGGACGACGAGGTCCACTGGCCATCAGCGCCGCCGGTCGAGGACGTAGGTGATGCTGTCCCGGAGCACATCACGGGCACGACTGGGAGACAGCGCGTCGAGTTCGTGGTCCGCCTGCTCGGCCAGACGATGGGCGCGCTGCCGGGCATATTCAAGCCCCCCGGCGTCGGCCACCAGCCCGACCACCGCGCCGATCTGGGTGTCGGTGGGCTCCGGGGTGGCCATCAACGCGGTGACCTCCCTCCGGGCCGCCGGTGACAGCCGGTCCAGGGAATAGATTAGTGGAAGGGTCACCTTGTGCTCCCGGAGATCGTTCCCGGAGGGTTTCCCGGTAACGGCCTCCTCCTCGGTGTAGTCCAGCAGGTCATCCACGATCTGGAAGGCCATTCCAAGGTACTCACCAAAGCGCCGGAGCGCTTCGCGTTCGCGCTGGCCGGCCTGGAGCGCCCCGACTTCACAGGCGCCGGAGAGGAGCGAGGCGGTCTTCGCGACGATGAGCAGATCGTACTCTTCTTCGGTGAAGGCGAGCGGCTCGTGCGCCATCAGCTGGCGCATCTCCCCCACCGTCATCTCATTGGTCACCCGCGACAGGACGCGCAGCGGCTCGATGTCGCCAAGACGGGTCAGCTCAACGACCGCACGGGAATAGAGATAGTCCCCCATGATCACGCTGACCTGGTGACTGAACAGGGCGTTGATCGTGGGCATGCCGCGGCGCAGCACGGAATGGTCGACGGAGTCGTCGTGGACCAGAGTCGCGAGGTGGATCAGCTCGACCACGGCCGCCAGCGTCTCGGCCCGTGGATCGTGGGCGCCGGAGGCCTCCTCGCTGAGGAGCAGCAGCGTGGGCCGGAACATCTTGCCCTGCATCTTGAGCAGGTGCCCGTTCACCTCGCTGATCAGCCCGAAATCGCTTTCGATCGCCCGGCGCAACTCCCGCTGCACGGCCTCGAGTCGCGGCTTGACCGCCGCCGGATTGCGCACGATCGCGAGGCCCTTGGCGAGCTTCTTGGCACGCGACTCGAACCAGCGGATCACGTCGGGCAGGCGAGGACGCAAGAAGTCCTGGGTCACCCCCGGGAACTCGACGCGCAGCGCCCGCACCCACTCGCTCTCGGTCAGCCCCTCCCACACGTGGTCAGCGCGGAAGAGCTTCTTGCACTGCCGGCAGGTCTGCATCGGGTCGTTGAAGCCGCCGACGTGCCCCGAAGCTTCCCAGACCCGGGGATGGCTGATGATCGAGCAATCGATCCCGACGATCTGGAGCTCCTCGCCGTCGGGGCCGGGCGGGGGGTTGCGGACCATCGAATCCCACCAATGGTCCCGGAGGTTGTTCTTCAGCTCGACGCCGAGGGGCCCGTAGTCCCAGAAGCCGTTGATGCCGCCATAGATTTCCGATGACTGGAAAATGAACCCACGACGCTTGCAGAGCG
>Ga0209797_10000465_pt1 | contig 20224 bp, 15 predicted proteins | sample DOMMetBare3Fresh_2_FD_187472 | JGI IMG/M metagenome (GOLD analysis project Ga0209797, IMG submission 187472) | Wetland sediment microbial communities from St. Louis River estuary, USA, under dissolved organic matter induced mercury methylation -... | ecosystem: Environmental > Aquatic >... | reverse complement strand
GGCGATCTTCTCGAGCCACCGCGCTTGCGGCGAGTCCACCCGGGCGAGCTTCTGGCGGAGCGCCTTCAGCCGCTCCCGCTGGGCGGCGATGCCGGCCTCGGTCGACTGGTCGGCCGCGAGCACCGCCTTCACGAGCTCGTCGCCCACCTGCGTGCCCAGGGTGGCGAGGATCTCCCGGGCGTGCTGGCCCTGCTTGTCCACCGCCAGCCGGATGCCGAGGCCGAACTCGGCGTTGTCCTCGAAGAGGGAGTTGGCCCAGGCGGGTCCGCGGCCGTCCTCGTTCATGGCGTACGGCGTCGTCGGGAGGTTGGCGCCGTAGATCGAGGAGCAGCCGGTGGCGTTGGCGATGATGGCCCGGTCGCCGTAGAGCTGGGTGAGGAGCTTGATGTACGGAGTCTCGCCGCAGCCGGCGCAGGCGCCGGAGAACTCGAAGAGGGGCTCGAGGAACTGCGTGCCCTTGAGATCCAGCTTCACCTTGGTCCGGTCGGGCTCGGGCAGGTCGAGGAAGAACTGGAAGTTCCGGCGCTCGGCCTCGCGCAGCGGCGTCATCGGCGCCATGTTGATGGCCTTGTGCCCCTTGTCGGTCTTGGACTCGGCGGGGCAGAACTCGACGCACAGCCGGCAGCCGGTGCAGTCCTCGGGCGCCACCTGGATGGTGTACTTCTGCCCCTTGAAGTCGTTGGAGCGGAAGTCCATCGACTGGAAGCTGGACGGCGCGTCTCCGAGAGCGCTCGCCGGGTAGAACTTGGCCCGGATGGCGGCGTGCGGGCAGATGAGCGCGCACTTGTTGCACTGGATGCACAGCGGCGAGTCCCACACCGGGATCTCGAGGGCGATGGCGCGCTTCTCCCAGCGGGCCGTGCCGGTCGGCCAGGTGCCGTCCACAGGGAACGCCGAGACCGGGAGCCGGTCGCCCTGGCCCGCCAGCATGAGAGCGGTGACGCGCTTCACGAAGTCGGGCGCCACCTCGGAGACGATGGGCGGCCGCGGCTCGCCGGTGACCGTCCCGGGGACCTTCACCTCGTGGAGGTTGGCGAGCGTCGCGTCCACCGCCTCGAAATTCTTCTTCACGACCTCGGCGCCCTTGCGGCCGTAGGTCTTCTCGATGGACTTCTTGATGTGGGCGATGGCCTCGTCGCGGGGCAGCACGCCCGAGATGGCGAAGAAGCAGGTCTGCATGACGGTGTTGATGCGCCCGCCCATGCCGGTGTCCTTCGCCACCTTGACGGCATCGATGACGAAGAAGCGGAGCTTCTTGTCGACGATCTGCCGCTGCACCTCGCTCGGGAGGTGCTTCCAGACGTCCTCCTTGCCGTAGGGGGAGTTGAGCAGGAAGGTCGCGCCCGGGACCGCCGCCTCGAGCATCTCGTACTTCTCGAGGAAGCTGAACTGGTGGCAGGCGACGAAGTTGGCCCGGTTGACGAGGTAGGCGGAGCGGATGGGCTTCGGGCCGAAGCGCAGGTGGGAGACGGTCACCGACCCCGACTTCTTCGAGTCGTAGACGAAGTAGCCCTGCGCGAAGTTGGGCGTGTCCTCGCCGATGATCTTGATGGAGTTCTTGTTCGCGCCCACGGTGCCGTCGGCGCCGAGCCCCCAGAAGTGGGCGCGAACGACGCCCTCGCCCTCGGTGTCGAAGGCCGGGTCGTAGGCGAGGGAGAGGTGGGTCACGTCGTCGTTGATGCCCACGGTGAAGTGGCGCTTGGGGCGTGCCTTGCCGAGCTCGTCGTAGACCGCCTTCACCATCGCCGGCGTGAACTCCTTGGAGGAGAGGCCGTAGCGGCCGCCGAGCACGATGATCTCGTGGTGGAAGCGGTCGATGTGGGCCTGGTGGGCCTCGCGCAGCGCGGTCACCACGTCCTGGTAGAGCGGCTCGCCGAGGGAGCCGGGCTCCTTGGTCCGGTCGAGGACCGCGATGTGGGTCGTGGTGCGGGGGAGCGCCGCCATGAAGGCGCCGAGGCTGAAGGGACGGTAGAGCCGGACCTTCACGAGGCCCACCCTCTCGCCCTTGGCGACGAGGTGCTCGACGGTCTCGTGCGCCACCTCGCAGCCCGAGCCCATGGCCACGATGATCTTCTCCGCCTCGGGGTGGCCCACGTAGTCGAAGAGGTGGTACTGGCGCCCGGCGACGCGGGCGAAGTCGTCCATGCAGGCCTGAACGACGTCCGGGCAGTCCTGGTAGAAGAGGTTGCAGGCCTCGCGCGCCTGGAAGAAGGCATCGGGGTTCTGGGCGGTGCCGCGGATCACCGGCGCGTCCGGCGAGAGGGCGCGGGCGCGGTGGGCGGCGACGAGGTCGTCGGGGATCATCTTCTTCAGATCCTCGTCGGTGAGCAGCTCGATCTTGGCCACCTCGTGCGAGGTGCGGAAGCCGTCGAAGAAGTGCAGGAATGGAATGCGGCTCTTGAGCGAGGCGCGGTGGGAGATGGCGGCGAGGTCGTGCGCCTCCTGCACCGAGGCCGAGGAGACGAGCCCGAACCCGGTCTGCCGCACCGCCATCACGTCGGAGTGGTCCCCGAAGATCGAGAGGGCGTGGGTGGCGACGGTGCGCGCCGAGACGTGCATGCAGAACGCCGTCAGCTCGCCGGCGATCTTGTACATGTTGGGGATCATGAGCAGCAGCCCCTGCGACGCCGTGAAGGTCGTCGTCAGCGCGCCGCCCTGCAGGGCCCCGTGGACCGCGCCGGCGGCGCCGCCCTCGGACTGCATCTCCACCACCGTCGGCACGGTGCCCCACACGTTCTTCTTTCCGAGCGCCGACCACTCGTCGGCCCACTCGCCCATGTTGGAGGAGGGGGTGATGGGGTAGATGGCGATGACCTCGTTGATGCGGTGGGCCACCGAGGCGACCGCCTCGTTCCCGTCCATCGTCACCATCTTGCGCTGCTGGGCCATTGCTCCTCCGAGACGTTGCGATGTCCGCTCGCGCCGCGCCATCGCGCGCCGCGCCCGTGCATCCTACTCCTGCCGAGAGGGCGGCATCTTAGCAAAGCGGGCCCCCTCCCGGGCAAAAGGTTGCCTCGGCGGGTCAGCGGACGCTTGCCAGGCGCCCGGCTGGCGTCGCAAGCTGAGCAGATGGCGGTTCGCAAGGTCGGCACCTGCCGGATCGTCCGGGAGCTCGGGCGGGGCGGCATGGGCGTGGTGTTCGAGGCCTTCCAGGAGGGGCTCGATCGCCGCGTGGCCGTGAAGGTCCTCGACGCCAAGCTGGCGCGGTCGCGGGAGCTGCTGGAGCGGTTCAAGCGGGAGGGGAGGGCCTACGCCCAGCTCCGGCACCAGGCGGTGGTGGCGGTCCACGACCTCATCGAGAAGGAGGACACCCTCTACCTCGTCACCGACTTCGTGGACGGCGCCGACCTGAACCGCGTGCTCACCCAGGGCGGCCCGCTCCCGGCCGCCTGCATCGCGGTGGTCGGCGCCCGCGTCGCCGACGCGCTCGACTACGTCCACTTCAACAAGCTGCTCCACCGCGACGTCAAGCCCGCGAACGTCATGGTCTCGCGCGACGGCGAGGTGAAGCTCATGGACTTCGGCATCGCCAAGGACCAGACGGCGAGCGACCTCACCCGCGACGGCATGCTGGTCGGCAGCCCTTCGTACATCGCGCCGGAGGTGCTCGGCGGCGAGCAGGCCGACGCCCAGGCCGACATCTGGGCGCTCGGCGTCACCCTCTACGAGCTGGCCTGCGGCGAGAAGCCCTTCCGCGGTCCCGACGCCGAGATGCTCTTCAACGCCATCCGCCGCGGCGAGTTCCCGAAGCTCCGGTCGGTCGCACCCTCGGTGCCGCGCCGCCTGGCCCGGGCCATCGAGAAGTGCCTGGAGAAGCGGCCCCGGTCCCGCTGGAAGACGGCGGGGGCGATGGTGCGGGAGCTGGAGCGCTGCGCCGACAGCCTCCTCGGAGGGCTCCACCCGCAGGCGCGGCTCGTGGCGCTCATGGCCCACCGCGGCTTCGCGCAGGAGGAGGAGGCGCTCACCAAGATCGACCGCGCCTCGCTCCTCGCCACGCGCGCGGTGGACGAGGGCACGGGCACGGTTCCGGCACCCGCCGTCCCCCGCCACGGCCTGCGCTGGCGCTGGGCGCTCATGGTGGCCCTCGCCACCGCCGCCGGCCTCGCGGCGTGGCTGGTGCGGTTCTAGGCAGCCGCGGAGCGGCTCAGCCCTCGACCCGGACGCGCGGCGCGTCGGCCCACAGGCCCTCGAGGTCGTAGAAGCCGCGCGCGTCCGGGTTCATCACGTGCGCGACCACGTCGCCGTAGTCGATGAGCACCCAGCGGCCTCCCGCCTGCCCCTCCACGCCCACCTTGGACGCGCCCGCCCTCTCGAGCTCCTCGTCCACGGCGTCGGCGATGGCGCCGGCCTGCCGATCGCTGTCGGCGCTCATGACGACGACGTAGTCGGCGTAGCTCGTGAGGCCCCGCACGTCGAGGATGACGACGTCCTCGGCCTTCTTGCCGAGCCCGGCGCGGGCGATGGCCTCGGCCCGAGGGCGGGAGGTGTCGGGGCGCGGCGCCGCGGCCTGCCGCGGCGCGGACGCCGGCGCCCGCGGCGCCTTCCGCGCCCGCTCCGGGGCGCGGCGCTTCGGCGGCGCGGCCTTGCGCTTCTGCGGGTGGCGGGCGGGGGCCCTCGTCTTCCTCGTCCTCATTCAGGTCCTCACGTGTCCGTCGCCCTCGACCACGAACTTCTGGGTGGTGAGCTCCTGGAGCCCCATGGGGCCGAAGGCGTGGATCTTGGTGGTGGAGATGCCGATCTCGGCGCCGAGCCCGAGCTCGCCGCCGTCGTTGAAGCGGGTGGAGGCGTTGACCATCACGGCGCTCGCCACCACCTCCCGCTCGAAGCGCCGGGCGCTCGCGAGGTCGCGCGTCAGGATGGCCTCGGTGTGGAGCGAGCCGTAGCGGGCGATGTGGTCGAGGGCGCCGTCGAGGTCCGCCACGACCCGTACGGCGAGGATCTTCTCGAGGAACTCCTTGCCGTAGTCCTCCGGAGCCGCCGGAATGGCCGCGACGCCGGCGCGGCGCAGGATGGTGAGCGAGGTCGGGTCGCAGCGCAGCTCCACGCCGGCCTCGGCGAGGGCGCGCCCCACCGCGGGAAGGAGCTTCGCCGCCGCGCCCCGGTGGACGAGCAGGCACTCGAGGGCGTTGCAGACCCCGGGCCGCTGCACCTTGCCGTTCATCGCCAGGGCCACCGCCTTCTCCCGCGGCGCCGTCTCGTCGAGGAAGAGGTGGCACACGCCCTGGTAGTGCTTCACCACCGGCACCCGGGACCGCTCCGCCACCGCCCGGATGAGCGCCGGCCCGCCGCGCGGGATGGCGAGGTCCACGAGGTCGTCGAGCGCGAGCAGCGCGTAGGTGGCCTCGCGGTCGGGGGTGGGCACCACCTGGGCGGAGGCCGCCGGGAGCCCCGCCTCGGCGAGCCCCTCCGAGAAGGCCTCGGCGAGCGCCAGCGAGGAGCGCAGGGCGTCGGAGCCGGGGCGCAGGATGGCGGCGTTGCCGCTCTTCACGCAAAGCGAGGCGGCCTCGACCGTCACGTTGGGCCGGGCCTCGTACACCATGAGGACGACGCCGAGGGGGATCCGGACCTTCTTCACCATGAGCCCGTTCGGGCGGGTCCAGCTCGCCGTCACCTCGCCCACCGGGTCCGGCAGGGCCGCCACCTCGCGGAGAGAGCGGGCGATGCCGTCGAGGCGCTTCCCGTCGAGCGCGAGCCGGTCGAGGTAGGCGGCGCCCTGGCCGGCCTTCCTCGCCGCGGCGAGGTCCGCCCGGTTCTCGGCGAGGATGCGCCTCCGGCGCCGGGCCACGGCCGCGGCGGCGGCCCGCAGGGCCTCGTCCTTCCGGCCGGTTGGGGCGTGGCCGAGCGCGCGGGACGCATCGCGGGCCGCCTCGGCGAGGGCGCGCATCTCCAGCGCGAGCGATCGGGGGTGCCTGCGGATCTCCTGTCGGCTCATCGGCCCGCCTCGTCGTGGAGGAGCAGCACCAGGTCGTTGCGGTGGACGACCTCGTCCAGGTACTTATACCCGAGCGTCCGTTCGATCTCGCCCGTCTTCAGCCCTGCGATGCGCCGCACCTCCTCGGCGCCATAGCCGGCGAGGCCGCGGGCAAACGGGCGGCCCCGCTCCACCGCGATGTCCACCGGATCGCCGATGGCGAAGTGGCCCTCCACGCCCTTCACGCCCGAGGGCAGGAGGCTCCGCCCCTGCTCCACCAGCGCCCGGCGCGCCCCGGCGTCCACCACGATGAGCCCCTTGCCCTTGGCCGCGGCGGCGAGCCAGCCCTTGCGGCCGCTGAGCCGCTCCGGCTCGGGCGGGAAGAAGGTCCCGACCTTCTCGCCGGCGAGGAGCGCCGCGAGCGCGCCCCGGCGCCGGCCGGAGAGGAGCGCCGTCCCCACGCCCTGGGCGGCGAGCCGCTTCGCCGCCTTCACCTTCGTCGCCATGCCGCCGACGCTCCGCTCGCTGCCCGCGCCGCCGGCCAGCCGCTCCACCTCGGCGGTGACGCGCGGGACGTCGGAGAGGAGCACCGCGCCGGGCTCTCCGGGGTCGCGGTCGTAGAGCCCCTCCACGTCGGTGAGCATGACGACCAGCTCCGCCTCGACGCACGAGGCGACGAGCGCCGCCAGGCTGTCGTTGTCGCCGACCATGATGTCGTCCACCGCCACGGTGTCGTTCTCGTTCACGACCGGGAGGACGCCGTGCTCCAGGAGCCGGGCGAAGGTGCGGCGCGCGTTGAGGAAGCGCTTCCGGCTCGCCAGGTCGTCGGCGGTGAGGAGCACCTGCGCCACCTGGATTCGGTGGGCGGCGAAGGCCCGGCCCCAGGAGGCGACCAGGTCCGGCTGGCCGACGGCCGCGCAGGCCTGCTTGGTGGCGATGTCCCAGGGCTTGCCGCCGCGCCGGAGGCCGAGCCGCTCGGACCCGAGCGCGATGGCGCCGGAGGAGACGAGGACCAGGCGCCGCGCCCGGGCCGCCTGCGAGAGCTCCGCCGCGAGCCGCTCGCAGTTGGCCGGGTCGAAACGCCCCCCGGAGTCGGTGAGCGTGCCGGTGCCGACCTTCACGACGAGGCGCTTCACGCGGGCGAGGGATTGGCGGGGCACGCGCGCATCATGGCATGCGGGGCCACTTCCGGGGGGCCTTCGACTTCGATGGATCCGGGCGGGCCGGCCCGCTATCCTTACCGCAGGCGAATGCAGGACGTCTTCGGGAACACCCTCGGGCTCAAGCCCTCCCAGCTCCACGCACTGCGCCGCACCTATCGCCGCCGCGTCGACTCCGGGCAGGTGATCTCCCCCGAGCTGGCGCGCCACCTCTCCGAGGTGTCGCGGGAGACCAACCGCCAGGTGGGGGTGCTGCTCGACCGCAAGGGGGACGTGCAGGCGGTCGTGGTCGGCGATGCCCGCAAGCTCGAGCTGCCCGACGTCGGCCGCGCCCGCGCCGGGTCGCACCGCCTCCGCGGCCTGCGGCTCGTGCACACCCACCTGAACGGCGAGCCGCTCACGCGCGACGACCACACCGACCTCGCGCTCCTGCGCCTCGACCTCGTCGCCGCCGTCGAGGTCCTCGACTCCGGGCTGCCGGGCCGCGTCCACTTCGCCCACCTCCTGCCCGAGAACCCCGCCGGCGCCCTGTGGAAGGACGAGGTCGCGGCCACGGTGCACGACGTCGCCTGGGACGCCCTCTCCGGCCCGCTCGCACTCGAGGACGAGTTCGCGCGCGCCTCGGCGCTGCGCCGCACCGGCGGGCGCGAGAAGGCCATCCTGGTGGGCTTCGGCGACGGCAAGCGGCGCGGGCGGGCCGAGGCCGAGGCGTCGCTCGAGGAGCTGAAGGAGCTCTCGCGCACGGCGGGTGTCCAGGTGCTCGACGCCATGCTGCAGATGCGCCGCGAGCCCGACCCGCGCTTCCTCATCGGCAAGGGCAAGCTCGAGGACATCCTGCTCCGCTCCATGCAGCTCATGGCGGACCTCATCATCTTCGACGCCGACCTCTCCCCCAGCCAGGCCCGCCACATCGCCGAGGCGACCAGCCTCAAGATCCTCGACCGGACCCAGCTCATCCTCGACATCTTCGCGCAGCGGGCCCAGAGCTCGGATGGCAAGCTCCAGGTGGAGCTGGCACAGCTCAGGTACCGCTACCCGCGCCTGGTGGGGCGCGACGACTCGCTCTCCCGGCTCGCCGGCGGCATCGGCGGCCGGGGTCCCGGCGAGACCAAGCTGGAGATCGACCGGCGGCGGGTTCGCGACCGCATCACCGCGCTCGAGCGCCGCATCGAGGCGCTCGGCGCGAACCGGGCCGAGCGCAGGAAGAAGCGGAACGAGAACGGCCTCCCGGTCCTCTCCATCGTCGGCTACACCAACGCCGGCAAGAGCACGCTGCTCAACGCCCTCACCGCCTCCGAGGTGCTCGCCGAGGACTTCCTGTTCGCCACGCTCGACCCGACCAGCCGCCGGCTCCGCTTCCCGCGCGACCGGGAGGTGATCGTCACCGACACGGTGGGCTTCATCCGCGACCTCCCCGAGGACCTGGTGGACGCCTTCCGCGCCACGCTGGAGGAGCTGAACGACGCCGACCTGCTCCTGCACGTGGTGGACGCCGCCGACCCGCGGCTCGACGACCGGATCCGGGCGGTCGAGTCGATCCTGGGCGACCTCGGCCTGCTCGAGAAGCCACGCCTGCTCGTCCTGAACAAGATCGACAGGCTGCCGGACGGGCAGGGCGAGGTCCTCGCCCACCTGCGCGACGGGGTCGCCGTGTCGGCCGTCAGCCGCCGGGGCTTCGAGGAACTGCTCCACCGTTGCGACCGGATTCTCTGGGCCGACGGCAAGGTGGCCTTCGCCGACGTGGCCGCGAGCGCGCCTTCCCCCGCCGAGCCGGCTGCGGAGCCGGCCTCCCGGCCCCAGCCCCAGCCCCAGCCCCACGCGGCGCCGCTCCGCCGCGGCGCCTGAGCGCGCCCCGCTACGCCCGGTAGCGCCGGGCGAGGCCCACGAGCCGGAGCGCGACGCCGGAGAGCGACCCCGCCGCCTCCTCGAAGCGCCTCGCCCCCTCGACGTGGTCCTCCAGGGCGGTGGCGATCTCGCCGACGGCGGCCACCATGCCCTGGACCCCCTCGGTCTGCTGGCGGGTGCCCAGGGCGATCTGCAGGGCGGCGCCGGACGACTCCCGCAGCGCGGACGCGAGCCCCTCGAGGGTCTTGCCCGTCGTCTCGGCGAGCGTGCGCGCCGCCTGGGCCCTCCGGATCCCCTCCTCGGTGGCGTCGACGGCGCGGCGGGTGCCTTCGTGGATCTCGGAGAGGATGGCGCGCACCGTCTCGGCGGCCTTGCGCGACTGCTCCGATAGCTTTCGCATCTCGCTCGCCACCACCGCGAAGCCGCCCCCCGCCTCGCCCACCTTGGCCGCCTCGATGGCGGCGTTGAGCGCGAGCACGTTCGACTGCTCGGCCACGTCCTTGACCGTGGCCATCAGCTCGCCGATGCGGAGCGTGTGCTCCGAAAGATCGGTGATGGAGAGGGCGATGGCCGACACCTGGTCCTCGAGGGCCTTGAGCCCCGCCATGCCCTCCTGGACCGCCGACTGACCCTGGCGCCACAGCGCGTCGGCGCGGGTGGCGACCTCGATGACCGATTCGGCCTGCCGGGCGGCGGCCAGGGAGGTCTGGGCGATCTCGCTCGCGGTGGCGCTGGTCTCCGCGACCGCCGCCGACTGGGCGCTCGAGCGCGCCGCCTGCTCCTTCGCGGCCGCGGTCAGGTCGGCGGCCCTCCGCGAGAGGTCGTCCGAGGCGCCCTGGAGGTCGGCGACGAGGAGGCGCATCCCGTCGGCGAGCGTCCGGAAGGCCCCGGCGAGCGCCGCCACCTCCCCCGTCCCGGACGCCGGAAGCTCCTGCGACAGGTCGCCACCCGCCAGGCTGGCGGCGGCGCGCGCCAGCCGCTCCAGCGGCTCGACCGCCCGGCGGGCGAGGAGGAAGGCCGCGCCGCCCGCCAGCAAGGCGGCCGCGAGGCCCCAGGCGACTCCCCAGCGCGCCGCGGCCGCGGCGGCGATCGCCGCGGCGAGGCCGGAGCCCGCCGCCGCGAGGAGCGGCAGGCTGCGCTTCGAGGGGCTCGGAAGAGGGCTCATCGTCGAGTGGCGCCGCGGCCGCGGGCTCCGCCGAACGTATCAGCCCCCGCCCGCCGCGCAAGTCCCCGCCGTCGCGCGGCGGCGGCGAGCGCACATGTCCCCCTGGCACCTCCCCGCCTTCCCGTTCTAGAGTCGCCACCTCGCGATGCGCACGCCCGCCGCCCTCGCCCTCGCCGCGCTCCTCGCGGCCTGCTCGTCCTCGGAGGACCGGGCCGCGAAGGAGCGGTTGTTCTCCTCCGGGCCCCCCGAGTCGGCCCGCTCGCCTCCCGGCGGGGCGCGGCCCGACGGCGTCCTCGCCGTGGGCGCCGACGAGGCCTCGGCCAGGCTCGGCTCCTTCGACTGGTCGGCGTCGGCGACCTGGACCGTGTCGCGCCCCAAGGCCGGCATCCGCCTCCGGCTCGCCGAGCGCCACCGGGTCCGGCAGTCGGCCGCCGGGGACTTCGAGGTGGAGAGCGACCTCGACCCCGGGGAGGGCGCCGGCGCCGAGAGCGGCAAGCGCGTCGTCTACGCGAGAGGGATGACCTACGCGCGCAGCCGCTACGCGCCCTTCGGCGCCTGGCGGGAACGGCCCACCGACCGCGGCCGCGACGCTCGCCGGTTCCGGGACGAGAGCTTCGGCCTCCTCGCCGACGTGGCGGCGCTTTACGGGGCCGCGCTCGAGCTCACGCCAGCGGGGGAGGCGACGTTCCTCGGGCGGCCGGCGCGGCGGTTCCAGATCTCGCTCAAGGCGGGCGCGGCGGCGCATGGCCCCTCGCACCTCGGCGCCCAGCCCCAGGACGGCGGGCCGGACGAGGACACGCGCCGGCGCCTCGCCTTCCTGGACGGGCGCATCCCGGCCAGGGCCGACGGGGAAATCCTCGCCGACGCCGAGAGCGGCGTGCCGCTCAAGTTCCTGCTGAAGGGGGCGTTCAAGGTGAAGGACGACCCGGACGCCCGCGTGGACCTCGAGCTCGCGGGGCAGATGAAGGCGCTCGGCGCGGCGGCCGGCGCGGTGGTGCCGCCGAAGGAGATCCTCCCCGACGAGCGGAAGCCCAGGGGCGTCGCCCGGGCGCTCGAGGCCGCGGGCCTGCGAAAGAAGGGCGCGGCCGCCGAGGAGAGCGAGGAAGGCGCCGACGAGGAGTAGGGCGGGGCCTCGTGCCCCGCCGCCGGAGACGTTGCCCGGGGAGCTTCATCCCCCCGATTCGAAGACCCTGCGCCACTCGACCATGAGGCAGCGGTCCTGGACCACCAGGATCCCCTGCTTCCCGAGCGCCTCCGCCGCCTGGTCGTTGCGGATGCCGAGCTGCAGCCAGACGGCGCGAGGCTTCTTCGCGAGGATGTCGTCGAGGTGGCCGGTCACGTCGGCGGGGCGGCGGAAGACGTCCACGACGTCGATCGGGCCCGGCACGTCGGCGAGCTTCCGGTAGACCGTCCTCCCGAGGATCTCCTTCACCTCGGGGTAGTACACGGGCACGGGCACGACCTCCACGCCCTCGTCCGCGAGGTACTTCGGCACGTAGAAGGCGGCCTGGTCGGCCTGCGCCTCGGTCTTGATGCCGAGCACCGCCACGCGCTTCGTCGAGCGCAGGAGCTCGGCGATGCGCCCCTCGTCCTCGAGCAGGTTGTCGCGCCATTCCGCCATGGGAAGGACCCCTTCCGTGACGGGGATTCGCCCCCGTTTTCCATCACATAGCGCACGGGACGGGCTGCGCAAGGGCCGCGTCACACGAAAAATGGACAGCGCTCCCGGGCGGCCTACCATGAGTTGGGAGGGGCCGCCGATGCTGCCCCAGAGCACACATCCGAGCGAGGTCCACGGAATGGCAGGCAAGAGGAAGACGGCCCCGGTCGTCGCGACCGAGGCGGCTGCCCAGGCGGTGCTGCGGCGAGGCGGGACGCTCTCTCTCTCCTCCGAGGAGGAGAAGGTGATGCGCATGCGCCTCGGCGCCACCGTTTCCCGGACCGAGAAGCTGGAGCGCATCGGTCGGGGCTTCCCCGAGACCGAGATCGACCTGCTCGCCTACGAGGTCGAGGCCTACCTCCGCCTCGGCCGCCCCGGGCGCGGCAAGCCCCGCACCCCCGCGCCGGCGTCCGCCTCGCGCGTCAAGGAGCGCATCGTCCGGGCACTCCGCAAGAAGGGCTAGGCTCCGGCTGCGCACCCCGGACGCGGTGTGCGCCCCGCGCCGACACCGGCGCCGGTCCGGGAGTTGCGGACCTGTCACTCCCCGTGTTGTCATGGCTGCGAGCCTGGGAGGGGGGAAATCTTGCCGGGACGAGAAGCGCGAGGCGAATCGCGTCGGACACAGGACCCCTATGGGCGTGGACGAATCCTGAAGTTCATCGCCCTGCAGTTCAGCCTCCTCTATGGCCTAGCGCTCCTCCCTCTCGGGGTGAGGAGCACATTCTTTATGCTGGGAATGATGTCGTTGCTGTGCCTCTGGCTCGCCGGGCTCTACGCAGTCTTCCTCTTGAGCCCGGCGCCACGCGCCGCGAGGGAAGTCGAAATCCTGGTCGTTCGCGTGACCCCGTGGAAGCGGCTGGCGTTGCCGGTCGTGCTCCCGCTTCCGGGTTGGTTTCTTGCCTTCACGTCGTTCCGGCATGAACCGAAGGTCGGCTGGTGGATCGGTGGGATCCTCGCTCTCATGGCAGCGCTCTTCTGGACGACCCGCGACCGCTTCCACGCGACGGACTGGGGCGTCGCGCGCGTCGCCGGCTTCGGCCCCAAGCAGAAGATCGCCTGGGGCGAAGTGACCCGCATCGGTCTTTGGCCGGCCGGCATCACGCTCGGTGCGCCTGGCAAGCCCACCGTCAGTCTCTACGGGGTCATGCTGGACGGGTACCCGGAACTGGTGCGGGAAGTGCTGCGCCGGATCCCACAAGTCGTGGACGCGACGCCCGAGGCGCGCGAGCGTCTCGAGAGAGTCGCCGCGCTGGCCCCCCGGAATGCCGACGGCGGTTCCTGAGACACCGGTACACCGCCGAAGCATTCCGAGTGCATTGCCATTTCATGGCGCCTATCCCCCCGACTCGAGCTTCCGGACGAGCGCGGCGGCCGCCGTCGCGAGCGGCGGCTTCTCCGCTTCGGGAGCGGCGCGGTCGGCGGCGAGGATCCCGGCGAGCGCAGGGGCAACCTTCGGGTTCCGCCAGTAGTCCTCGTCGTACCCCTCGACGAGGCGGTCTCGAAGCTGCGCCGCCCAGGCGGCGCCGGCGAGGGCGGCGGCGTGGGCCCCGGCGTCGGCGTCGCGGGCGGCGAGCCCATCGGGCCAGGCGGCGAGGGAGGCCGACGAGAGCGCGTCGCGGTGCGCCTCCCTCCAGGCAGCGCCGCTCGTGCCCCGCTCGACCTCGGTCGCGACCCGCAGCGCCGCGGCGCGGGCCCGAAGCGCGAAGAGCCGGCGCAGCGCCAGCGCCCGGACGAGGTCGGGGACGTGCTTCGAATCCACCGACAGCTCGCGCTGGAGGAAGAGCGGCTCGAGCAGCAGCCCCTCGAGCAGGGAGCCCAGGGCGTGCGGGAACGCCGGGTCACGCGACGACGGGCGGGAGGCCTCCGCCGCGAGGGCCTCGCCCGCCGCGCGGAATAGGCCGAGCCAGTCCGCGGCCCCGCCCTGGCGCCGGACCGCGACGCGGCTCCCGATTGCGTGGGCGCCGGGCCACTGGGCGGGGCGGTCCGCCTCGTCCACGCGGATGCGGCCGAGGTCGAGGCCCAGGCGCCCGAGCGTCCGGGGGAGCGCGACGCCCAGCATCCCGGGCGGGAAGTGGCCCGCGAGGCCGGGGAGCGAGAGGAGGTGGAGCAGGTCCGCCCGGTCGAGGGCGCCGCGCGGCCTGGGAACGAGTCCCAGGTCGCGCCGGGCGAGCCAGGCGAGCACGTCCCGCCAGGCGTCGTCGGAGGCGGCGAGGAGGTCGTCCGCCTGGACCACCGATTCCCAGTCCGGAACGAGGCCCGACTCGGCCCGCGCCCGGGCGCGCTTCTCCGCCGCGGCCTCCCGGAATGGCGCCGCCGCCGCGGCGGCCTCGGCGGCGGCACGGCCGAAGGCGAGGCGCCGGTCGCGATTCCGCTCCCTCGGCACGGCGCGCTCCGCGCCGGCGAGTGGCACCATCCCGTCGGGCCCGCGCGCCACGGCCACCGCCTCGGCGGCCCGCCACGCGTCCTCGTCCTCGGCCGCTGCGCGCTCCGCCCGCAGCCCGGCCACCCGCTCCGCGAGATCGGCCTCGCCGCTCTCGCGCAGCGCCGAGACGGTGTCCCTGTGGGCGGCGCGGGAGTGATCCCGGAAGACAGCGGCCAGGGCCGGCTCGGGTTCCAGGCCCGCCACGTGCCGCCAGCGCTCCTCCTCGAGGGCGCGAACGAGCGCGTCCACCTCCTCGCGGACGATCTCGACCTCGGCCGAGTCCATGACCGCCTCTTTACCCCGGATCGGGATGCGCTTGACACTCCCGGGCGGGACGTTACCCTCCGCCTGCACGGAGACCCTCCAGTCATGCCGATCTACGAGTACGAGTGCCCGCGGTGCGGCCGTTTCGACGTCCTGCAGAAGGTGTCGGAGCGCCGGGCAAGAGCGCTGCCCCGGCGTGCGACAAGCCCAGGGGCGAGGGCTGCGCCTCCTGCCCCGCCGCCGATTTCAAGGCCGCCTGAGAAGTGAGGCGCCTCTCGCTCGCCGTCGCGAAGACCGACGCCGGCGAGCGCCTCGACCGCTTCATCGCCTCCCGGGGCGGCATCTCCCGGGGGCTCGCCCGCCGCACCCTCGACGCGGGGGGCGTCTTCCTCGACGGCCGGCGCTGCAAGATGGCGGGCCGCCTCGTCCGGCCCGGACAGGCGGTGGTCGTGAACCTCGAGGAGGGCGGCCGTGCCACCGGCCCGACTCCGCCCCTCGATCGCGCCCGGATCCTCTACGCCGACGAGCACCTCGTCGCCGTGGACAAGCCGGCCCGCGTTGCCGCGCAGCCGACGCTCACCTCCGACCGCGGTGCGCTCCCCGAGCTCGTCGGCGCCCTCCTCGGCGCCGAGGTGACGCTCGTCCACCGCCTCGACCGGGAGACGAGCGGGGTCACGGTCCTCGCCCGCACCCGGCAGGCCGCGGCCGCGCTCGCCGAGGCCTTTCGAACAGGCACGCCCGAGAAGACCTACCTCGCCCTGTGCGCCAGGGCCCCGGAGCCGGGGGAAGGGCGCATCGACGCCCCGCTCGCGCGGGACCCGCGCCACCCGGGGCGCCGGTGCGTCTCGCCCTCGGGCCAGGCCGCGGCGACGCGCTACCGCACGCTCGCCGCCGGCCCCTCGGGCGCCGCGCTCGTCGAGGCGCGCCCCGAGACCGGCCGCACCCACCAGATCCGCGCCCACCTCGCCCACCTCGGGGCGCCGCTCGCCGGCGACCCGCGCTACGGCGGGCCGCGGCGCATCGGGGAGGTGGCGATCCCCCGGGTGATGCTCCACGCGCTCCGCCTCGAGATCGCCCACCCGACGACCGGGGTCCGGATGGCCTTCGAGGCCCCCGTGCCGGAGGACTTCCGCGCGGCGGCGGCCCTCGCCGGCGGCGGGCTTCTCTCACCCTGAGTCGCGCCCCGATGGGCCGGCGCTGTCGACGCCGCCCTCGAAACGTGGTTTCCTCCACGGCCAAGATCTGGAGGCGCACCCATGGCGAACGACACCCTGGAGAGCGGCGCGAAGGACTTCAAGCCCTACGTCGCGGCCGAGACGCTCATGCCCGAGCTCACGGCCAAGGCGCTCGTCATGGGGGCGCTCTTCGGCGTCCTCTTCGGCGCCGCCACCGTGTACCTCGCCCTCAAGGCCGGCCTCACGGTCTCGGCCTCGATCCCCATCGCGGTCATCGCCATCTCGCTCGGGCGGAAGGTCCTCAAGACCTCCATCCTCGAGAACAACATCATCCAGACGGCCGGCTCGGCCGGCGAGTCCATCGCGGCGGGCGTGGTCTTCACCCTGCCGGGCTTCCTCTTCCTCTCGCTCGACCCGGCGACGCGCACCAGCGTCGGCGCCGGCTACTTCAACTACGTGACGCTGTTCTCGCTGTCGCTGGTGGGCGGCGTGCTCGGCGTCCTCATGATGATCCCCTTGCGCCGCTCGCTCATCGTGAAGGAGCACGGGAACCTCGCCTACCCGGAGGGCACGGCCTGCGCCTCGGTGCTCATCGCCGGGGACAAGGGCGGCGACTTCGCCAGGACCGCCTTCCAGGGGGTGGGCTTCGCCCTCGCCTACGCCGTCCTGCAGAAGGTCTTCCACGTCATCGCCGAGGTCCCGGCCTTCGTGACGCGCCAGACCAACAAGTGGCTCCCCTCGGCCACGGTGAACGGCGAGATCACGCCCGAGTACCTGGGCGTCGGCTACATCATCGGCCCGCGCATCGCCGGCATTCTCGTCGCCGGCGGCGTCCTCGCCTGGCTCGGCCTCATCCCGCTCCTCTCGGTGCTGGTCCCGCCCGACCGCATCGCCGAGCAGCTCGTGAAGCTCGGCTTCATGAAGGACCTCGCGACCCCGGGCGGCGCCGGCGGCTGGGACCCGGTGGCCCACGCGTTCTCGAACCTCCCCGGCGCCGTCTACCGGGCCTACGTGCGCCAGATCGGAGCCGGCGCCGTGGCGGCGGGCGGCTTCATCACGCTGGTGAAGACCTTCCCGACCATCTGGGCCTCGCTGCGCGACAGCATCCGCTCCCTCGGCGACAAGGCGCTCGCCAGCTCGGTGAAGCGCACCGACCGGGACCTGTCGTTCGTGACCGTCATCGTGGGCAGCTTCGGCCTGGTGGTGCTCCTCGCGCTCCTTCCGCAGGTGCCGGGCAAGACGGTCCTGAACAAGCTCTTCATCGCGCTGCTCATCATCGTCTTCGGCTTCATCTTCGTGACCGTCTCCTCCCGCATCGTCGGCATCATCGGCTCGTCGTCCAACCCCATCTCCGGCATGACCATCGCCACGCTGATGGCGACCGCCATGGTCTTCGTGGGGCTCGGCTGGACGGGCAACGCCTACGAGCCCATGGCGCTCGTGGTCGGCGGCATGGTGTGCATCGCCGCCGCCAACGGCGGCGCCACCAGCCAGGACCTCAAGACCGGCTTCCTCGTCGGCGCGACGCCGCGGTCGCAGCAGATCTCCCTCTTCGTGGGCGCCATCTTCTCGGCGCTCGTCATCGGCCTCACCGTGAAGGTCCTCGACCAGCCCACCGCCGAGGCCGCGGCCCAGGGCGTGGTCCACGCCATCGGCTCCGACAAGTTCCCGGCCCCCCAGGCGACGCTCATGGCGACGCTCATCAAGGGGCTCCTCTCGCTGAACCTGGACTGGCACTTCGTCCTGGTGGGCGTGTTCCTCGCCGTGACCATGGAGCTGTGCGGCGTGGGCTCGCTCTCCTTCGCCGTGGGCGTCTACCTCCCGCTCTCGACCACCCTCCCCATCTTCGTCGGCGGGGCCATCAAGGGCGTCGTGGACGCCATCGCCCGGGGCAAGGGGGAGAAGCCGGAGGAGGGCGAGCTCGGCGGCGGCAGCCTCTTCGCCACCGGTCTCGTCGCCGGCGGCGCCCTCACCGGCGTCATCGTCGCGCTCCTCCAGGTCAACGACAAGGTGGATGCCTTCATCTCCCGCTACCTCGACGTCCACGCGGGCATGGCCCGCGCGCTCGGCGAGGGCGGGTACCAGCTCCTCGGCGTCGGCTTCTTCGCCTTGCTCGGCTTCCTGCTCTTCCGCGCCTCCCGGAAGGCCCAGCCCGAGGTGAGGTAGCCCGAGGGCCCTCGCCCTCAAGCGACGCAGCGGTAGTCGCGGAGCTCCACGAAGCCGCGCCGGTCGAGCTCGGCCCGGATGAGGTCCCGGGCCCCGGGCGCGCCCACCGCGACGAGCAGCGGCAGCCCGCGCGCCCGCTCCACCTCCTCGAAGGAGATCACCGCGGCGTCCCGTACGCGGCGGCCGATCTTCTTCCTGTCCACCTCGACGAAGAGGGCGACGCCGATCCCGACTCGCGCGAGCGCGTCCGCGAAGGCCCGGCCGGTCTCGCCCGCGCCCCACAGCGCCACCTCGCGCCGGCCGGCGAGGGGGCCTTCCGCGAGGAAGCCGGCCTTGAGGGCCATGTGCCGGGAGAGCGCGTAGCGCGGGTCCCTCCGCGTCAGGCGGTCCTCCGACTCGCGCCAGTCGAGGAGCACCTCGGGCACGCTGCAGAGCCGGCCCCCCGCGGCGACGAGGCGCAGCCACAGGTCGTAGTCCTCCGGGAAGTCGCCGTCCCGCCAGCCGCCGGCGGCGCGCAGCGCGTCGGCGCGGATGGCGGCCGCGGGGTGGACGAGCGGGCTCTCGACGAGGAGGTCCCTGAGGACCAGCTCGGGCGTGACGAGCCCGTTCAGCCACCCGGCATAGCGGCGCATCCCCTCGGCGACGAGGCGGCGCGGGAAGAGGCGCACCCGCGAGCCCACCGCCGCGAGCGACGGGTCGGCCTCGAGCGCCTGGACCTGCCGCTCGAGCCGCCGTGGCCAGGCGACGTCGTCCGCGTCCATGCGGGCGACGAACTCCGCGTCGCAGTGCGGCAGGCCGCGCGAAAGGGCCCGGACGATCCCCTCGCCGCGGCCGCGGACCACCGCCACCCGGCGGTCCCGCTCGGCGAGCCGCGCCAGGATCCCGGAGGTGCCGTCGCTCGAGCCGTCGTCCACTGCCACGAGCGAGAGGTCGCGGAAGCTCTGCCGGAGGATGGAGACCGCCGCGGCGCGCACCGTCCGCGCGGCGTCGCGCGCCGGAAGGAGCACGGCCACGCGCGGCACGGCGCGCTACTCGTACTCGCCGGGGCCGGGCCTCGGGGGCGGAAGGGGCTCGCCCTCGATGGGGATCTCCCCCGGCGAGACCTCGATCGACTCGATCCCCTCGGCCGCCGCCGGAATCTGGCCGCAGAGCCAGACCGCGGCGAAGTAGTAGCCGGTGGGGCCGAGCCCCGCGATCTGGCCGCGCGTGGCCGGCGCCACGACGCTCTTCTGCCTCCACTCCTCGCGCGCCTGGACGTTGGAGATGTGGACCTCCACCACCGGGCAGTGGAGCGACTTGAAGCAGTCGTGGAGCGCGTAGCTCGTGTGGGTGAGGGCGCCGAGGTTGGCGATGACGCCCTGGGCGTCGTGCCGGTGCTCCTGGAGGAAGTCGATGAGCGCCCCCTCGTAGTTCGACTGGATGGCCTTCACCTCCACGCCGTACGCCGCGCAGGCCTCCTTCACCATGGTCTCGATCTCGGGCAGCGTGGTCGCGCCGTAGACGTGCGGCTCGCGCTCCCCGAGCAGGTTCAGGTTCGGTCCGTTGACGAGCAGGATCATCCGCTCCTCCCGATCTCGCGCGCGGTCTCCCGGACCGCGCGGGGGTCCGCCACCACGTCCCATTCCACCGTCCAGCGCTCGCCGCCGTCCCTCGGCAGCACCCAGAGCAGCCCCGAGGCGTCTCGTTTCTTGTCGTGCACCATGAGCGCGACCGCCCGCCGCGCCAGCCCCGCCGGCACCCGCACCGGGAGCCCGGCCCCGGCGAGCGCCGACTCGATCGCCGCCACCGTCGCGTCGCCGACCCGGCCGAGCCGCCGCGCCAGGCGGAAGGCGAAGGCCATGCCCACCGCGATCGCCTCGCCGTGCGCGTATCGCGAGAAGCCGCCCGCCGCCTCGACGCCGTGGCCGAAGGTGTGGCCGAGGTTGAGGAGCTTGCGCTCCGCACGCTCCCTGGGGTCGCGCTCCACCACCTCGAGCTTCACCCGCGCGCAGCCGGCGACGAGCGCCGCGTCGGCCGCCCCGGCGCGGGCGAGGTCGGCCATGCGCGGCAGCAGCGCCGGGCGGAGCGCGCCGTACTTGAGCGCCTCGCCGAAGCCGGAGCGGAGCTCGCGGGCCGGGAGCGTCGAGAGCGCGGCCGGGTCGGAGAGCACCGCCCCCGGCGGGTGGAAGGCGCCGACGGCGTTCTTGGCACCGGGGAGGTTCACCGCCGTCTTCCCGCCGATGGCCGCGTCCACCATGGCGAGGAGCGTCGTCGGGACGGCCACCCAGTCCACGCCGCGCATGAAGGTCGCTGCGAGGAAGCCGGCCGCGTCGGTCACTGCGCCTCCGCCCAGGGCGACGATGAGGCTCTGGCGGGTGAGGCCGGCGCGCAGCAGCTTCACCGCCGCCCGCTCGATCTGGGCCAGCGTCTTCCCCTTCTCGCCGTCGGGGAACGCGTGGACCACGGCCAGGTTCCCC